>Ga0209382_10002032_pt1 | contig 30422 bp, 30 predicted proteins | sample SoiMetdeltSBSDD5_FD_187599 | JGI IMG/M metagenome (GOLD analysis project Ga0209382, IMG submission 187599) | Bulk soil microbial communities from a Populus tree surrounding site in Tennessee, USA - Soil MetaG P. deltoides SBSDD5 (SPAdes) (version 2) | ecosystem: Environmental > Terrestrial >...
GCCACGTAGCCGATAATCGAGCTGGGCCCCCCCCGCGGCCCCGACAAAGCTCGAGGCTGCTCCTTTACCGGAGGCGGCGGAGAAATCTTGGCGAGGGCCACCTTGTTCCTCACCGGCGGAGGTGGCGGCTCGTCCTCGTCCTTGTCGGCCGGCGCCGGCGTGGTCGGGGGTGGCTGGTCAACGGTGGCCTGCTCGTTCGTCGGTGGGGTCTCGTCGGCCGGCGGCGGAACGACCGGCGGCTGCTCCTCCGAGGACGTCTTGGGAGGCGGGCCCGAATTGTCCAGGCTGATCCCCGGAACCTCGGAGACCACGGGCGGCGGGTTCGTTTTCTTCCCGCCCTGCGGGCCAATCGGGATGACGGGGACCTTCCTCGGCCCCTGGTCTGCGGCAACCTCGTTCTTGGTTTCGTCCTCGGCCGGCGGAGAGGCGCTCGGCAGCTTCCTCTCCTTCGCTGCGGGCTCCTTGTGCTGGTCCGCCTTCACCTTGACGCCGGACTCGTTCTTGACGAGCGGCACACGGACACTGCTCGGCGCTACGAACGAGCGATAGGTGTAAGCCAGCGCACCGCCAACGCCGATCGCGCCGATCAGGGCCGCCGCGATGAACATCCAGCGCCGGCCGCGGCGCGGCTCCTCGTCGTCGTAGAACTCGTCGTCGTAGCCCGGATCCCGATCGGCGTAGGCCTGCTGGTGGTGGGCGGTGTTCTGGAACGGCGGCGGGCCGTCCGCCGGCATGTAGGTGGCGAGGTCGTAGCGCTGGTCGTGCTGGCTCCACTGCTGCGGCGCGTAGACCGGCTGGTTGTAGCCGTAGTTCGGCTCCGGCTCCGGCGGGGGGAAGTGGTAGGCCGGGCCCGGCTGCGCGGGCTGGTGGCCGTGGTCCGCATATCCCTGCGTGGGCCAAGGAACCTGAGAGGGAACCTGAGCCGAGGCTTGAGGAGGCTGCAAGGACGCCAGGGAGTCCCGCCGCAGGGGTGGCCTACCTCCCGGTGGCCCGAATGGACCGTTCGACCGAGCCATGCGCTGTTCCCCTACATGTTGCCCTTCTTGCTCCCCCCGATTCGCGAGTCTATCGCATCTCGCTGGGCGCAAGCACACCCAAAAGCATGAGCCCCGAGGCCAGCACGATAGCGTTGGCCTGTACCAGGGCGAGGCGCGCGGCAGTTAGTGTCCCGTCGCCGGGTTGGATAAAGCGCAAATGTGGCGATTCATTGCCACGCGTGTACTGCGTGTGAAAAGTCGAAGCCAGATCATACAGATAGAAAGCGATACGGTGGGGCTCGTGGGCCCGCGCCGCGCCATCGACGACGACCGGAAAGGCGGCGAGCTTGCGCATCAGGTCGATCTCACCGGCATCGTCGAGACGCGAAAGATCGGCGCCCAGAATGTCGGGCGCACCCTCGCTCAGCCGTGGAAAAATCTCCTGTGCATTGCGGAACACGGACTTTGCCCGGGCATGACCGTATTGGACATAGAACACCGGATTGTCCTTCGTCCGCTCCAGCACCTTGGCGAGATCGAAGTCGAGGGCCGCGTCGTTGGTGCGATAGAGCATCATGAAGCGCACCGGGTCGCGGCCGACCTCGTCCACGACCTCGCGCAGGGTGACGAATTCGCCCGAGCGCTTGGACATGCGCACCTGCTCGCCCGCCCGGAGCAGGTTGACGAGCTGGCAGATCTTGATGTCCAGGTCCGCGCTGCCCCCCTCGGTGCGATGCTCGCCCCTCTTGTCGATGACCTTGCCGCCGGCGAGCGCTGCAACCGTCGCCAGGATGCGCGAGATGTAGCCCGCGTGGTCGGCGCCGAACACGTTGATGAGGTGGCGGAAGCCGCGAGCGAGCTTGTTGTGGTGATAGGCCATGTCGGCGGCGAAATAGGTGTAGCTGCCGTCCGACTTCATGAGCGCGCGGTCGACATCGTCGCCGAAGGCGGTGGACTTGAACAGCGTCATCACGCGGTCCTCCCACTCGCCGTCGTCATGGCCCTTGGGCTTCTCGAGCCGGCCCTCGTAGACGAGGCCCTTCCTGCGCAGCTCCTCGATGGTGACCGCAATCTCGTCGTGGCTCGCGGTCAGCGAGCGCTCGGAGAAGAACACCGCGTGCGTGACATTGAGCGCGGCGAGATCCTCCTTGATGGTGACGAGCATCGCCGCGCTCGCCGCCTCGCGCACCAGCGGCAGCCAGCGGTCCTCGGGGAAGTTCAGGAGCGCGTGGTCGTGCTCCGCGGCCAGCGCCTGGCCGACCGGCTTCAGGTAGTCGCCGGGATAGAGCCCCTCGGGGATCTTGCCGATGTCCTCGCCCAGCGCCTCGCGGTAGCGCAGATATGCCGAGCGCGCGAGCAGGTCGACCTGCGCGCCGGCGTCGTTGATGTAGTACTCGCGCGTCACGTCGTAGCCGACGAAGGCGAGCAGGTTCGCCAGCGCATCGCCGAACACCGCGCCGCGGCAGTGGCCGACGTGCATCGGCCCGGTCGGGTTGGCCGATACGTACTCGACGTTGACCCGCTCGCCGCCGCCCAGGTCGGCCCTGCCGAAGGCGTCGCCCTCCTTCAGGATCGAGGCCACCACGCCCTGCCAGAACCCCTGAGCGAAGCGCATGTTGACGAAGCCCGCGCCCGCCACGTCCACGCTCTCCACATCGGGCAGGGCCTTCAACACCTGCGCCAGCCTGTCGGCGATGTCGCGCGGCTTCATCCTGGCCTGCTTGGCGAGCACCAGGGCGGCGTTGGTGGCGAGGTCGCCGTGCGCCGCCTCGCGCGGCGGGGCCACCTCGACATTGGCGAGGTCGAGCCCGGCCGGCAGCGCGCCCTCGCGCTGCAGCGCCTCGAGCGCCTCGATGATCCGGCCGTGCACCAGGGCGTGAACGTTCATTGCGGGTTGCCTGCCTGAGGGAAGTCCACCCGTCATCCCAGAATCCGAGCCGCAGGCGAGGCTATCCGGGACCTCCCGGAACGAGTCGGCGCCTATCTCACGAGGTCCCGGATCGGAGCGCCCCTCGCCTTCGGCTCGCGCCGCTCCGTCCGGGATGACGGGTGAATGCGGCTAACGCAAATCCGGGGTGGCGTCAAACAGGCGACGGTGCTCCTTGATGGCGTAGCGGTCGGTCATGCCGGCGACGAAATCGCCGACCACGACCGCGCACGCCCGCTCGCTCGTGCCGGCGCGGGCGGCCTGGTGCCAGGACTCCGGCATCAGAGCAGGCTCGGCGAGGTACTGGGCGAAAAGGTCGCGCACGATCTCCTCGGCTCCGGCGACGACGCGCATCACGCGGGGGTGTCGGTAGACGTGGGCCGTGAGGTAGGCCTTGAGTGCATCGATCCGAGCGGCCATCTCCGCCGAGGCGGCGATCACTGGCCGTCCGGCCGCGCGCACGCTCTCGAGGCTGGACTCCGGCAGGGCGGCAAGCCGCAACCGCGACGCCCGCACCACGTCGTCGATCAGGACCGTGATGATGCGCCGGTTGACCTCGTAGATGGCGCGCCGGCCGCCCGCGCTGCGTGCCGCCTCCGCCAGCGGGAGCAGCTCACCTGCGAGCGGAACGGCGGGGAGGTCGTCGAGCCGGATCAGGCCGGCGCGCAGGCCGTCGTCGAGGTCGTGGCTGCAGTAGGCGATGTCGTCGGCAACGGCCGCGGCCTGGGCTTCCGCCGGCGCGAAGGCGTCGAGGTGCACACGCTCCGTCAGGCCGAGCCGCGCGATGGCGGCGCGCAGCATCGCCTCCCCCCCGGGGTTGGCGCCGGCGAGCGGCCCGTTGTGCTTGGCGAGGCCCTCCAGCGTCGCCAGCGTCAGGTTGAGGCCGTCGAAGCGGGCGTATGTGCGCTCCAGCCGGGTCACGACCTCGAAGCTCTGGGCGTTGTGGTCGAAGCCGCCGTAGGGTGCCATCGCGTCGGCCAGGGCGCGCTCGCCGGCGTGGCCGAACGGCGGGTGGCCGAGGTCGTGCGCCAGTGCCAGCGCCTCGGCCAGGTCCTCGTCGAGCGCCAGCATGCGCGCAATCGCGCGCGCGATCTGCGCCACCTCCAGGCTGTGGGTGAGCCGTGTGCGGTAGTGGTCGCCCTCGTGAAACACGAACACCTGCGTCTTGTAGGTGAGACGGCGGAAGGCGGTGGCGTGGAGGATGCGGTCGCGGTCGCGCTGGAAGGGCGTGCGCATGGGGCAGCCGGGCTCGGCATGGAGACGGCCGCCGCTCTGGTGCGGGTGGGTCGCGTAGGCCGCGACCGCGCGCGCAGGCCCGGTGTCCGCGGTGCCGCGGCCGCCGGGACCGCCCGGCCTCTGCACTTCCCGGCCGTCAGCCATCCGCAGCCCCGGGTTTGACAAGATCGACCATCGCCCCAATGTTACAGCTGGACCGTTGCTCCATCGGCCAACCGGGCCGCAACCCGATTCGACAGCTCAATATCACATGACCGAGACCACCGTTACCGTCACCGACCGGGCCGCGCGCCGCATCGCCGAGATCGTCGCACGCGAGGCCCTGACCCCGCTTTTGCGCGTGAGCGTCGAGGGCGGCGGATGCTCGGGCTTCCAGTACAGGTTCGATCTGGTCAGTGCCGGCGAGGCAGACGACCTGGTGATCGAGAAGGGCGGTGCGCGGGTGCTGATCGACCCGGTCTCCCTGGGCCTGCTCTCGGGGTCGGAGATCGACTACGTGGAAGACCTCATGGGCGCCGCATTCAAGGTGCGTAATCCCCAGGCAACCGCTTCGTGCGGCTGCGGCACCAGCTTTGCGATTTAGGCGTGCGTGGTGAGATGGCGAGTGGCGAGCTCGGCTTGCCACTCCTGGCAGGGGTCCCTTTCCACCATCCGATGATGGAGGCGGGCGGTCGAGCCCAGCCCGAACTCACCCTCTCACCGCTCACCACCTGCCCCGGCGGCCGGAAGGGCTTTTGCCAATGTTCCAGATCGTGCCTGCCGGCCCAGCGGGAGACAAGGCCCGCCTGGTGGCGGATACCGTGCTGGGCCCTGACGATTTCCGGCGCATTGCCGGGCAGGTCGGCGGCGAGCGGCTCGTGCGGGCGCGCAAGACCGGCCTGGTGGCGGCGCGGAAGGCCTCCAGGCGTCAGGTCGTGGAAACCCGCTGGAACGGGACGGAGACGACGAACACGGCCAACCGCGGCGACTGGATCGTGACCAATCTGACGCCCGATGCGCAGCCCCTGCGCGATGCCGAGGGCCAGCTCAACGTCTACGTCGTCTCGGCGGAACGCTTCGCCGGGCTCTACGAGCCCACCGGAACAAAAAAGAGAAGGCTCGGCGCCGTCTATCGCGCAACGAGCACCGTGGAGGCGATCCTGTTTCCCGGCGGCTTCGACATCCTGGCGTCCTGGGGCGAGCGCCAGGTGGCCGCGTCGGGCTACCTGATCCGCAACGGCGGCTCGGTGTACGGCAACCACGCCCAGACGTTCGCGGCCACCTACGAGGCGGTGCCGGGCTGATGGGCGAGCGGCATCGTGTCGTCATTGCCGGCGCTCGTACCATGTCATTCCGGCGCTTGTCGCCGGAATCCATCTCGCCACTTGCGCCGGAGCCCGTGGTCGGGTGGATGCCGGGGACAAGCCCCGGCATGACAGAGGACACGGAACGCCCGGGCTGCGGCGCTTTCAGCTTGCCGGCACGACGCCCCTGCCGGGGGTGGTGGCGGTCTCCCGGTCGAAGTGGCGCGGGTGGGCCCAGGCGAGGTGCTCCGCCGACATGACGCGCTGGACCCTCTCGCAGAACGCCGTCACGGGCCCTGCGTCGCCGGAGGAGGCGGCGGCATCGGCCCTGGCCATCCCCTCGCGCTTCAAGTCCTCCAGCTCCTCGGCCGCCAGCTCGTAGAGCACGGCCTGGCGGTCGTCCTGGTCCATGAAGGAGCGGGCGCTGGCGAACGCCAGGATGCTCGTCGATATGACGCCGAGGCCGAGCTGCCAGCGGCCCGTCTCCTCCACCGCAAGCCACTGCGCCAGGGCCTTGATCCACTGCCACGACCATTCGAGCTTGGCCGCCGTGTTGAGGAGCCCCATGGAGCCGATGAGAACGGCAACGGCCAGGACGAGGTACCCCAGCAGCTTGTAGGGGGCGGTATTGCCGGCTGACCGGCCGTGCTGCGCGCCCCGCCTCCGGTAGTAGCCGAGCTGCCACTCGATGTGCGCCTCCTTGAAGCAGGCGAACGCCCCCGCGAGCGCGCCCCTGGCCTCCGCGCCTGCCTGAACGATGGCGCGGAACACATCGCCACGCAGCACCTCGGCTGCCGCACGCGCCTTGAGCCAGCGGCCCACCGGCTGGTGCCAGCCGATCCACCACGTGGCGAGCAGGCTCAGCGTCAGCGCAACGGCCTGCACCGCCTGGATGACGAGCTGCGGCCTTCCCGTGATCCACCGGTCGATGGGCAGCAGCGCCAGCGCGCCCACGACGGTCCCGGCCATGGTGGCCCAGAGCACCAGGCGGCCGGAGCGCCGATAGTTGCCCTGCTCCTTGACGGCGGTTGCATCGGCCGCATCGAAGCGGGCGATGAGCTTCTCGATGGGATCGGACGCGACGAGGCCGCGCACGGGCGCAGTCTCGGGAAGCCTTTCGAGATGGAGCCGGAGGGCATCGCGCAAGTCAGACGGTCTCGAGCCTGCCGGAGCCATCGTCTGTCCTTGAACTATCGTGTGCGAATTCGTGTCTGCAACAGCAGAACGCCGCCCCCCGGCGGCAGCCATGCGGCAGAGAACCCGGGCATTATGGCGAAAAGTCGGGACCGGGGGCTTGCGCGGGACGCCGCGGCCGGCGCATTAGGGGATGCCATGAGAATCGCCACCTGGAACATCAACGGCGTCAAAGCCCGCATCGACAGCGCCGTCACCTGGCTCGAGAAGACGCAGCCCGATGTCGCCTGCTTCCAGGAGATCAAGTGCACCGACGAGACGTTCCCGGGCGAGGCCTTCGAGGCGCTCGGCTACAACGTCGCCGTGCACGGCCAGAAGGGCTTCAACGGTGTCGCCATCCTCTCCAAGCGCCCGATCGACGAGGTGGCGGTACGCGGCCTGCCCGGCGACGACGGCGACGCGCACGCGCGCTACATCGAGGCGGTGGTGCCGCGCCGCGGCGGCATCGTCCGGATCGCCTGCCTCTACCTGCCCAACGGCAACCCCATCGGCACCGACAAGTTCGCCTACAAGCTGCGCTGGATGCAGCGGCTCGAGGCGCACACCCGCGAGCTCATGCCGCTGGAGGAGCCGTTCCTCCTGCTCGGCGACTTCAACGTGATCCCCGAGGCGGCCGACGCCCGCAATCCTGAGGCGTGGCGCGACGACGCCCTGTTCCAGCCGGAGACGCGCGCGGCCTATCGTTCGCTCGCCAACATCGGCCTCACCGATACGATCCGCGCCTGCTGGCCCGATCCCGGCGTCTATACCTTCTGGGACTACCAGGCCGGCGCCTGGCAGAAGGACCACGGCATCCGCATCGACCACATCCTGGCCTCGCCGCAGGCGGCCGACCGAATGCAGGCGGCGGGCATCGACAGGTTCACGCGCGCCTGGGAGAAGCCCTCCGACCACGTCCCGGTGTGGATCGAGCTGGCGGTCGATTGATGCCCGGCGAAGGCCGCGCGAGCCCGGTCTCCCCGGCGCTCGGCCCCGGCCTGCCGGGGGGTCAGGGATCGCGCGCGCGGAAGCTGTCGATGGCACGGAGCACCGCGTCCCCGCAGTCGTCGTTGATCGGGTCCGTGTAGACGCCCGCCGCGCCGAGCCGGCGCTGCAGGGCCCGGCAGCTGTCGGCGCTGACGAAGAAGGCGCCGAACTGCCTCAGGGCACGGACGAGGTCGGCGGAGCCCGCCTGCCGCACCGCAAGGAGCATGAGCCGCGCGGCCTCCTCGGCGTCCTCCCGTACCCCGATACCGACACTGTGGTTGAGGCTGAGATCGAAGCTGCCGAAAGCGTCGCCCTTTTCCGACGCGCGCCGGAACCAGCGGGCCGCCTCGATATCGTCCGCCGGTGCGTTCGCCCCGTCCGCGAGCACTCTGCCCAGGATGCTCATCGCCCGCGCGTTTCCCTTCTGCGCGGCCTGCAGGAGCCAGCGCCTGGCCTCGCCGGCGTCCTTGGGGACGCCTTGGCCGTAGTGATACAGGGTGCCGAGGCCGATCATGCCGGCCTCGCTCCCCTTCTCGGCAGCGCGCCGCAGCCAGCGCACCGCCTCGGCGTCGTCGCGCGGCACGCCTTGCCCTCTCTCGTAGAACAGGCCGACACCGGCCATGGCGAAGGCGGCCCCTCTCTCCGCTTCCCCCCGGTACCAGTCCAGCGCCCGCTGGAACCAGCGCTCCGCCTCGGCCTCGTCCTTCGCGACGACCTCGCCGAGCCGATGAAAGGCGCCGATGCTGTGCATGGACGGCCCATAGCCCTTGGCGGCGGCCTGCCGGTACCAGCGCAGAGCCTCGGCCACGCTGGCGCCGACCCCGGCACCGTCCAGATACGCGGTGGCGAGGTCGTCCATCGCGGCCGCATCCCCCTTCTCGGCCGCCAGTCGGAACCACTTCACTGCCTCGACCTTGTCCATCGGGACGCCGCGGCCCTCGTTCAGGCGATAGCCGAGACTGCCCATCGCTGCCGCGTGGCCCTTCTCTGCCGCCTGCCGGTGGACACGCACAGCGTCGCTCTCTCGTTCGGCGGCCGCATAGGCGCGCCCGAGCTGGAAGGCGAGCCTCGCGATCTCCGGGTGCTGCGCCACCGCCGCCTCGCACACCGCAATGGCCCGCGCCTGATCTATGAGGTCCGTAACGATGCCGGGCGCCGTGGCCTCCGCATCGTAGGCGCTGGCTGCCAGCCGGTCGCATTCGGCGGCAGCGTCGGACGGCGCGCCAGACGGAGCCTGCGCGATCGCGGCGGAGGCTGTCAGTGCCACGAGGCAGGCCAGGGCAATCGTGCGCATTGCGATGTACTCCCCCCCCGGCGGCCGGCTTGCGCCGGGCCCGGCCCCGCGGGCGAGCGGGGCGGATGCCCCGTCGGGCGGCGGCCGACACCCGGCAGACCGCAGATTAACGGTGCACATGAGACTTGCGTAGCCCACTTTGCAGTGGCGGACCTGCAACCGTTGCACCTGGGTCTCACAGGGCAGACGGCCCACCTCGGGGCTCGTGCCGGGTCGGCTCCAGGATGCCGTTTCCCGGGCCTGGGAAGCCCGTACGCTGCGATCGCGGCGGTCCAGGCACCCGAGGCCCGTCCCTGATGCCCGGGGCCTCCAGCCTCGCCGGCGGCGCCCGTACGCGTTGGTGCGGCAACGCCGGAGCAAGAGGAGAGGATCGCGGCGGGGCTACTTCTTGCTGGCGGTCGTATCGAGCATGACGGCCGACCGGATGGCCTCGGCGCGCGGTGGCGGGGCCGCGGCCACGGCCTCGCTGTTGGGGCACGGGCGGTCGGGCAGCAGGTCGCCGGCAGGCGCGCCGGGAGGCTCGGTCGCGGGCGCGGCGAGCATCTTGCGCCAGCGGTCGGCGAGGCCGCCGGCCGCCGCGCGCGCCGGTGCCGGCGTTGCGCAGAGGATGCCGGCGTAGCTGGCCTCGATCCACTTGCGCTCGGGCTCGGACGCGTTGGCCATGGCGATGCCGGCGAGGGCGAGCGCGCGCGCCTCGTCCTTCTTGACGTGGCGCCCGCGCCAGAACAGGTCGGCGAGCGTCGCCTGCGCCCCTGAATGGCCCGCCTGCGTCAGGACCGAGAGATAGTGCAGCCCGATGCTGATCTCGCCGCCCGACCACCCGCCGGCACCGAGATAGGTGCGCGCCAGCTCGTACTGGGCGTCCTTGTCGCCGAAGTAGGTGGCGGCGTGCTCGAGGTAGCGGGCGGCGCTGCGCGGATTGGCGGGCAGGTCGATCTCCTCGAGGCCCGAGCGCACGTAACCCGCGAGCGCGATCAGAGCCTTCGCCACGTACGCCGCGCGCTGGCTGCGCTCGGGCACCTCGACGTTCTCGTCGGCGATCTTGCGGTACAGCACGTAGGCCTTGGTGTGGTTCGCGACGGCGCCGGCGCCCTCTGCGTAGGCGCGTGCCAGATAGAACTCGGCGAGGAACCTGGTCGACGCGTCGCCGGTCGCCGCCACCTCGGTCAGGGCGGGGATCGCCGCCTCCTGCTGGCCGTTCTGGTAGGCGCTGAGCCCGCGCTTCAGCGCGGATTGCCCGACGGGGTCCTGCTGTGCGGCTGCGCCGCCCGCCGCGGCCAGCAGCGCTGCTGCGAGGAGGCCCCTAAGCAGCCGCATGGCAGACATCCGTCAGGCGGTGGCCCGGCAGCTTCGATCTATCGAACGTCCTATCGAACGTCTCTGCGTCCATGTCCCAAAGGCCTTCCTTCAATCCCCTTTGCAAACGCACGACAGCGGACGGGCGGAAAACACACGAGAACGTGCGTCCGAGCCGATAGCCTCCCCAGCGAGGCTTAGACGGTTGTGATCGTGCTGCCGGCCCGCCAAAACCGACCAGTCTGGAACCTGTTAGAGCTTTGTGGCTCTACGGTGGCACCGGGGTTGCCGCCCGGCCACAGCCATTCAACAAGCATTCACGATTCCGACACTTATCAACAGGGCCGCGCGTTTGCCGGCAGTCGGCAGTCGGGCGTCGGCAATCGCAAAGACCGGATCGAGCAGGTGGCATTACCCCGACTGCCGACTGCCGACGCCCGACTGCCGATCTACAAGGCCGCCTCTACGCGCTGCAGAGCGGCGCGGAGCTTGCGCGCGGTGGCCTCGAAGGCGGCGCGGCGCTCGCGGTTCTCCTCCACCACCTCGGGCGGCGCTTTCGCCACGAACTGGGCATTGCCGAGCTTGGAGTCGATCTTGCCGATCTCGCCCTCGGCCTTGTCGAGGTCGCGCTCGAGCCGCGTGCGCTCTGCCGCCATGTCGATCACGCCCGCCAGCGGCAGCGCCACCGTGGTCTCCCCGATCACGACCTGAGCGGAGCCCTTGGGCGCCGTCCTCGAGAACGACAGCTTGTCGAGGCGCGCCATGCGCTTGATGGTATCCTCGTGGCGCTCCGCCCGCGCCCGCTCGAGCTTCCTGGCGCCCACCAGGACGAGCGGGATCTTCGCTCCACCCGGAACGTTCATCTCGCTGCGCACCGAGCGCACCTCGGCGATGAGACCCACGATCCAGCCGATCTCGGCGGCGGCCTCCGCGTCCGCAAGGCCGTCGAGCGCCGGCCAGGACGAGAGGCACAACAGGCTCTCGCGCGGCGCGCCGCCGGCGGCGAGGCGGCCCCACAACTCCTCGGTGACGAACGGCATGAAGGGATGCAGGAGCGCCAGGATGCGGTCGAGCGCCCAGGCCGTGGTGGCGCGCGTCTCCGCCTTCGCCGCCTCGTCGCTCCCTTCGAGGATCGGCTTGATCAGCTCCAGGTACCAGTCGCAGAAGGTACCCCAGACGAAGTCGTAGACGGCGCCCGCCGCCTCGTTGAACTTGTAGCCCTCGATGCCCGCGGTGACCGCCGCCGCCGCGCGCTCGACCTCGCCCACGATCCAGCGGTTGACTGTCTGCTCGAGCCGCCCGGGATCGAAGCCCTCCGCCCGCGTGCAGGCGTTCATCTCGGCAAAGCGGGACGCGTTCCAGAGCTTGGTGGCGAAGTTGCGATAGCCCTCCACCGTCTTCAGGGAGAGCTTGATGTCGCGCCCCTGCGCCGCCATCGCCGCCAGCGTGAAGCGCAGCGCATCGGCGCCGTAGGCGGTGATGCCGCCGGGGTAGTCCTTGCGCGTGTCGCGGGTGATGCGGCTCGCGTCCTCCTTCCTCAGGAGGCCGTCGATGCGCTTCTGGATCAGACGGTCGAGCTCGATGCCGTCGATGATGTCCAGGGGGTCCATGACGTTGCCCTTGGTCTTGGACATCTTCTGCCCGCGCTCGTCGCGCACGAGCGCATGGATGTAGACGTCGTGGAACGGCACCTCCTTCATGAAGTGCAGCCCCATCATCATCATGCGCGCCACCCAGAAGAAGATGATGTCGAAGCCCGTGACCAGCGCGTTGGTGGGATAGAACCGCGCGACCTCCTTGGTCTGCTCCGGCCACCCCAGCGTGGAGAACGGCCACAGCGCGGAGGAGAACCACGTGTCGAGGACGTCCTCGTCACGGTTGAGCTTCTCCTGACCTGACTTCAATCGAGCGGCGTAGTCACTGCCCGACAAACCACTGGGGAACGTATGGATCCCCATTGCTTGATAGTGCTTGGCCGCTTGATCGATCGCATCTGCTTCCGTCGCCGCAACAAAGGTCTTGGCGTCAGGCCCGTACCATGCAGGAATTTGATGGCCCCACCAGAGCTGGCGCGAAATGCACCAGGGCTGGATATTCCGCATCCACTCGAAGTAGGTCTTCTCCCAATTCTGCGGCACGAACCGGGTCTTACCGCTCTCGACTGCCCCGATCGCTCGCTTTGCCAGCTCCGCGGCGTTCACGTACCACTGCTCAGTAAGCCACGGCTCGATCACAGCATCGCCACGCTGGGCATGGGGAACAGGATGAACATGGGCCTCGATCTTCTCGACAAGCCCACGTGCCTCCATCATCTCAACGACGCGTTTGCGCGCTGCAAAGCGATCAAGTCCCCTCAGCTCCTCAGGAATGCGTTCGAACTCATCCATTCCAATTGTGCCACTAGGATGTGCTTGGCTTAAATTTGGCCTCCCTGCGACGGGATAGATAATCGGGCCGGCTACAGTGAATGGGCCCGAGATAATGCGAGCCTCCGCATCAAAAATGTTGATGATCCCGATCTCAGGGTGCCGCCGGTAGACCTCGTAGTCGTTGAAGTCGTGCGCTGGCGTGATCTTCACGGCGCCAGAGCCCTTCTCGGGGTCGGAGTACTCGTCGGCGACGATGGGGATCTCGCGCCCGACCAGCGGCAGCACTACGGTCTTGCCGACCAGGTGCCTGTAGCGCTCGTCCTCGGGATGCACGGCGACCGCAGTATCGCCCAACATGGTCTCAGGACGAGTGGTCGCAACTACGATATAGGCGCGCTGCTCCCAGTCGCTCGGGTTACCCTCCGCGTCGAAGGCAATTGGATGCGGATAGGTCAGTCCGTCCTTCAGCGGATACTTGAAGTGCCAGAGGTGCCCGTCGACCTCGATCATCTCCACTTCGAGGTTCGACAGCGCGGTCTGGAACTCCGGGTCCCAGTTGGCGAGCCGCTTGTCCTTGTAGATCAGGCCCTCGTTGTAAAGCTCCACGAACACCTTGAGGACGGCTTTGGACAGGCCCTCGTCCATCGTGAAGCGCTCGCGGCTCCAGTCGCACGAGGCGCCCAGCCGCTTCAGCTGGTTGACGATGGTGCCGCCGCTCTCGGCCTTCCAGGCCCAGATCTTCTCGACGAACCGCTCGCGGCCGATGGTGCGCCGGTCCGGCTCCTGGCGCTCCATCATCTGGCGCTCGACCACGAGCTGGGTGGCGATGCCGGCATGGTCCGTGCCCGGCTGCCACAGCACGTCCTTGCCGCGCATGCGCTCGAAGCGGCAGAGGATGTCCTGCAGCGTGTTGTTGAGGGCATGCCCCATGTGCAGCGAGCCCGTCACGTTGGGCGGCGGGATCACGATGCAGTAGGCCGGGGCTTGCGCGCGCTCCGGCCTGCCGGCCCTGAACGCCTGCGCCTCCATCCACGCGGCGTGGATGCGAGCCTCGATCTCGGCGGGCTCATAGGTCTTCTCGAGCATGAAACGGGCCGTTGGCTGAACGTGCTGACGATGGGAAAACGATGCGCGCCTCTTATACGGAACGGCGCAGAAGAATCCACCCGTCATCCCGGAAGCTGAGGGCGCAGCCCGAAGCTATCCGGGACCTCGAGAAGCAGACTGAACCTCCCGAAGGTCCGACTCGCCCCGCGAGATCCCGGATAGCTTCGGCCCCTGCGGGGCCTCAGCTTCCGGGATGACGGGTGACTACACCTTGTTGCGCTCCCGCGAGGCCATGCGGACGGCCTCGTCCTGCAGCGCGGAGGCCACGAGGCGGGGCATGTTCTCGTCGAGCCAGCGCTGCAGCATCGGCCGCAGCAGCTCCGCGACCATCATTTCCAGCGCATGCGTGTGGGGCCCGGCGCTGCCCGGCGTGGCTCTGGCGTCGGCGACGATATGGCCGAAGAGCGAGCTGGCCGCACCGTTGCGCAGGCCGTCGGCCTGCCCCACGACCGGCGTCGGGCCCACCGGCCCCGCAGCCGGGGCTGCCTGCCCGCTGGCCGCGGCCCTGGACGGCTGCGGCGCCGGCGGCAGCAGCATGCCGTTGCCCGCCGCGCTCGGCTGCACCAGCACGACCTCGGCCTTCTGGGCCTCGGCGCTGGACCCGAAGAACGGCGGCAGGGGACCACGCACCACGCCGGGCCGGGCGCCCCGCGACGGCGCAGGCTGAGGCATGGCTTCGGCGGGCCCCGGAGCATCGACGGAAGCGGGCGGCGGGTTCTCCGCCGCCTGCCGGCCGCGCCCCAGGAACCACAGCCCGTCCTTCTGCGGCTGTGCGGGCGCAGGGGACGCTGCCGCCGGCACCTCCGCAGCCGACGGCGCGGCGACCGGCGGCCGGTCCTGCGGCAGGCCCGCGGCCCCGCCCAGGGGCTCGACCGGCAGCGTGTCGACCGGCGCGGCATCCTCCAGGAGCAGCGCCGGAGCCTCGTCGACGAGCAGGGAGGGCGCGTCCTCGCTCTCGGCAAGGCGTCGCGCCAGCCCGGAGATGGTGCCTTTCGGGGCGTCCGCGGGCGGGGCAGCCTCCTCCTGCAGGACGTCGGTCGCCTGCTCCGAGAGGCTCTTGCGGATCGATGCCAGGATCGACTCCAGGCTTTCGCCCGTCGGGTCGGGCTTACTCATACCGAACTGCTCCTGTTGAACCCGCTCCCTCGTCACCGGCGCGGCCTCGAGGGCCGCACAAAGTCGCCAAACGAAAATGGCACAGGCCGAGCCTGCGCATATTGCCAGCCGATCTGTCAACCTCAGGGGCAACCTCGGGGAGCCCGGGCAGGCGAGCCCCGACCGCGCGAGGTCCGCACCCGCGGCGGCCTTCGGCGCCTCACTCCCTGGTGCGCGGCGGGGCCTTTTCATTGGGGGGCGGAGGCGGCGGCATTTCTCCGTCTTGCCGTCAGGCGTGGTGATGTCGATGTCGAACCACTTGTTGCGCACCTCCTTGTAGTGCTGCTCGGGGTCGTAGACCAGGTTCGAGACCCCCAGCTCCTGCGCGTTCAGCCGGCCAATGGCCGCCAGCAGCGCATAGGATGCCACCACCACATTGCGCCGGTCGGTGACCAGCGTCACCTCCGCGTTCAGCAGCTCCTGCACCGCGTTCAGCACGTCGAGCGGCACGCGGGTGCCCACCTCCTGCTCCGCGCGCACGCCGCGCAGCGCCACCTTGTTGGCCGCCACGCTCTTCTCGTCGGATTCCACGGCCGCCTGCGCGGCCTGCAGCTGCGACCATGCCGCGACCACCTGGGCCTGCACCTCGCTGCGCGCCTGCTCGATCTCCTGCAGGCGCTGGACCTGGGTGTGCTTGGCTTGCCGTACCCGCGCCTCTACCTCGCCGCCCGAGTAGAACGGCACCGTGAGACGCCCGGTCACGCTGGTGCTCTCCGAGTCCTCGATGCCCGGGTTGGGATCGAGGCGGCGCGAATAGTTGGCCTCGAGCTGGACGCTCGGCAGCCGCTCGCCGCGGATCAGGTCGATGTTGAAGCGCGCGGCCTGCTCCCGGTAGAGGGCCGCCACGATCGCCGGGCTCTCGCGCGCGGCGACCTCGAGTGCGTCGGGGAGCTGCTTGGGCACCAGCGAGCTCGGCTTGGGCTCGACCAGATGGCTCGGCGGATGGCCCACCACGCGCTCGAACACGGCGCGGCTGGTCTTGAGGTTGGCGCGGGCGAGGTCGAGCGCCGCCACCGCCTGCGCGCGGCGCGCCTCCGACTGCGCCACGTCGGTGAGCGTCGCCTCCTTCAGCTCGAGGCGCGTCTTGAAGCCCGCCAGGTCCTTCGTCAGCACGGTGACGTTGTTCTCGCGCAGGGTGACGATGGCCTGGTCGCGCACCACGTCGAGGTAGGCCGTGACCGCCTCGAGCATCACATCGCTCTCGGTGCTGCGCAGGGCCTCCCAGCCCGCACGCACGGTGGCCTCGGCGAGCGAGACCGCATTCTTGGTGCGAAAGCCGCGGAAGATGGGCTGGGTCACGCCGACGGAATAACCGCGCGGATTGCCCTCCGTATTCTCGGTCGGCCCGATCTCCGGCTTGCGCTTGTTCTTCTCATAGGTGGTATCGGCGCTGCCGATGACGGAGGGCCGATACCCTGAAAGGGCACGCGGCACCTCCTCGTCCGTGGCGCGCTGCAGCGCGCGGGCGGCGTCGAGGCGGGGGTTGTATTTATATGTGGCGTTCAGCGCTTCCTTCAGCGTCTCGGCGGAAGCGTCCCCCGCCATCGGGCCCGCCAGGAGCGCTGCGCACATCAAGAGCCCGGCCCCCCTGAGGCACAGGCAGAGCCGCCTACGATGCCCGATTCGCACTGGTTCTTGCTCCCCGATCCTGGGCCTTGGCCAGCGAAGCCCCCCTACCGCCGTCTACTCTTCAGACCCACGCTCGTCTTGCCGAGTCGACACAACGGCAAAAGCGCCCCCCGCCTGGCCGGGCTGGCCCCTGATTTGGTCGCCCGATTCTCCGGCGATACTCACACACGGGCCTCCTTTATTCGCAGTCTTAAATCCTTTTGCCGGTGTGATTTCGGACCTGCGTTGCCCGAACTCCACACGCCCATCTCCGGTCGGCGCCGGCTGCTACTTCAGGTTGCAATCGAGTCGCAGCTCAGAGCACGAATTCGGCCGGCACCTCGAAGCCGGGCAGCGGCTCGGCCGCCCCCTCGAATGCCGGCTGGCGGCTGCTGGTCGCCCCGCTGCGTTGCCAGGCGTAGGCGCGGCACACGGGGCCCTGGCGCACCATTGCCACCAGCCGGCCGCCGTCGGCGAGCTGCCCGAGCAGAGCGGGCCCGACGGCCGGCACAGCCCCGTTGAGCAGGATGGCATCGAAGGGAGCGTCGCCCGGCACGCCGGCGGCGAGCGGCCCCTCGACCACGGTCGAGTTGCCGGTGCCGAGATCGCGCACGTGGCGCTCCGCCTCGCGCGCCAGAGCCGGCTCGCACTCCAGCGCCACGATCCGGCGGCCCAGCCGGCCCAGCACCACAGTGGAATAGCCGGTCGCGCAGCCGACATCGAGCACCACCGACTGCGGCCCCACGTACGCGAGCTGGATCAGCTTGGCGAGCGTCCGCGGCGGCAGCAGGCTGCGCCCGGCGGTCCTGCCGGGCCGCTGCACGGGGACGGCCCCGTCGCTGTAGGCGAAGGCGGCAAAGGCGGCCGGCACGAATGCCTCGCGCGGCACGTCCAGCATGGCCCTGATGATGCCGCCGTCGGTCACGTCGCTGGGGCGCACCTGGCTTTCCACCATGTTGACGCGCTGCACTTCGAAGTTCGTCATCGCGTTTGCGCTGGCGCTCCCGGCACGGGCTGCACGCACCCGCGTGCCGCCTCCCCTGTAGTGGGCGCCGCACCTTATCCAACGGCCGCCTGGGCGGCCAGAGCACCGCTGCGGGCGGGGCCTGCCGCCAATCGCCGCTGCCGGCGCCGCCGCGCCGCCTGCCTGAGCAGGACCGCGCCCGAGGATGGACGGCAGAGGGCACGTGGCACAAAGTGGCTGTGCAACGATCTGCAATACCGGATGCGCCCCCGGCTCAAATCCCGGCCCTCCACCCGATGCTCCTGCGGCTGCGCCCGGAGGCCGTAGAGCGCGATCCCGAGGCTCGGGGCGGGCATAGGGCCACTGGCCCGAGGCGGCCCTTCCTGGGCCTCCTGGCGCGTTCTGCCGGGTTGTCGAGTCAACCGCGAACGGGATGCGTGCCCCGCCTCCTCGTTCGGTGGCGCCGGCCGGGTGTGCGATTGCCGGCGTGACGCCCTCGTGAACCGAGCCCCTGGCTGCGGCGCAAAGCGGGGTGCAGGCAAGCCGCGCCCGGCGCGTGGCCATGCCGCGGCCGGCCAGGAGACGCCCGATGCAACCGACCCTCTACCCCTTGCTTGCGATTGCAGGTTTGACCGCGAGCGGAGTGCTGTACGCCCTCTTCAGGGCCCAGCAACTCGGCAGACTGTATCCAGCTCCAAACCGGGCCCAGATCCGATTCAGCAGGTACTTTGCCACAGCCGTCCTGCTTTTTGCGGTGGCGTTGGTCGCACCGCTGGTTTTCTTCGACTTTCCGGCCTGGGTGACCCAGTGGCACTGGGTGGCAGTCGGCGCCGCCATCGTCGGTGTCATGCTCGCTTGCCTTCTGTGGGCCGAATGGCGGCTGAAGACGCTGGCGCATCGCGCGATGTAGACCGACCGCAGCCCCCGCTCGCGGCCTCTGCCGTCGGCGTCCTCCGGCATGTCGGAGGACGCCCGGCCGCCTGAGCGAACGGCAAGGGGGGGTGCCAGCTCTTCCACCCTGCCCATCTGCTAAGCCTGGCGCAACGCCCTGCATCGGCCTGGAGCTGCCGAAGCTGAGCTTCCATGCGCGCCGCCATACCCACGCCTCGGCGCCGACCGCCGCCGGGGTCGGAGTCAGTCACGATCGGGCCGAGCCTGGGCTGCGGCGCCACCGTCGTGACGCGCATCTGCGCCAGCGTCTTCAACAGGGACGACAGCGCGGCTGCGGGCGCCATCGCGGCGGCGATGAGAGCCCCGGTGCAGCGACCATCGCAGCGACCGGCCACCTTCCGGTGCCGATCCGGCGCCAAGTCTCACAATGTTCCACTTGCGCTCCGGCGAAAACCTCGGAAAAACAGCGCGGGGCCACGTGGCGGAGTGGTTACGCAACGGTCTGCAAAGCCGAGTAGTTGCGTCTTCGCCTTTCCCAAACAATCCCGACTGGTCTGATTTTTCTGGGTTTTCGGCCAGTCTTCCCTCTCCGCCATCCCGGCCTTTCCCGCCCTGTCCCTGCCAGTCCGGTGGCAAATCCGGTGGCAGGTTTTCGGGCCGGCGCCGACGGAGGCCTGACCACACCCAACAGCTTGCTCACTAGGCGGCGCCCTAATGCGCGCCGCCGGTCGCGTGGCGATCGGCGTCTGCACTGCCCATCGCCCCGAGATGCTGCGCTGCTGTCTGGCGGCGCTGGCGTCCCAAATCCTCCCCGAGGGCATCGAGCTCACCCTCGTTGTCGCGGATAACGAGCCGGAGCCCAACAACCAGCAGGCGGTGGAGGAGCTCGCCGCCGCGTCCCCGTTCTCGGTGAGGTACGTCCACGAGCCGAGGCGCGGGATCTCGTGGGCACGCAACGCCGTGCTTGATGCCTGCAAGGACAGGTTCGACTGGATCGCCTTCACGGATGACGACTGCATTCCGGAGCCGGACTGGATCTCGGCGCTGCTGGAGGCCGCCGCGCGCTATGCCGCGGACGTGGTCTATGGCCTCCGGGAATGGGTGCCACCTGCTTCTCCCTCGTTCTGGTTCACGCCGCCGAAGGGCGACGGCCGCACGGAGGGCGAGGTGCTCGACTACGCCGCGACCCACAACGTCCTGATGCGGGGTGGGCTTGCCGGCCTCCGCTTCGACGAGCGGCTGGCGCACGGCGAGGACACGGACTTCTTCCACCGTGCCTCGCTCCTCGGAGCCCGCATCGTATACTCCGCCAAGCCGGTGGTGTGGGAGACCATCCCGCCGCACCGGGCGACACTGCGCTACCAGCTCAGGCGCCGGTTCCACCGGGACGCGAGCAGGTTCTACTTCGAACGTCGGCACAAGAGCCTCGGCCGTGCGGTGCTCAAGTGCGCACGGCGCATCCTGTGGCATGTGCCGGTCAGCATCTGCTTGCTGGTTGCAGCACCCTTCCTGGCGCCGTTTGGTGTCGACCGCTTCAAGAGGATCGTGGTCACCAACACGGGCAGGATCGTCGGCACGGCTGGCGCTCTGGCGGGGCTCGCGGGCTACAACGGCAATCCCTATCGCAAGGCCGGGCCGGAGGGGTGAGCTTCGCGCCCGCGCGCACAGGGGGAGACCTTACTACCGTGGTAGTAAAATCCAAGAACCGCCCTCGCGCCCGCGGGTGCAACGATGTAAGAATTCTTATATCGTCCCGCCATTCAGGGGCCCCCGCGCGCCCGTGGGAGCAACCCTACCCACCAAGATGCTGACGGACAACGCGAAACCCCACCCCACGTGAACTCACCGTGCGCCGTACATGCAACGCGGCAGAATGAGCCAGGAGGCCGTAGAGCGGCACCTTGGCCGGGAGGCACCTGACCCGTCCGACCCAGCCGAGGCCATCAGGCGGGCTCCGAACGCAGCCGCAGGGGCATCCTGGCCCGGCCTCGCGCCCCGCGCGCGGAGCCGACCATGTTCCAGACGGGAACATGAGAGGTACCACGCTCGCGCCCCCCGCGCGCGCGGAGCCGCCGGAAGAAGATGCGCGCTCCGGCCTGCTGATCGGCGGCGCCGTCGGCTACACGGTCGGGGCCGAGGTGGACGGGCCACCCGCTCGATAGAGCAGAATGCCGTCGCGCCTCACGCTAGGCCCGATGTTGAGGTCCGCGTCAGGGTCGTACCACTCCGGATCGACCGGACGTGATAGCTGGAGGGCCGCAGCCCATACCTCAGGCTTGTCAGGCCAGCGCAGGAAGCGCGCGTCGGGGTTTCCGCCTTTCATCACGATGGCGAGGTCAATGTCACTGTCTTCCCTATGGTCGCCGCGGGCGCGGCTCCCGTACAACCAAACCTCGGCGATTTCGCTGCGTTGAGCGGCCCATTCGACGATCGCCGCTCGATCGGCCTCAGTGATGTGTGCCATCCCCCGACACATTTAGCGCGCCACAAGCCTGCGCAACAGCACGCCGCCATCCTTTCGGCGAACACGATACCTGATGCGCTTCTCCGCATGGCAAGCCACCACGACGGCGTGCGTACCTTGCAGCTCACGCGCTGCGACTTTCTCGGGTTTTGACCATGAGTAGTCCCCGGGCGCTAGGGTGCCATTGGATCTGGCAAGTTCGAGCCACTTGTCGTCCGCGATGAGGTCGTCCTCGCTCCATTTGGTCAGGTCTTGGTATCGCGTCACGAGGTCGTTCAGGACGCCGATCGCAGATACCGCCACTCCCGCAATCTCCAACAGCATCGATCACACCCTTCTCTGGTTAGGTTCCCGTGCGACGGCAGTGATGCCGGCGCCCCCGGTGTCCGCATCACAACCCTAAGTGCGGGTACTACTCACCATGCTGCCCAGCGCGCGGCGTGCGGGGGCGTTATCGACCGCAAGCCTGATCCCGCCGAGTGAGCTGAGGGTGGCGTCCAGGAACCAGCTGCGCCCGCTGCGTCGCTCCCTGCGCCACTTCGCGAGCTTCAAGAAGCGGTCGTAGCTGACGGGAGTATGGCCGTGAGCGCCGCACCAGCGCTCATAGGTCGCGTGCATCTGCGTCGCCGACACCCGCTGGCCGGCGGCTGACCCGACGCAGTCAGCGAAGAACTTGGCGACCACATCGCCCGGCGTCTCGATCGTGACGGCCCCGGCCGGTGTTGCCACCAATGCGGTCGCGTCAGGCGTTGCGAGATCATCGTCGTCCTCGACGCGCCGCCCATGGTGCCCGAACAGCGCGAAGAGGCCGAAGCCGCTGCCGATCTCCAGCCCAATGGCAATGGCGGCGTGGATGACTGACCGGATCAGGGCCTTGTCGTCGCCTATGAAGCGCCCCAGCAGGACGGCCAGGGCGGCGGCCTGCGGGTCGCTCTCGCGCGCCACCTCCTTGGGATCGATGGCAGCGAGCGCGACCTGCGCCGCGGCGATCTTGGCGTCGAGTTCCTCGGCCCTCACAGTGGCGGCGCGGCCCGTCTGGGCTGTGAGCAGCACTGTGCGCGCCGCGCGCTCTTCAGCCTGGAGATCCTTGCACCGCTTCCTGCAGCCGCCGCTGTCGCCCTCGGCGCTGGCCTGCTCGGCGATGGCGTCCACTGCGTCCTGGGCAGCCTTGACGGTTCCGGCCGTCGTCCACGTGAAGCCGGCTTTTTGTAGCGCCTCGCGCTGGGCAACGAGCCGGTCCACCTCGGCCTTGCGGTCGTTGTAGGCGCTGGCAGTGGCTGTGTGCGAGCCCACCTTGAGAGCGCTCTGGATGGCGGCCATGCCGAACGAGGAGAGCAGCGACAGGCCGGTGAACACCACGAAGGCGCCGAGCGCCACGTCGATGCGGCCGTACTGGCGCACCCGCCATGCACCGGCAACCGCCAGCAGCAGGAAGGACTTGATGACGTCCATGGCCGCGAGTCCGAGGGCGAACGACCATTGCTCCAGCGGCTCGGAGCCGAACTGCCATCCGAACCGGAAGGCCATGGAGGCGGTCGCCACAATGCACACGAGCACCGCAGGGAATCCGAGAACGTAGACCAGCGGCATTGTCAATCTCCAAGCAGCCACATGCAGAGCGCCAAGCAGTGGGCCATGCAGGGCGCATGCAGGACCAAGCAGTCGGGCAAGCACGATTGTTGGGGATAAGTGCCGGAAGCTACGCGGCTTTTCGGAGGTAGCGCTTGCAGCCTCGAATTGCAACATGTAATAGAAAATATTACACATTCGCGGCATGTAATATGGGGATAACCTCATGCGCACATGGGCGCTGGCAAGTCAGAAGGGGGGCTCCGGCTGCTCGACCCTCGCCGTGCACCTTGCGGTGCTGGCCGAGGCGGAGGGCGAGATGGTGGGGATCATCGACCTGGACCCCCAGGCCAACGTCTACGAGTGGCACGAGGTGCGCGGCACCAACGCGCCCAACGTATTCCCCGGCACCGTCGAGGCCTTGCCCAAGATGATCGATGCAGCGGCAACGCTCGGCATCACACTGACGCTGATCGACACGCCGTCGAAGGTTGATGCAACCGTGTTGGCGGCGATCCGGGCGGCCGACCTGATCATCACGCCGACCCGCGCCGGGTTGTTCGACGTTGCCGCGCTCAAGGACACCGTGAAGCTGCTGGAGATGACGGAGAAGCTGCCGGCGGCTCTGGCGGTCATCAACAACTTCGACCCCGACAAGAGAGCAACCGTCGTGCCGGAAGCATCTGCGGTCCTGGAAGGGTTCGGGATCGCCGTCTCCTCGGTCCACGTTCCCCACCGGCCGCAGCTGGAGACGGCGCTAGGGAAGGGCAAGGGCGTCACCGAAGCCTACCCGAAGAGCATCGCAGCCGAGGACATCCGGGCTCTGTGGGCCCAGCTCAATCATCTCACCCGGGCGAAGGCATCGGCGAAGCGGAGGAGGGCGTCGTCATGAGCCGTAAACAGGCGCAGCCTGACCGCAATGCGTTCGCAAGCGCCATGGCGCTGATCACAGGCAAGGCGCCACGCCCTCCCGTGGAGCAGCGCAACAATCTCGGCTATGCCATCCCGCCCAGCCGTCGGACCAAGAAAGCGGTGACAACGTGGCAGGATGCTGTCGCCGTCCAGCAGTTGAAGGACATTTCGCACGAGCGGGGCGTCAGCCAACAGAAGCTCATCGCTGAGGCGCTCAATCTGCTGTTCACCAAACACGGGAAACCGACCATCGCATCCTGATGCCCCTGCGGCTGCGCCCGGGAGGCCGTAGAGCGCGATCCTGCGGCTCCTGATATCAGGGGCGCCCCAGATCAAGGTGGCCTTCCTGGGCCTCCTGGCGCGTTCGGCTGGGTTGATGAGTCAACTCGCGGGGAAGGGGATGGGTCTCACCTATCCTCATTCGGCGTGGTACTGATCAAGGCCTTTACCGGCCCTTCACATCTGCGACACTAGCCTCGCCCGTCCTGCCTAGGGAGTCCTATGCAGGGCGGGCCCCGGCCGTTTCCTCCCCCCCTGGGTCGGCCGGGGCCCGTTGGGTTCCCCGGACCGCACATGGCGACGTTCCGCAGTTTCATCGCCACGTTTCAGCCATCACCACCATCGGCATCTCAATGAGCCAGCGGGCGGACAAGGTTGCCAACCTGAAGCACGGCGGCACGGGCGCGAACCAGCACAGACCAGCAGATGCGCAAATTTGCGCATCTGCTCCGAACGGCCATGCCGCAGTCACGGCTCGCTGACGGCGGAGTGGGGGCAGACCTCTCCACAATTGTTGAGAGGTCTCTACGCCCGCCAGGGAACTTGAGCGCCGCGGAGGGGTTGACACCATCGTCACCCTCAAAGGAGTTACCCATGGATCGCCCACTTGCGGGGCGGTCAATCCTCGTTGTGGAGGACGAGCCGCTCATCGCGATGGACGTTGCGCACAGCCTTCAGACCGCGGGCGCGTCTGTGTCTGTGGCCAGAACGCTCAGCGATGCCCTGAATAAGGTTGAGGCGCCAGGACTATCTGCCGCCGTCCTGGATCATCGCCTTAAAGATGGCGACAGCTCCCAAATCTGCGACCGGCTGGACGCGAGAAACATCCCGTTCGTCGTCTATAGCGGATACGCGAAACTCGATGGCCCATGCAGTGAGGGCAAGCAGGTGAGCAAGCCAGTTCGACCTGAGGAGTTAGTGGTTGCGGTTGTAGACGTACTCCGCGATCGACCATCGGGTCATCCGGCAACGTGAAGCCGCTCGGGCCGCGACTGGAGCCGCGCCTATCCCAGCACCCACACCAGATAGGTGACACCGAGCACGAGCGCCCAGAACAACAGGATCGGCAACCACCATGGCCGAAGCAAGAATTCCAGAACTGAAGGGATTCCTGGGGTCGGCCGGTGTTTGGGCGGCATGGATGGTCCCTCAATGCCTCGCGCTGGGCCTTCATCGTGGCGAAGGTGCCGCGGCGGGGGTCGCATGAGCTCCCCCTAAAAGGGGACGCGCAAGGATGGCAGGCTGCCCCATGTAGAAGTCATGAAGACGGCGCCGAAAGGCTCCGCCTTCTGGGCTGCCCGGCTAGAAGCCAGTCAGGGCTCGACCCGATGGGTTGGGCCGCGTCAGGCTCGGGGGTAGCACTCGGCGCGGTCCTTCCATTCTTCTATGCGGTTTCCCTGAGCCACAGCTCCACGCTCGCGAGATCCAACCCCAACAAGTCGCTGAGGCCCACGCCGATGCCGCTATCCCGCCGCTCGCTTCTCGCCGGACTTGCAACGGTTGCCGCCGTTCCGGTTGCGCAAGGTGCTGCAATCGACGACGCGGTAACCGTGCGCACCGTGCCGCCCGTGGCGGGTTGGCCGGACTGGGAGATGATCGATCCAAACGAGCGGGAGCCTGAGTTTTGAGAGTGCCAGCGCCAATGTCAGTTGCGGGGTCATCCGCTGCGGGCGCATTCTCGTTTTCGGGGTCTATTGCTGGCGTTTCTGGCGCAATTGGTGTCGAAGTCCCTGTCGGGTCAATCTTGGTAGCGTTACCAAGAGTAAAACGGTGACACCATTTTCTCCAGAGCACTTGCAGGGACCAGCTGTCTGCCGCATCCGACCGGCGACCTGCGCCTAACCGTAGACAGCCTGCCATACCTGGAGCCAGCGCCCGGCTATCGCTTCCGGCGTGTCGGCGCCGACCTCATTCGGCACGAGCAGTGGCCACTCAATGCCTCGCGCCGTCCTCTTCCATGAGGGCGAACCACGTCCGCACAGCGCGGCCAGCGTCGTCGTAGTCGGCCAACTCGCAGTCCGCGCCGGTCAGGTCGGCGATGGCCTCGGCGTGCTGGGGACCGAGCGGGATGCGGCACCCCAGCACCAGGGCCGCTGCGCACAGAAGCTCCTCGGCCTCGCCCCTTTCGAGGCAATCCTGCAAGGCGCGGTCGAAGTCGATGGCGCGTTGGGTCTCGCGGTCGATGATGCCGCGGGCCGAGGTGCGGCGGGTCATGCGCTTTCTTGCGCCATTGGAGATCCGCCGTCCTCCGACAGCAGGAATTTCAGCTCGACGTTCAAGCGGTCAACCTCTGCGCGATCAGGAGGGCTCGCCAGCTCCCCTTTGGCGATTTCTTCCAGCAGTGCAAGGATAGCTTTGACCCTCTGAACTTTGAGTTTTTCCATGAGCCCCATGGCAACTGCCCCGCACGCAACTATCTGATGCCCAAGGCCCTACTATAACACGGCTACCCCTTCGCCTGCTCCCTGATCCACGCCTCAACGCCCCCGAGATCGAGGCCGAACAGGTCCCCGGTGGTCTCCACCGTGGCGCCATCCTGGGTGATGTGGAACCTGCCCCGGCGCTCGCCGTCCTTCAGGTCGTAGCCGAGGCGCCGTAGGGAGCGGCGCAGGCGGTCGGCGCGGTCGCTGGTGGAGGTCATTGCTTGCCCAACTGCGGCAGATCATTTCTGTTGAAGCCGCTACCGTGTGGCTCTCTCTTGCCGCCACGATTTCGGCCGTTGTCGTCGCCTTCCACGTCATATCGCGCATCAGGCGGAAAACAATCGGCAACGATCCTCGGCGCGAGGCGGCTCTGGTAGTAGGTGACCGCCCCTAAGCACTGCTCCTTGGTCACGTGCATCATCTGCACGTCACCACTGAACGAGGTCAGGACCAGGAGCCACTTGAGTTCGGTCATGGCCGCTTCCCCGCCTTCCTAAACCTTACGCCAGCACCGTGCTCATCGGTCTCGTCGGTGAACTCAACGCCGACCTTTGCCAGAGCATTGCGCCACGCGATCAAGGTCGAGCGCCGGGGGTCAGACCCCTTCGCTTCGAATCCCTGTATTGTCTCGACGCCAGTGTCGCTGTGGTTGGCCAGGTCCGCGCGGGACCAGCCAGCGAGAGCGCGCGCCGCGATCAGCTGCTTGGGCAAGAACATCACCTCATTCAGTGTAGACCCGCCGGATTTCCTCAAGTGCCCACCTTTTTCTCGGTTGCAATCCACCTAATTTCGGTGTAATTACACCATGCGGCAGGCCGATGGCAAGCCGGAGCACTTTCAAGATCGGTCATTTGCAGTGGAGCGCGTCGATGTTCCGAACTCCCGCCAGCAGCCTCCCCCATCCCCATCTCGACCAGCCCGAGCCCCACGAAAACGACCTTGATGCCGAGGCCCGCTTCCGCCGCCTCGTCGCGCAGATCGAGGACATCGGCCGTCGAAACGACGAGATGCGCCAGCGCATCGCCTCGAACCTGCAGCTGGTCGACCGGCTGATCGCAGCAGGCGACCGCTGATCCGAATTGGCCCGCCCGCCTGCCTCTCTCGCGGCGGGTCACGGGGTCGCTCGGAATCAGCCCCCCGCACCGCTGGAGCTGGGCGACCCCTCACATTTCAACCGAAGTGCACCAAGGAGGCCCACATGCACGTAGCCGACAAAGTCTATTCCCTGTTGCAATACGTCATGAGCGCGGACGTTCGCGCCTTGCCGCCCTACCGCCGCCGCCTGCTGGCCGCTCAGTGTCGCCGCGTCGTCGCCATCGCCGAGCGCATCGAGACCGAGGACGCCAAGGTGGTGACCACCGAGAGGCCCGACCGAACAACGGGCGTGCTTCCCTCGCTTGCTCGCGGAGACCGGGCACCATGAAACGCACCACCATCACAGCCCTCGCCGTCGCGCTGCCGATCGCTGCCTATGGCGCCATCCCACCGGGAGACGAGTTAGCCAACTGCCAAGCGGACATGCGCAAGAAGGTACGGGTGCTCGTCGAGGAGCTACGGATCACAGAGCTGCCGGAGGACTTTCCCATAACGATGCTCGCCATCGCGGCCCTGGAGCTGGAGATCCGCAGCTGGCAAGGGGCCGATGGCCTGGAGCGATGCCAGCGCATGCTGCGCACATGGCAACCACCGCCGCGCGAAGAGAAAACCGCCCGGCCCGATTACCGCCGCCGCTATCGTTCCGCAGGCAACGAGCTGGCGCCGCGGGAGCTGGAGCGCATCCAGGGCGACCGCGACTACGACAGGCGCAGGCGCGAGTTCGAGCGCAAGTGGGAGAAGGAGCACGCGCCCTACATTCGCCGGCTCGAAAAGGAGCGGCCGCCGCCATCACGGAATCGCAAGGACTAGGCAGACGCGCGCCGTCGCGCCAGAGTGTTTCAAGGAGAGGAGTTACCCTAATGTCGTCGCGTTCACTGACCACTAAGCCCAAGCCAGCCGCCGTGCCGAAGCACGAAGTGGAAATCGACGCAAGCACCGCCGTTCCATACGTCGTCAATGTCGATGGGCCAAACACCTTTCGGGTCATGATGACGCCTCTGCGGATGTTGATCTGCGACCCGGACGCGCCCCTGGAGCACGGCTGCATGGTCGTTGTGGAGGTCGAGGGGCTCACCGAAACCCGCTACTGCCCTGGCACCCTGACAACAAAGCATCCCGAGCGCGCCAAGAGGCTCACGGTGGCGACCGAGGCCGGACTGGATTGGCGGGGGCGGCGGGAGGACGTGTTTCGCGTGACCTGGGAACACTTGAGAAGCCGCCATTTGCCTTTCCAGGACTGGGGGCGGTCATGAGCACGCGCCGCAAACACCCGGCCGTCGAAGCACTCGGCAAGCTCTGCAACATCTACCGAATGACCGACGCGAACCTCAAAGACCTGCACGACTACGCGCTCATTTCGCTGCTGCGTGCCCAGCATGAGATGCAGCAGCGGGGCATTCCGAGCAGCGCGATCGTCCAGCGAGCCGACTGACGTTCAGCAGCGCGCGGCGGCTTCCCGCTGACCGCGCGCCGCACTCGCGCCGCGAACTGGCCGATGACTGACGGCCAGCAGACGCCGAAGGTGTCAACCATGGTGCTGTGCCCGAGATGAAGCTCGTGCTGCTTAAGTAACCACCATCCGGGCCGCCGCCCCGGTCGTTCCCTCGGCCGGGACTTCTTATTGGCCAGTGCGCCAACCCTGCCCGAGGGGGGCATCCGATTCCGTCAGCTTTCAGAGGTACTTGAGACATGCGCGGCGCGTCAGCCGCACTCCCGCTTTTGACCCAGAGCGGTCCTTCGTCTCCCTGCGATGCGACGAACGCGACTCTTGCTTGTTGCAAATGGGCCCTGCCAGTACGCTCAGCAGCATTGCCCCAATTCCTGCTGCCGCGGGAGAGAGCCATGCAATGTTCGAAGTGCGGGCAACCCAATCGCATTGGGGCGAAGTTTTGCGAGGAATGTGCCTCACGGTTGGTAGGCGCCTGCGTCAACTGCGGTGGCGTGCTCTCGGAAACCGCCAAATTCTGTCCCGAATGCGGCTCAGCCACGAACATCAACGGTGCCTGGCCGCGCCTCGTTTCACCGGAAAGCTACACGCCCAAGTACCTTGCCGAGAGAATTCTGCGGTCGAAGGCAGCACTGGAGGGGGAACGCAAGCTTGTCACCGTGCTGTTTGCCGACCTCCAGGGTTCGACGGAATTGCTGGCCGACCGCGATCCCGAAGAGGCGCGGAAGCTTCTGGATCCGATCCTGGGCTACATGATTGACGCCGTTCATCATTATGAGGGCACGGTCAACCAGGTCATGGGCGATGGTGTCATGGCGCTATTCGGTGCGCCCCTGGCGCAAGAGGACCATGCTGTGCGCGCGTGCTATGCCGCGCTGCGTATGCAGGAGGCGACCAAGGCTCATGCGCAGAGTATCTTCCGCTCGCATGGCGTGCCGGTGCAGATCCGCGTAGGGCTCAATTCCGGCGAGGTTGTCGTGCGGGCCATCGGCTCGGACCTGCACATGGACTACACCGCCGTCGGACAGACAACGCACCTCGCAGCCCGCATGGAACGGATGGCGATGCCCGGCGTGACCCTGCTCACGCCTGCAACATTGCAGCTCGCCGAAGGATACATTCAGGTTGCGCCGCGGGGACCCGTATCAGCCAAGGGCTTCCAGGATCCTATCGATGTCTTCGAGCTCACCGGGGCAAACGCGCTTCGGTCTCGCCTGCAGGCCGCGGCCGCTCGCGGCCTGACAAGATTCGTCGGTCGCGATGCAGAGATCGAGCAGCTCGCTCAGGCGCTTGAGCGCGCCGGGGCTGGACGGGGGCAGGTTGTCGCTGTGGTGGGCGAGCCTGGTGTCGGCAAGTCGCGCCTGTTTTGGGAGTTCGTGCATTCGCACCGCACGCAGAGCTGGCTCATCGTGGAAAGCAGCTCCGTTTCGTATGGCAAGGCGATGGCGTTTCTGCCCCTGGTGGACATGTTGCGGAGCTATTTCATGATCGAGCCCAGCGATGAGGCGGGCAAGATACGCGAAAGGGTGACGGGCAAGCTGTTCTCGCTGGATCATGCACTCGAGCCGTGCCTCTCGGCGTTACTTTGGTTGCTGGATGTTCCGGTTGAAGACGCTCGATGGGAGAGATTGGACCCACCACAGCGTCGGAAGCAGGCGCTGGACGCGATTAAGCGGCTCTTCCTGCGCGAAAGCCAGGTGCAGCCGGTCTTGCTTTTGTTCGAGGACCTGCATTGGATCGACCGCGCGACTCAGTCCTTCCTCGAAGATCTGGTCGAGAGCCTGCCGACGGCTCGTCTACTCCTGGTCGTGAACTATCGACCGGAGTATCAGCACAGCTGGGGCGGCAAGACGTACTATCGCCAGCTCCGCGTCGATCCCTTGCCACCTGAAAACGTCGGGGAGCTGCTTGACACATTGGTGGGATCCGATCCGCATACCTATACCCTTAGTTCAGCCGAGATCAT
>Ga0209382_10002033_pt1 | contig 30419 bp, 23 predicted proteins | sample SoiMetdeltSBSDD5_FD_187599 | JGI IMG/M metagenome (GOLD analysis project Ga0209382, IMG submission 187599) | Bulk soil microbial communities from a Populus tree surrounding site in Tennessee, USA - Soil MetaG P. deltoides SBSDD5 (SPAdes) (version 2) | ecosystem: Environmental > Terrestrial >...
CACCGACCTCATCGGCCTGCACGTCAACGGCTCGGCCGAGCTGGTGGCGCCGGGCGACTTCGCCGGGCGCTACCCGGTCGACGTCATCGACTTCGTGCCGGGCCGGCGGCCCGAGCGGTGGATCGTGGTCACCGTGGAGGAGGCCTACATCCACTGCTCGAAGCACATCCCCCGCCTGGCCCCCGTCGACCGCCGCCGCGACTGGGGCACCGACGACCCCCGCAAGAAGGGCGGCGACTACTTCGGCGTCGCCGCCGCCCGCCGCTGACCCGTCTCGAGCCGCACCGACCTCGGAGCGCACGACAACGAGGCGGCGGCGACCGACGGGCAGCATCGACAGGACTCCGGTGCCGCCTCCGGCTGAGCCGGCACCAACCGAGATCGAGGGCCCGGCCGGCTCACCCGCCGGCCCGGGCCCTCGGGGCTCGCCATTGGGTGGCCGAGCCCGACCCCCGCGGGGGCAATCCGCCAGGACCCCCGTTCGGGCGAGGACCCCGCAGGCCCGGGCCCATGAGGCAGCCCGGGCCTCGGGGCTCCCAGCGCCCGGCCGCCCGAGCCGACCGACGGGAGAATCGGCGGACCCGGACCGGTGAGACCTTCCGGGGGCCCCTCGGGGCTCGCAGCGCCCGGCCGCCCGAGCCGACCCGACGGGAGAACCCGCAGACCCAGACCGGCGAGACCGTCCGGGGCCCTCGGGGCTCACAGCGCCCGGCTGACCGAGCCGACCCGACGGGAGAACCCGCAGACCCGGGAGCGCGAGACCGTCCGGGGCCCCTCGGTGCTCGCCGGGGCGGCGGGGGGCGGATCATCCGGTTCGAATGAGGTGGGCCCAGAGGTGGTGCCCGCACCGTGGCGGGGTGAGCGTGCTGTCGGCGACGCTGGTCGCAATGCTCGGGGTGGTGCTGGTGCGGTCCCTCGTGCGGTGGCCCGGCCGGGCGCTGGGCGTCGCCGGGGCGCTCGTCGCCTGGACGGTGATCGGGCCCTGGGCGCTGTGGGTCGTCCTCGGACTCGTCGCGCTGGCGGCGATCGGGTGGCGCCGCCTCCGCCGGGGACGCGTGTGGATGCCGCGCTACCCGCTGGTTCGGCTCGTGGTGGCCGCGTCGACCGTCGTCATCCTCACCCGGGGACGGTGAGCGCTAGGACGACGAGGCCGCGGCGACCCGGAGGGCTCGTTCGAGGAGGGCGGCGTCGCCGAGGCGGCGGCGGAGCTCGCGCTCGAGGCCGGCGATGGGGTGCAAGTTCTGCGGGGCGCGGGGGTCCTGGTGGGGACGGGTCGCGAAGCGGGGCAGCGTGACCGTGGCCCGGTCGGCGAGACCCACGGCCTCGGGTAGCGACAGCTCGCCGGCCAGCTCGCAGCGCACGAGGCCGGCGGCCGGGTGGCTCATCGGCCCAGGCAGGCGCACATACCACGAGTAGCGGAACCGCCGGTCGCCGATCCGGAAGAGCGGCGTGCGCTCGCCTGGCCCGAGTCGGCCGAGCACCGCCTGCTGTGCCGGCGGTAGGTAGGCGACGTGGTGGGCCTTGATGTACCCCATGGCGCAGGGGATGTGGCGGCGGTCGCCGAGCGGGCCGTCGACGACCATGAGGTCGGCGCCGGCGTGCGACGAGGTCTCGATGGCGACCCGGGCCTCGAGGTCGCCGCGGGCCTGGCCGAGCGCCTCCTGCACCGCCGCCCCGCCCGGCTCCTTGATGGCGCGGGGCTCGTAGTCGCCATGCCGGGTGACGATGGCGTCGAGCTGTTGCGTGGGGCAGAGCACCGCCCGCCGCACGTCGGCGGCGACCACCCGGGCCGTGCCGTTGCACCACACGGCACCGGCGCCGAAGCTGGCACACACGCCCAGGCGGGGCAGGCCGTCGTCGGTGGTGACCCAGACCCGGGCGTCGATCCGCTGCACGCCGTCGACGAACAGCACCGACTCGACGGCACCCACGGCCCGGTCGGCCGGGTCGATCGGCGCCCACGCGTCGGGCGGCACCTCGACTGCGATGTCGACGATGGCGTCCGACGCCGCCATGCCGTCACCTTCGCTGGGGGCTCCGAAGTCGGGCGCCCACGACTCGACTGCGAACCGCATCCCCCGAGTGTCGTGGACCGGGGTAGCGCCGGCGCGGATGCTCACGCTTCGACCCGTTCGACGGAGGCCGCGCCGGCCGCCCGGCGCACCTCGAAGCGGACCGGCAGTCGCTCGGCCAGCTCGCGGACATGGGTGACGACGCCCACCATGCGGCCCCGGGCACCGAGCTCGTCGAGCGCGGTGGCCACGACGTCGAGGGTGTCGTGGTCCAGCGAGCCGAAGCCCTCGTCGAGGAACAACGACTCCAGGCGGGCCGAACCGCCCGCAGCCAGCTCGGCGACCTGGTCGGCGAGCGCCAGGGCGAGGGCCAGTGACGCGAGGAACGTCTCCCCGCCCGACAACGTGCGCGCCGACCGCGGCTGGGAGGCGTTGGCGTGGTCGACCACGGTGAACGCCCCACTCTTCGTGTCGACCGCCAGCGCGTAAGCGCCACCGGTCAGCTCGGCGAGGATCTCGGTGGCCCCGGCCGCCAGCCGCTGCACGGCCTCGTCGAGCAGCCACTTCTCGAAGCGGTTCGCCGCCAGGTGGTTGGCGAGCGCCTCCGCCACCTGGCGCTGCTCCGTGAGGCTCGCCACCTCGTCCCGCAGTCGCCTTGCCTCGGCCATGTCGGCCTCGAGCCGCTGGACGGCCTGCTCGGTCCGGGCGTGCTCGGCCGCCACCGCCTCGCCCGGCCAGGTGGGCGGGGGCGGCGGCTCGACGCCCGCCGCCCGACAGGTATCTGCCAGCGCCGCCCGACGGTCCTTCTCCTGTTGCTCGGTCTCGCCCGCGGCGCGCAGCTGCTCGTCGGCGTCGGCGGTGAGTTGCGGCCGGAGCTGCTCCGCCCAGGCCACGAGCTCCTGCCAGTCGGCGGCCAGGTCCGACCGCTCGGCCGCCGGCGGCCCGAGCACGGCGACCGCATCCCGAGCCCCCTCGAACTCCCGCCGGGCCGTGCCCTCTCGACGCGTCAGTTCCTCCCGCCGCCGATCGAGCTGCGTGAGCGCATCCCGCGCCGCCCGATCCGCCTTCCGGGCCTCCCCCACCGCCGCCTCCGCTCGCCGGGCTTCCTCGAGCAGTCCGCCGACGACCTCCTGCGTCGGAATGCCAAGGACCGTGGCGGCGTCGGGTTCGCCTGCGGTGCTACCGCCGAACAGCGTGCCGTCGAGCTCGGCCGCGGAGCGACCGCCGACCATGGCGGCGTCGGGTCGGGACCCGGAGGTGCCGGGGAGCGTGACGGCGGCGAGGCGGGAGGTGACGTCGTCCAGCTCGCGGCGGAGGCGGGTCAGCGTTTCGTCGACGCGGGCCTGGTGCTTGCCGGCATCGACGACCGCGCCCGTGGTCCGCTTCAGGCGCACCTCGGCCCGGGCCAAGGCCTGCTCGGCCTCGGCCAGGTCGGGCAGGTCTACCACGGGGATGGCTGCGACCGGCTGGCGGCACACCGGGCACGGCTCGCCCTCGCGGAGCGCCGGGACCAGGGCATGCGCCCGGTGCTCGATCCGCAACCGTTCGAGCACCTCCGCGCATCGGGCTCGTGCTCGATCGGCCTCCTGCTCCGCCTCTCGCTGCGTGTCGACGGCCAGCGCCGCGTCGATCGCGGCCTGCTCCCCCACCTTCACGCGGTCCTCCAGCGCGGTGCGGGCGTCGAGGTCCCGCTTGATCGCTTCGAGGTCGGCTCGGGCTGGCAGGTCCGCGAGCACGGCTTCGGCTTCGGTGAGCGCGGCGGCCCCGGCCTCCTCGGCCGCGCACAGCCGGGCTCGCTCCTCAGATGCGAGGGTCAGCTGCTCGGCAAGCGCCGCGACATCGTCGGGGGCCCGCAAGGCCTCAAGCCGGGTCACGTGCCCGCGGCACACCTCGGCAGCGGCGCGGGCCGTCCGGGCCGCCTCGGCGAGCGCATCGATCTCCGGCCGGGCCGCAGCCAGCGCCGCAGCCAGCTCCCCGAGCGCGGCGACCCGTTCGGTCGCTGCCGCCAGCGCCTCGGGCGTCGCCTCGGCGAGGCGGGTCAGCTGGCCCTCCAGCCCCTCGACCTTGCTGGCGGCGAGGCCGGCCCGTTGCCGGGCGGCGCTGGCCACCCGGTCGTACAGCCCGAGGTCGAGCAGCCGGACCAGCAGGTCCTGCCGATCCCGGGGCTTGTCGTGCAGGAACCGGGCGAACTGGCCCTGCGGCAGCGAGACGCAGGTGGTGAAGTGCTCGAAGCTGAGCCCGAGCAGGTCGGTGACGGCCGTGCCGACCTCGTCGGCGTTGCCGGCGAGCACCTCGTCGCCCCGCTGCAGGCGGGCCTCCTTGGTGGTGGCCCCGGTCTTGGTGGCGCGGACCACCCGGACGGCGGTGTAGGTGGTGTCGCCGACCGAGAAGTCGAGCCGTACCCGGGCCTCGGTGAGGTTCTGGCTGACGACGGGCGCGACCGCCCGGCGGTCGTCGAGCCGGGGCACGGCGCCGTAGAGCGCGAACGTGATGGCGTCGATGATGCTGGTCTTCCCGGCGCCCGTCGGACCGGAGAGGGCGAACAGGTTGGCGTCTGCGAAGTCGACGGTGACGGGCTGACGGAAGACGGTGAAGCCCTCCATCTCCAGGCGGACCGGCCTCATGGCGCCACCTCGAGCTCGTCGACCAGCTCGTCGAACAGCGTGACCACCCGAGGGTCCGCGGCGTCGCGCTCGTCGAGGTAGTCGGAGAGCAGGTCGTGCGGCGTGCGCCCCAGCCGTGCCTCGGCCTTGGTCGCGGTGGCCGCCTGCTCGTCCCGTGCGGCCAGCACCACCTCGACCGCGGTGGGGAACAGCTCGCGCGCCTCGTCGGCCAGCCCGATGCGTGACGGCTCGTCGAGCACGAGGCGCAGGTGGTCGTCGCCGACGCTCCCGGCCCGCTCGGCCAACGCCGCCAGCGGGCCCCGCAGGGTGCGAAGCCGCAGGCCCGCGGTCAGCGGCACGGACCGGACGTCGGCCGGCAGCCCCGGGCGGACGTCGATGACGCTGACCACCGGCTCGTTGGCCGTCTCACCGAAGTCGAGCTGCAGGGGCGAGCCGCAGTAGTGTAGGGGCGCCGGCCCGTCGATGCGCTGCGCCCGGTGGAGGTGCCCCAGCGCCACGTACTGGGCGCTGGACGGGAACGCCGTAGCCGGCACCCAGTAGTCGAAGACCGTGTGGGCGCCCCGCTCACCGCCGCCCATGAGCCCGCCGAGGACCATGAGGTGCGCGACGACGATGTTGACGGTGCCGGTCTCGAAGCCACCGGTGAGGGCCCCGAGGATGCGCCCGACCCGGTCGGCGTAGGCCGCGTGGGTGTCGGCGGCGTCGTTGGCCGCCATGAGGAGGTCGGCAGTGACGACGTAGCGCTGCGACGGGAAAGGGAGCAGGGCGATGCGGGCGGTCTCGGCTCCGAGCGGCAAGTCGATCACGCCGCCCTCCCCCGGCTTGCGGATGGCCGACGCCACGTGGATCCCGCTGGCCTCCGACAGCGGCGCCACCGCCGCGAGCCGACCGGCCGAGTCGTGGTTGCCGGCGATGACCACCACCGGTCGACCGCCCGCCGCCAGGTTCAGCAGCGCCTGGTAGACGATGCGCTCGGAGTCGGCTGTGGGCGTGGCCGTGTCGAACAGGTCGCCGGCCACGATGACCACGTCGACCGACTCGCGGTCGGCCACCGCTGCGAGCTCGGCCAGCACCGCCTGGTGCTCGGCCGCCCGGGATCGGCCCCGGATGCCCTTGCCCACGTGCCAGTCGGAGGTGTGGAGCAGTCGCATGTCCGCGCCCTCGATCCGTCAGCCCTGGGGGAACCCTGCGAACGCGTCGGCCGCGCCGCCCTGACCGTTGCCAGTGCCGACGGCGTCGGCGGTCACCCCCGCCTCGCTCGCTCGCGTCGCCCACGCCGGGAACGGGAACTGCACCACCAGCGGCACCGGCAGCTCGGGCTGGCTGATCAGCATGGTGCCCGGCTTGACGATGGTGGCCCGCTGCCGCTGCACCGGCGGCAGGAAGCCGTACTCACCGCGGGCCGCCTCGGCGGTGTCGAGCCGGCCGACGACCCGGATGGCCGAGTTGGCGACGATGCGCCGCTCGACCTCGCTGGCCGTCTGCTGCGCGCCGATGAGGATGATCCCGAGCGAGCGCCCCCGCTCGGCGACGTCCAGCAAGATCTCCTTGATCGGGCTCGACCCGTCGCGCGGGGCGTACTTGTTGAGCTCGTCGAGCACGACGAACTGCAGCGGCCGGGCCTGGCCCGATCGCTCCTTGCGCTCGAACGCCCGGCGCAGCACCACGCCCACCACGAAGCGCTTGGCCCGGTCGTTGAGGTTGTGAAGGTCGACGACTGTGACCTGCTTGCGGTCGAGGTCGATCTTGTGGCTCTCCGGCCGGGGCACGTCGGCCCGGATGAGGTGGCGCAGGTGGCGGCGGGCACCGTGGAGGCGCCGGAGGAAGGCGTTGATGGTGCCGATGCCGATGGCCCGGCCCGCCCACTGGTCGAGGCCGTCGGGATCGACCTTCCCCTCGATGAGCTCGACCAGGTCGTCGAAGCTGCGCACCACCTCGCCGTCGACCTCGACGGCCCCGTCGCCGACCGCCGCGGCCTGCTTGAGCTTGGCCGTCACGTTGTGGACGACCATGGTGTACTGCTGGCGGTCGTCCTCGGCGTCGGCGAAGAGGAACGGCAGCAGCTCGTCGTGGCAGAACTGCTCCAGCGTCCAGAAGAACGACGTGACGTCGAGTTGGCGGGATGCGACGTCGGGGCTGGCGTTGGGGTCGTCACGCAGCGGCGGGGCGAACATGGCCACCGACGCGAACGGGCCGGTCGGCAGGCCCAGCGCGGCGTAGCGGGCCGGCTGGTCGTCGGGCAGGTCGACGTTGGGGTGGTCGAGGAACAGCAGGTCCTCGCCCTTGACGTTGAAGATCAGCGCCTTGGTGTTGGCCGCGTCGGCCCCCAGGGCACCCGAGTGGAACAGGCTGTAGAGCAGGAACGTGGCGTACGTGGTCTTGGTGGCGACGCCCGAGATCCCGCTGATGTTGACGTGTGCGCCCCGGGTGCCGTCGAGGAACTCGAGGTTGAGGTGGAACGGCTCGTCGTCCCGGGAGAGGCCGGCGGGCAGCCGCTTGCGCATCTGGTCGAAGAACAGCGCCTCGTCGCGCTCCGCGCCGACCGCCTTGCGCACCTCGCTGCCCGGCAGGGGCGGCACGTAGATCTCGGGTTCGAACCGGGTGGTCAGCACCTGGGCGACCTCGCTGACCTCGGCAGGGAGCACGCCGTCGGCGACGAGGAACACGTCGTTGTCCATGCGGGCGCCCTCGTGCCGGGCCCGGACCTGGGTGACCATCCCGGCCATCCGCACCGTCTGGCCGTCGGGCAGGACGCGATCGACCATCACGACGTCGTCGAGCTGCAGGTAGGACCCCGGCGCCACGCCGACCCAGAACTCGAGCGGCGTCGCCGGCTCGGTCCCGATCACCCGTGAAATCGGGGGTGTTTGGGTCATCTCGTCCATGCGACCGACCTTAACGACGGGCAGTGACAGTCAAGGGGAACCCCCGCCCCTCGGCTGCTACTCGAAGGTCGGCGCTTGCTTGAGGGTGCGGAGGCGTTCGCCCGTCGGGAGGACGGTGATCTCCTGGCCGCCGACGCGGAAGTCGGGGTGGTCGCCCTCGTAGGTCCACGGGCTCTCGCGGCCCTCACGGGTGTTGCGCGGTGCGAACACCGGGACGTAGTTCTCCACGTTGCGCATGAACGTCTTGACGATCTGCTTGCGGAGGCTCTCGTTGGCCGGGGTGCGGGTGGCGTCGTCGCCGAGGCGCTTGACCAACATGAGGTGGTGGTCGACGCACGGCATGATGTGCCCCTTGTGGATCTCGCTCTCGGGGAGCCACTCCGCCCGCACGGGGTCGAACATCTCCCACGAGCCGTCCGGTAGCCGCCGGGCGAGCTCGCGCTTCTCCCAATGGTCGTAGAGGTCCGTCTTGAAGCCGGCATCGGTGGGGATGACGTAGCCGTAGCGCCTGCGGGCATCCTGCGACATCGGGAACACCCGCCGCCACCGGCTGGCCCACATCGCCAGCAGGTTGTTCGCCTTGCTGTACTTGTACCTGGTGTTCACCGGCGGGCGGAGCTCGGCGACCGGCGGTGCCTGGTCGAGCCGGAGCACCCAGGGCTCCACCACGAACGTCCCGCTCCCCGGAGGACGCGGCGGCTCGTCGAGTGCCCGCGCGACATCGTCGGCGACACCCGCCCAGGGACCGGCGTCGGGGGCGCGGAGGTCGAACACCTCGGGTCCGACGGCGCTCCGTGATCGAGGCGGCTCCTGCACGGTCGGCGCCGATCGCGTCGACGGGACCGACTGGACCGTCGTGACCAGCGGAGGGATCGGCTCCCGCACCATCTCCCCGGAGGCGATGCCGCGGGAGCCCGGCACGGTGAGCGCGGTACCGAGCAGGTCGAAGAGCTGGCTGGCGGCGTTGTTCCGGTCGACGTCCTCGGGAGAGTCGGGCAGGTCGGGCAGGGTGGCCACGTCGGCGATCAGCGAACCGATCGGCGTGTCCTGCGGCGCGTTGAGCGTGCGGACGTACCGGGCCTTCGTGGTCTCGAGCTCCAGCTGCCAGCCCCAGAGGGTCGAGGGCGCCTGCGGCGTGGTCATGTAGGTGAGGGTGTCGAGGGCTTGCGGATCGGTGTGCGCCATCCGCTCGAAGTAGTTCTGGATCGCCAGGTCCGGCGAGGCGCCCGCGGCGATGGCCGACCGCATGGCGGCCTCGTGCTCGGCCCAGCGGGCGCCTGCGGCGTGAAACTCCTTGGCCGGGTTCCGTGAGCCGAAGACCAGGCCGACGTCCATCGCTTCCGACCGGATCTGCTCGGCGTCGAGGGCGGCGAGCGCGAGCACCCCGCCGAGGCGGTCGAGCATGGCCGGGACGTACGGGGACCGGATGGCGTGCACGTAGAGCCTTCCGGCCGTCCGGAACCAGCGGTCGAGGAGCTCCGGCGCCCGCACGAGCCCGCGGTCGTCCATCCATTGGGGGTCGCTCACGACGCCCCCGAGGTCTCGGCCTGCGAGCCGACCGCAGGCACCGGCGGCACGTCCAGCTCGATCGCCGGCGCCGTCGCGCTGCCCGACACCTCGATGCGTTGCTCGATGTCGGGATCGGCCAGGTCGTCGGCCAGGAGCCGGGCCGCCCGGCGGAGCAGCTCGGTCTGGCGGACCTTCACGTCGACGACCGCCCGCTCGACGTCGAGGGCCCGGTGCCGCAGCTTGAAGTCCTCGAGCAGCGGGTGCGCGCCCGGCAGTGCCTCCATGAACAGCTGCCCGGTGGGCACGATGATCTCCTCCGAGATGCGCTCCTGGGCCGCCATGACGGAGAGCAGCCACTCGGTGATCTCCTCGCGGTCCTCGTCGGTGGTGTCCGGCCGGTTCCACGCGCACTCGGCCAGCTCGACCGCCTGGGTGGTGGTCGGCACCTCACCGAACGGGTCCGGGTCGACGACCCCGAAGTACGAGTCGAGGTACGCCTGGGCCATGTAGTCGGTGATGGCGTTGCCTTCCCGCAGCGGGAACATGGCGTAGTTCCCCTTGAAGCCGATCAGGGTGTCGACATCGGCCACCTCGTCGAGGCGGCGCTCGGGACCGAGGGTCGGCGGCGGGACGTACAGGGTGAGCGTGCCGGGCGTGTAGCCGCCGATGCCGTCGGCGACCGCCGGCGGCGCCTCGGGCGCGGTGGCCCCGGAGGCGATCTGCTGGGGAGGATCCTGCGGGGGGAGCTCCAGGTCACCGGAGGTGAGGAAGCCACGGTCGTTGAGCGCCATCGTGTACGCGCTGCGGTCGGGCTCCGGCCACTGCACAGGTAGGTCGTAGAGCCGGAAGTAGCGCTGGTCGGTCGGCTCGTGGGACCAGATGGCCTGCATGTAGTGGAGGATGTTCTCCTTCACGTGCACCCGTAGCTGGTCGATGGCGACGCGCCGGTTGGTGCGCTGCCGCAGGGCGTCGACGTAGGCCACGGTGGCCTGCTGGAGGGCGTTGACGCCGGCTTCGAGCCGGGCGCGCTGGGCCGCCAGGTCGGCGTCGGCCCAGTCGAGGCCCTGTTGGGCCGACTCGCGCTGGGCGGTCACGATCTCGTCCTCGTCGGCCTTGCTCGGGAAGAGCGCCTCGCCGAGGTTCTTGATGAGGCCGTCCCGGCCCGCCACGGTCGCCGCCGCCTCGGCCAGCGCGGCCCGGGCCATGTCCCGCACCGCGATCGAGCTCTCGACGTTGTCGCGCAGCGCCGCGATGGCCTGCATCTGGGCGTCCCACTGGGCCGAGACGATCGCAACGCCCAGCTCGTCGCCGGCGAAGGCCTCGGTCAGGCAGTCGAGCGCCGGCAGGAACCGGTCGTCGAGGATCACCCGGCGCAGCACCCAGGCGTTGGCGACCAGCCAGGCCTCGTCGATCTCGTCGGGGGTCGGCACCTCGAAGGCCACCATCACCACCGGCTGGATGGCCTGGAGCTGTTCGGCGACCTCGAAGCGGCGCTGGAGCTCGTACAGCAGGTACGTGACGGTGAGCTCGTTGTTGGGGTTGCTGATGGTGCGCCGCTCCACCGTCTCGGTGGTGATGACGTCTTCGGTGGCGATCTCGAGCGTCCGCTCGTTGCGGTACTCCTGGGCGGCGCGGGAGGTCGCCTCCCGCAGGCTGCGCTTCGTCTCGGCCGAGTCGGCGGCCTGGTTGGCACCGAAGGAGTTGTTCGCGCTGAACGACATGACGCCGACCGCCATGCTGCCTTCGGCCGACATGGCGAAGTTGGTTGCGTTGGACGCCTTCTGGACGATCTCCGACTCGACCCGCCCGGTGGTGGTGGACTCCCCGGTGCGGGAGGCGAGCGAGTGCTCGATCTCCTTCTGGGTGCGAGACGTCTTCACCACCCGCTTCGTCTCGAAGCTGCGGGTCTCGCCCGGCGAGAGCGGCAGCGAGGCGACCAGGTCGCCGACCTGGTACTCGAGCGGCACCCAGCGCTGGCGATAGGTGGTGAGGATGCCGTAGTTGTAGGAATCGGGCACGAAGACGTCGAACTGGTGGGGCTCGGCCAACCGTTCGTTCAGCCCGGTGAGCAGGCCCTCCAGCCGCGCCAGGCCGGGCGCGGGCGGCGCCTCCGCGGGGTCGAGCCCGGCCAGGTACTCCTCCGCCTGGTTGCGGCCCCAGTCGCCCCCGTCGGACCGCACGTCGGCCAGCGGCACGGCGTCCAGCCACTCCTCGGGCCATTCGCCGCCGGTGGTCACGTCGGCCGCCGTGCCGCTGATCCCCGGGATCAGCGAGATGGCGTAGAGGAACGCGTCCACCCAGTTGAGGAACCGCAGCCACTCCTGGTCGTCGGCCGACAGGGAGGTCCACATGCTCGCGAGCGACGGGAGCCAGGTGACCAGCTCGGCCGGCGCATCGAGGCCCGGGGTGCCGTTCGCGACCGCCACCGCGTCGGCGGCGGCCTGGATGAGGTCGTCGAGCTCCTCGACCTCGGAGTCGTCGACCGGGATGAACCTGGGGTCGACGACATCGACGATCCCCTCGTAGAGGTCAGTGACCGCGTCGACGGTGAGGCCGTCGAGCGCCGAGGTCCAGACGTGGGCCCACGCCACCTGGAGGTGGTGGAAGTCGTAGTACGCCGTCGTGTCGGCCGGCCCGGGCGGCAGGTCGGTGGCCAGGTCCCGGCCGATCGTGTCAGCGCCCGGCCGCGGGGCGAGCTCGCTGCCGGGGTCGCTGGCCAGGAGCGCTGCCAGCTGCTCCAGAAGGGTCGGTCGGGCCGTGTCGCCGTTGGCCGCGGCCAGCTCACGCCGGGCCGGTGGAGCATCCCGGGGAGGTGACGGGGGTGGTGGAGGCGGCGGTGGCGGGGGCTCGTGGGGGCCGTGGGGGCCGTGCCCGTTCGGACCCGGTGTCGCGGCGGCGCGGGCCCGGGCCGCGAGCTCGGCCCGGCAGGTGGTCAGCAGGTCGGCGAGGCGGGAGGTGCCGCCGCCGGTCGGGAGCACGTCGCCGAGCTGGTCGAGCAGATCGGGCGGGACGGGCACCGGCTCGGCGGTCGGTCCCTGAGGGAACAGCCGCTGGAGGTCGGCCACCGGGATCCGCAGCGTCATGCCCGGCGTCTCCGTCTCGACCAGCCGCTGCAGGCCGAGCACCTGGGCGCGGGCGAACTGCTCTGCAGGGGGTGTGCCGGGGGCGACGTAGTTGCCGCGCCGCTCGATCCCCCGCCGATCCCGCCTCGGCAGCAAGCGCCGGGCCAGGCCGCGGCCGGTGCGGCGCACCGCCACGCGGCGCCCGACTTCGGTGGCGGTCGCCTCCTGGAGCGACCGTCGTGTCTCCGCGGCGAGCCGCAGCCGGCTCTCGGCCAGCTGGCCCTGGGTCTTCGGCGGGCTGGCTACCGGCCGCTCCGGTACCAGGCCGCGCGCTTCCGTTCCGCTCGCTTGCTCCGCCATCGCCTCGTCCTTCCGCCTGGTTGTGCGTCAGTTGCACGGTACGGAAGGCCCGATCGGGGCACATCGGTGGGACTACGCAACCGGATCGGCGGCGGCCGCCGCCCAGCCTCAAGCGGGGGTGAACTCGGCCTGGAGGTGCTTGATGCCGTTGATGAAGTTGGAGCGGAGGCGGGCGGGTTCGCCGACGACGTGGATGTCGGGGAGGCGGTGGAGCAGCTCGTGGAACATCACGCTGATCTCCCGGCGGGCAAGGTGAGCGCCGAGGCAGAAGTGCGGGCCGGGGCCGCCGAAGCCGACGTGGTCGTTCGGGGTCCGGCCGATGTCGAACCGTGACGGATCGGCGAACACAGCTTCGTCACGGTTCGCCGACCAGTACCACAGGACGACCCGGTCCCCTTCGGAGAACTCGTGGTCGCCCAGCCGCACGCCATCCTGGGTCACGGTCCGCCGGAAGTGGATGACCGGCGAGGCCAGCCGCACGATCTCCTCCACCGCCGTCGGCGCCAGGCCCGGGATGTCGGCCAGCCAGCGGTCACGCTGGTCAGGGTGTTCGGTGAGCAGCCACAACCCGTGCGCGATGGCGTTGCGGGTCGTCTCGTTGCCCGCCACCACCAGCAGGATGAAGAACGACGCCAACTCCTCGGGCGTCAGGTGCTCGCCGTCGACCTCGCTCGTGACCAGGGCCGTGATCAGGTCGTTCTGCGGTTCCCGCACCCGAGCCTCGGCCAGCTCCTGCACCATCGTCGCCAGCTCCTGCCCCGCGGTCAGCAGCGCGCCCGTGACGGCCACGGGGTCCTCGATGTCCGACACGTACTCCGGGTCGGTGAAGCCGAGGATGACGTTGGTGCGGTCGAAGATGAACTGCTCCTCGCTGCGAGGGATGCCCATCAGGTCGACGATGACCCGCAGCGGCAGCACCGCCGCCACCTCCGTGACGAAGTCGCACGACCCCTGCGAGGCGATCGTGTCGACGATCTCCGCCGCCACGCCCTCGACGTCGGCCCGTAGCAGCTCCAGCTGCCGGGGCGTGAACCCCCGGGACACGATCCGCCGGAGCCGGGCATGGCGCGGGTCGTCCATGTTGATCATCGACCCGAAGAACTCGATGAACGGCTGCGGCAGGTCGAGGATGTTCGTGCCCTTGCCCGAGCAGAACAGCGCCGGCTGCCGGCTGGCCTCGATCAGCTCGGCGTGACGCGTGACCGCCCAGTACTCGGTCTCGGGCTGGCTCAGCTCCGGGACCTCCGGGTACGGCAGCTCGGGCATGACCATCCGGGCGATCGGCCGCTCGGCCCGCAGCAGCGCGAACCCCTCGTCGCGCTCGGCCAGGGGCCGGGCCCACCACTCCAGGTCCGAGAGGTCGATCTGGTCAACGGCGCTCGTGGACACGTGGCAGCTCCCCTTTCACCGACAACGGTGTCAGCGAGCCCAACCTAGCCCGGGAGGATCCCGCCACCCTGACGGATCCCCGCCCGAGCGGGCATGGTGGTGGGGCCATGGACGAACCCTCCGGCACGCCATCGCCGTCGCCACAACCTTCGGCGGCGCTCACCTACAGCTCCTACCTCGCCCTCGACGAGGTGCTCGGCGCCCAACGGCCGCTGTCGGACGAGCACGACGAGCTGCTCTTCATCGTCATCCACCAGGTGTACGAGCTGTGGTTCAAGGAACTCATCCACGAGGTGCAGCGGCTCCAGGACCGGCTCGAAGCGGGCGACACCCCTCATGCCCTGCACACGCTCAAGCGGGTCCTCACCATCCTCAAGGTCGCCGTCGCCCAGATCGACGTCCTCGAGACCATGACCCCCCGCCAGTTCCTCGGGTTCCGGGACCGGCTGCAGGCCTCGAGCGGTTTCCAATCGGCGCAGTTCCGGGAGCTCGAGGCCATGCTCGGCCGCCGCGACCGCCGGGTCCTCGACCAGTACGACCCCGGCAGCCCGCCCCACGAGCGGATCACGGCAGCGCTGGGCCGGCCGTCGGTCTTCGACTCGTTCCTGCGCTACCTCGCCACCCAGGGCTACAAGGTGCCGACCGCGGCCCTCGACCGTGACGTGACCCAGCCGGTCGAGCCGTCGCACGAGGTCCAGGACATGCTGCTCGCGGTCTACCGGGACGACGGCGAGCCCTCCCAGGTCGCCGAGCGGCTCGTCGACGTCGACGAGGGCGTGCAGGAGTGGCGCTACCGGCACGTGAAGATGGTCGAGCGCACCATCGGCAGCCGGCCCGGGACCGGCGGCTCGCCCGGCGTCGCCTACCTCCGCAGCACCCTGTCCCAGCCGATCTTCCCCGACCTGTGGGAGATGAGGAGCGAGCTGTGAGGAGCCAGCCGTGACGATGACCAGGCTCGACGCCGCTGACCTCCGCCTCGACCCCAACCCCCTCGCCCCGCACTACAGCCGCTTCCGGGTGGCCGAGCGCCTGCTGCTCAGCGGCCACTCCCACCAGGCCTGGCCCGACGTCGCGCTCGAGGGCCAGATCGCCGCCTTCGAGGACGCCGCCCGTGCCGTCGACGACAAGTGGGAGCTGGCCTTCGCCCAGGCCGACCAGGTCCGCGCCGGCTACGCCCGGCTGCTGGGTGAACCCGCCGAGCAGATCGCCCTCGGCCCCAGCACCCACGACCTGCTGATCAAGCTCGTCTCCGGCCTCGACTTCCGGCGCCGCCCCCGCCTGGTCGCCACCGGCGGCGAGTTCCACTCGCTGCGCCGCCAGCTCGCCCGGCTGGCCGAGGAGGGCGTCGACGTGACCCTGGTCCCGACGAGACCCGTCGACACGCTGGCCGAGCGGCTCGCCGACGCCACCGACGACCGCACCCTCGCCGTGTTCGTCTCGGCGGTCCTGTTCGAGACGTCCCGCATCGTGCCCGGCCTCGACGCGCTGGCCGCCAGCTGCCAGCGCCACGGCGCCGAGCTGGTCGTCGACGCCTACCACGCGCTCGGCGTCGTGCCCTTCCCGCTCGCCGGGCTGGGCCTCACCGAGGCCTGGGTGCTGGGCGGCGGCTACAAGTACCTCCAGCTCGGCGAGGGCAACTGCTGTCTGCGCCTCCCGCCCCACGCCGCCGACGTCCGCCCGATCGTCACCGGCTGGTTCGCCGAGTTCGCCGAGCTCTCCCAGCAGCCCGGCCGCGACCGCGTCCCGTACGGACCGCCGGCCAGCCGCTTCGCCGCCGCCACCTACGACCCGACCAGCAACTACCGCGCCGCCCGCGTCTTCCGGTTCTTTGCCGACCAGGGCCTCACCCCGGAGCTGCTGCGGGCCTCCTATCTGCACCAGCGCAGCGTGCTCGCCGCCACGTTCGACGCGCTCGACGTCCCCGATGAGCTGGTGACCCGTGACCGGGAGACTCCAGCGGCGGGCTTCGCCGGGTTCCTCTCGCTCGAATCGCCTCACGCCGGCCGCCTCCAGGAGGAGCTGGCGGCCCGAGGCGTCCAGACCGACAGCCGGGGCCGCTACCTGCGCGTCGGGCCGGCGCCCTACCTCTCCGACGCTCAGCTGGAGGCGGCGATCGGCACGCTCGGCGAGCTGCTCGCCGCCCGCAGCTGACCCGCCGAAACCACCCCGCGAGGTGGTCCCCGGCACCGCGGCCGGGTCGCTAGGGTCGCCGACGGTTCAGTACTTGGAGGAAGTTGCCATGCCCGAGCGAGACGGATACATCCCCGGCGTGCCCTGTTGGGTCGACGTCACCCAGCCCGACCCCGAGGCGGTGGTCCCCTTCTACCAGGGCATCTTCGGCTGGGAGGTCGAGGACACCATGCCCGAGGGCTCGGGGATGCAGTACTTCATGGGCCGCATCCGGGGCGGCGACGTGGCCGCCATCAGCTCGGTCCCCGAGGGCTCGCCGCCGATGGCCGGGTGGAACACCTACATCTGGGTCGACAGCGCGGACGAGGCCGCGGCCAAGGCCCGTGAGGCCGGCGGCAGCGTGCTGGCCGAGCCGTTCGACGTCATGACGGCTGGCCGCATGGCGGTGCTCGCCGACCCCGAGGGCGCCATCATCAGCGTCTGGCAGCCCGGCGACCACAAGGGCGCCCAGGTCGTCAACGAGCACGGGGCGCTCAACTTCAACGGCCTCTCCACCCGCGACCTCGAAGGCGCCAAGGCCTTCTACGGCGCGGTGTTCGGGTGGGAGGTCCTCGACATCCCCGCCGGCTCGATGTGGATGCTCCCGGGCTACGGCGACCATCTCGAAGAGGGCAGCCCGGGCCTGCGCGAGCAGATGAAGGGCATGGGCGCGCCCGACGGGTTCATCGATGTCGTCGCCGCGCTCCGCGTGCTCCCCGACGACGACACGTCGACGCCGCCGCACTGGAACGTGACCTTCGGGGTCGACGACGCCGACGCTGCCGCGGCGAAGGCGACGCAGCTCGGCGGCAAGGTCGTCGACGGCCCGAACGACGTCCCGTGGAGCCGGCAGGTCGTCCTGCAGGACCCGGGCGGCGCCACGTTCGTCGCCAGCCAGTTCGTCCCCGAGAACGCCGGCCTCACGGCCTGAACGGCCTGAACGGCCTGAACGGCCTGAACGAGCCGACGGCCCGGCCGCATCGCGGCCGGGCCGTCAGGTCATCGAGGCGTCAAACCGTCACGCCGTCAGACGCGGGCACCCGGCCGGCCGGTGAGGCGGCCGCGGGGCTGCAGCCAGCGGTAGACGAGCAGCGCGATGACGGCGCCGACGATCGAGCCGAAGAGGCCCGCAGCGCCGAAGTCGTCCATCGTCCGATCGGTGAGTGCGACGGCGAGCAAGCCGCCGACGAACGAACCGATGACGCCCAAGGCGAGCGTGCCGATGAGCCCGATGCTGTCGCGTCCGGGCACCAGGAAGCGGGCGATGGCGCCCGCGATGAGCCCGATGACCAGCAGCGCGATGATTCCCATGACGACCTCCTGTGTCGACGGCCCTTATCGCCCACCAGGAGATGCTTTCCACCAACACGCGTTCCCCAGCCGCTCCAGCTGCGCTGGCGCGTGGTCCGCATCAGCGTCAGAGGTCGAACGTGAGGTGGTCCGACACGTTGCCGACGAGGTCGACGGCGAAGGCCCGTTCGGTGAAGGCCCAGCCGCCGCCGAGGCGGTCGAGCCGGGCGAAGCGGTCGCGGTAGCGGCCGCTGACGATCGGCTGCAGCGGCACAGCGTCGGTGGCCTGCAGCACCACGAAGGCCGACCGAGCCGTGGCGGTGCCGGCCGCCTCGTCGACCTCGATGATCGGGTTCAGCGTCAGGTGCCGCGTCCGGGGCGTGCCGTCGGCGTGGCGCCGGGTCGTCGCCGTGTACAAGGCTACGACGCCGTCCCGCCCCCGGGCGGTCTCGTTGCCGGCGTCGTCCCGCAGCACCGCATCGGCGAACAGCGCCCCGAGCCCGTCGAAGTCCCCGGCGTCGATCAGCTCGCAGTACAGCCCCAGCAAGTTGCGGATCGCCTCGTAGGACGGCGGACGACTGGACGGATCGTCAGGCATAGGTCCGGGCTATCTAGCACATCGGCGAGCGAGGCGTGCACGCGATGTTCAGAGTGTGAACGCAAGTGACGATCTTTCGACATTCCGACACCCGTCGGTGCTCCGAGGGTTATTCTCCCCGCCAGGTCCAGAGCAAAGGGGGGACCTGATGGGAAGAACAGGCTTCCGTGCACTTGCGCTTCTCCTGCCCGTCGCCCTCATGGCGGCGGCGGCATGCGCTGACGACGACGACACCTCGGCAGACGGCGGCTTCAAGGCCGGCAAGCTCGGTGCGGTCACGGTCGAGTCGGGTGACCCGATCAAGATCGCGGCGATCGAGTCGATCACAGGCGAGACCGCCAGCCTGGGTACCGACCAGGTGCGGGCGATCGAGATCGCCATCGCCGACCGTGATGGCAAGCTCCTCGACCACGAGATCGAGCTGCAGACCGAGGACGACGGGTGCGCCGCTGAGCAAGGCACGACAGCTGCTCAGCGCGTGACGTCCGACGAGTCGATCGTCGGCATCATCGGCACCAGCTGCTCGGGTGCGGCGGTCCCGGCGATGGAGATCGCGTCCGACGCGGGCTTCGTCATGATCTCCGGGTCGAACACCTCGCCGGCGTTGACCTCCGACCTCAACGGCAAGGAGGGCGAGAACTTCCAGCCCGGCTACTTCCGCGTTGCCCACAACGACATCATCCAGGGCACCGCGGCGGCGACCTACGCCTTCGACGAGCTGAAGGCCAAGAAGGCCGTCACCATCCACGACGGTGACCCGTACACCCAGGGCCTCGCCGACGCCTTCGGCACCGCCTTCAAGGATCTCGGCGGCGACGTCGTGCTGGCGACCGCCGTCAGCAAGGGCGACACCGACATGCGCTCGGTGCTGACCGAAGCGGCGGCGACGAAGCCGGACATCGTCTTCTTCCCGATCTTCCAGCCTGAGGCCGACTACATCGTCGAGCAGGCCAAGGAGTTCCCGGACCTGGCGAAGACCGACAAGCTGATGGGTGCGGACGGCCTGCTGTCCGACACGTTCATCGCGCTGCCCGACACCGAGGGCATGTACTTCTCGGGCCCGGCCACGCCGGAGGGCAGCAAGTACGACGACTTCGTCGCCAAGTACGAGGACGAGAACGGCGAGAAGCCGATCCAGGCGTTCCACGCCCACGCCTACGACTCGGTGAACATCCTGTTCGAGGCCATCGAGAAGGTCGCGGTGGAGGACGACGACGGCACCATCCACATCGATCGCCAGAAGCTGCGGGACGCGCTGTACAAGACGAAGGGCTACGAGGGCATCACCGGGTCGATCACCTGTGACGAGTTCGGTGACTGCGCCGATCCTGCCATCGACGTCGTGCAGAACACTGCGGAGCAGAAGACGATCGATCAGGTTCGAGGCAACATCCTCTTCACCTACACGCCCGAGTAAGCCAGCAACGGCGACAGGGAGCAGTAGATGAGCGGCTTGGAGCCGCCCGTAGAGACCCCCCGGGAGTCGGACGACCGGCTCCCGGGGCGGCTACGGGCCTTGGTCGTTGGACGACAGGCGCGCGCAGTTCAGCTGCCCGTCGTCGACTCGTTCTTGTGGCTGGTCCGCATCTCGGCGGTCGTCCTCGTCGCCATCGGAGCGTTCAACAGCATCACTAGCGGTCGGCTCGACGCGGACCAATGGCGGCGGCTGATCGTCATCGGCATCGCCCAGGGCTCGGTCTACGCACTCATCGCGCTGGGCTACACGATGGTCTACGGCGTGCTGCGCTTCATCAACTTCGCCCACGGCGAGGTCTTCATGATCGGCGCCATGACCGGCTTCTTCGTCTCCGACCGGCTGGCCCAGTCCAGCCTGTGGGAGGACCAGCCGTGGGTGTCGCTGTTCATCGTGCTGGTGTGCTGCATGACCGTCTCGACGGTCGTCGCGCTCGTCCTCGAGCGGGTGGCCTACCGGCCGCTGCGGGGCGCGCCGCGCCTGGTCCCCTTCATCACCGCCATCGGGGCCTCGTTCTTCTTGCAGTACGCCGTCGCCGGCCTGTTCGGGGTCAGCGTCAAGAAGTACCCGAAGGTCGAGGTCCTCAGCGGCTTCGTCGACTTCGCCGGGTTCCACATCCTCAAGGTCCACCTGCTGGTCATCGTGGCGACCCTGATCATCCTGGTCGGGCTCCAGCTGTTCGTCGAGCGCAGCCGCACCGGCCGGGCCATGCGGGCAGTCGCCGAGGACCAGGAGATGGCCCGGTTGATGGGCATCAACGTCGACCGCACCATCTCCCTCGTGTTCGCCATCGGCGGCGCCATGGCCGGCGCCGCGGGCCTGCTCTTCGGCCTGGTCTTCAAGAACGTGTTCTTCCTGACCGGCTTCCTGCCCGGCATCAAGGCCTTCACCGCGGCCGTCCTGGGCGGCATCGGCAACATGATCGGGGCCGCGCTGGGCGGCCTCACGATCGGCGCCATCGAGTCGTTGGGCCCCAGCCTCGTGCTCCGGGGGCTCGACATCCCGGCCGCCCACCAGCTGAAGGACGTGGTCGCGTTCCTCGCGCTGGTGCTCATCCTCATCTTCCGCCCCACCGGGCTCCTTGGCGAGCGGGTCAGCGACGAGGGGGCCGAGATCCAGACCCGGGCCGGCACCGCCGCCGCCGCGGCAGCCGCCGCGGCCGAGGGCGTGCTGCTCCCCGCCCGCGAAGTCGACCGCATGCGGGCCCTCCGCCTGGGGCTCATCGCCGGCCTGGCCACGGTGTTCGTGTCGGCCATCGGCATGGTCGAGCGGTTCTCCGAGCGCAACATCATCGGCGGCGTGTCGCTGGGCACCCTGCTGCTGGTCAGCATCCCGTTGGTCGTCGGCTACACGGCGGCCGCCGCTCCCAAGCAGATCGAGGGCTTCGCCGCCACGAAGCCAGGCGTGCGGAACCTCCAGGCCGGGCTCATCGCCGGGGCGGCCAGCACCGCCGTCATGGTGGTGTTCATCCTGCTGATCGACCACTTCAACGTCCGCGACACCTTCATCAACATCTCGCCCGAACTGATCTCCGACGAGAACGGCCCGCAGCTGCTGACGTTCGGCCACCAGCTCCCCGCCGGGCTGCTCGTCGTGCTCGCCGTCAACCTCGTGGTGGGGCTCGTTGCCGGGGCCATGCACCTCCTGCCGGTCCGGTGGCGCAACGCCGTGCTCGCCGGCTTCATCACCGCGGCCGGGTTCGGCATGCTGCAGTCCCTCATCCGCCAGGTGCTGCGGGGCATCCAGGACGAGCTCAACATCAAGACCTCGCCCCTCACCAACTTCCTCTACGAGAAGTCCGGTGCGTTGAGCTGGGGAGGCGCCGCCGTCGTCGCCGTCGCCGGCTTCGGCATCTACTTGTTGCGGACGCGGCCCGAGGGCATCTCGCTCCGGACCCGCGTCGAGCGCCTGCCGACGCGCCAGCGACAGGCCACCACCATCGGGATCCTGGCCGTCACCGCGCTGGTGCTCGGCGAGCTGCCCCAGGTGCTGGGGCCGTTCTACAGCGAGATCCTGAACCTCGTCGGCATCTTCCTGGTGATGGCGCTCGGCCTCAACATCGTGGTGGGGTTCGCCGGGATGCTGGACCTCGGGTACGTGGCGTTCTTCGCGGTCGGCGCCTACACCATGGCGCTGTTCTCGTCCCCGGCCTCGAGCCTCGGATTCGGCTGGAACTTCTGGCTCGTCCTGCCCATCGTGGTGGTGGCGGCCGGCACCGCAGGCCTCATCGTCGGCACGCCGGTCCTGCGCATGCGGGGTGACTACCTCGCCATCGTCACGTTGGGGTTCGGTGAGATCGTCCGGATCATGTTCCTCTCGGACGCGCTGGAAGGCACGTTCGGCGGGGCCCAGGGCATCACCCGGGTCCCGGACATCGTCATCGGGCCGGTCGATATCCGGGGCCCGCAGGCGTTCCTCTACGTGCTGTTCATCCTGGTGCTGCTGGCGGCCTACGTGTCCTGGTCGTTGCAGGACTCCCGCATCGGGCGGGCCTGGATGGCCATGCGTGAGGACGAGTCGGTCGCCGAGGCCATGGGCGTCAACCTCGTGGCCGCCAAGCTGTCGGCGTTCGTCATGGGCGCCGTGCTCGCCGGCCTCGGCGGCGCGCTGTACGCCACCAAGATCGGCTCGGTCTTCCCCCAGAGCTTCGAGATCGTCATCTCGATCACCGTGCTGGTCATCATCATCGTGGGTGGCATGGCCAGCATCCGCGGGGTCATGCTCGGCGCCCTGGTGCTGGTCGGCCTGCCGGAGCTGCTGCGGGAGTTCGAGGACTACCGCTACCTGCTCTACGGCGCTCTTCTCATCTTCATGATGCTGCGCCGTCCCGAGGGGTTCATCCCGAGCCGGCGGCGGGCCCAGGAGCTGCACGAGGAGGACGTCGCCCAGGACGCCTGGCTCCAGTCCCAGGCCGACGAGAACGGTAGTCCCGTTGCCGCCGCCGTCCCGGCGGGGGCGGAGAGCTGAAGGCGGCATCGATGGCCCTGCTCGAGATCCGGCAGCTCACCAAGGACTTCGGGGGCGTGCGCGCCATCTCCGAGCTCGACCTCGTGGTCAACGAGGGTGAGATCGTCAGCGTCATCGGCCCCAACGGGGCCGGCAAGACCACGCTGTTCAACCTGATCACCGGCATGCTCCCGGTCGACCATGGCGAGGTCGTGTTCGACGGGCACAACGTCGCCGGGCTGCGCCCCAGCCAGATCCTGGAGCGCGGGATCGCCCGCACCTTCCAGAACGTGCGGCTGTTCCCGGAGATGACCGTGCGGGAGAACGTCATGGTCGCCCGGCACTGCCGCACCCGGTCGGGCATGTTCAAGGCCATCTTCCGCCTGCCGTCGTTCCGGCGGGAGGAGGAGGAGACCCGCCAGCAGGCCGAGGACGCGCTCGCGTTCTTCGGGACGCGCCTCGTCGGCTACCGCACCGACCAGCCCGCGTACTCGTTGTCCTACGCCAACCGGCGGCGGTTGGAGATCGCCCGGGCCATGGCGTCGGGGCCGAAGCTCATCCTCCTCGACGAGCCGACGGCCGGCATGAACCCCCGCGAGACCCAGGAGCTGGCCCGCCTGATCGGCGAGATCCGGGACAAGGCGGGGATCACCATCCTCCTCATCGAGCACGACATGCCGACGGTGAAGGGCGCCTCCGAGCGGGTCGTCGTCCTCGACCACGGCCAGAAGATCGCCGAGGGTGCCTACGACGAGGTCGCTACCAACGAACAGGTCATCGAGGCCTACCTGGGTCGGCGGTCACGGACGGACGGTGGCCACGTCCCTTCATCTCCGGTGGAGGCGCAATGAGCGATCCCGACGAGCGGCAGCCGATCCTCGAGCTGCGCGAGGTCTGCACCCACTACGGCCCGATCCAGGTCCTCCGGGACGTCAGCATCGAGGTCTACCCGGGCGAGATCGTGTGCCTGCTCGGCGGCAACGCCAGCGGCAAGACCACCACGCTCAAGACCATCCTCGGGTTCGTGTCGCCGACCCACGGCGACGTCATGCTCGACGGCGAGCGGACCAACGAGCTGGCCACCCAGCGCGTGGTCGAGATGGGGATCTCGATGGTCCCCGAGAACCGGCGCCTGTTCAAGCGCATGTCGGTGAAGGAGAACCTCGATCTCGGCTCGTACCTGCGGCGGGACAAGGCCGAGGTCCAGGAGGACCTGGAGCGGGTGCTCGAGCTGTTCCCCCGGGTCAAGGAGCGGATGGGCCAGCGGGCCGGGACGCTCTCGGGCGGCGAGCAGCAGATGGTGGCCATGGCCCGGGCGATGATGGCTCGGCCGAAGGTGCTGCTCATGGACGAGCCGTCGATGGGCCTGGCGCCGATCCTGGTCGAGCAGAACTTCGACATCATCCAGCAGGTCAACGAACAGGGCACCACCATCTTCGTGGTCGAGCAGAACGCCACGATGGCGCTGTCGATCGCCCACCGGGGCTACGTCTTGCAGTCCGGCAAGATCGTCATGTCCGACACCGGCTCCGCCCTGCTCGACAACGCCCAGATGCGCGAGGCCTACCTGGGCGTCTAGGGGTTCACTCGGGCCGGGGCAGCGTCCCGGTGCCGGCCGGCGGCAGGCCGCGGACGTAGCGGGTGCCGTCGTCCCGCTCCCCCACTGTGAAGCTGCGCTCCAGCGGGTGCCCGCGGGGCTCGCCGAAGCTGACGACGGCTCGATACGCCGAACCGCCGGCTTCGTCGAGGTCGATCGAGGTCAGTGCGATGCAGCCGTTGCTGCAGTAGTCCTCGAGGCCGGCCGCCAGCGCCTCGACGGAGAGCTCGTCGACCTCGAGCGGGCGGAGGTCCGGTCGCTCGCCGAGGGCCTCGTCGCCGACGGCCAGGAGCTCAGCGGCGGCGGCGTAGTCGCCATGCTCGACGGCGTCGAGGTAGTCACCGAGGACCCGCTTCGCCTCCTGCGTCCCGAAGATCGGGTCGTCGTTCTGGGCCCGCCAACGGGCGAGGCCGGCACCGGCCGCCGCCAAGGCCAGCACCGCGGCGATGGCGACGGCGATCCAGCGCCGGCGGGTCACAGCGGTCCGCTCGCCAGGGCGGCGACGGCGGCGGCGATGTCCATGTTGGCCGCGCCGGTGGACTTGTAGACCGTCGTCGTCGTGCCGGGGGCCGGGGGGTCGGCCCGGCCGGCGAGCAGGTCGCTCATCTCGGCGTCGGCTGGTCGGTCCGCCTGGAGCAGGTCGCCGGCCTCCCGGGTGGAGGCGGCCAGGTCGTCGACGACCACCCAGGCCTGGTGGAGCAGCGCCGCCGGGAGCTCGGCCATCTCCGGGGTGAAGGCGCCGATGGCGTTGAGGTGGGCCCCTCGGCGCACGGCGTCGGCGGCGAACAGGGGCCGGGTGGCGGGTGTGGCGCAGCTCACGACGTCGGCGGCGGCGACCGCGTCGTCGATGCTGGCGACTGGTTCCGCAGCGCCGACCCGGGCGGCCAGCGCCTCGGCCCGGGCGGGGTCGCGGCTCCAGACGAGGGTGCGCTCGATCGGCCGGACGGCGCGGACGGCCTCGACCTGGTCGGCGGCCATGGCCCCGGCCCCGAGCATCGCCAGCACCCTCGTGTCGGGTCGGGCCAGCAGCTCCGTGGCGAGCCCGGCGGCGGCCGCGGTGCGGATGGCGGTGAGGGTCGGACCGTCGACCACGCCCAGGGGCTCGCCGTCGGGACCGAACACCGCGACCAGGCCCGACGGGTGGCCGGGCACCGTCGACACGACCTTGACCCCGGTGTGCGCCCCCACCCGGCCCGGCATGAACAGCGACCCGGCCAGCGCCACCCGGGGCGGCACCTCCCGGTCGTCGGTGAAGGCGGCCCGCATCGCGTGGATGGCCCGGTCCATGGGCAGCGCCGCCCGGAGCGCCGACGCGTCGAGGTAGGTGAGCTGCGTCATACGAGGTGGCGCTCCACCCTCGGGGTCCGGTGGGCGAAGCGCTCGACCCCGAACGGGGACAGGTCGATCTCGGGCGGTCGGCCGAGCGCGACGTCGGCGAGGTAGCGGCCGACGACCGGGCTCTGCTGGAACCCGTGGCCCGAGAAGCCGGTGGCGTAGAGCAGCCCGGCGGGCTCGGTGGCGTCGCCGACGATGGCGTTGTGGTCAGGGCTCATCTCGTAGAGGCCCGACCAGCCAGGGCGGATAGGCAGCGTGGCGAGTGCGGGGACCCGGTCGACGGCGACCGGCGCCAGGTCCTCGAGGCTGGCCCAGGGGCCGCCGAGCAGCAGGCGGTCGCGCTCCCGGTGCAGGTAGAACGAGGTGGCGAAGTCGATGGTCAGCGGCAGCTCGGCCGGGAGCTCGTCGGGGGCGGCGGTCTGGTAGACGTAGCGGCGCTCGGCCTGGACGGGGAGGTTGACCCCCGCGGTGGCGGCCAGCTCGCGGGACCACACGCCCGCGGCACAGATGACCCGGCCGGTGGCGATGGTGCCCCGGGAGGTGGCGACGCCGGTGACCCGGCCGCCCTCGTGCAGCACCTGGGTTGCATCGGCGCCCTGGAACACGGTGGCACCGTGGCGCCGAGCGGCGTCGACGTAGCCCTGGACGGCCGCACCCGGATCGGCACTGGCGTCGAGGGGGTTCCACGTGGCGGCGGCGATGCCGTCGAGGCTGAGCTGGGGGACGATGGCGGCCGCCTCGTCGGGGCCGATCAGCTCGGTCGCGACGCCGAGCCGCTGCTGGAGGGCGACGGCCGCCTCGAAGTCGGCGACGGCGTCGGCCGGCAGCAGGAACAGGTAGCCCCACTGGCGGAACCCGATGTCCGCCCCGATCTCCTCGGGGAAGGCGGCGAAGCGGCGGAGGCTCTCGACGGCGATGCGGATGTTCAGCTCGTCGGAGAACTGCGCCCGGATCCCGCCGGCGGCGGCGCCGGTCGACCCGGACCCCAGCGTGTCCCGTTCGAGCAGCACTGCGTCCCGGCACCCGGCGACCGCCAGGTGGTAGAGCGCGCTCGCCCCCACGATGCCGCCGCCGACCACGACGACCTCCGCGCTCTTCGGCCACTCAGCCATGCCGCCATGGTCCTACCACGGTTTCGCCGCTCGCTCCCCGTCTTCGCTCCACGGGTGGTCAGGCGGGGTGGGCGCCGATGAGGACGACGACCAGGGTGGCGGGCTCGTCGAAGGGGTTGCGCCAGGCGTGGCGGGTGCCGTTCTGGACCACGGTGTCGCCGGGGCCGAGCTCGACGGTGGCGCCGTCGTCCAGTTCCAGCACCACCCGGCCGGACACCACGTACTCGAAGTCGATCGTGACCGTGGTGTGCATGCCCGGGTTGTCCGGTTCGACGTGGGCGATCAGCCCGGGCAGCCCGGCCTCGATCTCGGCCATCCCGGCCGCCACGTCGACGTCCTCGGGCGGCGCCGCCGACGAGTCGGGCGGCACGGTGAACGTCCCGACCCGGTAGCCGCCCGCGGGCGGGAAGTAGGCGTCCGCCGGCGGCCGGTTGCCATCCTGCGGCGCCACCGGAACCTCGTCCTCGCCCCACAGCCGCTGGAACGCGAAACCCGGCATCAACGCCGGCACGAACGGCTCCACCTCGTCGTCGTCGACGAACACCGACTTGCCGTCGGCGTTCACCCCCGTCACCACGCGTCGGTTCGTCATGGCGAGATTCTGCCGCCTCGCCGGTACAAGGGCCTGGCCATGGGTACTTTTGGACCCATGGGGGGAACCTTCGACTTCGTGATCGTGGGCGGGGGCTCGGCAGGCGCAGTGGTGGCCGCCCGGCTCTCGGAGGACCCGGCGTGCCGCGTGGCGCTGCTGGAGGCCGGCGGGCCGCCGCCACCGCAGGAGGCGATGCCTGCGGCGTGCCCGGTGCTGCAGCAGAACCCGGCCACCGACTGGATGTACACGGCCGATGCCGGCGAGTGCGGGCGCGGCCTCGAGGGCGGCCGCATGATGGTGCCGCGGGGCAAGATGCTCGGCGGCTCGTCGGGCATCAACTACATGGCCTACGTGCGGGGCCATCCCGGCGACTTCGACGCCTGGGCCGCCGAGGGCGCCACGGGTTGGAGCTACGACGACGTGCTCCCGTACTTCAAGAAGAGCGAGGGCCTGGCGCCGAGCGGCGACATCGTGGTCGACGCCGATGCCCACAGCACCACCGGCCCGTTGGGCGTGTCGGTGCGAGCGCCGGTGCTGCCGGGGTCGCAGGCCTTCGTCGCCGCGGCCGTCGCCGCGGGGATCCCGCAGGGCGACTACAACGGGCGTGACCGCGGTGGGCCCGACGGCGTCGTCTCGCTGCTGCAGACCACCACCCGGGACGGCAAGCGGTCGAGCACCTACCACGCCTTCCTCGAGGGCGACGTCGAGGCGCGGCCCAACCTGACGATCATCTGCGACGCGCAGGTGACCCGGGTGGTCATCGACGAGCTCCGGGCCACCGGCGTCGAGTACCGCACGGCCGACGGCACGACCGACGTCGTGTCGGCCGACAAGGAGATCATCCTCAGCGCGGGTGCGGTGGGCTCGCCGCAGATCCTGCTGCTGTCGGGTGTCGGGCCGCAGGCGGAGCTCGAGGCGGCGGGCGTGACGTGCCTCCTCGACGCGCCCGATGTCGGCAAGCACCTCAAGGACCACCTGCAGGTGGGCCTCATCTACCCGGCGCCCGGTACCGGGATCTCGATGAGCCAGATGGGCCTGTCGATGGGACCCGATGCGCTGCGGGCACCGGCCGGCCCCCTGCCCGCCGACCCGGCGGACGACGCGTCGCTACCCCCGGAGCTGCAGGCCGTGAAGGCCGAGGCCCAGCGGCGGGTCGCCGAGTGGGCGACGACCGGGTTCGGGCTGGTGTCGTCGTCGCTGTACGAGGCCTGCGCCTGGTTCTCGACCGGGCTCGGTGACGACCACACCCACGACGCCCAGCTGGGGTTCTTCATCTGCGGCTACAACGAGGACATCTGGCGGACCTGCCTGAAGGTCGACCCGGCGACCTACTTCGAGGACCCGGCAGTGCAGTTGGCTCCCGACGCCGAGTCGGTGATCGTCCTGGCCAACCCGGTGCAGCCCCACAGCGAGGGCGAGATCGTCCTGGCCAGCGCCGACCCGCTAGCGGCGCCCGACATCCGCATGAACTACTACGGCGACCCCTACGACATGGAGGTCATGGTGGCGGTGCTGCGCCGGGCGCTCGACGTGGCGGCGCGCTGGCCCGACCCGCCGGGGCTCGGGCCGCTGATGGTGCCGCCGGCGCTGGCTGCGGCGCACGGGCATCAGTCCGGCGACGAGCCGACCGACGAGCTGCTGGTCGACCTCGCCCGGCACTACTCGTTCACCGTGTACCACCTGACGTCGACTTGCCGGATGGGCAGCGTCGTCGACGCCCAGCTCCGGGTGAACGGCGTGTCGGGCCTCCGGGTCGCCGATGCCAGCGTCATGCCCAACGTGGTCAGCGGCAACACCAACGCGGCGTCGATCATGATCGGCGAGAAGGCCGCCGAGCTCGTCGCCGCCGACCACGACGTCCACCTGGCCGAGTTCGTGGGGTCCGACTCCGCAGGAGCTGCCGCCGGCGTCTAGGCGCCAGGCGTCCCCCGAGCGAGTCGCTACCGCTTCTTGGCCTTGCCGCCCTTGAAGAGCTGGCGCCAGCCGCGCGCCTCGATCTCGACGTCGAACTTGCGGGCGGCGGTGCGAATGCGGCGCCAGGCCTTGTCGCGGTCGTCGTCGGACACGCCTTCGACCTGGTCGAAGCGGGCGACGGCGTTGCGGACGTGCTTGGCGTCGGTCAGCGGCTCCTTGCGCTGATCGGGAAAGGCGAACTTCGAGTCAGGCAGGTCGTTCTGCTGGGCGGTGCTCAGCCCTGACGTGCGGCGGGGGGCCTTCTTGCCCTTCGCCCGGTCGCTCTGCGCCTGCCGTGCCTTGCCGATGTTCCGGCGAGCGGCCTGCTTCTGCTTCGTCGTAGCCATCTCATCCTCCTGAGCGCCCACCCTCTGCGTCGCATTCCCCCCTCGCTTTCAGGCAGACATCACCACTGCCGCCTGGGGAGCCCGGCGAGCTGATCCGCGTCCAGGACGTCGCCACCACCGCGGACACCACCACGCTGCGGATCATGTACCACTCCCGCGACGCCGCCGGGCACGACCGGGCCGTCACCGGCACCCTGACCTACCCGCACGGGCCGGCGCCCGACGGCGGCTGGCCGGTGGTGTCGTACGCCAACGGCACGGTCGGGCTGGCCGGGGTGTGCGCGCTCAGCCGGCTCGGCGGGCCGGTCTCGACGCTCGGACTGAAGGGCGTCGGCGTCGGCAGCGACTACATCGGCATGGGCCCCGTCGGCGAGACCCACCCGTACCTGTCGCGCCTCAGCGAGGGCCACAGCGTCATCGACGCGGTGCGCGCCGCCCGGAACCTGACCGAGACCGGCGCCGGCACCCGGTGGCTCGCCATCGGCGGCTCCCAGGGTGGCCACGGCGCCATCGCCGCCAACGAGCTGGGCGAGGACTACGCCCCGGAGCTCGACCTCCTCGGCACCGTCTCCCTGGCGCCGGCCGCCATGTTCGACCGAACGTATGGGGGCATCGACGACATCGTGTCGCGGATCGTGACCGCGCTCGGGCTCTACGGCGCCGCCGGCGAGCACCCCGAGATCGACCCCGCCGGCTACGCCGGCCCCGAGCTCGCAGCCGCCGCGGCCGACGTGTTCCCAGACCAGTGCATCGGCGACATCATCAACGCCCTCGTCCCGATCCCGGCCGAGACGTTCTTCAGCCACGACCCCCGCACGACCGAACCGGCCCGGTCGATCATCCTGGCCAACGACGTGGGCAAGGTGGCGGTCGACTCGCCGCTGCTGCTGGTGTCCGGCACCGCCGACCAGCGGGTGGTCATCGAGCGGGCCCGGGACCTCTACGACCGGCTGTGCGACACGGGCCAGGTCACCGAGTACACCGAGTACCCGGGTGCCACCCACGAGGACATCGGCGCCCACGCCGCCGCCCAGATCGTTCGCTTCATGGCCGACCGGGTCGCCGGCAAGGCGCCGACCGACTCGTGCGCCACCGGCCCGGTCCCGCCGACGACCTCCACGCCGACGACTGCCTCGCCTTCCGGCCCCACTCCCCCACCCGCAAC
>Ga0209382_10002034_pt1 | contig 30388 bp, 30 predicted proteins | sample SoiMetdeltSBSDD5_FD_187599 | JGI IMG/M metagenome (GOLD analysis project Ga0209382, IMG submission 187599) | Bulk soil microbial communities from a Populus tree surrounding site in Tennessee, USA - Soil MetaG P. deltoides SBSDD5 (SPAdes) (version 2) | ecosystem: Environmental > Terrestrial >...
TCGCGTTCACCTACCACGAGGTCGATCGGTTCGAAGAATCACGACACCTGTCGGAGCGCTCGCTGGAGCAATACCCGGCGAACGCCAATGCCAGCCACAACCTGGCGCACATTCACTTCGAGCTGCTCGACAACGACGGTGGCGCCGCGTTCCTCGAGAGCTGGCTCGCGAAGTACGACCCACGGGCGTCGTTTCATTGCCATCTCGCGTGGCACCTGGCGATGTTCGAGCTGCACCGCGGACGGTATGAGCACGCGCGGGCCATCTTCGAGCGTGACATCCTCGGCGCCGTGAATCCGCGCCTCGCGATGATCGACGGCTCGGCGTTGATGTGGCGCTTCCGGCTCGATGGTCAGCCGGACTCGGCACTGGCCTGGCGCTCGCTCGCGGATCTCGCGGCGCGCGTCTCGCGCCCGGGCTTCGTGTTCGGCGAGATCCACGCGGCGCTGGCGTATGCCGCCTGCGGTGATGACGCGGCGTTCTCGCGGCTCGTCGACGGCCTTCGCGAGCTCGACGCCAAAGGCCATCCGATCGCGGGCACGGTGGCGCTGCCGATGGTGCAGGGCATCGAGGCGTTCGTGGCCGGCGACCACGCGGCGGCGCTGACCCATCTCGAGCCGGTCGAGGCCGAGTTCCACCGCGTCGGCGGCAGCCACGCGCAGTGGGAGCTGTTCGAGGAGACGATGATCGTCTGCTACCTGTCGCTCGAGCGCTACGACGACGCCGGTCGCCTCATCCGCCGCCGGCTGTCGCGCCGCGCCTCGCCGCGCGATTGGAGCTGGCTCGCGCGCGCGATCGGCGGGCGGGCGCAGGGGGACGCTGAGGGACCGAAGTAGTCGGGGACATCGACCTCACCCCAACGCGCTGCGCTTCGCTCGATACTAGTCGCCGTGTGTATCTGATTTTGCACTCTTGACAGCAGTTTCATTGTGGACGTGGCGCCTGCGTGCAATCGCTCGATGACCGCTATTCAGGACCTCGTGCTGGCGCCACAGCGCGCGCGGAGCTTCGTCGCTCGAAAAAATCGGGATCAGCGCGCGATCGCGCCTCCTGGCGGCGCCCAGAACCCTCGAAGATCGAGGGTTGAAGTCGGCGCAAGGAGATGCGCCGATGAACATCGATGGCTCCGGCTTCGTTCCGACTCATCCCAATAACCTCGAGCTAGAGCACCTCGGCGACGAGATCGCCGAGCTCGCCGCGCATCTCGACGCCGCCACCGCGCGGCTGCTCGATCTCATCCGCGAATTCGACGCCCGCGGCGGCTGGGGCAATGGGTTTCGCTCGTGCGCGCACTGCCTCGCCTGACGCATCGGGCTCGAGCTGGGCGCCGCGCGGGAGCACGTTCGCGTGGCGCGTGCGTTGGGTTCGCTGCCGCGCCTCTCGCAGGCGCTGGCTCGCGGTGAGCTGTCGTTCTCGAAGGTCCGCGCGCTGACACGGGTCGCGACGCCAGAGACCGAAGAGCGGCTGCTGGCGGTGGGCCGGGCGGGCACGGCGGAGCACGTCGAGCTCATCGTCCGAGGGTGGCGCCGCATGGATCGCAAGGCCGAGGAGCAGGAGGCGACACGCCGGCACCGGCATCGGGCGCTGCACTTCTATCAGGACGCCGACGGCATGGTGGTGATCCGGGGGCGGCTGGAGCCCGAGGTCGGCGCGGTCGTCATGCAGGCGCTGGCCGCGGCGGGAGACGTGCTCTATCGACGCCGAAGAGCGAAAGACGTTTCAGCGGGAACGTGTGCGGTCGACGTTCCCGCGGGAGTGTCCGACGTTCCCGCAGGGACGTCCGTCGTCGACGGCTCGCCGGAGGCGCCGACCATGGAGCAGCGTCAGGCCGACGCCCTGGCGCTCGTGGCCGAGGCGACGCTACATCATGGGATCAATCCCGGCGCTCCGAGCGAGCGCTACCAGGTCGTCGTTCACGTCGATGCGGCGCTACTGGCCGATGCGGACGCGCCGGGCCAGTCGGTGCTCGAAGGCGGCGCGCGCGTTCCGGCGGGAACGTCGCAGCGTCTGGCGTGCGATGCCAGCCGCGTGGTGATGCGGCACGACGCTGAGGGTCGGATCATCGAGGCCGGCGCCCGCACGCGCACGATCGCGCCGGCGCTGCGGCGGGCGCTTCACCATCGGGACAAAGGCTGTCGCTTCCCCGGCTGCGGCCGGCCCTTCGGCGAGGGCCATCACATTCAGCACTGGGCGAACGGCGGGCCGACCACCCTGTCGAATCTGGCGATGCTGTGTCGGCGACATCACTGCGCGGTCCACGAAGAGGGCTATCAGCTCGAGCGACCGGCCGACGGTGAGCTGTGCTTCCGGCGGCCGGACGGGCGAATACTCCCTCACGTTCCCACGCCGGTGCGGTGACGGCGAACCCGACCGAGACGCTACAAGCCACAGAACGACGGAGCAGGCGTGCAAATCAATGCGTGCACAGCGATGCCCGCCTGGCAGGGAGAGCGGCTCGACGTGGGCTATGCGATCAGCGTTTTGCATCCGCGCGCCATTTCGAGCCGGTGAACGGGCGAAGATCGCCGGCCCGGCGCAGCGATGATCACGCCGCGCGCACCCGCCGCCGCAGCGCGGCGGCCGCACCGACGAGCCCGGAAGGATACGCGCGCGCGACGATGATCACCAGCAGTGCGAAGAGCACCATGCGCGTCTCGCCCCAGGGGCGGAGCGCCTCGGACAGGATCTCGACGAAAATCGCGCCGACGACCGGGCCCCAGAACGTGCGCAGGCCACCGATGATCACCATGATGACGATGATGGCGATCTCGTTGAACTTCATCGGCGTGGGCGACAGGAGCCCGACGTAGTGGCCCTGGAAGCCGCCGGCGACGGCGGCGAAGACCGCCGACACGGCGAAAATCACGCGTTTCCACTTGAACGTGTCGACACCCATGACGGCGGCGGCCTCCTCGTCGTCTCGGATGGCGCGCAGATAGACGCCGACGCGCGAGTGCACGAGCTGCCACGCGACCAGGATCGCGGCGAGGGCGAGAGCGAGAAACAAAAAATAATGCGGCGTCGGGCGCGGGGTGCCGAAGAGGAACGGCGTCATGAGCCCCAGATCGCCGCGCGTGATCTGGTACTCGACGGCGACCAGGAGCCGCACCGACTCGGCGAATGCCCAGGTGGCCAGCGCCAGATAAATGGCGCGCATGCGGAGACAGAGCGTGCCGAGCCCCCAGCCGAGCAAGGCCGCGACCGCCACACCGGCGGCGACACCGACGACGATCGGCGCTCCGGTGTGCGCGATCAGCAGCGCGGAGGTGTACGCGCCCACGCCGGCGAACGTGTGGTGGGCGAGCGAGAACTGTCCCGTGTAGCCGGCCAGGAGGTTCCAGCCGATCGCGAGCACGACGTAGTAGAAGCACGTGACGAGAACGTGCAGGTGATACTCCGACACCGCCCACGGCAGCCCCGCGAGCGCCGCATAGACGGCGAGCGCCAGGCCGACGCGTCGGGCGAGCGGAGGCAACCGCTCAGACGCCGAGGAGGGCATCGCGGACGAGATCGCGGACCTGCTCGGCGAAGAGGGCGCGCGGCCCGTGATGGCGCACACGCCCCATTTCGATCATGTACAGGTAGTCGCTGACGGCGATCGCCTTGGCGATGTTCTGATCCACGAGCAGGATGGTGGTCCCCGCGGCGCGCGCCTGCACGAGTCGCTCGTACACCTGCTCGGTGATCTTGGGCGACAACCCGGCCGACGGCTCGTCCACGAGCAACAACCCCGGATCAGTGACGAGCTCCTTGGCCAGGGACAGCATTTTCGCCTCGCCGCCCGACAGCGTCGTCGCGCGCGCGCGTCGCTTGTCGCGCAGCCGGGGAAACGCTGACCACGCGCGCTCGAGCATGGCGGCCATGCGCGTGCGGTCGCGCCGGAATACCCAGGCCCCGAGATCCAGGTTCTCCTGCACGGTGAGCTGCGGGAACACGCTGGCGCCCTGCGCGACGTAGCTCACCCCCCGTTGCTTCACGGCGTGCGGCGGCAGCGTCTGGATCTCGCGCCCGTCGAGCACGATGCGGCCGCGGCGCGGGTGCACGAAGCCGAAGATCGTCTTGAGCAGCGTCGACTTCCCCGCCCCGTTGGCGCCGATGATCCCGGTGATGCTGCCGCGCTCGACCGCCAGCGACAGACCGTTGAGGACGTCGATGCCCTCGAGGTACCCGGCGACGACGTCGTGCACCTCGAGCAGCGCCATTCAGCCCCCGAGGTACGCTTCGAGCACGACGGGCTGGTTGGCGACCGTCTCGAACGAGCCCTCGGCGATGAGCCGGCCTTCGTGCATGACCGAGACGCGGGACGCCAGCCGCCGCAGCGTCGCCATCTCGTGCGACACGATCAGGAACGTCACACCCTCCGCACGGTTCGCCGTGAGGATCGTCTGCATGATCGTGTCCTTGATGGTCGGATGCACGCCGGCGAAGGGCTCGTCCATCAGGAACAGCCGAACCGATTGCAGCATGAGGCCGCGCGCGATCTGCAGCAGCATGCTCTGCCCGCCCGACAGCTCCTTGGCGAGCGCCTCACGGTGGCCGTCGAGCAGCACCAGATCGAGCAGACGGCGCGCGCGCTCGTGGATGTGGGCGGGCGCTCGCCGAGCGCCCGTGCGATCGGTCTCGGCGAGCGCCGGCACCAGAACGTTCTCGAGCACGGTCATGTTGGCGAACAGCTTCGAGATCTGAAACGTCCGGGCCACGCCGCGCGCGGCGACCTCGTGCGGGCGCAGCCGCTCGATGCGCTCACCGGCGAGGCGAATCTCGCCGCGATCGGGCCGGTAGAGCGCCGAAATCAGGTTGATCGTCGTCGTCTTGCCCGAGCCGTTGGGGCCGATGAGGCCGCGCACTTCGCCCGCCTCGATGCTGAGGTCGAGACCGTTCACCGCGAGCACGCCGCCGAAGCGCTTGGCGAGGCCCCGGATCTCCAGGAGCGCGCTCGTGCCTTCGGCGGTACGGCTCATGCGGGGCGCGATTCTCTCACACGGACGCGATGCGCCGAAACACCAGCCGCGACGGCGCGCCGCGGAACGGCCAGCCCGGAACCCACGCCGAGAACCGTCCGGCCGTGCCACCGGCGACCACGATGTGCAGCCGCTCGGGCTCGCTGAACTTCGGCACGCGCGCGCCGTCGACGCTCACACAGCACTCCCGCCAGACGAAGCGCCGCACGTCGGCTTTCGACCATCCGTCCGCGGCGATGGTCGCGGCGTGCTCGGGCCCGATGACGAGCAGCGTGTCGCCGAGCGGCGCCAGATCCGGACTGGCGATGACGGCGCCGGCTCGCGCGACGGTCGACAGGATGTCGCGCGCCGTGCGGCCCGCAGCGTTGACGACGACCTGCGGCGCCTCCGCCGCGATCACCGCGACCGTGCTGTCGCCGGCGGCGAAGTCGTGCTCGACGGACAGCGGCTCCCACGGGCTCGCCTCCTCGTGCTCGCCGATGCAATAGGAATAGCGGCCCGGCTGACCGAAGGTCGACATGCTGATCACGCCGGGACGCGCGCCGCCGACGTTGACCCAGACCAGGCGCACCGCGCGGCCGATCGTGGCGTTGGCGCGAAACCCGGCGCCGAAGACGGAGGCCGCGCAGTTGATCTCGAGCGTGCGCCGGAGCGGACCATTGACGACCACGAGCGGCGTGACGGCGTCCGTCGTCCCGGAGACGCCCACGAGCGCGAAGTCGGGATCGCAAATCGCCTCGACGGCCGCGAGCACGACCGGCAGATACTCCGGACGGCAGCCCGCCATCACGGCGTTGACGGCCACGCGCTCGACGGTGGCGCGGCCGTTGGCGGGCGCGACGAGACCGATCAGCTCGTCGCCGCGCCGTCCGCTGGCCGCCACCGCCGCGCGCACGCGCTCGGCCGTCGGCGGCACGACAGGCAGGCCGTCGGTCACGCCGCGCGCAAACAGGTCCTCGAGCGGATCGATCGCCTCGGCGCTCACGGCACGAATTCTAACGCGTGCGCTGGACAATGAACGTGCGCTGGACGACGGCCGCCGGCTGAGGGATGCTGTCGCCGCATGCACGATGAGCGACTCACCGACGCCGGCGCGACCGCACTCGCCGCCGAGGCGCTGCGCCACGTCGCGAGCGGCCAGGTGCTCGGCCTCGGCACCGGCCGCGCGGCGTCTGCGTTCGTGCGCGCGCTCGGCCAGCGTGTCGCCGGAGGCCTCGATGTGCGCGGCGTGCCCACATCGGAGGCCACGGCGGTGCTGGCGCGCGGGCTCGGGATCAAGCTCCTCACGCCCGACGACGTCGAGGCGCTCGACCTCGCCGTCGATGGCGCCGACGAGGTCGATCCCCGCGGCGACCTGATCAAGGGCTACGGCGGCGCGCTCGTTCGGGAAAAAATCGTGGCGCACCTCGCGCGCCGCTTCGTCGTCCTCGTCGGCGACGAAAAGCTGGTGCCGATCCTCGGCAGCCGCGGTCGACTGCCCGTCGAAGTCGTGCCGTTCGCGGCGGCGCCGTGCCGGCGTCGTCTCGAGGCGCTCGGCTATCCCGCCGAGCTGCGCACCGCCGCAGGCACACCGGTCGTGACCGACAACGGCAACCGGCTGCTCGACTGCCGCGTCGGTCCGATCGCCGATGCCGCCGCGCTCGACGCGACGCTCCGCGCCATCCCGGGCGTGGTCGGCACGGGATTGTTCGTCGGCATGGCGCCGAGCGTCCTCGTGTGGGACGGCGCGCGCTGTCGCATGCTGAGGCCCGACCGCCACAATTGAGCCGTGGTCGCTCATCCGCCGCGCGCGAAGCGCCAGCGCCTGAAGCGGTAGACGCCGGCGGGCTCCAGCCGCCCCTCCGCCATCAGCGTCGCGCGCTCGGCCGCGAAGTCGAAGATCGTGAGCACGCCCTCGTGCGCGGACGTGTCCACGACGACGTCCGTCGTCGTCACGAACATCTCGTCGAGCAGTCGCGCGGCGTGCAGCGCCGCGAAGAGTGTCTGGCCGCCCTCGCAGGCGATGTAGCGCACCCCGTGCTCGGCGCGCAGGCGCGCGTGTGCGCGCGCGAGCCCCTGCGGCTCCAGGAGCGCCTCCGCGATGACCGCCGCATCGCGGACTCCGCGCCGTGCGAGCTCGTCACGCCCCGCCAGCGTGGTCAGGATGATCGGCGAGAGGCCCGGCGTGGTCAGCATCGGATGCTGCGGCGGCACGCGGCCGTACAGCGAATAGATGATGTTGCGCGGATGTTGCGGCAGGCCGCGCCTCACGCGGAACGCATAGAGCTCGGGCACGCGCTCATCGCCGGGCTCCGCGGGGCTCAGGATGAGCGTCGGCTGCTCACGCATCGTCTGCGCGCCGATGCCGGCATCGCCGACCGTCCGTAGATAGCGCATGAGTCGGCGATCCGCGATGCGATCGGGCCGCGTGTCGCCGCCGAGGATCTCGCGCACCGGCTCGTCGCGGGCGTCGCGACGCCGCCACGCGACCGCGCCGTTGGCGGAGGTGACGACCACGCCGAATATCCACGGGCGCTCGGGCGGCGGCGCCGGAAAGGCGAGCGACGCCCACCGCGCAGGGTCGGGAGTGCCGATCTCGGTCCCCACGCTCTGATAGCGTGTCCACCGGATGCTCATGCCTTCTCGACGACGATCAGCCGATAGCCGAGATCGACCGCGTCGCGCCGGCGCACGTGCCCGTGTCGTCGCTCCCACGTGCCGTCGGCGAGATCGGCGCGCAGCCGCGCGAGCCCGGGCTCCACGTCGGCGACCTTCGTGAACGTCGAGATGGCGCCGCGTACGCCCGCGTCCAGATACGCCTCGGGCCGCCGCCAGTACGCGCCGAGGAAGCCGTCGACGCAGTCATGCGGAATCGGCAGCGGTCGCGCGTCGATGGGCCCGAGCACGCGGCGAAAGTCCTCGAGCGTGGGAAAGATCACGCGATCGATCGCGGGAATCTCCGGGAAGTAGTCGTCGACGAGCCAGAACGCATAGCGCGCCTCGGGATCCCACGTCACGATCACCACGCGCTCGCGGGCGACGCGCGCCAGCTCGGCCAGGCCGCGCGCGCGATCGGGCCAGTGATGCACGGTCAGCACGGCGAGCGCGGCCGAGAACGCGGCGTCGCGGAACGGCAGGTCCGTCGCCGACGCCTGCACCGCCGGAGCGGCGCCCCGCCGGCGCTGGCGCAGCATGGCCGCCGAAGGCTCGACGGCGACCAGCGGACGGTCGGCCGGCTCGTACGATCCCGCGCCGGCGCCCACGTTCACGACGCTCGCCGTAGCGCCGAGCGCGGCCACGATCGCGGACGCCAACCGCGGATCGGGACGGCGATGCGTATCATAGCCCTGCCCGATCGTGTCGTAGAGCTCGCGCATGACGCGAATCATACCGTTCGAAATCCGGCTGACTCGGCTACACTGGCCTCCGGAGGAACCAGATGAAGAGTGCGTTGCTGGCCATCGCGTTGCTCGTCCTGAGCGTGCAACCCTGTTCGGCCGAGTGGTTCGCCGATGTCTACGTCGGCTCGAGCTTTACCGAGAAGGACGACATCAAGGCCGTCAGCCAGGGCGCGGGGCACACGCTGTATCGCGACGTGGAGTTCGACACGGCCTTGGCCTACGGTATGCGCATGGGTCGCTACTTCGACGCGGTGCCTTTCCTCGGCCTCGGCGTGGACTATTTTTCGTTCACGCCGAACATCGGTCCCCAGTCGGTGAGCTTCGACGGCTGCCCGTTCGAAGGCAGCTGCGGCACGGGCAAGGTCGGCTTCGGCTCGTTCGACCTGACCGTCAGGGCGATCTCGCTCGACGTCTTCCTGCGCCTGCCGCTCTTCAAGTCGGAGAACGCGCCGGGCGGGCGCGTGCAGCCGTACATCCTCGGCGGAGCGCCGATCTTCATCAGCACGCTGACGCCACGCAACACGCGCCTGTTCCGGAACTTCGACGGGGACACCGAGATCTCGTTCGGCTACAAAGCCGGCGCGGGGCTCGCAGTCTACGTCTACAAGAACCTCATGGTCTTCGGCGAGTACCGCTTCACCCACACCGAGCCCGATTTCAGGATTCGCGACTCGTCCGCGGCGCGAACGACGCTGCACACCGAGCTCGACAGCCACAGCGGTCTCGTCGGCATCTCGGCGCGCTGGTAGCCGCTAGCCGGCCGGCTCGCCGGCGTTCACGGCGACCACCTGGCCGGAAATATTCTTGGCGAGATCGCTCGCCAGGAACAGCGCGGCTTCGGCGATGTCGTCCGCCGTCGTCATCCGCCTGAGCGGTGAGCGCTCGAGCATACTGCGACGCATCGCCTCCTCGCTGATCCCGCGGACCTGCGCCTGTCCGGCGATGACGCGGTCGATGCGGTCGCCCTCCACGGCGCCCGGCGCCACCACGTTCACACGGATGCCCTGCGGACCCAGCTCCAGCGCCAGACCGTACGCCATGCCGACCTGCCCCGCTTTCGCCGAGCAGTACCCGATGCGGTATGGCAACCCGCGACGGCCGGCGCCCGAAGAGATGTTGACGATCGACCCGCCGCCGGCCTTGAGCATCTCCGGCACGGCGAACCGGGTACACACGTACGAGCTGGTGAGACACGAGTGGATCGTGTACATCCAGTCGTCCATCGTGTAATCCTGCACCGATTTCGTCGGCCCGCCGTCGCCGGCGTTGTTGATGAGCGTTGTGATCCGGCCGAACGCCTTCACGCCCGCCTCGATCATGCGCTTGACGTCGTCTTCCTTCGCGGCGTCGCAGGTGACGGCGATCGCGCGGCCGCCGGCCTTGGTGACGAGGTCGGCCGTCTCGCGCACCAGGTCCGCCGATCGCGCGGCGCAGATCACGCCGGCCTTCTCCTGCGCGAACCGCAGGCTCAGCGCGCGGCCGATGCCCTTCGATGCTCCCGTGATGATCGCGACCTTGCCCTCGAGCAGCGCCATGGACGATCTCCTCAGCGAACGATGTGCCGGCGAGTGTACCGCATTACCTCGAGCGTAATTGCGGGGACGATCTCCTCGGCGTGACGATGCGTGCAGCATCGAGCACGGACAGGAGGGCCACATGAACGACCGCACGCGTTTTCTGAGACGGAGCTTGCAGCTGGATGGGATCGCGTCCGGGCTCACCGGGGCGCTCTTGCTCATTGGCGCGGGACCGATACCCCGCCGAAACCCTGGCGGCCGTGGTGCTGAACGCCGCGTGGGTGCTCGGCAGCATCGCGGTGATCGAGCTCGGGCCGCTGACGACGCTCGGTAACGTCGCCGTCGCCGCGGTGGCGCTGCGGTGCTCGCGTTCGCAATACTCGAGATCATCGGCCTGCGACGACTCCGCGAGGCGAACGTCTCATGACCCCGTGGCTCATCGCTGGGATGCTCACGCTCGGCGGCGGGGTCGCCGCGGTGCATGGCGCGCGGCTGGCCACGCGTGCGATGCGCCACGCCGATGACGCGGCGTCGTCGCTGGGGCTCATCCGTGGCATCCGCGGGCTCGTCGTCGCCATCGCCGTCTGGGCGCTCGCCGCGGGCGTGCTCTTCGCCCAGACGTGGCTGCTCGTTTTCGGCGGCGTCTTCCTGGTCGAGGAGCTCTACGAGACCGGTGTCGTCATCGCGGTCCTCCGATGGTCACCACACCTTTGATCACGTCAAGGCGCTGAACGCCGGTGGCCCGCGGTCCTCCGGGGCCCGGCGCCGGCTCGAAGCGAATCCGTTCGCCGAGGCGGAACGGCACGCCCGACGTCGGTTGACCCACGATCATGTAGAGCTGGCCGTCGTCGCCGAGCACGACGCCCCAGGCGGTCGGAGGATCATAGAAGCGGAGCCGACCTGTCATCGCCGGCTCACGATAGTGAAAATCGCGGCGGGTGGGAATGTCCAGAGTTCGAGACGTCAGGAAGCGCTTCGCGGCGGGTTCAGATGCTCGCGGAATCGGACGAGCAGCGCGCCGATCACTTCTTCCGCCTGCGCGAGCGTCGCGGTGGCGTCGGCCTTCAGCAAAGCGTCGGCGGCCGCGAGCGCCTCGACGCGACGCTCCATGCTCACGATCGCCTCGCGCAGGCGCGCGTTCTCCGCGGTCAGGCGCTCGTTCTCCTCGCGCAGCATCTGCGCCCCGCGGCCGGCGACGATCATCTTCTGCTGCAGCTCCGCGTACGACTCGACCCGCTTCTGCACGACGAGCGTCGGATACACGCTGAGGTCGTCCCAGTGTCGCGTCGGACGCCGTCGATCGGCGCGCCGCCGTTCGGGCGTTCGGCCCCCGGCGGATGTGCGGCGCTCGCCGTGACGTCGGTCGGCGATGACTTCGATGCGGACATCGTCGCGCAGGCGCTCGCGGACGCGCGTGAGGATGTCAGGGCGATCGCGGGCGACGATGAAGAGATAGTGGGCCGGCGCCTCGGTTTCGACCGTTCGCATCAGACCTCTCGAAGCGCTCGGTGAATGAGCTGCACACACACCGACCCTTCGCCGACTGCCGACGCGACGCGCTTGATGCTGCCGGATCGCGCGTCTCCGACGGCGAACACCCCGGGTGTGCTCGTTTCGAGCAGCTCGGGTCGCCGGGCGAGCGGCCACCCTGCCGCCTCGAGCTCCGCCGGGTGGAGATCCGCGCCGGTCTTGACGAAATTTGTCTCGTCGAGCACGACGCATCCCTTCAACCAGGCGGTGTTCGGATCGGCGCCGGTCATCAGGAAGACGTGCCGGATCGCGCGCGTCTCCTCGACGCCGCTGTCGAGGTGACGCCAGCGGACGCGATCGAGCTCATGGGTGCCCTCGAGCGCCACGATCTCCGTGCGCGTTCGCAGCGTCACGTTCCCGCAGTCGTCGATTCGCTGGATCAGATATCGCGACATGCTGTCCGCGAGCCCGGGCCCCCGCACCAGCACGTTCACAGCGGCGCAGCCCTGCGACAGGAAGACGGCCGCCTGTCCCGCGGAGTTGCCGCCGCCGACGATCGCGATCTCCTCGCCGCGGCAGACCTGCGCCTCGACGTGGGTCGCGCTGTACATGACGCCCGCGCCCTCGAAACGCGAAAGCTCCGGAAGCGCCGGCTTGCGATAGCGCGCGCCGCTGGCGATGACGACGCTCCGCGTCTGCACCGTCTCATCGTTCGCGAGATGCACGCGGTACGGCTTCGCGCCGCAGTCGAGTGCCACCGCACCGCGCGCGATCGCCACCTCGGCGCCGAACTTCTCGGCCTGCATGAGCGCTCGGCCGGCCAACTCCTGGCCAGAGATGCCGGTGGGAAATCCCAAATAGTTCTCGATGCGTGAGCTCGAGCCGGCTTGCCCGCCGGGCGCAGTCGTCTCGAGCACGAGCACGTCGAGTCCCTCCGAGGCCGCGTAGACGGCGGCGGCCAAACCCGCCGGCCCCGCGCCGACGATGACCACGTCCCGGGTCGCTCGCGCATCGAACTCCGGGCTCAGGCCGAGCGCGGCGGCGAGGCTCTCGATCGAAGGATTCCTCAGCACCCGACCGCCCTCGCACACGATCACCGGGACATCGTCCACGGCAACGTGGAATCGGTCCAGCAACGCTTGCGCGTCCCGATCGGTCTCCAGCTCCGCGTAGGTGAAGGGCTGTCCGTTTCGGCTCAGGAACTCTCGGATCGTCAGCGTCGGCGCCGAATGGCGCGAGCCGATGAGCACCAGACCGCCGATGCTGTGAGCGATGAGCGCCACCCGGCGCAGAATGAACGCGCGCATGAGGATCTCGCTGAGCTCGAAGTCCCGCTGCACGAGCACACGCAGATGCTCTCGTTCGACGACGACGACCAACCCATCGACGACGGCTCGGCCGCGAACAAGTCCCCGGCGCGCCGACAGCATGTTGATCTCGCCCGTGAATTCACCGGGACCGAGAACCGTGATCTCTTCTTCACGGCCGTCGACCAGGCGCACGATGGCGACGGCGCCTTCGATGACGACGAAGAAGCGAATGTTCTGCTCGCCCGGCTCGAACAGCACCTCACCCGCGCGCACGCGGCGGCGCTCACCGAGCGCGGAAATGCGGTCGAGCTGAGCCGGTGTGAGCCGCGGGAACATCTGGTGTCGCCGGTCGACGTAGGGATCTGACATGCTCGACCACCATACACCCGGCTACATCGCGCGAACGGCCGGCTAGAACGGCTCGGCCAGGATGATGTTGAGCGCGACGAGCCTGTTGCCGTCCCGAACGCATTCCGCGGTCACGGTGTCTCCGGGGAACACGTTCGTGACCCGCAGCGGAATCTCGCCGAACGTGCCTCGATACTTGCCCGCCACCCGGGCGCGCACGAAGATCTTGAAGTCGGTCAGACCCGTGAAGTGAATCCCGTTTCGTGTGATCGACGCACGCTCTGTCGCCGGGTCCCACGCCCCCATCTCCTCGACGACGACCATGTCGCGCAGGCGATCGACCTTGATCACCCTTCCGGAGTGGCGCTCGATCGGATCCGAGCCGGCGGACGCCGCGGTCGACCACGCTGCCAGGAGCAGGAGCGCGAGGACACTAGCCTTCATCATCAGCCTTCATCATCGACGCCCAGCATATCGGGTGACGCGTCAGCTCGCCAGGCGAAGTGTGGCTCGCGCGATGACGATCTCTTCATCGGTCGGGATGACGTAGACGGCGACCCGGCTCGAGGCCGCGGCAATGGTCGGACCATGAGCGTGGTTGGATGGCTCATCGAGATGCACACCGAGCCATGCCAATCGCGCGCAGACGTCGGCGCGCACGGGCGCGGCATGCTCGCCGATGCCGCCCGTGAAGACGAGGCCGTCGAGTCCTCCCAGCACGCTGGTCAGCGCCCCCACTTCGCGCGCGATGCGGTCGGCAAAGTACTCGAGCGCGAAGCGCGCGCGGGGCTCGGGGCTCGCGAGCAGGTCGCGCACGTCGCTGCTCACGCCTGACAGACCGAGCAGCCCCGAGCGCTTGTAGAGCAGCGTGCTGATGTCGTCGGTGCTCATATGGCGCTCGGTGAGCAGGTGGAGCACCACGGCCGGGTCGAGATCGCCCACGCGCGTGCCCATCGGCAAGCCATCCAGGGCGCTGAACGACATCGTCGTGTCCACGCTCCGCCGCTCTCGCATGGCGCAGAGACTGGCGCCGTTGCCGAGATGGGCGACGATCACCCGCCCGTCGGCGATGCCCGGCGCGATGCGTGGCAGCCTCCCCGCGATGTATTCGTACGACAGCCCGTGAAAGCCGTACCGTCGCACACCGCTTTCGAACAGCGCTCGCGGCAGCGCGAACGCTTCGATGACCTCGGGACGCCCGCGATGAAACGCCGTGTCGAAGCACGCCACCTGGCGCACCGCGGGCCAGTGATCGCGAACGCCTCGAATCGCCGCGAGCGCCTGCGGCTGGTGCAGCGGGGCCAGCGGCGTGAGAGCCTCCAGCGCGGCGAGAACGGCCTCGTCGATCGCGACCGGGCCCGCGAAGCGCGTCCCGCCGTGCACGACGCGGTGGCCGACGGCGATCGGCGGCGTGCCGCGCAGGTGCCCGTCCAGCCAGCGGGCCACCACCGTGAACGCCTCCGCATGATTCGCGGCCGCCGCGGACTGCGGCGCAGCGTCCTCGATCACGAGCCGCGGATGAAGGCCGATACCGTCGACCACCCCGTGCACCGACAGGCGTGGCGTATCGCTTGCGGTGGCGTCGAAGAGTGAGAACTTCAGCGTAGACGACCCGGCGTTCAGCACCAGGAGCGGGCGTTCGGGCGCGTGCGTGACCATCAGGAGGCAGAATAAGTCATGGCAGCAGGGCAGCCGTTATCAACGAAGGAGCTGGCGGGCATCGACGCGTACTGGCGCGCGGCGAACTACCTCTCGGTCGGGCAGATCTATCTGTACGACAATCCCCTGCTCAAGGAGCCGCTGAGCACCCGGCATATCAAGCCGCGCCTGCTCGGTCACTTCGGGACGACCCCCGGCCTCAACCTGATCTATGCCCACCTCAACCGAGTCATTCGTGCGCGGGATTTGAGCATCATCTATATAGCGGGTCCGGGGCACGGGGGCCCGGGCCTCGTCGCCAACGCCTACCTCGAGGGCACGTACAGCGAAATCTACCCCGCCGTCTCCCAGGACGAGGCCGGGCTGAAGCGTCTGTTCACGCAGTTTTCGTTCCCCGGAGGCATCCCGAGCCATGCCGCGCCCGAAACGCCGGGCTCCATGCACGAGGGCGGTGAGCTGGGCTACGCGCTGTCGCACGCGTATGGCGCCGTGTTCGACAACCCGGATCTCCTCGTCGCGTGCGTCATCGGCGACGGCGAGGCCGAGACGGGGCCGCTCGCGACCTCGTGGCATTCCAACAAGTTCCTGAATCCGGCGCGCGACGGCGCCGTGCTGCCCATCTTGCACCTCAACGGCTACAAGATCGCGAGCGCGACCGTGCCCGCTCGCATCACGCACGAAGAGCTCGACGCGCTGCTGCGCGGCTACGGCCACACGCCGCACTTCGTCGAGGGCGACGACCCGGCCCCCGTGCACCAGGCGCTGGCCGCCACGCTCGACGCCTGCGTCGACGAGATCGCAGCGGTGCAGCGGCAGGCGCGCACTCGCGGCTTCGACTGGCGACAGCGCCCACGCTGGCCGATGATCGTGCTCCGCACGCCGAAGGGCTGGACGGGGCCCAAGGAGGTGGACGGCGTGCCCATCGAGGGCACGTGGCGCTCGCACCAGGTGCCGCTCTCCGGCCTCTTCGAGAATCCCGCACACGTCACCCTCCTCGAGCAATGGATGAAGAGCTATCGCCCCAGGGAGCTCTTCGATGACTCGGGCCGACTGCGCGCCGAGCTGGCCGCACTGGCACCCGTGGGCGAGCGGCGCATGAGCGCGAATCCGCACACGAACGGCGGACTGCTGCTGAAGGAGCTGAAGCTGCCGGACTTCCGAACGTACGCCCTCGACGTGACGCGACGTGGATCGGTGAGCGCGTCCGCCACGCAGGTCCAGGGCACCTTCATCCGCGACGTGATGAAGGCCAATCTCGAGACGCGGAACTTCCGCATCTTCGGGCCCGACGAGACGACGTCCAATCGATGGGGCGCGGTGTTCGAGGTCACCGACCGCATGTCCGTCGCCGAGATCATCAAGACCGACGAGAGCCTCTCGGTCGACGGCCGCGTCATGGAGATGCTGAGCGAGCATCAGATGCAGGGATGGCTCGAGGGCTACATCCTCACCGGGCGCCACGGCTTCTTCAACTGCTACGAGGCCTTCATCCACATCGTCGACTCGATGTTCAACCAGCACGCCAAGTGGCTGAAGACGACGCGCGAGATTCCGTGGCGGCGGCCGCTGGCGTCGCTCAACTATCTGCTGTCGTCGCACGTGTGGCGCCAGGACCACAACGGGTTCAGCCACCAGGACCCGGGCTTCCTCGATCACGTCGTCAACAAGAAAGCCGAGGTCATCCGCGTCTATCTGCCGCCGGATGCGAATTCGCTGCTCTCGGTGACCGACCACTGCCTGCGCAGCCGCCACTACGTCAACGTCATCGTCGCGGGCAAACAGCCCGCGCTGCAGTACCTGACGATGGACGAGGCCGTGAAGCACTGCACCGTCGGGCTCGGGATCTGGGAGTGGGCGAGCAGTGATCGCGGTGGCGAGCCCGACGTCGTCATGGCGTGCTGCGGCGACGTGCCGACGCTCGAGACGCTCGCGGCCGTGAAGCTGCTGCGGCAGCACATCCCCGCCCTCAAGGTGCGCGTGGTCAACATCGTGGATCTGATGGTGCTGCAGCCGCCACGCGAGCATCCCCACGGGCTGCGCGACCCCGACTTCGACGAGATCTTCACCGCGAACAAGCCGATCATCTTCGCGTTCCATGGCTATCCGTGGCTCATTCATCGCCTCACCTACCGGCGGACCAACCACGACAACCTGCACGTGCGCGGCTACAAGGAGGAGGGCACCACGACCACGCCGTTCGACATGGTCGTCCTCAACGATCTCGATCGATTCCATCTGGTCGGCGACGTGATCGACCGAGTCCCAGGCTTGGGCCCGCGCATGGCGTACGTCAAACAGATGCTGCGCGACAAGCTCATCGAGCACAAGGAGTACATCACGAAGTACGGCGACGACATGCCGGGCATCCGCGACTGGACGTGGGAATGACGCGCTGAGCGCGTCGACGTCGGGCGCGCCTCAGATCGCGCGCGCGACGCGGGTGCCGTCGAGAATCGCCTGGTGGACTCCGCGCGGCGCCACGCAATCACCGGCCGCGTACAGGGCCGGCACCCGGCCCTCGAGCGCGCGATAGAGCGCGTCGGTGGAGCGACTCCCTGCCGCCAGCACGACCGTGTCCACCGATTCGATGCGGCGCTCCGCGCCCGAGAACACGTTGCGCACGATCACCGTCGATCCCTCGATGGCCGACAGCTCGCTGCACGGCGTGAGGACGGCCCCCTTCGTATAGAGCCGCGCGTAGAGCGGCGCGATCGACGTGACGCCGATGTCCTGGCCGACGTAGAAGAGCGGGGAGATGACCTCCACGCGCTTTCCCTGATCGAGCAGCAGCTCGGCCGTCGACAGCGCCTGCTCGGTGTGCACGTCGTCGATCACGACGACGCGGGTGCCCACGTTCGCCTCGCCGGCCAGCACGTCCCGGTCCGTCACGACGTCCTTGCCGTCATGGCCGGGCACGGGAGGAATATAAGGATGTGAGCCGGTGGCCACGATGACGGCGTCCGGTCGCTCGTCGAGCACCAGACTCGGCGTCGCCTCCACGCCCAGTCGGACGTCGACGCCGAGCTTGCCGACCTGACCGGCGAGAAAGCGCGCGATGCCGGCGTACTCGGCGCGGGCCGGCGCACGCGCGGCGAGCAGAATCTGTCCGCCGAGCTCGATCGCTTTCTCCAGCAGCACGACGCGACAGCCGCGAAGCGCCGCCACGCGCGCCGCTTCGAGCCCGGCCACACCGCCGCCGACGACCACGACGCGCCTGCCCGTGGCCGCGGGGCGCAGCTCGCCGAGCTCGCGCTCGCGTCCCGTCGTCGGGTTCTGCACGCACGTGACAGCCTTCCCCTGGTAGATGCGATCGATGCAGCCCTCGTTGGCCCCCACGCAGCGCCGAATGTCGTCCAGCCTTCCCTCGCGCGACTTGCGCGGCAGCTCCGGATCCGCGATCAGCGCGCGCGTCATGCCGACGACGTCGATCTGACCGCTGGCGACGAGGCGGTCGGCGTGCACCGGATCCACGATGCGGCTGGCGTGAAAGATCGGCAGCCCGGGCGCGGCACTCTTGATGGCGGCCGCGAGCGGCGCGAACACGGCCTGCGGGAAGCTCATGTTCGGGATCGCCGCGGCCTGGAGGCTGTAGGTATGGGCGCCGCCGCCGATGACCGAGATGAAGTCGATCAGGCCGGAGACGGCGAGTCGGCGCGCGATGGTCGCCAGGTCGTCCGTCGTCAGGCCGCCGCGGCTCATTTCGTCGCCGGAGATGCGCACGCCGACGACGAAATCGCGGCCGACCCGCCGCCGGATCTCGGCCAGCACCTCGAAGCCGAAGCGCAGGCGATTGTCCAGGCTGCCGCCGTAGTCGTCCGTTCGCGTGTTGAAGGCCGGCGACCAGAACTGGTCGATGAGATGGTTGTGCGCCATCGAGATCTCGACGCCGTCCAGATTCCCGTCGCGACACCGCCGCGCAGCATCGCCGAAGGCGCGCACCAGCTCGGCGATCTGCGTGGCGTCGAGCTCGTGCGGCACCTCGCGGTGGACGCGCTCGGGAATCTGCGACGGCGCGAGCAGCGGCCCCGGCACGTCGGGGTCGGACTGCGCGCGCCGGCCGAGATGCGTGAGCTGCGTGAAGATCCGACAATCGTGCGCGTGCACCGCGTCGGCCAGCGCGCGGTACGGCGCGATGATGGATTCGTCGTGGTTGGCGATCTGCTTCCACGCGGCGGCCGGCGACGACGGATGAACGCTGGAGGACCCGCCGAAGATCGTGAGCGCGCAGCCGCCACGCGCCTTGGCCTCGTGATAGCGTCGCAGCCGCTCGCCCGGCCGGCCGTCTTCCGCCATGGCTTCGGCGTGACCGGAGGAGTAGATCCGGTTCTTCAGCGTGAGCGCGCCGACCGCGATCGGCGAGAACAGCGACGTCAGCTCATGGGCCATGATCGAGGTGACATGCTAGCATCGCTGCGATGGCGACGGCCCGAACGGCAGACGTGGTGATCGTCGGAGGCGGAGTGACCGGGCTCAGCACCGCCTTTCATCTCACCCGGCGCGGCGTCCGCGATGTCATCGTCGTGGACAAGGGAACGATCGCGTCCGGCGGCACCGGCAAGAGCTCGGCCTGCGTTCGCCAGCATTACTCCACCGCCGAGACCTGCCGGATGATCCGGTACTCCCTCGAGTTCTTCCAGCACTTCGCCGAGCGGACCGACGGCGGCTCGTGCGGCTTTCGTCACACCGGATATTTGCTCGGCGTCGACGACACGATGCGCACGCCGATGGAGGCCTCGGTGTCACTTCAGCGCTCCGTCGGCATCGACACACGGCTCGTCTCGCCGCAGGAGATGCGTGAGATCGAGCCCCGTCTGCGCGCCGACGATCTCGTGGCCGGCTGCTACGAGCCGGCCTCCGGCTACTGCAATCCGGTGGAGACCGCGCAGGCCTTCGGGCGCGCTGCACGCGCCGCCGGCGCCCGCATCCTGGAAGACAGCGCCGTGCTCGGGCTGCTGCGCGACGGCGACCGCGTGCGCGGTGTTCGCACCAGAACCGGCGATATCCACGCGCCGGTCGTCGTGAACGCCGCGGGCTTGTGGAGCGGCGGCGTGTCGGCCATGGCCGGTGTCGAGCTGCCGATCCACGTCTGCCGTCACAGGATCAGCATCGTGACCTGGCCCGAGGCCGACCGGCGGCCGCACCCGATGGTCTACGACTTCGTCACGAACATCTACACGCGGCCGGAGCTGGGCGAGCACATCCTCGTGGGCGGGCTCGACGCCGAGGAGTCACGCGACGCGGTCGATCCCGATGCGTACAAGGAAGGGGTGAGCCTCGACGAATCCACGGACGCCCTGGCCCGCGTGAGTCATCGCTTCCCGGCGCTCGCCGACGGCCACATCGCCCGGGGCTACGCCGGCTGCTTCGACGTCACGCCCGACTGGCATCCGATTCTCGATCGCGTCGGCCCCGAGGGCTTTCACGTGGCCGCGGGCTTCTCGGGCCACGGATTCAAGCTCTCGCCGGCCGTTGGTCACATGGTCGCGGCGCTCGTCGTCGACGGACCCGCCGGTCATCCGGATTTGCCCACGTTCCGCCTGTCGCGATTCGCCGAGGGCAAGCCGATCCGCGGAACCTACGGCGATTGGCTCATGTGCTGACCGCGGCTCGTCCCGGCCTGCCGTTTCTCGAATAACGGTTTCTCGAATCACGATGGACACTTAGTGTCGATGCAACGATTGCGGGCGGCCAGCGCTCTAAAGGGACAATACGAAAGGAGCGTTTCATGGACTCGCGATCGATGTGGCCGACCCAGAATGATCTGCCCGCCAAGGATGTCACCGCCGACCTCTTCACGGAGATCTCGCGTGGCGTCGACAAGCTGTTGTGGAAGGTCGAGGCACACGCGCAGGGGAAAGACTGAACGCCGTCCAGAGCCTGCTGCAGCACGGCTATCTTCTGCTGTTCGCCTTCGTGTTGGCCGAGCAGGCAGGACTTCCCGTGCCGGCGGTGCCCGCGCTCCTCGGCGTCGGCGCGCTCATCGGCGCGGGGCGGATGAGCATGACCCTGGCGTTCACCGCGGTGCTCGCCGCCTCGCTGCCTCCGGACATCATCTGGTACGAGCTCGGACGGCGCCGCGGGGGGCGCGTTCTTGCGAGCCTGTGTCGGATCTCCCTCGAGCCGGACTCGTGCGTGCGCAGCGCCGAGAACATGTTCTTACGGCGTGGTCGCGGCGCGCTGCTGATCGCAAAGTTCTTTCCGGGGCTCAGCACCGTCGCGCCGCCGCTCGCCGGCATGGTGGGGATCGCGCGATGGCAGTTTCTCGTCCTCGACATCGCGGCCGCGATCCTCTGGGCCGGGACGTGGATGACACTGGGCTACATCTTCAGCGACGCGCTCGAGCTGGTGGCCGCATGGGCCGGCCGCCTCGGCAACTCTCTCCTCGTCGTCATCGGTGGCGCGCTCGCCATGTACATCCTGTTCAAGTTCGTCCAGCGCCGGCGGTTCCTCCACAGTCTCAGGGTGGCGCGGATCACGCCGGAGGAGCTCAAGCGCCGCCTCGACCTCGGCGACGAGACGCTCGCGATCGTCGACACGCGCGCCGCCCTGGAGGTCGACGCCGAGCCGTTCGCCGTTCCGGGCGCGCTCTGGATTCCGGCCGAGGATATTTCGCGCCGCCACGCTGAGCTGCCTCGTGGCCGAGAGCTGGTTCTCTACTGCACCTGACCCAACGAGGCGACGAGCGCCCGGGTGGCGCTGCAGCTGAAGCGGGCGGGCATGACGCGCGTCCGCCCGCTCCAAGGCGGTCTACGCCTCTGGATGGACCGAGGACTTCCCGTCACGGAGATGAAGCCGGTCGCGGTCGAGCGCTGACGTCGGCGCGCTCACTTCGGCGCCGCGAACATCGCCCGTACACGCTTCTGCATCTCGTCAGGGGGCACGTCCTCCTTGTGCGTGGCCACCCACCACAGGTGACCGAACGGATCTTCGAGCTGCCCTGACCGGTCGCCATAGAACTGATCCTCGACACGCTTTCGCTCCCGCGCGCCGGCCGCCAGGGCTCGCTTGAAGAACGCGTCGACGTCCGGCACATAAAGATGGATGCTGACCGGCGAGCCGCCCAGCGTTTCCGGCGACTTGCCACCGTACTCGGGAAACTCGTCCGCCAGCATGATGACCGAGTCACCGAGCTCGATTTCCGCGTGCCCGACGCGTCCGTCGGGCATCGAGAGCCTGTAGCGCACCGTCGCTCCGAATGCCTTCTCGTAGAAGTCGAGCGCCCTCGCCGCGTTCTTGATGGCCAGATACGGCGTGACGGTTCGGTGTCCATCAGGAATCGGCTTGATTTTGCCCGGCATGAGCTTGTCCTCCCTTGTTTTACTTGGCGGCCGGTGTGACCCACGAATACCGGCGCGTGCCCTGCAGACGGCGCCCGACGCGGATGAGCGCGTGGCCCACGGCGACACGCAGCGGCCGCGGTGCCCGCCGTCCCAGTCTCGCCCCACTGACGCGCTCTGCATTCGCTCGCAGCTCGGCGAGCCGTTCGCGCGCGAGGACCTCGAGAGCGTACTCGTTCATGTCCATGACAGCGACTCCCTCCTGACATCGCGCCGGGCCGCCGGCGTCCTCGCGGACGGGCGGGCTTGCCGCGTCAGGACGATTTCGAGTGACCGTCGATCACCGTCGTGGGGGACGAACGTCTCCCGCACGATTGCCAACAGCGCTTCGATCACAAATGCACGCTCGAAGGGCACGGCGATGCGCACCTGCCAGCGGCGCCGACGCCGCCGCACCACGGGCGCCGCGACGGCGCCGAGTCGCTCGTGCACGCACTCGGTCAGCGCGATCTGGCGCGCCTGCACATCGCGGCGCCGCTGCTCGCGGCGGTTCGCCCATGCGAGCAGCGTGATGACGACCGCGAACGGCGCGGTCGCGATGATGGCGGCGCCGAGCATCAGCATGACGCCGCGACCTCGTAGAGCGCGAGATACCGCTCGAGCTCGCCGAGGCACTGCCGCATGACCGTCGCGTCCTGCGTCAGCTTCGAGACCATGAGCGCGCCCTTCAGCGACGCGACCACGAAGTGGGCCACGACGTCGGGCTCGCACGCGGCGTCGACCTCGCCGCGCTTCTGGGCTTCGCGAAGCGCCACCGTGAGCGGGCCGACGCCGCGTCGCGCGAGCTCCGCCCAGTCCCCCGATCGATTTCCGTTCCACCGCATCGCCGCCTCCTTTCGCGTCACGCCTCGTGGAACGACCATCACGTCTCCTTGTACAGGGCGAGCCGTGAGCGATCCGTCGTGATCGGCGTGAAAAAATTGGCGGGCATCTGCGCGCAGGAAATGGCTCATGCGAATCGGGCATACCGCCCGATCCGCGCCGCGAATTCTCCGAGCCGGGCGAGGGACCCGCTAGGGCGCGAGGCCCAGCCGCTGGGCCTGGGCGACCCAGAACTCCGTCCCCATCCCTCGAAACATCTCGATGGCTTGCGCGAGAGCGGTCCGCGCCTCGTCGCTCCGCCCCTCCGCGTGATGCAGCGGCGCCAGGCCGAGGAGACATCGCGCCTCGAGCGGCCGCATCTCGAGCGCGCGCGCCAGCGCCAGCGCCTCGGCGAACCGGGCGAACGCGACGTCGAGGAATTTCCGCGACGCGGCCACCTCGCCCTGCAGGCGCAGCGCCCACGCCTCATGACCGCGCTCGCCTCGCTGGCGTGATTGCCCGAGCGACTGATCGGCGCTCGCCGCGGCCTCTTCGGGCCGTCCGGCGAGCAGGAGCGCCTCGCCCAGCGCGGCGAGGCGCCACGCATGCCCGCTGACGTTGCCCACCCGCTCGGCGTCCTCGACCGATCGACGCAGGATCGACACGCCCTTCCCGACCCGTCCCGCGAGGGCGTAGGTGTGGCCGAGCGCGGAGGCGAGCCACGGACGGTGGACCGAGAACTCCCAGCGCCGACAGACTTCGAGACCGCGGCTGAGCGCCGCCGCGGCCTCGCCGAATCGCCCCTGATAGAGGTGGGCACGACCAATGGCGGCGTACGCGCCGGCGAGCGCGAACGGCCGATCGATCCGTGTGGCGAACTCCAGCGCCCGCCGGGCGGCGGCCAGCGCCTCGTCGAATCGCCCGAGCTCCGTCAGCGGCGCGGCGAGGTAATAGAGACTCAGCTCCGCGAGGCCGAACTCCGTCGGCCAGCCCGTGGGACCATATCGCGCCTGGACCTCCTGCGGCTCCGTCGCGACGCCGCAGCGCTCGAAGAAGCTCACCGCGTCGCGGTATCGGCCGAGGCTCCAGTGGACCTGGCCGAGGCGGAAATTCGCCTCGATCGCGAGCCCGGCGCTGGCCATGGCCTCCGCCAGCGCGAGCGCACGCTCGCCGAATGCGAGCGCATGCGAAAGATCGCCGGTGATCCACGCGTGATTGCTCATGTACGCGGCGACCCGCGCCAGCCGCGCGCGATCGTCGAGCTTCTCGGCGATGCGCTCGGCCTCGCGCAGATGACGTCCCAGGTCGGCGAAGCGTCCCATCGGGTAGAGGCTCTGGCGCAGCTCGATGCGCACATCGAGATTGCGACCGTCGACCTCCGGACTGGCGGGCAGACGGCGCAGCGCGCCGAGCGCCTCCTCCAAGCAGGCCACCGCCTCGTGATGCGCCGACCGCGCCGCGGCCAGACGCCCCGCCACGTGGAGAAAAGCCGCGGCCTTGTCCCAGGCCTCGCCGTTGCGGTAGTGCGTGCCGAGGGCCAGGGCGTGCGCGGCCCGATCCTGGGCGTAGACATCTTCCAGGCTCTCGGCCACCCGGCGATGCAGCGCCATCCGCAGCGGCGCGGGCAGCTCATCGGTCGCGACCTCGCGGATGTAGTCGTGGCTGAACTCCAGTCCGTCCCCGGCGCCCCGCAGCACGCGATGGCGAACCAGCTCCTCGACGCCCTCGGCGGCCTCGCGCTCGGACATGTCCGCCGCGCGCTCAACGAGCGCGAAATCGAACTGGCGGCCGATCACCGCCGCCACCGCCACGAGGCGCCGCGCGCGGTCCGAGAGACGCTCGAGCCGCTGCAGGACGAGCGTGCGAACTTTGGCCGGCAATGGCAGCCGCTGCGCCAGTGAGATGGTCTGCCCCTCGCGCAGCGCGTGCATCACCTCGACCACCACGAACGCGTTGCCGTCGCTGATGCGCCACGCGTCCTGCGCGAGCTGCGAGACCAGCTGATGGGGAAGCCCCGGAGGGGCGAGCGCCTCCACCAGGGCGACGGTATCAGCGCGCGAGAGCGGCGACACGGGCAATCGGAGCACGTCGCCGTCCTCGTCGAGCTCGTTGAGCGACTGGCGCAGAAGACCGAGATCGGCCAGCTCTTCCTCGCGGACCGTGACCACGAGCAGGAGCGGAATCTCATGCACGCGTCGACCGAGAAACGCGAGGAAGCGGACGCTCATCTCGTCGGCCCAGTGCACGTCTTCCAGGACGACGACCAGCGGCTGGCGTCGCGTGAGGCGCTTGAGCAGCTCGCTGATCGCCTCGAACGGGTAGCGGGGGTCGCCGCCGCTTCGGCCGGCGAGCTCCGCCGCGGACACGGGCGCCGGCGGTTTGCCCACCGTCGACAGCTCGGGCAGCAGCCGCCCGACTTCGTCCCGCCACCCGGCCTCCAGCGTGTCGAAGACGTGTCGCTCTTCGACGACGCGGCCCGAGCGCAGCGCGTGAACCCAGGGCGCGAACGGCAGGATCTTCTCGGTCTCGTAGCAGCGGCCGACGAGGACGCGGGCCATGCGCCGCGTGGCGACGCCGGTCAGCTCGCTGACCAGGCGGCTCTTGCCGGCTCCGGCCTCACCGATCAGGACCACGAGGCGGCCGCGGCCGGCCAGCGCCCGATCGAGCGCCTCGCGCAGTCGCGCCACATCGCGGTGACGACCCGCCAGCGGCGGCTCCCATGCGGGCGGCGGCTCCGTGATCGCGGTCGGACTGGCAATTGGACGGGCCGACACCGGAGGAATTGGCTCGGGCTGTCGGTCCGCGAGCATGTGACTGCGCCCGCGCAGGATTTCCTGATAGAGCGCCTTCGTCTCTGCCTCGGGCTCGGTCCGAAGCTCGCGCTGGAGCGTCGCGACGCAGAGCTGATACTGGCGCAGCGCGGAGCCTCGTCGTCCCGTGTCCACGTACAGCTGCATCAACGCGCGGTGCACCGGCTCCTGGAGCGGATCGAGCTCGAGCACTCTCAATGCGGTCTGCACGGCAGACTCGGTCGACCCGATCGTTCGCTGGTGGGCGAGCAACCCACCAAGGCAGCTGAGAGCGACCTCGCGCAGCCGCTCGCGGTGGCCGAGAAGCCAGTCTTCGAACGGCTGCTCCTGCACCGCGAGCCCCTCGAGGAACTCTCCCTGATAGAGCGCCGCGGCTTCCGCGAGGGCCGACGGGGTCCCCTCGGACGCGCGCTGCTCGAACTCGCGGACGTCGACGGTCACCGCATCTCCATCCAGGCTGACGCTCTCGCCATCCACGGCAAGCAGCCGAGCTCCCGCATCGCGCAGACACTTGCGCAGCGCGTACAGGGTCTGACGGAGGCTCGTCCGCGCGGTGGTCTCGAGCGTGCTGCCCCAGAGCAGGCTCGCCAGTTTGTCTCTGGGCTGGGGTAAGCTCGGTGAGAGCGCGAGATAGGCGAGAAGCGCCTTGGCCTTTCGCGTCGGCAGGGTGAGCGGCGTGGCGGCGTCGAGGCGTGCTCGAAACCCGCCCAGAAGTGTCACATTCAACCGCGCCATCGTGTGAGCGTCGGTGCCCGGGCTCAAGATATCACGCCCGTCCCACGACCACACTCGTCGACCGGAATCTTTTTCACGCGGCCTGCGACGAATTGCTCACGGCGTGCGCGGTACAAGACCAGCGAGACCCATGGGAAGGGAGTGACTGGACCAATGCCGGGCGACGAAACATCTGAACGCGAGCGCGTCCTTGTGCTCAGACCGGATCGACCGCGCCAGATCGATGCGGTGATCGACTACTTTGGAGAAGTGCGCGAGGTCAGCAGAGAAGAACCGCCGCGCGAATCGCGGCAGCCCTCGGACTGAGCCTTACCGACGGCGTCGGCTTTCGCCGACGGCCGAGAGCGACGCCGTCGTCGCAACGCGATCAGGCCGCGAGGCTGCTACGGGTCGATCGCGGCGCCGCACGCGGTCCGCGCGGACGCCCCCGCCGCGCTCGCGTGACTCCGGTGCGAGACGCCCGCGATCCTCTGCCGTCGGTCGCCGCCGCGCTTCCCTGCGCCGCGCCCGCCATATTTCCGATCATCCGGGATGCCGCCGAGACGACGCCCCGAACGCCGGCCGCGGTCGCCGTCACAGCCTCGGCGCCGATCACGGTGGCGCCGGAGATGGCTCGGACCAGCACATCGCGAGTGATTCGCAGCGCACCGACCACCACGAGCTCGACGCCATTCAGCGCGCCGGCGACGACACGAGGAACCACACTCGTGTCCACCCTCGCGCTCACCGCCCTCCGCCGCGGCCTGCGCCGCTCGGCACCGTGCCTGGCCGAGCGAGAGCGTGTGCGCACTTTGTCGATCGCCATGCCGATTCTCCTCCTGCCATCGTTCGTCATCACGATGCAATCACCGCGCAACGAAGACGTCACGGAGTATAGGCACGGTTTTTCGCGCGAATTGTTACGTTTCGTTGAGGTGATGCACCTGCCTACTTCTCGAGCATCGGTCTGCCCTCATGGCTGACCAACAGGTCATGCATGTCGTTCGCGTGCTCTTCCTCTTGCGCCAGAATCCTCTCGAGCACGATGCGGGTGGTCGGGTCTTTGTCGCCGAAGTAACGTACCATCTCGCGGTACGTCTCGATGGCGATACGCTCGGCGATCAGGTTCTCCTTGATCATGTCGACCAGGTTGTCGCCCTCGATGTACTCCGTCGCCGCGCGGCCGACGATGCCGTCGGGGTTGAGGTCGGGCTTGCCGCCGAGCTGATTGATTCGCTCGGACAGGAGGTCGAGATGCTCGGCCTCTTCCTTGGCGTGCTGGGCAAATTCCTCCTTGACAGCCTCGCTGGCAAGTCCTGCCGCGCACACCGCGTGAAACTTGTAGCGCAGGACGCACACGATCTCGGTGGCGACTGCGTGGTTGAGGAGCGCGATCGCGTCTTCCACCTTGCCTCCGTAGTTCTTCGTGACCGCGCCGTCGCCCAGTTGCTGCCGCGCCCGCTGCCGAATTCCCTTGATGTCTGCAACGAATTGTCCGGGAGCGCTCATCGCTTCCTCCTTGTGGGCGGCAACATCGGGCCGCCGTGGTGGCGACATAGGGATGCAAGAAGCCCAGCTTCAAGGCGGCCGCCAAACGATCGGAGCTGGAGAGACGCCTCGTTGAGCTCCGCTTTACAAGCGCTGCGAGATCGTAGCTATTGGTTCGTGACTTTCGTGACTATTGAGAGGCGGCGTCGACAGAAGGCGTTACGCCCGACCTTGAGAATTCGCAAGGCACGGTACGAACGGCTGTTGTATTCCTCACAACCTCGGGCACCTCCTTCTGTGGCCGTTACGACGCCGCGCCTCGAGCTCCGGTTCGGGTGGCAGCGACGGCTCGGCCGCGCCGATAATTGTCGACTGACCAAGGAGTTGGACCAATCAGCAAGAGCACGACGATCGATGCAATGTATAGAAGATCGCATTCGTATCCGGGCGGTCCGAACTGTGCCCTTCCATTGCTGACGCCCAGCAGCTTGATCGAGGTGAAACCATACGGCAGATGAACCGTGAAGACTGCTACCGCAAGCAGGATAATGCTAGGAATGCTGACTAGCGAGACGAAGCCTCCGATCAGGATGGCAATGCCACTCAGAATTTCGGTGGCGATTGTGAGCCAAGCCATCAATTGCGGAGCAGGAACGCCGATGGCGTGAAGGATCGCTGCGAACGCTTCTGGTCCGCCGTGCCATTTCGCAAGGCCGTGTGCGAGAAATCCATAGCCAACTATCAATCGAAGGGGGACCGCCGCGTAGGGCGCACACTTCGCCCGCATATTCCGCCAAGCCCATACGTTCCCGATGAGGGTCGACATCGAGGCGTTGATCAACAAGTTCATGGCCAGGCACCTTCCTCGATCTTCGGTTCCGGACAGCGGCGGCGCGGCCGGAGGCACGGCGGATAACCCACGTGGCGGCTCTCTCAGCCCCGGACGACCACCATCTTCCCGCCGGCCTCACCGGCCTCCATGATGCGATGCGCTTCGCGGATCTCCTCGAAGCGGAAGACCCGGGTTGGCTTCGCCTTGAGACGCCCAGCCGCCACCTGTTCGGCAATTCTCTGAAGCGGCACGTCGGACAGTGGGAAACCCGGTTCGCCGAACACAAAGCTGCCGAAGAACGTGAGGTAAACACCGCTGGACATCTGCAGCAGCGGGTTGAAGTCCTTGATCGGCGCGAGCCCGCCCAGCCAACCTGCGAGGCACGCGCGGCCACCGCGGCGCAGCATGGCGAGAGAATCGAGAATGGTGCTGTTGCCGACAAGATCGAGCACCGCATCGAGCTTCCTGGCGTCAGCGATCCGCTTCGAAAGGTCGGGCCCCTCCATTTCGACGCGCTCTGCGCCAAGCTTCTCGAGGAGAGGGACGCGCTCACGGCCACGCGTGGTGGCGGTGACCCGCACGCCCGCGTCAACCGCCATGTTGAGCGCGGCCTGGCCGAAAGAGGATGCCGCACCCCGTATGACCAGGGTTTGTCCCCGGACGATTTCCAGATTGCGGAACAGACAGGTCCAGGCCGTCGCGTAGGTTTCCGGAATCGCAGCCAGATCGGCCCAGGACAGATCGGACCCCATGAGGGCGACATTCGACGCCCGCACTTTGGTGTATTCGGCATAGCTACCATTGATGGTGCGCCCGAGACCACCCATCAACGCGGCGACCTTGGCTCCGACCGGGAACTCGCCGCCGGGGCAAGATCTCACCAGCCCGACGCACTCGATGCCGATCACTTTCGCAGCTTCGGCCCACTCGCCCCGGCGCATGTGCAGTTCGGCATGGTTGATGCCGAACGCCTTGATCTCGATGACGACGTGACCAGCTTCGGGCTCCGGGTCCGGAATCTCCTTGTACACGAGGCTGTCCAGCCCCCCGAACTTCTCCAAGACGATTGCACGCATAGCGGTTCCTCCGGTTGATCGGTGCGGTTTCAGGGTGCGAGGACGTCGCGGATCGCCGTCGCGATCTCTGCGGCATGCGTTTCCAACGCGAAGTGGCCCGTGTCGAAGAAGCGAACGACCGCACCCGGAATATCGCGCTTGAACGCCTCGGCGCCCGAGGGCAGGAAGAACGGATCGTTCTTGCCCCACACCGCGAGCAGCGGCGGCCGGTGCGTGCGGAAGTATTCCTGGAACTTCGGGTAGAGCGCGACATTGCTGGCGTAGTCGAGGAACAGGTCCAGCTGGATCTCGTCGTTGCCGGGCCGAGCGAGCAGCGCCGAGTCGAGCGTATAGCTCTCGGGCGCGACCAGTGACTCGTCGTGCACGCCATGCGTGTACTGCCACCTGGTCGCCTCCGGCGTGAGGAAGTTGCGAAGCGCCGCGCGGTTCTCCGGCGTGGGCTCCTTCCAGTAGCGCTGGATCGGGTTCCAGCCCCCGCTCAGCCCCTCCTCATAGGCGTTGCCGTTCTGCGAGATGATCGCGGTGATGCGCTCCGGGTGGCGCGTCGCGAGACGAAAGCCCACCGGTGCGCCGTAGTCGAAGACGTAGATGGCATAACGGGTGAGCCCGGCGACGGCCGTGAACCGGTCGATGGCGTCGGCGAGGTGATCGAAGGTGTAGCTGAACTGCGTTGGCTCCGGCGCCT
>Ga0209382_10002035_pt1 | contig 30384 bp, 23 predicted proteins | sample SoiMetdeltSBSDD5_FD_187599 | JGI IMG/M metagenome (GOLD analysis project Ga0209382, IMG submission 187599) | Bulk soil microbial communities from a Populus tree surrounding site in Tennessee, USA - Soil MetaG P. deltoides SBSDD5 (SPAdes) (version 2) | ecosystem: Environmental > Terrestrial >...
CCACCGGTGGAGAAGCCCTGCACCAGTCGCGCGGCGTAGAGCAAAACCGGCGCCCAGATGCCAACGGATGCATAGCTCGGGATCAGGCCGATCGAGAACGTGGCGCCCGCCATCAGGATGATCGTCGTGGCAAGCACTCCTCTGCGCCCGATACGATCACCGAGCATTCCAAAAAAGAGTCCGCCGACCGGCCGGACCAGGAATGCCACTGCGAAGGCGGCCAGGCTGTAGATCAATCCCATGTCGCCGCTGTCGGGAAAGAAGACCTTGCCGAGCACGACCGCCAGGTAGCTGTAGATGCCGAAGTCGAACCACTCCATCGCGTTGCCCATTGCGGTGGCACCGACGGCGCGTTTGACCTCGGTTTCATCGACGATCAAGGGTTGTGCGTCTTGCCGCGCCTGCGGAGCGGAGGTCTGGTGTTCGTCGGGCATGCAAGTCCTCGCCCTTTCGCTGGATGCCAACCCGCTGAGCCTTCACGCGGTCAACACGGGCTGAGCCAATGCCGTTCCGGCGGTGGGTATCCTCAGCCCACATCTGTTAAGCTTAATCGGCCTTTTGGATACGCCACTGCCCGGGGAGACTTGAGATGGCCGTCAGCGACAGCCTGGTCGCGCTGCTGCAGGAGCATCTGGAGCCGCTCGGCCGGATCACGCTGCGGCGCATGTTCAGCGGCGCCGGCGTCTATTGCGACGGCGTGATCTTCGCTCTCATCCTGCGCGACACCCTCCACTTCAAGGTCGACGACGGCAACCGGGCCGACTATGAGGCGGAGGGCATGGAGCCCTTCAGCTACGAGGCCCAGGGCAAGATCAGGCAGATCGGCGCCTACTGGCGCGTGCCCGAGCGCCTGTTCGACGAGCCCGATGAGATGCAGGCGTGGGCGCGCGCCGCCGTGGCCGCTGGACAGCGCGCGACGGCCGGCAAGGCCAGCAAGAAGCCCAAGGCTGGCGCGCAGCCGAAGAGGGGGCGCCGGGGCTCCACGAGGGCAGGCTGAGCATCGTCAGCCGCGCCACCGCGGCATCAGCGCAGCCGCCGGCTACACCGGCCACACCGGCGCGTGCGTGCCGAGCTGCACAGGCGGTCGGCTCCAGCGCGCGGGCGTCTCCGAGAGCTGGGCGGCGTGGCGGATGAAGGTGAGGCGGCCGAAGGGCGTATCCATAGCGTCGAGCATGGACTTAATCTCGGCTGCAGATGGCTCAGGACAGTCGAACCCGTTCTGCAGGCGCCCGAGGTGCCAGAGCCAGTGCGCGGTCTGGGCCAGTGATACCCGCACCAGCCAGGAGCCTCCTTCCCGCATCTTGCGCGCAAGCGCCACCATGGCGCCGAAGGCCATCAGGAAGCCCGTGGCGTGGTCGAGGGCCTGGGCGGGCAGCTCCTTGGGCGGCGGTACTCCCAGCGCCTCGGCCTCCGCCCAGTTCGTGCCGCAGGCATTCTGCACCAGCGAATCGAAGCCGCGACGGCCGGCCCACGGACCCTCGTGGCCGTAGGCCGAGAGGGTGACGGCGATGATGCCCGGCCGCAGATCGGCGCAGGCCTCGGGCGAGAAGCCATGCTCGGCTAGCGCCCCGGGCCGATAGCCCTGCACGAAGATGTGCGATTCGCGCAGCAGGGCGGCGAGGCGCTCGTGCTCCTCGAAGGAGCGCAGGTCGAGGTGCGCGGAAAGCTTGCCGCGGCCCATGTCGATATCCAGATTGGGCAGCCCCGGCAGGTGCGGCGCTGTGATGCGCATCACGTCGGCGCCGTGGGCCGCGAGCGTGCGCCCGCACACCGGGCCGGCGATGACGCGCGTCAGGTCGAGCACGCGCACGCCGGAGAGCGGCCGCTCCGGGTTGCGGGGGAGCCGCCCGACGGGCGCCTCGCCGATCTTCTCGATCTCGATCAGAGGCAGCGCCGCCACCGCCCGGCCCTGTGCATGCGCGGCCCATTCGGCCGGCGATCGCAGCATGGTCGCGACCAGTCCAGCCTCGGCGGCGGCGGCTTCGAACGGCTCCGCCTGCCACCTGAGAAGGGCCACCTGCACCGCCTCGCGCTCGCACGCGCAGCCGAGTAGCTTCAGCATGCCGTCGCGGTGATGCGGAAAGTTGGTGTGCAGCCGCACGCGGCGGTCGTCGCCGGTGCGGTAGACGCCGGCGATCCTGTCCCAGGCCGGCCCCGGCGGCTTGCCGTCGAGGCGCATGTAGCGCTCGCTGCGGAATTCGATGGCGGCCTGGCGCATGTCGACGCTGACGCCCTGTGCGCGGCCCGTGCGTTGCCGCCGGACCTCGGCCGCCGCCAGGCCGGCGGCGGCGATGGTGGCCTGGGCCGCGGTGCCGACCCGGAAGGACGAGGGCAGGGCGGGGTCGGCGCCGTCGAGCGCAACGTTGGCGAGAGCCGCCGACTCGCCCCCGGCACCAAGCCACAACTCGCGTAGCACCTGTCCAGGAGACGCAGGCTCGGCCCCGTTGCAGGTCTCATCCGAGCTGTGATGGGAGGAATGATCGTCGGCCATGGCCATAGCATACGTCATGGCTGGTCGGATCGGGAGACCCAGCGACCTGGGTCGGGTGCCTGCAAAAAAGCCCTCCTCCCCCGTGGCCGGAGGGAGGCCTCCGGTACCGGGGAAGGAGGGGAACGCCATGGCCTTGCAAGTCCGTCAAAGTCCATGGCGCCGTCGCCGCCGCAGGGGGAGGAGATCCCGCGTGAGGCGATCGGAACCGGAGGATCAGGTGACCGCGTTCGACGGGCGTCCGGCCTCGAAGCCCTCGATGTTGTCGATCACCTGTTGCCAGCAGCCCTGCATGGCCTCCTGGCTGGCCCAGCCGATGTGAGGCGTTATGATCACGTTGGGACGGCCCATGATGCGGCTGAACGGATGATCGCGCGGGGGCGGCTCGGCGGTGAGGCAGTCGAAGCCGGCGCCGGCGATCAGGCCCTCCTCTACCGCAGTCACCAGGTCTTCCTCCACCACGAGGCCACCGCGCGCGGTGTTGATGAGCAGCGGGCGCTTTTTCATCTTGCGGAACTCCGGCATGGCGATCAGCCCGCGCGTCGCGGGCAGCAGCGGACAGTGCAGCGTGATGACGTCGCTCGCCTCCAGCACCTCGTCGAAAGGCGTGTAGAGCGGCCCGAGGCCGCTCACGCCCTTGTGGGCGGCGAACAGCGTGCGCATGCCGAACGCCTGCCCGATCCTGGCCACCGACTGGCCGATGGCGCCCTCGCCGATGATGCCGAGCGTGGAGCCGGCGAGATCGAGAATGGGGTGCGTGAAGAAGCAGAACTGCCCGGCCTTCTGCCACCGGCCGTCGATCACGTCCTGCCGGTAGCCGACGATGCCGCGACGCAGCGCGAGGATGAGGGCGAAGGTATGCTCTGGCACTGTGTTCACCGCGTAGCCGCGCACGTTGGAGACGACGATGCCCCGCTCGCGGCAGGCGGCCACGTCGATCACGTCGTAGCCCGTGGCTGCCACTGCGATCATCCTCAGCTGCGGCAGCTCGTTGATATGCTGGGCGCGGATCGGCACCTTGTTGGTGATGGCGATGCGCGCACCGGCGAGCCGTTCCACCACCGCGTCCCGCGGTGTCGAGTCGTGCTCGATCCACTTGTGGCAGAACGCGGGCCTCGTCAGGTCCACCGACGGGCCGATGGTGCCGCGGTCGAGAAAGACGATGCGGATTGGGCCACCTGGGGAGCTGTCGCTTCGCTGCTGCATCGAGACACCTCTCTGCCGATCGTAGGTTGGGTCGAGCGAAGCGATGACCCAACATGTGGAATGTCGCCGGTGTTGGGTCTGCGCTTCGCTTGACCCAACCTACGAAAACTCATGCATGCACTGTGCCAGCGGTCTGCGCGGGCGCAACAGCCAGCTCCGCAGGAATCGGCGGGTAGACTTTCAGCGAGCGGCCGAGCTGCTGCACCAGCCCCAGCACAGTGTCGATGTAGGGCGTGTCGATGCCGGCCAGGCGGCCCATCTCCTGCACCGAGGTGAGCAGCGCGTCGATCTCCATCGGCCGGCCGGCCTCCAGGTCCTGCAGCATGGAGGTGCGGTGCGCCCCCACGCGGGCGGCGCCGTTCACGCGACGCTCAATGCTGACCCGGAAGGTGACGCCGAAGCGCTTGGCGATCTCCTCCGCCTCGGCCATCATCCTGACGGACAGGCCGCGCAGGGCGGGCTCGGTGGCCACGATGTCGAGCGTCGCCCGCGTGAGCGCGCTGATGGGGTTGAAGCAGAGGTTACCCCACAGCTTCAGCCAGATCTCGCTGCGGATGTCCTGCAGGACAGGCGCGGCGAAGCCGGCCTGCTCCAGCACGTTGGCGAGGCGCACGCAGCGCTCGGAGATGCTGCCCACCGGCTCGCCGAGCGCGAACTTGTCACCGTAGATGTGGCGCACCACGCCCGGCTCGACGATCTCGGTGGCGGGGTAGACGACGCAGCCGATGGCCCGCTCCGGCCCGAACGCCTTCCACTGGCGGTCGTCGGGATCGACGCTGCGGATCCGGGCGCCGGCGAAGCGGCCGTCGAGATCGCCCGTGAGGCCATACGTGTACCACCAGGGCACACCGTTCTGGCAGGTGACGACGGCTGTCTCAGGCCCGAGCAGCGGCGCCATCCGCTCGGCCGCCTCCCAGGCCTGGTGCGCCTTGAGGCAGACGATCACGTAGTCTTGGGGGCCGAGATCGCACGGGTCGTCGGTGGCGGCCGGGCGGCAGACGCGCGTCTCGCCGTCGATGAGGAGCTTGAGGCCGCTCTGGCGGATCGCCGCCAGGTGGGCGCCGCGCGCCACCACCGACAGCTTGACGCCCTCGACCTCGCTCAGGCCTGCCGCCAGATAGCCTCCGATGGCGCCGGCGCCGTAGATGCAGATCCGCATGGCGAGCCTCCTCTGTTGTGCGAATGGTGAGTGGCGAATGGTGAATGGGGGAACGCCACTGCTCCATTCGCCATTCCCCATTCGCCATTCGCTCCCTAGGCGACCTTACGCTCCAGTCCAAGCTCCAGCTTCGGCGCCGTGGCGCGGAAATGCTCCTCGGCCGCCGCGACCCCCGATCCGGCCGCCACCGGCACACCCACGTCGCGCAACGCCATCTCGCAGCCGGCCAGCGCCTGCAGGATCATGATCTCGTTGACGTTGCCGATGTGTCCGATGCGGAACACCTTCCCCGCCACCTTGGAGAGGCCGACGCCCAGCGACATGCGGTAGCGGTAGTAGGCGGCCTTCACCACGTCGTCACTGTTGAAGCCGGCCGGCACGCTCACCGCCGTCACGGTGTCCGAGTGCCACCTGGGCTCCTTGGCACAGAGCTTCAGGCCCCACGCCGCCACGCCGAGACGGGCGCCTTCAGCCAGGCGCCGATGCCGGGCGTAGACGTTGTCGAGACCCTCCGCCAGCAGCATGTCGAGGGACGCACGCAGGCCGCGCAGCAGCGTGGTGGCGGGCGTGTAGGGGAAGAAGCCGTCCTTGTTGGTGCGGATCATGTCGGCGAAGTCGAAGAAGCAGCGCGGGCACTTGGCCGTCTTGTGCGCGGCCAGAGCCTTCTGGCTGACCGCCACGATGGCGAGGCCGGTCGGCAGCATGAAGCCCTTCTGCGAGCCGGATACGGCGAGGTCCACGCCCCACTCGTCCATGCGGAAGTCGATGCTGGCGATGGAGCTCACCCCGTCCACCATCAGCAGCGCCGGATGACCCGCGGCGTCGAGCGCGCGGCGCACGCCGGACACGTCGCTGGTGACGCCGGTTGCGGTCTCGTTGTGGCAGACCAGCACGGCCTTGATCTCATGCCGCTTGTCAGCCGCAAGGCGCGCCTCGACGATGTCGAGCGGAACGCCTTCGCCCCACTCGGCGTCGATGACATCGACGTTGAAGCCGTGGCGGCGGGCAAGGTCACCCCACAGGTGGGAGAACTGGCCGAACACGGCGATCAGCACCTTGTCGCCTGGGGAGAGCGTGTTGGTCATCGCCGCCTCCCAGCCGCCGGTGCCCGACGACGGGAACAGGAACACCTGGCCCTTCTCCGTCCGGAACACCTTCTTCAGGTCGCGGAACAGCGGCAGCGTGAAGGCCGGGAAGTCAGGAGCGCGCTGATCCTCCAGCGGCACGTCCATGGCCTGACGCACCGCGAACGGCATGTTGGTGGGGCCTGGGATAAAGAGGCCGTGGAACCCGGACATTTTCTGTGTCTCCGTTGCGATGCCGTTCAGTGCTCTTTCGTAGGTTGGGTCAAGCGAAGCGCAGACCCAACACGTTCGAGTCCTGAAGGTGTTGGGTCTTCGGCTTCGCCTCGACCCAACCTACGAAAAGTCCGACTGCCGACTGCGAAAATGCATCGCTCCTTGCGGCGAGCCTCAGGGATAGATCGGGAAGCGGGCGCAGAGCTGCATGACCGCTTGCTTGACCCTCGCCTCGACAGGTGCGTTGCCGGCCTCCCCGTGTGCCGCGAGTCCGTCGAGCACCTCGACGATCATGTGGCCGACCTGCCGGAAGTCGCCGGCGCCGAACCCGCGCGTGGTGCAGGCCGGGCTGCCGAGGCGCAGGCCGGAGGTGACGGTGGGCTTCTCGGGATCGAACGGCACGCCGTTCTTGTTGCAGGTGATGTGCGCGCGGCCGAGCGCCTTCTCGGCGATATTCCCGGTCAGTTTTTTGGGTCTAAGATCCACCAGCACGAGATGTGTGTCGGTGCCGCCGGTCGTCAGCGCATAGCCACCTTGCTGAAGCGCCTCGCCCATCGCCCGACAGTTGTCGATCGTCGCCCGCGCGTAGGCCCTGAACGCCGGCTGCAGCGCCTCGCCGAACGCCACCGCCTTGGCGGCCACCACATGCATCAGCGGCCCACCCTGCAGGCCCGGAAATACGGCCGCGTCGATCTTCCTGGCGATGTCCTCGTGGTTGGTGAGGATCAGCCCGCCACGGGGACCGCGCAGGGTCTTGTGAGTCGTACTGGTCACGACGTGGGCGAAGTCGAGCGGACTCGGATGCACGCCGGCTGCGACCAGGCCAGCGATGTGAGCCATGTCCACCATCAGCAGCGCTCCCACCTCGTCGGCAATGGTGCGGAATCGGGCGAAGTTGAGGACGCGCGGGTAGGCCGAGCCGCCGGCTACGATGATGCGGGGGCGATGCCGGCGGGCCAGCGCCGTCAGCTCGTCGAAATCGATGCGCTGGTCCTCCTGCCGCACGCCGTAGGGCACGGCCTTGAACCACTTGCCGGACAGGTTGGGCGCGGCGCCATGGGTGAGATGCCCGCCGGCCGCCAGGGACAGCCCCAGGATGGTATCGCCGGGTTTGGCCAGCGCCAGCAGCACCGCCTGGTTGGCCTGGCTACCGGAGCTCGGCTGCACGTTGGCGAACTTGCACTCGAACAGCCGCTTCACCCGCTCGATAGCCAGCGTCTCGGCCTCGTCTACATACTGGCAGCCGCCGTAGTAGCGCCGGCCGGGATAGCCCTCGGCGTACTTGTTGGTAAGCGGCGAGCCGGTCGCCTCCAGCACCGCCCGGCTGACGATATTCTCGGAGGCGATCAGCTCGATCTCCGACCGCTGCCGCCCGGTCTCGCGCGCCACCGCCGCGTAGACGGCGGGATCGGCGGCGGCGAGCCCGGAGGAGAAAAAGGTGTCAAGCCCTCCGGGGTCCCTCTGCGCCGCCGCCGACATCGTGTCGCCCTCGCTGCTTCTGCACGCCGGTATATGGCATTCTGTATACCAGACCTGCAGCGACACGCAATGGAAATCGTTTCCATTCCATGCTACCAGTTGCCGCGCCGATCTCGGCACAGACCGTGCGAGGCGCGGTTAAAGCTGTCAGGGCCTGAGGCGCTGGCAGCAAATGGGAGGGCGGGTGATGGCAGGGCGGCCAAGATTGACGCGAGTGCCTGCGGGGGAGGAGGACTTCCCCCGCCAGCCGCCGGGCTCGGTGCAGGCGCTGGACCGCGGCTTGGCGCTGCTCGAGATTATCGCCCAGGCCGACGGGCTGTCGCTCACCAGCATCGCCCAGCGCGCCGGCATCGCTCCTTCGACCGCGCACCGCATCCTGGTGACGCTGAAGGCCGCCGGCTTCGTGCAGTGCGACGAGGCGCGCGGCGGCTACCTGATCGGAGTCAAGGCGTTCAAGATCGGCAGCTCCTTCCTGCGCAACCGCAAGCTGGTGGACGTCAGCCGCGGCGTGATGCGCGACCTGATGACGGCGAGCGGCGAGACCGCCAACCTCGGGATCGAGAACGACGGCTCGGTGGTGTTCATCTCCCAGCTGGAAAGCCACCACGCCATCCGTGCCTTTCACCGGCCAGGCGCACGCGGGCCGCTGCACGCCTCCAGCCTCGGCAAGGCCATCCTGGCGTGGCTGCCGGAGGCGGAGGTGACAAAGCTCCTGCACCGCGTCGGACTGCCGAGGCTGACGGAGCGTACCATCGTCGATCCGGACGCCCTGCTCGCCGACCTGGCCCTGACGCGGCGGCGCGGCTGGGCCATCGACGACGAGGAGCGGGCCGACGGCCTGCGCTGCACCGGCGCGCCTGTCTTCAACGAGCATGCGGAGGTGATCGGTGCGTTGTCCGTCTCCGGTCCCACCACCCGCGTGACGGATGAGCGCTTGGGCGAGCTCGGCCCGCTGGTGAAGCGGGCTGCGGCGGATCTGACGGATCGCGTTGGCGGCGCGCCACCAAGGTAGGCGAGGCGGGACGCCATGTCCAGGAATTGGAATTGACTTCCGCTGGCTTGCCAAGGCGGTAAAGGCGCGCTAGTCTACTTTTGGTATACCATATGCCAGCAAAAAAGGAAGGGTGTTCCGAACCGGCCAGCCAACCTGTCCGCTTCAAATGGCCAACCCCCAAGGCGAGGCGACGCACATGGACCTCCACGAATTCCAGGCCAAGGAGCTGCTGGAGCGATTCGGGATCGACATCCCCGGCGGGCGGGTTGTTGAGTCGTCCGCCGATGCCCTGCGGGCCGCGGAGGGTCTCGGCGGCCGCCGCTTCGTCGTCAAGGCGCAGATCAGGGCCGGCGACCGCGCCAGGCACGGCGGGGTGCGCTTTGCGGACAGCCCGCGCACGGCTGCCGTCGAGGCGGGGGGGCTACTGGGCCGCAGGATCGTTACGCCGCAGACCCCGGAGGGCGGCGCGCTGGTCAAGTGGGTCTATGTGGAAGAGGCGGTCGAGGCGATCCAGCAGCTCTATGCGGCCGTGGTGCTGGACCGGGGCTCCGGGCGGCCCCTGGCGCTCGCCAGCGCGCATGGCGGGGACGACATCGAGGATCGGGCGGAGCGCGATCCGGCCATCGTCCAGAGCATTCCGCTGACGGTCCGGGACAATGCGGCCGACGGCGACTTCGCGGGCCTGGCGGGCCGCATCGGCCTCTCGGGCGCTGCGCTGGCGTCGGCAGCGCAGCTGCTCCGGCAGCTGGCTCAGGCCTTCATCGCCCTCGATGCCAGCCTGATCGAGGTCAATCCGCTCGCGCTGACCGCGAGCGGCCGGCTGATTGCCCTCGACGCCAAGCTCAGCATCGACGACAACGCCCTCTTTCGCCACGCCGACCTGCGGGCCCTGCGCGACTACATGGAGCGGGACGAGAGCGATCCCGTCGAGCTGGAGGCGCAGCATCACCAGATCAACTACATCCGCATGACCGGCGACATCGGCGTGCTGGTGAACGGCGCCGGGCTGGCGCTGGCAACACTCGACATGGTGTGCGACGCCGGCGGCCGTCCCGCCAACTTCATGGACATCCGCACCACCGCGACCAGCCTCGACATCGCACGCGGCTTCAGGCTGATCCTCGACAACCCCGCGGTGCGCTCGATCCTGGTCAACGTCCACGGCGGCGGTATGCAGCCGTGCGACACCATAGCCGAGGGCATCGGCATCGCCATGCGGCGCGGCTATCTGCGGACCCCGGCGCGCGATGTTCCCATCATCATCTCGATGGCCGGCAACCACGCCGAGTTCGCCAGGACCGTGCTGGCCAACACCGGCGTTCCCCACATCGCCTGCAGCACGCCTTGGGAGGCGGTGCAGAAGGCGGTGACGTGCGCAAGAGCGGAGAGCTCCTCATGGCTATCCTCGTTGGTCGCGAAACGCGCGTGATCTGCCAGGGCATGACGGGGCGGGCGGCCACCTTCCACGTCCGCCGCATGCTCAACTACGGCACCCGCATCGTCGGCGGAGTGACGCCTGGCAAGGGCGGCCGCCGGCACCTCGACCTGCCCGTATTCGACACGGTGGCCGAGGCCGTGGCGGCCACCGGCGCCAATGCCAGCCTGGTGTTCGTGCCGCCGGACCGGGCCGCCGCGGCCATGATCGAGGCGATCCGCGCCGGCATCGCGCTGGTGGTGTGCGTGACGGAGCGCGTGCCGCTGATCGACATGGTACGGGTGCGCCAGGCCCTCGACGGCTCGCGCACGCGCCTCGTCGGGCCCAACTCGCAGGGCGTGCTCGCTCCGGGCGTGGCGCAGCTGGGCGTGATGGCGACCACGAGCGCCAGGAAGGGCGGCATCGGCATCGCGTCGCGCTCGGCGTCGCTTACCAGCGAGATCGTGGCGCAGATCACCAGGGCCGGCCTCGGCCAGTCGGCCACGGTGGGCGTGGGCGGCGACCCGGTGCACGGGCTCACGCTCGCCCAGTGCGTCGAGCTGTTCGACGCGGACAACGAGACCGAGGGCATGGTCCTGATCGGTGAGATCGGCGGCTCGGACGAGGAGCAGGCCGCCGAGGCCATCACGCGTCTGCGCCCAAGGAAACCCATCGTTGCGCTGGTGGCAGGCCGGCACGCGCCGCGGCTGCGCCGCATGGGCCACGCCGGGGCCTTCACCAGCGAGCGCGCCGGCTCGGCTCACAGCAAGATCGAGGTGCTGCTCGCCGCCGGCGTGCTGATCGCCCCCAACGCCCATAACGTCGGCGAGCTGATGCGCGAGGCGCTGCGCTCGGCGAGAAACTCGGCCGCGCACCCTATTTGAGACCGCTTTCCGCCGGTGACAACGACCGTGGGGGAGATGGATTCGCCCCGAACAGCGGACTATCGAAGCGCCTCGCTCTGCACGGTGCAGGAGTGCCAACATCGGATGCTCCTTAGCCAACGGCGAACTGCGAGTGCGAAGGTAGGAAGGATGTGAGAAAGCGCAGCCGCGAACGGCGCACCGTTTGATTTCCGCAACGCGCACCTGCCTCGATGATGCAACCTGTGGATGCATGCGCTGATGCGCTGGACACAGAGCTCCCTTCCGAGCAGATAGACTTGGCTTCTGAGCCGCGTGACTTCTCAGTACGGGCGTGCCGTGCAGGGAAAGAAAGGAAGTCGCGTGCGAAGCGCAGCGACTGGCCAGTTTCGGATCGCCGTGATCCTACCGTGCCTCAATGAGGCCGCTGCGATTCGCGAGGTCGTAGGACGCTTTAGGACGGCCTTACCTACAGCCGACATCTTCGTCATTGACAACGGCTCGACCGACGGCACTGCAGAAATAGCTGAGGCAGCAGGTGCCAACGTCCTGATCGAAACCGCCAGGGGTAAGGGCAATGCCGTTCGAAGGGCTTTCACCGCCATTGACGCCGACGTTTACGTCGTGGCCGACGGTGACGGTACTTATGACGAAAGCCAGGCATATCGCCTAATTGGATTGTTGCGACACCATCGGCTGGACATGGTCGTTGGCACACGTCGCAAGGTGGCATGCGACGCGTTCCGATCCGGCCACGAATGGGGCAATCAACTCTTCAACCGCACTCTCAAGACGCTGTTCGGAAGCGACTTCAGGGACGTATTCTCGGGTTATCGCGTTCTCTCGCATCGTTACGTCAAGTCATTCCCGGCGCTTTCCAGTGGCTTCGAGATCGAAACCGAAATGGCAGTCCACGCCATCCTTCTTCGCATGCCCGTTCTGGAGGTCGATTGCGATTACAGCGCCCGACCGGTCGGCAGCGCAAGCAAGCTCAAGACGTATCGCGATGGCATCCGGATCCTGTGGGCAATCGTGAATTTACTCCGCCAGCATCGGCCATTGCTGTTCTTCAGCATTGCATCCGCGCTCTTCCTCGGCGCCGGTGGCGCGCTCTTCTATCCGGTCTTTGCCGAGTACCTGAGAACTGGGTTGGTACCACGCATGCCTACGTTGGTCGTATCTATCGGCATTGCGGTCATTTGTGTGCTTTTTATGGTTTGTGGACTGATCCTGGACACGACAACGCGCACCCAGCTCGAGCTGCGGAGGCTCATCTATCTGAATGCGTTGCGCGTGACCTCCGCTGTCAAGGGTGAGGTTTAGATGCCTCCTCGAAGCCTAGCGCTCTCGCTTGTTGCTTCTACGGGATTGAACGGTTCATACCCTGGGTCCCGGCGCTCCGCATCGGTTCTTGCGATGGCGCTCGCATTGATTGTCTGCGGTCTGTTCTGGTCTCGCACCTCAGTGCCGCCCCTGTCCGAGTTCGATCAGACATTCTACATCGGCATCGCCCACGACCTGCGCAGCACGGGCCGCTTCACGGACGGCCTATTCACCACCGGAGACGCTCAGCAGCCCCACCCGCCGGGTATGCGCTTTGCTCCATTGTACCCGGCGCTGGTGGCGGCGACCGCCGCGTGGGATGGGGATTTCGCTCGCGCCATGGAGTGTGTCGTCCACTCCGGTGGCCGCGATGCCAGCTGTCCCGCCGAGGCGGATCTTGTTCGTCTGCTGCAACTGGGGATGCTGGCTTTGTTCCTTTGGTTGGTCTGGTGGACCGCCGGGCAGGTTCTGCATAGTCAGCGAGCGGGGTGGATTGCGCTGCTGCTTGCCAGCATGACCGTGCCCCTGCTGCTTCGTTACGTGAACTACGTGATGACAGAAGTAACCGCGCTTCTACTGCTCGCCTCGGCAATCGCGGCTGCGGTAAGGGCGCGCCGCGAGCCGTCGGTTGCTTGGCTTGTTTTTGCCGGGCTATGCCTTGGAATGACCGCCCTGACGCGTCCAGCGTATCTCTACCTTGGGTATGTATGTGCGCTCGTTGGCTTGGTCATCGTTTGCTGGCGGGAACCGCGGCTCCGGAAACTGCTTTTGTTGTTGGGGTTCGTGGCCGGGCTTGGAGGCGCGGTATTGCCGTGGATCGCGCGCAATGCCGTAGTGTTAGGCCGTCCAGCGCTGACCTACAGCTATGATTCGCATACCCTTGCACAGCGCATCGCCTATGACCGGATGAATTGGGAAGAATACGGTCTGTTTTATGTCTGTGGTCTTCCTGGGGGGAAGGGCCTCGCCAACGCCGTGATTCGGCCTGATGCCTGCAGGCGGTTTAGCTGGGCGCTAACCGAGAAGGATGCCTTCTACGCCATCGGCAACACGACGTTCATGGAGGAGACTGTCTCCGCAGCGGGCGGTTGGTCTCACCACCTGACCTATCTGATACGCAACCATGTTTTGGCAGCACCTCTCAAGCATCTTCTGGTGACAGTGCCGTTCGCCCTCGCAGGGGCATGGGTCAACCACTATTGGGGCTTAGCCCTAGGCATCGTTTGCGTCATCGCCACCGTGCGAGCTCTACGAGTGGGCGACCAAGGCATGGTCGCGGTGACGCTGCCGGGCTGGTTCATGCTGCTATTTCATGCGAGCGTCGCCATCAATCAACCTCGGTACAACCTCATTCTCATCCTCTCGTATTCTGTTAGCGGAGCGTGGCTCGTTGAGCGCATATTCTCTGCGCGGGAGGCGCAATAGCCCTTTCGCTGCAATGGGGTCTGATTTTGCCGGAGGCCTACATAGGACCTTCGATCATTGCATTGTCAGCCGTTGCGTACGGCGCCAGCTCGCGCTCGACTAGTCTAGGTCGGCAAGAGCGCCTTCTTGCCAATGATTGCGGCTCAGCAAGCCGTGGACGCCCGCCATCGATTGAATGCGGCGATCGAGGGCGTCGATGGGAGTCCGTCGTCGAGCCCTTGCCCTCGCTCGTTTGCTTGGCGACCACGGCGACGCCGGCGAGCACATTCTCAACTCGATGGATCGAGCTCGGCGATGAGCAGGTTCTGCTTCTCCTCCGCCCGCTTGCGCTCTGTGATATCAATGTCGACGCGAGCACCTACCGTTTCGACGTCCAGCTCTCCGAGAACGCCAGCGCGCTGGTGGAGAACGGGCGCTTCTCGCGCTCACGCTTCCAGGATTTGCCAGCCGCCTGTTTGCCGTTGAGGGTCAGCTGCGTGCCGAGCGCCGGCACCAGCACTGTACACACGCCGTAGGGGCGCTCGGGCACGTTGAAGGGCTGCGTGTGGATCAGCAGCGGGTCACCCAGATCGAACCAGGTCAGCGCGACTTCCTCGCCGCGCGCCACCGCCTTCTCGGTCCAGAACGAGCGGTAGTCGCCAGTCTTGCTGAACTCGGCGTCGGTGACGGGGATCGACTTGTCCTTGAGCTCGCCGTTGAGCATGCCTTGCACGGTCTCCTGCAGCCAGCGCGCCATGGCGATATTGTCGGTCCAGATGCGCCAGCGGTTGTCGGTCAGCTCGCTCTTCAGGTAGAGCACGTGCCCCGGCCCGCCCGGCGAGAAAATGATACGCCAGAAGCTGGCGTTGGTCGTGTAGTCGTCGGTGTCGGTGGCGGCGAGCCGGATGAACGGGTTCTCGCCCGTCAGGATCACGAGATTTGGATCGGCGGTTGACACTGGTTTTCATCCTGCCTTGGATTTTTCGTTGAAGCGAACGGCTGGGGCTGGGTGGGGTATGCCCGCCACACAAGCTTGGGCGGATTGCCACTGCCTGGGCAAGGTGACGAAAATCCGACATGAATGATCACTGAGCATTTCTGCTGAGTACCTGTGAGGTAGCCTTCGCAAGGTACTATTCCCGACGCAGGCTCGAGCCGCCGTCCACAGGTAGCGCCACCCCCGTGATGAAGTTGGCCTCGTCGGAGGCGAGAAAGAGCGCCGCGTTCGCGACATCCCAGGCGGTGCCCATCTTCCCGCGCAACGGCACGCGGGCGTCGCGCTCGGCGGCCACCTCGGCCCGCGTCTTACCCCAGACCCGAGCGCGTGTGTCGACCGCCATCGGCGTGTCCATCAGGCCCGGCAGGATGACATTGGCGCGAATGCCGTACCGGGCATTCTGGCACGCAATCTGCTCCGTAAAGGCGATCATGGCGGCCTTGGTGGCCTTGTAGGCGACGGTCGGGTAGTTGGCTGACCACGCCGCAATGGATGCGATGTTGATGATCGCACCCGAGCCCTGCCGCCGCATCACCGGCAGAGTGTGCTTGCACGCCATGATGGTGCCGCGCAGGTTGATGGCCGAGATGCGGTCGAAGGCCTCTTCGGTGATCTCCAGGGGTGACGCGTCGCCGCCGGCCAAGCTCACGCCCGCGTTGTTATGCAGGACATCGATGCGGCCCCAGCGCGTCACGGCCTCGTCGACGGCCGCCTTCAGTGTCGCTTCCTTGGTCACGTCGGCCTCGAAGGCGACGCACTGGCCGCCGTCCTCGGCAACGATCGCCGCCGTTTCCTTCGCCGACTCCAGATTGCTGTCGACGGCCAGCACCTTCGCGCCGTTGCGCGCGAACAGGAGAGCCGTCGCCCGGCCATTGCCCAGGCCTTCGCCCGGCCCCTGCCCGGCGCCGACCACGATAGCGATCCTTTCCCCAAGCCGCATGGCCTCCTCCACGGTTGCTTGCTATCTCCCCTTCATGAACGGTCTTCGGCCTAATCGATTTTACGGACGGCCAGTATTGATCGCGAGGGCGCTGGTGGCAATCGCCAGACCGGGAGATGATGAGCGGAACACCAGACGACCTTCCATGGTGCACAGCTCATCTTTCCGAAGGCAGAAACCGAAGGGTTTCACCTGCTCCGTGCAGCCACTCACAATTCTCACCAGGGGACAGACCCGCTGGGACAGACCCGCCGGGTTTGACGCAGACGAGCAGCCGGCTCTAGACTCGCCCGTGAACGACCACACCAGAGCCATGAGCACCGACACGCCCTTCGGCAAGCCCGCCGCAGTCAGCCTCACCAACCTGCAGCGGCTCAACGAGCGCTCGCGCACCGTCTTCCGCGAGATCGTCGAGACCTATCTCGCCACCGGCGAGCCGGTCGGCTCGCGCAACCTGGCGCGCCAGCTGCCCATGACGCTGTCGCCGGCCTCCGTGCGCAATGTCATGTCGGACCTGGAGCGGCTGGGCCTGATCTATGCGCCGCACACCTCGGCGGGACGGCTGCCCACCGAGACCGGGCTGCGCCTGTTCGTCGACGGCCTGCTGCAGATCGGCGACCTGGTGGAGGACGAGCGGCGCGCCATCGAGGCCCAGATCGGCGCAAGGGGCGAGAAGGCCCTGGACCAGGTGCTCACCAAGGCGGGAGAGATGATCTCCGGCCTCTCGCACTGCGCCGGCATGGTGCTGGCCGACAAGCAGGTGGGCCGGCTCAAGCACATCGAGTTCGTGCCCCTGGAGCCGGACAGGGCGCTGGTCGTGCTGGTGGGCGAGGACCGGGAGGTGGAGAACCGCGTCATCTCGCTGCCGCCGGGGCTGCCGGCGTCGAGTCTCAACGAGGCCACCAACTATCTCAACGCCCGCATCGCCGGGCTCACGCTCAACGAGGCCAAGGCCAGGATCGAGCAGGAGCAGGCCAACGCCAAGAAGGAGCTGGACGCCCTGACCCAGAAGGTGATCGAGGCAGGCCTCGCTACCTGGTCGGGGGCGCTCGACGGCAAGCAGAATCTGATCGTGCGCGGACAGGCCAACCTGCTGAAGGACGTCGACGGCCTGGAGAGCCTGGAGCGCATTCGCCAGCTGTTCGACGATTTCGAAAGCAAGCGCGAGCTCGCCCAGCTCCTGGGGCTTGCCGAGCGCGGCGATGGGGTGCACATCTTCATCGGCTCGGAGAACAAGCTGTTCTCGCTGTCGGGCTCCTCGCTGGTTGTGGCGCCGTTCAAGGACGAGCGGCGCAAGATCGTGGGGGTGATCGGCGTCATCGGCCCCACGCGCCTCAACTATGCGCGCATCATCCCCATGGTGGACTACACGGCCCGGCTCATCGGTCGCGTGCTGACTTGATTTTTTCCCCGGCTTGGCCGATATGCCCCGTGACACGGGGCCCGGACCGACCCGTTTAGCATCCGATCAGCGCCATCCAACCAATACTGGGCTTCGATCGGCAACGGGGTCCGCCCGAGCAGCAATCTCAATCGCGGGAATTCGCTGATGGCCAACACACCGCTCAACGATTCCGACGCCAAGAAGAACGACACCCAGTCGGCGGGCTCGGCGGCGCAGGGCAGCAATCCGAAGCAGGGGCCGAGTCAGGGGCCGGCTCAGTCTCAGGATGCAGCCGGCGAGGCGGGCAAGAGCCTGCAGGAGGTGGTGGCGGCGCTGCAGGCCGAGGTCAACGCCTTGCGGAGCAAGCAGCCCGAGATCGACGACCTCAAGGACAAGGTGCTGAGAGCACATGCGGAAATGGATAACATCCGCAAGCGCGCGGAGCGCGAGAAGGAGGATGCGGCGAAGTACGCCATCACCAAGCTCGCCCGCGACATCGTCGGCGTCGGTGACAATTTCCAGCGCGCGATCGATGCCGTGCCCAGCGGCGCCGCCGAGCAGGACCCGACGCTCAAGAGCTTCCTGGAGGGTGTGACGATGACGGAGCGCGAGCTTCTGAACGTGCTCGATCGCCACGGCATCAAGCGCCTGCAGCCGATCAACGAGCCGTTCAACCCCCACCTGCACCAGGCGGTGACGCAGGTACCGCGGGACGACGTGCCGGCCGGCACCGTCGTCGCGGTCTACCAGGCGGGATACACCATCGCCGACCGCGTGCTGCGCCCCGCCATGGTGGGCGTGGCCCAGGCCGCCCCCAAGCCGAACGGCGCGGAAGGCTCCGGCTCGCCGACTCCGCCGGCTGACGAGAACACGCCGCCGGCCGCGTAGGCCGCCTCGGCGCTCCCTCTCCCCGCAAGCGGGGACAGGGAAGCCGGTCGCGCAAGCTTACGCCGCCTTCTCCATCTGCTCCGTCCACTTGCCGAGGCTGGCGGCGCCGTTCATGCGGGCGCGGTGGGCGAAAGCGCGCTGGCCGGCGGCGACGTTCTCGGGCCTGCCGCCCCACGCCTTCAGCGCGGCAGCCTGCAGGGCGCGGCCGTAGGAGAACGAGAGCTTCCAAGGGAGCGGCCCGAGCTGGTTCATCAGGGAGAGGTGCGCGGTGGCGTCCTCGTCGGACTGGCCGCCGGAGAGGAAGGCGATGCCGGGCACAGCAGGCGGTACGCAGCGCTTCAGCACCTTCACGGTGCGCTCGGCCACCTGCTCGCGCGTGGCCTGCTTCGGGCATTTCTTGCCTGCGATCACCATGTTGGGCTTGAGGATGGTCTTCTCCAGCGGCACGTTGGCATAGTAGAGCTGCTGGTAGACCTCCTTCAGCACCCACTCGGTCACCGCCTCGCAGGCATCGATATCGTGGGCGCCGTCCATCAGCACCTCCGGCTCCACGATCGGCACCAGTCCACCCTCGACGCACAGGGCGGCGTAGCGGGCGAGCGCGTGGGCGTTGGCATTGATCGACGCGTAGCTCGGCATGCGGGGGCTCGTGCCGATGTCGTAGGTCGCGCGCCACTTCGCGAACTTGGCACCGAGGCCGACGTACTCCTTGATCCGTTCCGCCAGTCCGTCCAGGCCTTCGGTGATGGTGTTGCCCGCGCTCAGCGGCAGCGGCTTGGTGCCCCTGTCCACCTTGATGCCCGGCAACGCGCCGGTAGCGGCGATCAGCGCGGGCATCGGCGTGCCGTCCTTGGCCTTCTGCCGGATGGTCTCGTCGTAGAGAATCACGCCGGAGATGCAGTCGCGCATCGCGTCGGTGGCGCGGAACATCATCTCGCGGTAGTCGCGGCGGGTCGCCTCCGTGCTCTCGGCGGCGATGCTGTCGAACCGCTTCTTGATGGTGCCGGAGCTTTCGTCGGCGGCGAGAATGCCCTTGCCGGGCGCCACCATGGCCTCGGCCACCTGTTCCAGTGACATTGCCTTCGTCATCTTGAACCTCCCGCAATTGGCTCATTGCTCGCGTTGTGCGTGCATAGCGCGGATGCGGCGCCGATTCCAGATGGCCACCCGCGAAACGCTAAATGGGATGCGTGCAAGCGCGGACGAGGCCGGGCGGCGGCCAGCCGGCGCTGCCCCCCAGCCGACGCTGCCCCCATGACGAACGGAGCAACGCCAACCGGGTTCCGGCGGGTGTCAGACCCTGGCACCTTGAAGCTTTTTGCCCACCGAACGGGGTGGATTTGCCTTGCTTAGGTCAACTTTCATTGCCTATTTGCAACACGCAAGAGCGTAGGCTCGACTTGTGAGCGTGTGGGGGCCGAGTAGTAGCCGTGGAGCACCAATTCATGAGCGTCGACCTCGATCGCAAGCTGGCCGTGGCCGACGGGCACATCGAGGACGCCGAGCGCAACATCAGGCAGGTGGAAGCGCTTCTGCCCTGGTTCAGCGCCCAGGGCTATTCCACGATCGAGATCGAGAATCAGCTCGGATTGATGTCGGAGGCGCTCTATCACCTGAAGGAGCAGCGCCGCCTCATCGGCCACACCTACAATTAGGCCTTAAGCCCAGCCAGCGACGGCCCGCTTCCCTCCCGGACCCTACAGGCGCTCCGCCACCCGTCCCGCCTCCCAGCCGATCAGCGCGCGCTTGCGCGTCAGCCCCCAGTGGTAGCCCGTGAGGCTGCCGTTGCGGCCGAGCACGCGATGGCACGGCACCACGAACGAGATGGGGTTGCGGCCTACCGCGGCTCCCACCGCACGGGCGGCGGTGGGCCGGCCCAGGTGGCAGGCGATGTCGCCGTAGCTCACGGCGCGGCCCATCGGGATCTTGAGCAGCGTCTCCCACACCCGAACCTCGAAGTCCGAGCCGATCATCACCAGCCTCACCGGCCGATCGCGGCTCCAGTCGGCTGGGTTGAAGACGAGGCGCGCCAGCGGCGCGGTGCGATCCGGCGCCGCCACGAACCGGGCCTTCGGCCAGCGCAGCATCATGTCGGCCAGGGCGTCCTGCGGTGTCTGCCCCTTGTCCTCGTCGACGAAGGCAAGACCAGCGAGACCGCGCCGCGTGGCGATCAGCAGGGCCTCGCCGAACGGGGACGCGTGAAAACCATAAGCCATCTCCAGGCCCTCACCCCGGCGCTTGTACTCGCCGGGGGTCATGGCCTCATGGGAGACGAACAGATCATGCAGCCGGCCTCCTCCCGACAGCCCCACCTCGTAGGCGGCGTCGAGCACACTGGCTGAATCCTTGAGCAGGCCGCGGGCGTGGTGGACGGTGAGTGCCTGCACGAACTCCTTGGGGCTCAGCCCGCACCAGCGCTTGAACAGCTTTTGGCACTGGGTCAGCTCCAGGTCGAGGTGGGCCGCCAGTTCCTCGAGGCCGGGCTGCCTATCCCACGTGCCGGCGAGGAAGGCGATAGCGCGCCGGATCTGGTGGTAGTCGCGCACGCCTGGGGCGCTGGTCGGCGGTGGGCGGCGCAGGGTCATGGCTTCCTGGAGCATGACGGTCTCGCTCGATGGCTCGGTTGCCAGCGAGATCTAGGATAAGGAGCCGGCCGGATCGACCCGTTTCATGCATCCGACCACAGGTGGCGTCAAATGCGCACGCCGCCGCGGGCGATGAGCAACGCCTCCCGCAGTGCCGCGGCCAGGTCGCGCCGCTCCTCGTCGGTGAGGAAGCTGCCGAACTTCAGCTCCGTGCCGCGCGAGACCACGCTGAGCACGGTGCGCCCGTCCGGCCATTCCCGCAGGTTCACCCGCGCCCAGTAGGGATTGCAGTCGAAACGCTCCTGGCGCCCGGAGGGGTGCACGCGCGTCAGCACCAGGCTGGCCGGGGTGAGATCGAGGGTCTCGTAACGGCGCCCTGAGCGGTAGTTGAGCCGGAAGGCGACATAGACGAGGAGCACGTCGAGGCCGAAGAAGCCGAGCACCGGCCAGGCGCCCAGGACCAGAAAAAGCATGCCGGTGACGAAGCTGACCGCGCCGAACGCGATCATCAAGGCCAGGAAGCCCCGGGGGCCGAGCGAGCGATGCGGTCTGAGCACCGCGCGGAAGGGCTCTGGCAGCGGCTCCCGTGCGGCTTGCGTTTGCTCGAAATTTCCGTTCATGTCGGCATCCTATCGATCTTAGCGCCGCCGGCGAAGCCTCCTCCACTCCCTCAGTTGGCCGCGAGCCTCCCGAGCCATCCATGCGCAAAGTGCCTCGACCGCCGGCAACCCTGCCAAAGGCTGTATTCGATGCCCGGCCGCAACCGCTGCCAGCCAAGGCGTTGCCCGCCAGGCGGCGGCAGCCGGGCCCCGCGCCGGAGCGGGTGGCGGAGATTTTCCGGCGCTTCGCGGTGGCCAACCCGGAGCCGAAGGGCGAGCTGGAGCACCAAAGCGCGTTCACGCTGCTGGTCGCCGTGGTGCTCTCGGCGCAGGCAACCGACGCCGGTGTGAACAAGGCGACGCGGGAGCTGTTCAAGGTGGCCGACACGCCGCGGCAGATGCTGGCCCTGGGCGAGGCGGGCGTGCAGGAGCATATCAAGACTGTCGGCCTCTACCGCAACAAGGCCAAGAACGTGATCGCCCTGTCCAAGCGGCTGCTGGCCGAGCACGGCGGCGAGGTGCCGCGCGAGCGGGAGGCCCTGGAGGCGCTGCCCGGCGTCGGCCGCAAGACCGCCAACGTCGTGCTCAACATCGCCTTCGGCGAGCCGACGCTGGCGGTGGACACCCACGTCTTCCGGGTGGCGCACCGGCTGGGGCTGGCCGAGGGCAAGACGCCGCTCGATGTCGAGCAGGGTCTCGTCAAGGTCATTCCTGCACGGTACATGCGCCACGCCCACCACTGGCTCATCCTGCATGGCCGCTATGTCTGCCAGGCACGCAAGCCCAGGTGCGATGCGTGTATCGTCAGCGACCTGTGCCGGTCCGCGGACAAATGGTACGACGGCCCCCCACCGGGCGTCGCCGCGCAGCAAAGGGAGACACTATGACGGTCAGCAACGGCAGGGCCTTCCTGAGCATCCCCGGTCCGACCAACATCCCCGACGTGGTGCTGCAGGCGATGCAGCGCCCGGCCGTGGACATCTACTCGGGCGAGATGATCGGCATCACCGACAGCTGCCTGAAGGACCTCGCCACTATCTTCCGCACCCAGGGCCACACCTACATCTACGCCGCCAACGGCCACGGCGGCTGGGAGGCGGCGCTCACCAACGTGCTGTCGCGGGGCGACCAGGTGCTGGTGCTGGAGAGCGGCCGTTTCGCCATCGGCTGGGGCGAGATGGGCAAGATGATGGGCGTCGAAGTGGAGGTGCTGCCCGGCAGCTGGCGCCGGGCGGTCGATCCGGCGGCGCTGGAGGAGCGGCTGAAGCGCGACATGAAGCGTGACGGGGCGCACGCCATCAAGGCAGTGCTGGCGGTGCAGATCGACACCGCCTCCGGCGTGGTGAACGATATCCCGGCCATCCGCGCAGCCATCGATGCCGCCAAGCACCCCGCGCTGCTGATGGTGGACGCGGTCGCCTCGCTCGGCTGCATGCCGTTCGAGATGGACGCCTGGGGCGTGGATGTTGCCATGTCGGGCTCGCAGAAGGGCCTGATGACGCCGCCGGGGCTGGCCTTCGTGGCCGCCAACGCGCGGGCGCGCAAGGTGCACCAGACCGCGAGCCTGCGCACCCTCTACTGGGACTGGACCTTCCGCGAGGGCGACGTGCACTACCAGAAGTACTGCGGCACGCCGCCCGAGCACCTGCTGTTCGGGCTGCGCAAGGCGCTCGACCTGCTGCTGGCCGAGGGCCTCGAGGCCGCCATCCGCCGCCATGCCCTGCTGGCCGAAGCGACGCGCGCCGCGGTGACGAGGTGGGCGCAAGGCGAGGCGCTGGCGTTCAACATCGAGGACCCGGCGAGGCGGGCGTGCTCCATCACGTGCGTCCTCACGCAGGGATTCGATCCCAAGGCTCTCCTCGCCTACTGCCGGGACAAGTGCGGGGTAACCCTGGGCGTCGGTCTGGGCGCCCTGGAAGGCAAGGCCTTCCGCATCGCCCACATGGGCCACGTCAACGCCCCCATGGTGATCGGCACCGTGGGTGTTGTTGAGATGGGCCTCAGGGCGCTCGGCATCCCGCACGGAGCGGGGGGCGTTCAGGCGGCAGTGGAGCACCTGGGGCAGGAGGTGGCGCCCTGACGGCGCACCGCCTTGCTGCACCGGCCGAACGGCGGAGAGGCGTGCAGCCACCTGAAAAGCAAACCCGATCAGTAGGTTGGCCGATCAGACGCCTGGCTGAGCGACGGTGGTTCGTGTCGCATCTTGAGAATACAGAGGAACCACGGGGGCCGCTCCTCTGCAGGTTGCGAGCAGAACAACGGAGAGTGGAGACCCGGTGCGTCCCCGCACCTTCTGCGCAGTTGAGGGCAGGTCACTGCCGTCGAAGGATCAGAAGCACCGGGTCTCTTCCGTGCCACAGCGGGGTAGCTTATGCACGGTAAGCTGACCATAGCCGATCATAGGAGAGCTGACTGTCGCAATAGAGTAACAGTCGATGGAAATCTGATAATAAGCTGACAATTAGAAACAGAACTTTATCAGATGTATCAGGGCAACGGGGGACCACAGAGGGCCGAGCTGCGACCGTCTTCCAAGCCGCGGCCCCCTGATCGGCGGGGCGACGACTGCCGTCGTTGGAGGGCGCCCGTTGCCGGGTTGCGCCAGGGCCGTCCCTGTGCATCTGCAGGACCGGCCAGAAGCCCCGCAACGCCGTATGCTCTTCACGCTACAGCGTCTTTGGCGTGCTTGGTGCCCAGGAGAGGACCGGCCGATACGCCTCGTACCGCATTGATTTTACAGGACAATTATAACCGCGGTTGGCGCGCTGTGTACCACTCCTGTGCCCCGCCGGCAAGCCCGCGCGGGCTGCCCAGGGAGCCCGGAGTAATCACCGCGCCCGCCTGGGGTCGTGGGACTCCGGGACCAGCGCCGCCCAAAGACCCCCAGCCCGGCACCCGTGCACCTTCGGTGGCGGCTTCGGTCGGACCTGTGGGGCCACGTTAGGGTGCGGCCTCGGCGTCCTCCACGGCGTTCGCCCAGCGCCCCCCGCGAGCGGGCCGGGCAGGCGCCCTCCAGAAGGTTCGGGGAACGCGCTCAGCACGTCGTACAGCGCCTTCCTGGGTGCCGCCGGGGGTGTAGGGTAGCCGGCACCCTTGCCGGCCGCTGGCGGTACGCCTGACGTCGATCTCCATGCCGCCGGCCCGTGCCGCCGTGGGCTGCCCCCTTGCTCGCCCCTCGCGCCGTCGCCACGGGCGTTGCGCAGGGAGTCCCGTCGGAGGCGCGGGCCAGGGGATTGAGGAGAGCCGCGCCCAGACCCCCCGGGGCCGGGTAGACCACGCGCCGGCAGTCGGCTCACCAGTTAACCCGGAGACCGACCTTGCCGCCCCAGGCGTCGCTGTCGCCCTCCACGCCGAACTGGTAGGAGCCGTTGGCGTACAGCTCGGTGAAGCCGTCCACGCGGGCGCTGATGCCGCTGTTCAGCTCGACCCAGGCCTCGCCGAGGTCGGCCTGGAATGGGATGAAGCCGGTCTCCGAGGAGAACGAGGTGCGCGGGCTGCCCGAGAACTCGTGCCAATAGTTGGGCCGGAACCAGGCCGTGACCAGGCCCGGCTGAGGCAGCCCCCAGAAGCCCGTCGGCATCGCCCAGGTGGTGGCGAAGCGGACGCCGAGGCGGCCGGCGAGCGACTCCACGTCGTCGAAGCGCACGATAGCGCCGATGTCGCGGCCCGTATCCAGATCGACGCTCTGGTACACGAGCTGTGCCTGTGGCTCGACGATCAAGCCGCCGAACAGGCCACCGAAGCGCCACGGCACGCCGGCCTCCAGCGAGGAGGCGAGGCCCCAGCCATCGGTCTCCAATGCCGGGATGCGCGTGGACTGCGCCTTCATGTCGTAGAAGGTGCCCTGCACGACGCCGTCGAGATACAAGCCCGTGGGGCCGAACAGGGTCAGGTAGCCGCCGCCCGTGTAGGCCGTGAAGGTGTCGCGGCCGGCCCTGGCGCCGGTGAAGTGGGTGACGTCGCTGCGGCCGTCGCCCAGCGCCCCGTAGAGGCCCGCATGGGTGCGGTAGCCCCCGGGGAGCTGCTGGCGGTACACATCGAGCCCGGCCTGCAGGGCGATAAAGTCGAAGTCGTACTTGGGGCCGTCGCCGAAGATGCCGATGCGGTCGCCGTCGCGGTCGCCGCTCTGGGCAATGACGCGACCCCAGGCGCCATTGAGGTAAGGCGAGCCGAACGTCGGCTCGACGCCCACCGCGACGGGAGAGGGGCCGCCGCTGCCATCGCCGTACGCTGCGGGAACGACGGCCTTGGCTGTTGCGACGCGGCCGGCCCGGAATCGCAGGTGCTCCTCCTCGCCGACGCGCTCGTGCAAGGTGTCGAGCAGCGTGCGGCCGTAGAGCAGGGATAGCGCGGGCAGCGCCGCGTAGAGCGACACCTCCTGGCGGAAGTTCGGGACCAGCGGCGCCGGCGGGGCCGGGCCGGGGCCTGGCACGGGGATCGCACACGCCGGATCGGCCGGTGCCAGGGCGCAGTCGATGGTGGAGCGCAGGAACCAGCTTTCGGGCGCGGTGGCATCCCGGCTGCTGCGGAACAGCAGATACTCGTAGGGGCCGGCCAACACCGGCCCGGCCAGCGCGAACGCGCCCGGCACCGTGGTGGCGCCGTTGATGGCATCGACCACCAGGATGCCGTTGGCTACCGTCAGGGCACCCGCACCGCCGGCGTTGGTAATCCTCAGGAACGAATTGCCGGTCCCGGTGCCACCGTCGATGACCAGCTTGTCCGAGGGAGAGCTGTCGTTGCCCAGGAACGTGTTCAAGCCGATGGTGCCCCCGGCACCAATGTAGTTCACCACGGTCAGCGTCTTGAACGCGCCGCCCACGGGAGGCGAGAAGTCGATCAGGCTCGTGTCGGCGTTGGTCAGGTTGGTCAGGTTGGAGCTACCCGTCAGGTTCCACAGGCTGCCGTTGACCATCGTCACGTTGGAGACGCTACCCGGCGCCGTGAACGCCGAGCCCGTTACCGTGGAGCCGTCAAGGGTGATGGTCGCGAGGCCGGGAACGACGGGGAGAGCCGTTGGCGCGGGAACGGCGGGCGCACCTGGCGGTGGAGGAGCGTCGGGGTCCTCCTGAGTGTCGGCGATGCCGACGACCGGAGGGACCAGAGCCAGCGGCGGGAAGTCCACAATCGTTCCGACCCGCAGCCACTGGCCGCTTCCACCTGCCGTCGAGTTCGTCAGCGTGATGTTGGCGACGCCGCCGACGCCGATGGTCGGACCGCTGACGTTGGTCAGCGAGCTGCCAGTGAAGTTCGCGACGGAAACCGCGGACACGCCCGCCGGGTCGGTCGGAGCACCGGCCGCGTAGAGCGCCGAGGCGTTGGCGCCGGTTGCGCTCACCGTGGCCGCGTTGCCGACGATCAGGCCACCGGCTTCCGCGACCGTGCCGTGCGCGACGGCTCCACTCGTCGTAACTGTGGTGTTGTTCAAGGTCACGGAGGCCGGGTTGTCGCGGGCGAGCGCGCCATGCGCCCCAACCCCCGAGGTGACGACAGCGCTGTCGGTTGCGGTCACCACCGCTTCGCCTCGCAGCGGAGATGGGCCCAATCCGTAGTTGGCCAGCACGGCCCGCAGACCCACCGCCCCATCACCGTGGGTGGTCACAGAGGACGCTGTGAGATCGACCGCCGCCGTCATGGACGGCGTGTCGTTCCGTGCCTGCGCAAGGACGCCATACGCGATGGGGCCGAGCGTCTCGACGGTCACGCCGGTGCCGGTGATGATGGCGGGATTGGCCCCTGGATTGTTCAAAGGAAAGGGCTGCTGCTCCGCCACGGCAAACAGGCCAATCGCACCGCCCCCGCGAGGACCAGCATTCGTCGTGTCCTCGGTACGGACCGAGACGTTGTTGAGTGTGATGGTGCCGCCGTCGTCGGCGTTGACGCCGAAAGCCTCGGTGCCGCGGGTGACGATGGTGGTGCCGGTGACCTCCAGGGTCGCCCCGGGGTTGCGGGCGATCAGCCCGATCGCCCGCGCACCGTCGCGCACCGAGTTTCCGGTGGTGGTGACCGTGCCGCCGATCAGCGTCACCTGGCTGTTGCCGTTGGAGGCGACGCCATGCGAGTTGTCGATGCCGGTCGTGAGGACGTCCACGTTGGTGGCGGTCAACGTCGAGCCGGCGACGGACAGGCCGATGGAGTCGCGATTGTTGGTGTTGATGTCTACGTCACGAACAATACCATCGTTGAGGGTGACGGCGGCGCCGGGTTGCGCGAGCACACCGTGAGAAACGGCACCTTCCGTGATGACGGTCACGTCCGTGCCGGTGAACGCAGATCCCGGAGCGCCGAGAAGAATCCCGGTACCGCCAGGGCGCGGCGTCGTTGGGATGAACGTGTGGACCGTGCCCCCGGTCATGTTCACCGTGCCACCGAGAATCTTGATTCCCTGCCCATCGCTGCCTTGCTGGGAAATGTTGGTGTTGCTCAGCGTGGCCACTGATCCAACGTCGCTCACGAGCAGTCCGTGATTGAAGGAGCCCACCGAGCTGAGGGCGACCCCATCGAGATTGAGTTGACCTCCGGCCGATGCCCGCGCACCGCTCGCGTTAACGGCGGCGTTGCCGTTGCTGGTTACGGAGATCGAGCTCCCCGTCGCCGTGACTTTGCTGCTGGGACCGCTGGAGTGCACGCCGATCTGCATGTTGGCCGCCGCGCCGGCGGAGATCGTTTGGATCGTGCCGCCGTTCAGGATGATCTCGCCGCCCTGCAGGGCGAGCGCGCCGGTAGTGCGGGCGGCGTTGAGGTTCAAAGTGATGCTGTCGGCAGTGATCTTGCCGCCCGGGTTGATCGCGGTCAGGCCCTCTGCGTCGGCAGGCGCGACGGTGATAACGGTGCCTGGCGTCACCGCGCATTCGGTGCCGTTCACGACGACCAGGCCCGCTGGGCACGCCGCCTGGGCAAACGCACGCTCGGCGGCGCTCAGGATGAACGCTGCAACCGTCGCAATCGCGAGGAGAGTGCGACCCGTACCGCTCAGGCCGAATTGACCCGCCGCCGCTCTGGAGATGCCGCGGTCCAGCGTGACCATTCTGTTCGAGGCAGACATTCCAATGGACATCGCAATGCGGCCTTCCAGCAAGCGCCAATCCGTGGACGTCGCGAGGACAATGCGCGATTCGACCCAGATGCTGCGCCCGAACTCCGTCCGTCGGCTGCAATATTGTCAACTTGTGATCGTCCCGTTACGGTCCGGAATCGCACATCTGATATTGCCTGCTCTGGGGCGCACATCGGGGCACGACCATTCCCCCGTGGGGGCGTCGTTGGCGCGGCGCATTGGGCGGAGTGGAGAGCAGGAAAGAGAAAGCCCCAGCCCGAGATCGCTCGGACGAGGGCTCCCCGCCCAACGCGCCCCCGAACCCGGCCTCATTTGTTGCGCACGTCCGAGCCGCCCGGGGCGCATGTCGGGGTCGCTGCAAATCCCCCCGTAGGGTGCCGCGTTGGCGGCCGCGTTGGGAGGCCGTGTTCTGACGGCGGGAGGGCGCCGTCGGCGGCCTTCGACCATGCCATTGTCGGCTCCGTGACGATCCGGCTATGGTGCGCTAAGGAGGAACATCGGGGAGTGTAAGGATGCTGCGAGCCGGTCGCTTTGCGCCGACTGCCGTGTGGTTCGGCGCAGTGCTCTCGTTGCTCCTTGTGGTCTGCTTGCCAGTCACAGCTCAGCAGCCGTCGCCGGACTGGACCCAGTGCGTCCACGGGCACTCTCCGGACCTTAAGATCAGCAGTTGCACGGCCGTGCTCCAGTCAGGTCGCGAAACAGCGGCCAATAATGCCATCGCCTTCTTCAACCGGGGCGTCGCGTATGACGCAAAGAAGGACTACGGCCGCGCCCTCGCCGACTACGACGAAGCCATCAAGCTCAACCCCAACCTCGCTGGCGCGTTCTACAACCGAGGCACCGCGCACTACCGCAAGGAGAACTACGACCGCGCCATCGCCGACTTCAACGCGGCCATCAGGCTCAACCCCGGCTTTGCCATGGCGTTCTCCAACCGGGGTAACGCGCATACCGCTAAGAAGGACTACGACCGCGCCATCGCCGACTTTAACGAGGCCATCAGGCTCAACGCCAGCCTTGCCATCGCCTTCTACAACCGGGGCGTCGCGTATGACGCAAAGAAGGACTACGACCGCGCCATCGCCGACTACGATGAGGCCGTCAGGCTCGACCCGAGCGACGCCAAGGCCTTCTACAACCTGGGCAACGCGCACCACCGTAAGAAGAACTACGGCCGCGCCATCGCCGACTACGACGAGGCCATCAGGCCCAACCCCGGCTATGCCACGGCCTTCACCAACCGGGGCCTCGTGCACTACCACAAGAACGACTACGACCGCGCCCTTGCCGACTACAACGACGCCCTCAAGATCGATCCGAACCTCACCGTCGCTTACGGCAATAGGGGCGCCGCGTATCTGCAAATGGGCGACAATGACCGCGCCATCGCCAACCTTGACGAGGCCATCAGGCGCGATCCGAGCGACGCCTTTGCCTAGCACAAGCGGGCATGGGCCTACTTCAAGGCTGGGAAGGCGACACTCGGCCTGTCGGACGCCGAGAGGGCGCTCCAGTTGGAACCCGACTATGCCGCTGCGCTCGATACGCGCGGGCACATCTTCGAGGCGCTCGGGAAGCGCGAGGAAGCTATCGCCGACTTCCGTAGGGCGGTCGCGTCGGACCCCAGCATGGAGGGCAGCAGGGACGCCCTGAAGCGCCTCGGGGCAGCACCATGATCCCCAGTCGTGCGACGTGACTCAATAGACCCTGCCCTTGCGGCACATCCTCCGACGTCGGCGATAGCGTGCCACTAAAGTGGTAATTGCCCTTTTGACTCGCATGTCCCAGCATGTCTTAGATATTGAGGCACATGGGGCGCGTCATGCAGATCGGCTACGCCAGGGCTTCCACGACTGATCAGGTCGCGGGCTTCGATGCCCAGCGGCGGGACCTCGCCGCCGCCGGCTGCAAGAAGATCTTCGCCGAGCAGGTGAGCAGCGTCGCCGACCGCCAGCAACTCATGGCTGCCCTGGACTACCTGCGGGACGGCGATGTCCTTACGGTCACCAAGCTCGACCGCATCGCCCGCTCCGTGCGGGACCTCATGGAGATGGTCCACCGGATCGAGGAGAAGGGCGCCGGGCTCCGCATCCTCGCCATGAACCTGGACACGACCACGCCGACCGGCAGGCTCATGCTCCAGGTGCTCGGCGCCGTGGCAGAGTTCGAGCGGGCCATCATGCTGGAGCGCCAGCGCGAGGGGATCGCCAAAGCAAAGGCCGCGGGGAAGTACAAGGGACGCGCTCGGACGGCGATGGCCAAGGCCGGCGAGGTCGAGGCGATGCTGGCCGCGGGGGTGAACCCCA
>Ga0209382_10002036_pt1 | contig 30381 bp, 27 predicted proteins | sample SoiMetdeltSBSDD5_FD_187599 | JGI IMG/M metagenome (GOLD analysis project Ga0209382, IMG submission 187599) | Bulk soil microbial communities from a Populus tree surrounding site in Tennessee, USA - Soil MetaG P. deltoides SBSDD5 (SPAdes) (version 2) | ecosystem: Environmental > Terrestrial >...
CGCTGCTGCCGATGGCGCCCCCTCTCGCCCAGGTGTCGCGGTGGAGGCGGGTCCAGTGCAGCTCGTGGTGCATCGGGTCCTTGCCGGCCAGGTACCGCTCGACCCACTCCTGGAGGATGCCGATCAGATGGTTGTCGAAGGCGTGGAGGCTGGCATCGCCGAGACCAAAGATGCCCTCGTCGGTGAGCAGCTTGAAGACGAGCCAGTGGCGCTTGGCGTTGCGGTGAAAGGTGCTGACGACGAACGGCTCGACGCCGGTGATCTTCATGCGCTGTCCCCCTCGTGATCGCCAACATCATAGGGGGTCGTCCGAGGAAGGCGCGCGAGCAGAGAGGAGACGCTAGCGCGAGCCGACGATCAGCATGCCCGGCGTCGGGTGGAGCGGGGCGGGCGCGGCAGCCGGCACAATCGTCATGCTCTGGGCGGCGCGGCGCTCGATGCGGGCCATCGACTTCGCCAGTTCGGCCTGCCAGAGCCGAGCGCGGTCCGGAGCCTGCGCCGGTGCCAGATCGCGCTTCACCGGCAGGCTGTCGGTGCTCGATCCTGCGCGGTAGAGGGCGGCGACTCGAGCGAAACGTGCGTCCTGCATCACACCTGGACTATCGGCCGGTCCGGCCGAAAGTTGAGCCTCAGGTGGTCGGGGGGCTCGGAGCGGCGCTACCCTTCACAGGACCAGTCCGTGTTGTCAACGTGCAGGCGCAGATATCGCACCAGAATCGACGTTGGAACGGAGAGTGAGATGGAGCTGAAGGGCAAAGTCGCGATCGTCACTGGCGGCGGCACCGGCATGGGGAAGGCGATCTCGACGCTGCTGGCCGCGTCCGGTGCGAGCATCGCGGTCAACTACTCGCGCTCGGAAGACGACGCCGTGGCCACCGCCGAGGAGTTGACGAAGGCCGGCGTGGAGGCGATGCCGATCCGCGCGGACGTCTCGTCGGCCACCGACGTCGCGGCGATGATCGAGCAGACGGAGCGCCAGCTCGGCCGCGTCGACATCCTGGTGAACAACGCCGGCTACACGAAGTTCGTCGCGATGAACGACCTGGATGGCATGCCCGAAGACGAGTGGGACCGGATCATGGACGTCAACGTCAAAGGGATCTGGCTCTGCACGAAGGCTGCCGCCCCGGCGATGCGGCGCGCGGGCGGCGGCGCGGTGGTGAACGTGACCTCGGTGGCCGGGCTCAAAGTCGCGGGCAGCAGCATGGCGTACGCCGTCTCCAAGGCGGCGGCGATCCACCTGACGAAGTGCCTGGCGGCGGCGCTGGCGCCGGACATCCGCGTCAACTCGGTGGCGCCAGGGCTGGTGTTCACCCGCTGGTGGGCCCACGCGGCCGATCGCCGCGAGCAGATGGAGCAGGGCATGCCGCTCAAGCGCTCGGTGGCGCCGGAGGAAGTGGCGTCGACAATGCTCGAGCTGATCAGGAACGATTCGATCACCGGCCAGACCATCGCGCTGGACGCGGGGGCGCTTCTGCCATAATCCCATCGCCCCCTCTGAGATGATTCCTCTTTTCGCTTCCCTCTACGCGGCGCTGCTCCAGTTTGCCGTCGGATCGCTGTTCGCCGCCCTCGTCAGCGACTCCGGCGGCAAGGTCACGCCCGGATTTCTGCGCCAGGCAGCGGTCGCGGCGTTGTTCGGCGCGTTCCTGGCCTGGACGTTGACCGGGCGCAGCGCCCCCGGCGAAGGCGAGTCAGCGCTGGCCCTGCTGCTCCTCACGGCCGTCTACACCGTGCTCCAGTTCACCGGCCAGCGGACGGCGCGCCTCCGGCTGGGCTGGCTGGGCGTGCTGGCCGGCGCCGTGGCGATCGTGCTGGCGGCGTTCGCCCGTCCGAGCCCGTCGCTCGGCCCGCTCCTGACCGGGCTGGCCTCGGTCTCCTCGGCGGTCGCGCTCGGCGCGTCCGTGATGGCGCTGGTGCTCGGGCACTGGTATCTGGTGACTCCACGCCTCTCGGCGGTCCCGCTGCGGCTGCTCTGCGACCTGGCGATCGTCTCGTTGATCGCGCTGACCGGCTTCGCGCTCTGGTACGTGATGGAGCGCCCTGCCGCGACGGCGTTCGGGCCGGACATCGCGGCGTTCCGCTGGTCCGGCTTCGTGGCCGTGACCCTCTTCCCGATCGGCGCGACGATCGCGGCGCGGCTCTGCTGCCAGGAGTGGCCGAGAGGCCGGGCGATTCAGGCGGCGACCGGGCTGCTGTACATCACGGCGGCGATGGTCCTGGCCGGCGCGCTGGCGGGCAACATGGTGCTGCTGACGGGGTAACGGGCCCACCGGGGGTGGGGTCAGCCGTCCGTGCCCGGCTGGCCCACCAGGGTGTAGCCGAGGCCGCGTCGCGAGACGAGGTAGCGCGGCATCCTGGGGTTCTCCTCGATCTTGCGCCGCACCAGCCGAACGTAGCTCTTGACGTACCCTAGCTCGTTGACGTACTCCGAACCCCAGACGTGCGCCAGGATCTCGCCCGGCGGCACCACGCGGTCAGGCCGCCGGGCGAAGAAGACCAGCAGCCGATACCCGGTCGCCGAGAGATCGACTTGCCGCCCACGTACCCAGACCTCGGCGCGGCTGACGTCGATCGCCAGCCGTCCCTGGTCGAGCTCGATCAGCGTCGACGGCCGGGAGCGCACTGCTTCGGCACGGCGGAGGACGGCGTCGATCCGCGCGGCCAGCACCTCGACGTCGACCGGCTTGACGATGTAGTCGTCGGCGCCGGCCCGGAGCCCGCGCACGATGTCGGCGGACCCGGACTCTTCCGCCAACAGGATGACCGGGACGTCGCCGAGCTCGCGGATGCGGCGCAGCAGCTCGAAGCCGTCCAGGTGCGGCATGACGGTATCGGCCACGACAAGGTCTGGCCGAAATTGGTGGAACGCTCGAATCCCGTCGAGACCGTCAGCGGCCTCGACGACGTCGCGCTCATGCTCCAAAGCCGCGCGAACTTGTTGTCGCAGCGAGAGATCATCGTCGACGATCAGGATACGAGTTGTGGACTCAGCCAACGATTCACCGCACCGAAGAAGGCTTTTTGACGAGACATTGACCTCATCTTTTCGTGTCTTTGACTTGATCTCAGGTTGTTCTCGTGAGTATAGGCACTGCCTCGCGACATGACCAGTGTACTTTCACACACAGGTGCGTCAAGACCATCTCAATTTGTTATGGCTCATCCTCGCGGGGGTTGTCCGCTCCAGACAGCGGTATCTACCGTCTGCCCGGTACGCTCCCTGCATCATGGCTCTCCGAGCGCCGGTCGCCGCTGAAGGCCGCTCCGGACGCTCCGGAGGAGAGATGGAGCACGTCGACGATTCCACCGTTCTCGACGAGCGGCTGGCGGCGCTGCGGCAGCGCCGCCGCGGTTTCCCCGACCGGCGCGAGCCGTTCACGTCACTCGCCGAGGCAATCGTCTGGTGCTCGAAGGTGCCAGCCGAAACGATGGAGTTGGAGGCGGCAGCCGGCGCGCGCCGACCGATGGCCGACGTGGCAGAGGACGAGGAGCGGCTCCGCACCTCCGAGCTGGAGCGCGCCCGCGAGTCAGCGCTCGACCTGGAGAACGGGCTCCGCCTGGCACGCTCAGCAGGCAATGGCGAAGTGGCACTCGACTCCCGCGACCCGGCCGAGGACCGGCTGGCGGGCGCGCTGATCTCGATCCTGGTGGCCGCCGACTTCGCGACGGCGCGCACCGAGGAGCTGGGCGACGACCAGTATCGGTACTATCTCAGCGTGGACTGGCCGAAGCTTGACGCGATGTCGGAGCGGATCGGGCTCCCGCCCGTCACCCGCCTCCTGGCCGACCGTCCCACGTAGGCACCCGCATCGGATGCACCCAACCGGTTGCCAGCAACTTCCATTGAGGCTTTCGATTTCGCCTCGATGAGTTGCCTGACGATTCGCCGGTCATCTTCGAACGAACGACGACCAGCAGCGGGCACTATACGCTCTGGGGTGATCCAGCGGTCATACTGGGGTGTATAACCGACGTGATACCTGTGGGCAGCCGAGGCGATAGAAGATGAACAGGACGTACGAGCTGTGGGATACGAGCACCAGCAATCTGGTGGCAGCTCACGGTTCAGAGGCCGAGGCTCTGGCATTCGTTCGCGCCTACGCAGATGAGCACGGGACGGCATACCCGGCGTCCTGGGTCTTGCTCTGGGACGACGACGATACCGACGATGCCGGTCAGATCGCCGAGGGCTACTCCCTCCTCTCCCTCGCCGGCGTCATCACCACGCCTGAAGTGACGGAAGAGGCCGCCAGGCGCCGCGCTGGGTAGGGGAAGATCTCGCCAACGGGCGTCATCCCCTTGCCTCAAGCCGAGGCCTATTGCGGGAGGGCGATCTCGGCGGGCTGGTCGAAGGCGTCGTAGACGGTCGTCATGTAGTGCGAGGTTGCCACCATCACCTCCCGCCGGAGCAACCCGTCCGTCGTGTCGAGCCACCAGCAGTACCACGCCCGGTCGCGCGGCACGTAGAACGAGAGCGTCCGGGCCGCCTGTCCGTCCACCGTCGTCTCGTGGCCGATCCGCTGGGCCGTGGCGCCCTCGTACGTGTCACGATAGGTCGGGTAGCGGAACGGCGCGCTCCTGCGGACCGTGCGCCACGGCTCCTCCAGACGTCGGAACGCCTGCGTCGGACCGATGGCGATCGAGGCGTCGCCCTCGGCGGTCGTAAGCTGGAATCGGTCTGGTGCGACGTACTGCGCCGTCGAGAGCACCACGCCGCCCGTGCCATCCGCCAGGGCGTCGCGCTGACGCACGGCGCGCAATTGCTCCATTCGGGCGAGCGTCGCCTCGAACAGCGCCTCGGCCGACGGCTCGGTTGCTGGCGGGTCCAGGCCGGAGCGGTTCGGGTCTGGGACCAGGAGGTCGAACGGCACCTCGACTCGCCCCTGAAGGTGGACGGTGGTGCTGACCAGCACGCGCCACCAGCCCGGCCGCGAGAATGGCGCAAACGTAACGACCTGGCGCCCGTCGTCCTGCTCCTGGGCGTACACCTCGACGGGCGAGGGCGATCCGGCCAGCGGCGCGTCGAGCGGCGCCAGCTCCGAGGCGGTGAGCGTCACGGCCGTCTGCCCGACCGGCCGCCCACTGCCATCCACGACCTGCACCTCGGCCTCGACGTCGCCGACCCGCACCCGGTCGAGGATCAGGTGGAGCCGTAGTCGGCCCTCCTGGCCGGCCGGCATCGCCAGGTTGACCGGCAGCGTGCTCGTCGCGCCGGGCGGCGGCAGCAGCGCCAGCGCACCGGCCGTCAGCAGGACGCCCGCGCCCAGCACCAGCTCGGCAGCCAGCGGGACGCGGGAAAACTTCTCCGGCAAGGCAACGCGGCGGCGCCAGACCACGAACGCCGCGCCCAGCAGCAGCACGACGAGGCCGAGCTTGAGCAGGAGCGATTGCCCGTAGCGGCTCGCCGTGAGGCGGGTGGGGTCCAGGCTCAGCACCCAGCCGGCCCCGATGCCGCTCAGGACGGCGACCCCGGCAGCCGCCAGCGCGAACTGACCGAAGCGGATGCCGACCGGGCCGGCCGCGACGGCGCGCTCGCGGAGCAGCATCGGAATGACCAGCGCGAACGTCGCGGCGCCGCCGAGCCAGGCGCAGCCGGCGAGCTGATGGGTGGCGTCCACCAGGACCGGACCGAGGCCGCCATTGGCGGCATGCCCGGCCTGGGCTCGGGTGAGAACGAGCAGCGAGGCGAACGCGAGCGCCATGCCGCTGGAGCCGCCTGGCGCCGCGAGATAGCCGATCATCGGCACCAGGCAGAGGCGTAGCAACGCCAGAGCGCCCGCCTTCCCGATGCCGGTGAAGGCGATGGCCTCGGCTGGCGGCGTGCTGGAGAAGATCCCGTAGCTGGCGATTGTCTCGGCGACGCTGACCAGAGCCAGCACCCCAAGTGCCACCAGGAAGGCACGCCAGAACCGGTCGAGCGTCCTGGGAGCAGCCCCCAGACGTGCCAGGACCGGCTCGAGCGCCCAGGCGCGGAACGCCAGCCCGCCGAGCACCAGCGACGTCGCGATGAGGGCGAGCCACTGAATCGCCAGCTCCAGGGCGGACGGCAGCACGGCGGGGGCACCAGGGTCGGGCGGCGGCGACCGTCCGACGCCGAAGCGGTAGACCCCTTGCCAGCGGTGGCCGTCCACCTGGGAGAGGCTCCACCAGCGGACGGTATAGACGCCCTCGGCCAGGTTGTCGAGCTCGATCGTCAGCAGGCGGTCGTTGGGCGGCCCGATGGCGGGCTCCGGTGTGGTGAGCCGCTGGCCGCGCTCGTCGATCACCTCCACGCGGGTGGCAGATCGATCGAGCGGCTCGGTGAAGCGCAGACGGAGCTCGGCCGGCGGAGCGGGAACGGCCGCGCCGGCGGCGGGCTCGGCCTGCTGGAGGTCCGCGTGGGCGTGCACGGGCGCAGGCACACCCGCGAACAGGAGGACCATGGCGACCAGTGCCAGACAACGAGCCACGCGAGAAGTGTGACACGTCCCCGGTCGCAATGGTAGCGATTGCGCGTGGATGCCGCGATCCCGCCGGGCGGGGACCCACCGGCATCCGAGCGGTTTCTGGAGGTTGCGCGCACGACACCTGCCCCACCCGGACGGGTGTCTCGGCGCATCGCCGAACGGAACAAGCCCCGGGCGGCGACCTGGCCGCCGCCCGCTGCTGGACTCAGCGGTGTGGGGCTGTTCGGCGATTAGTTGAGCTGCATCCGATCTGGCGGCCCCTCGTCAAGCCTCTCGAGGACGCGGTCAAGCACGCCAAGGCGCTGCCAACGCTGATACGTCCGATGGACCGAGCTGTCGTCTGGATACTCCTTCGGCAGATGGTTCCAGCGGCAGCCGGTTTGCGTGCGGTAGACGATAGCGTCGAGCGCACGTCGCTGATCGATCCGCTTTCGGCCAAGGCGGCGCGGTGGGTCGTACTTCTCGAGAATCGGCTGTACCGCTTCCCAGGCCTCGTCAGAGACGTGGATGATCGGAGCGTCGGCGTGTACGCCGTTCGTGGAGACGGTCACAACGTCCCTCCTTTCCTCGCGCGGCGCCGTGCAAGTTCCGTGCCACGTGACAGACTCCATCTCAATGCGCTGTCGGCGGCGCTCGCCACTGCTCGCGTGGCACCCGGACTCGGGCTGGCGCCGCTCCGGACGGCCCGACTGGCGATTCGTGACGAACCTGTAGCACGCTCACGCGGGGACGCGGCGGCCGACCAGGAGAGAGGTGCGGCCGGACGGTGGCTCCCGTCAACTGCCCGAGAGCGGCCGAACGGGCCGTTCGCGGTACTCGGGCGAGAAGAACGCCCGAAACCGCCCGCTTACGTCTTGTGACACTTCCAGCACGGGGCGTACAGTGCGCCTGCCGTGGTGCGCAGAGCTTCTCAGGTTCTTCTGCCCGTGATCCGCCGCCAGCCCCTCCGGGCGCTGAGCGGCGCGTCAGCATGCCGTGGGACAGCAGCCAGCCGAGCGACCGTCTGGGCTGGCCGGGCGGCCCGCTGGAGCCGTGACGATCTGCGCCACGATCTGATGACGTCAGTCGGGAGGACGCCATGAGCGTCGTTCCGATCTCGACGCGCCCCGCACGCCTCAACGGCCTGAATCGCCAGCGTCCGTCGCTGACGCCGGTGGCGACCCCCGCGGCGTCTCCCGGGACCGACGCGCGCCCGACGCCGATCGCAGCCGCGCGGCCCAGCCAGGCCGTCGCATCCGATCGCCAGGTGTTCGGCCGGGCCGCGACTCGGCCGCGGACCGGCCTGTTCCTGATGACGGCCATCCTCCTGCTGGCGCTGGCCGAGCTGCTCCTGGCCCTCTTCCCGATGCTGCGCGTGATGATCTGGGGCATCGGGATCCTGACGGCGCTCGGGGCAGCGGCAGCCGGCGTCGCGGCGGCCCAGGGAGCGCGCGGACGAGCGCGGACCGTCTGGCTGCTGACCGGCGCGGCGGCAGCCTCGATCCTCCTGGGGATGCTTGCCCGAGGGCTTCCATCCGTCGATCGGCTGAGCGCTCCGACCTTTGGACGCGACGACGCCGGGTTCGTCGCGGCGGTGGCGTTCTTGGTGCTGGCCGCGACGATCCGCCTGGACGGTGAGCGCAACGGCCTCCGCCGCGCCCGCCTGCTGATCGACGTGGTGATCTTGAGTCTCTCACCGGCCGTGTTCGGCCTGATCGTGACGACGTACACGGACGTCCTCGGCCCGCGCGAGGTGCTGCTGGCACCGGGCGGCCTGCTCTACCTCTCGGCGTACGCGGCGTGTGCGTACGCGATGTTCTGGGTGACGCGGCGGACGGCGTTCGCACGGCCGGCTTCGCCCCAGGGGCTGCTCGCCTGGGGGACGCTCGGCGTCTCGATCGGCGCGACGCTTCACGCCGGGCAGCTTTTGCGCCTGCCGCTCTGGGAGTGGGGGCTGGGCCAGCCGTTCTGGATCGTGGGGCTGGCCGGTATCGGGCTCGGCGCGCTGACCGTGGCCCGGGTGCCGGACGCGGAGGTCGCCCACAGCCCGCCGGAGGGCGACTCGCGCGACGACAGCCGCCTGCGGATGATCCCGGCCACCGGCGCCGGGCTGCTGGTGTTCCTCGCGCTGGCCGGTCAGCTGCTCACGGATCGCCCGCCGGCCGGCGAGCTGTTCGTCGGCACGCTCACGCTCTCAGTGCTGTTGGTGGTCCGGCTGGTGTTGACCTTCGGCGAGAACGGCTGGCTGCTGCGCCGCCTGGAGACCTCCGGCCACGCCGAGGAGCGGCTCCGCGATCTGGGCCTGGCGTTGAACCTCCAAGCCAGCCTCGAGATGGAGCGCGTCCTGGAGCTGGTCTGCCGGCAGGGCCGGGCGGCGCTCAGAGCCGACAACGTCGTGATGTGGCTGGTCGAGTCAGAATCCGGCGAGATCAAGGTGGCTGAGTCGGCCGGGGTCCGGCGCGACATCCTACGGGATCGACGGATCCCGATCCGCGACCGCGCATCTCTGGCGGCGCGGGTCATCCGAACGCGGGCGCCGGAGATCGTGCAGCACGCGACGACGGCCCGGCGGAGCCACCCGCTGCTGACGGTGCTGCTCCGGCAGCAGTGCATGCTGGCCGTGCCGCTGCTGCGCCACCGGGAAACGATCGGCGCGATCGTCTTCGGCAGCACCCGGCTGCCGGAGGCGTTCCAGGAGCGCGACATCTCACGAGCCGAGCTGCTGGCGGCCCAGGCGATGGTCGCGATCGACAACGCCCGCCTGTACGGCGAGGCTAGAGGCCAGTTGGAGGAGACGACGGCGCTCTACGAGATCGCCAGCGCGGCTCGCGACGCGCTCACGGCCGAGGACCTGGCGCAGGCACTGGTGGACATTCTGCGGACGCACGTCGGGTACGATCGCGCGGCCGTCCTGATGGCCGAGGGCGGCTCGCCGATCCTGCGGCCAGTCGTGACGGACGATCGTGCCGTCGTCGGCCCGGGCGCGCGCGCCAGCGGGCAGGCCGGATTTGGGGCGCTGCTACCGTCGTCGGTGGCGAGTCAGGCGTCTCGCACTGGCAGGTCGGTCATGAGCGAACCAACCGAGGAGCACCCGGTGGCGATGCTGGCCGTCCCGATGATGGCCCAGGACGGCAGCGTCGGCGTGATCGAGCTGGAGCGGGCGGACGGGCGGTTCCTGGAGCGTGAGGAGCGAGTGGCCGCGGCGCTGGGGAACCACGTCGCGCTAGCGCTCAAGAACCTCCAGCTCGCCGAAAACGCCCGCGAGGTCGCGGCGCTCAAGAAGATCGACCGGCTGAAGACGGAGCTGCTTTCGACCGTCTCCCACGAGCTGCGTACGCCGCTCAGCTCGATCAAGGGGTACGCGACGACGTTGATGGAGCACGGCGAGGTTTTGAGCCCGGAGGAGGCTCGCGAGTTCCTGGAGATCATCGACAGCGAGAGCGACCGGCTCGATGAACTGATCCGCAACCTGTTGGACATGTCCCGGCTGGAAGCGGGCGTCCTCAAGATCGACCGCGAGCCCACCGACCTCGCGGAGGTCGCGAGAGCGTGCATGCGGCGGGTGCAGCGCCACACGGAGCGTCATCAGCTCCTGCTCGAGTGGGAGACTGATCAGCTCGTGGACGTGGACCCGAGCCGGATCGCCCAGGTCATCACCAACCTGATGGAGAACGCCGTGAAATACTCGCCGGATGGCGGCGAGATCCTCTCGGCGGCCCAGGTGCAGGGAGCGATGCTCCAGGTCAGTGTCGCCGACCAGGGAGTCGGCATTCCTCAGCGCGATCTCCACCGCGTCTTCGACCGGTTCCACCGCGTCGAAGGCGAGATCTCGAAGCGCGTGGGCGGGACCGGCCTGGGGCTGGCGATCTGTCAGCGCCTGGTGGAAGCCCACGGCGGAAAGATCTGGGTGGAGAGTCGGCTCGGGAGAGGTAGCACCTTCTACTTTACGGTTCCGCTGACAAGGATGGAGGCACGATGAACGCGAGCAAGAAGACGTCGGTGCTGGTCGCGGATGACGATCCGCGGTTGCTCAAGCTCGTTCAGCGCAACCTGGAGCTGAACGGCTACCGGGTGCTGACGGCGATGGACGGCACGAACGCGCTGAAGATGGCGGAGGCCGAGGAGCTCGATCTGCTCCTGCTTGACATCATGATGCCGGGCATGGACGGGCGGGACGTCTGCCGCCGGGTCCGCGAGTTCTCGACGGTGCCGATCATCATGCTGACGGCGCGCGAGGCCGAGGAGGACAAGGTGTCAGGGCTGGACGCCGGGGCGGACGACTACCTGACCAAGCCGTTCGGCTCGATGGAGCTGCTGGCGCGGGTGCGGGCCGCCCTGCGACGCTCGCAGCTCTCCAGCGCCGAGCACGGGCAGCCAGTGTTCCAGACCGGCTCGCTGGAGGTCGATTTCGCGCAGCAGCTCGCCCGACTGCGCGGCTCGGCGGTGAACCTGACGCCGACCGAATTCCGGATCATCAGCTTCCTGGCCCGCAACGCCGGCCGCGTCGTGACCCAGGCCGACCTGCTGACGAAGGTCTGGGGGCCGGAGTACAAGGACGAGGCGCACCTGCTGCGGGTGAACATCGCGCGGCTCCGTGCGAAGGTCGAGCCGGACGCCGGCAGCCCGAAGTACATCACGACGCGGCCAGGGATCGGCTACACGCTCAACAAGCTGACGCCGGCGGCCGTCGTCTAACGCGCGCTTCCACTCGTACCGCGCCCCCTCACCTGACATCCAGGTGCGGGGGTGCTCTGCGCCGACGCCCGGAGGCAATCGGCCAGCACGCCGATCCCCAGCCTGATCGCCGGCTCGGAGAGGGCCGCGAACTGAAACCGTCTCAGGTGCGCGACTCCACGCGCTGGGCCTCGCCGCTCCCCTGCCGGCTGCCTCCCTGCAACCGGTCCACCAGCACCCGCGCGGCCTCATCCGCGACGTGCTCGCCGGACGGCCCCGCCACGCTCTTGCTGGAGCCTGACCGTGCCGCGTCGATCGCCATCTCGCACCTCCCTTCCAACACGCCGAACTGGATCGTCTCGTCAGAGCGTCCATCTGCTGACGTCGTTCGCTCTGATGCACAGGCAGCCTCTATGCCACCCGCCTCACGCGGGGACTGGGATGCCGTGGATTGCTGGCCTCCGGCGCCCGGCGGCGGTATCGTCTCGTCTGACGACATCCCGATCGTCCGCTCATGGCGCGACCTCCGAGCGGAGCCTCGCCAGAGCTGGGCGGTCCCATCGCCCGGGGGAGGACGACCATGGACCTGCGAGCACTCCAGCGGCCGTTGAAGGAGCAGTACCGGGCTGACCCGACGACCTCGCGCATCACGCTGCAGGCTCGGGGCACCCAGACCGACGCGCCGATCTCCTGTTCCGTCGATCTCGGCCGCGCGATCTACGATGCCCAGGCCCACGCCGGGGTCGGCGGCGCCGGCACTGGCGCCTGCTCCGGCGACTTGCTGCTGGGGGCGCTCGCCGCCTGCGCCCAGATCACCTGCCAGATGGTCGCCACGGCGATGGGCATCCCGACCCGCAAGATCGAAGTGATCGTCGAAGGCGACCTCGACCTGCGCGGCACCCTCGGCATCGCGCGCGACGTGCCGATCGGCTTCGAGTCGATCCGCACCCGCTTCGAGATCGACGCCCCGGATGCCACCCCAGAGCAACTCGCGGCCCTTCAGGAGAAGACGGAGCAGTACTGCGTCGTGATGCAGACGCTGACCCAGCCGCCGGCCATCACCACCGAGTGGTCCGGCACGGAGGCCGCCGCCCCCGCCTGACCACCTACACGCACCTGCTACCCCTTTCTGGCCCAGATCTTGAGGACATCTTCTTCATGAACGGCCTGGCATCACCCGGGCCGAACCGGTGGGGGGCAGCACGGAGCGCTCGACGTGCCCAACCAGTTGCCTCCCGCCAGGATCATGCCAGACCTGAAAGGGGAGCTATCGTGCGTCTTCGCATACTCGCTATGGCGCTCATCGCGATGCTGTTCGCGCTCGCGCAGACCATCGGGAGCGGCGCCTCGCTGATCGGCGACGCCACCGTCTACGCCGCCACGCTCGATCCGCAGGGCCCGACCTCCGTCGTGCTCCAGGATGAGGAGGACGACGACGATGACGACGACGACGGCGATGACGACGATGACGACGATGACGACGATGACGACGATGATGACGATGATGACGATGACGCGGAAGACGAAGATGAGGATGAGGACGACGACGAGGACGACGACGACTCGCTCGTAGAGACTGGCGACGACACCCCGGACTCGACGATCGACGACGAGTCGCTCAAGCAGCCGCTCCAGCAGGCCAGCGGCACCTCGAACGGCGGCGACAGCCTGGTCGCGACCCCCGGTGAGCGCGTCGCCGTCCGGATGTTCTCGTGGATGCCGGCCGGCGTCCAGGTGACGATCCGACCGATCGATCCGAACACCGTCGCAGCGGCCCCCGGCACGCGCGCTGGCGACCTGGCGTTCGTCCTCGAGGCCCGAGACGCCAGCGGCACGCAGCTCTCTTCGCTTCCCGCCGAGGTGAACCTGGCAATCCGCTACGCCGACTCAACCATCTCCGGCCTGAACGAGGGCACCCTGACGCTCTCACGGCTCAACACGACGACCAATCAGTGGCAGGCGGCCCCGAAACTCGTCCGCGAGCCGGACAGCAACTACGTCGCCGCCTCCGTGACCGAGCTCGGCACGTACGTCGTCTCGGCCAACTGAATCGCCGCACCGCCGACCGGCTCCCATGTCGATCGGTAGTGCCCTGACTATTTCCCGACGCAGGCGCCGGATGGACAGCCCGGCGCCTGCGTCGCCTGTTTAAATTGCACATTCCTGACCGGATGCTTTGCGACTCCCGGAGGACAGAGAGCTGCATCACTGACGCCAAACTCTGGCACGGCGACTGCGTAGAAATCTCTCCAGAACCCGCACGCATTCTGGAGGAATCTGATGGACAATCCTGTGGTCATCGTGCTGGTCATCGCACTGGTGGCCGCGATCGGAGCCGCTGTCTGGCTCTACATGCGGAACAGGCAGACCGCGGCCCTGCAAGACCGCTTCGGTCCGGAGTACGATCGCGCCCTCTCCGAGCACCATGACCAGTCTCGGGCCGAGCGTGAGCTGAAGGAGCGCGAGGAGCGCGTCGACCACCTGAACATCCGGTCGCTCGACCGCGAGGAGCGTGACCGCTTCGCGGAGCGCTGGCGGTCAGTTCAGGCCCGGTTCGTGGACGATCCGGCCGGCGCGACCGACGAGGCCGACCAGCTCGTCGGCGAGCTCATGGCGACGCGTGGCTATCCCGTCGGCGACTTCGAGCAGCGCGCCGCCGACGTCTCGGTCAACCACCCCCGCGTGGTCGAGCACTACCGAGCCGCCCACGAGATCGCCCTGCGCAACGCGCACGGCGACGCGGACACCGAGCAGCTCCGGCAGGCACTGGTCCACTTCCGTGCCCTCTTCGAGGACCTCCTCGAAGTTGAGGCCCCAGAACACACGGAGGCACGACGATGACGGACAAGCTTTCGACGGCCGACCTGGCCGGCGGCAACACCCGACGCACCCCCGAGACGCATGATGCGGACACTTCGGTCCAGACCCGCGACCCGGATCGCGACCGGCATGACGCCGACACCCGGGCGACCGATCGAATGGCAAGCGGGGGCGGCGCCTCGACCTTCGACGACCGCGACAAGACGGCATCGCCCACGACCGGCGACGCGGCTGGATCGACCGCGCGCCGGGGTGCTCAGCTTGCCAACCCGGCCGCGACCGACGGCGCCGCCACGTCCGCCGATCGCGCCGACCCGCTCTTCCCCTCCAGTGAGGCCGAGGGCTTCAGGGCGCGCTGGGTCGAGGTCCAGACCGGCTTCGTGGACGAGCCGCGCAGCGCCGTCGAGCGGGCGGATGGCCTGGTCGCCGAGATGATGAAGCGGCTCGCCCAGGTCTTCGCCGACGAGCGCGGCAAGCTCGAAGAGCAGTGGAGCCGCGGCGATGACATCTCCACCGAGGACCTTCGCCAGGCGCTCCGCCGCTACCGCTCGTTCATGGACCGCCTGCTCTCGGTCTAACACCAGGCTGCAGAGACTGGCCGTCTCGATCTGATGGCTCTCCACTTCCGCACAGCAAACGCAGCGAGCCGGACCCTCTGGTGGGTCCGGCTCGCTGCGTTTGCTGTGGGCCCCGCGAACGCGTTCGTGGCGTGGGTGCCACCCGGCACGAACCTTGATCCGACACGGAGGGGGATCCGCCAGACATCCGTCGTCCGCTTCATGCTGTTCATCGAATTGCTCCTGCGTCCCGTAGGGACGCTACGATGGTAGGCAGGGACTTCAGTCCCTGACGAAGGAGCAGGTCAGATGAAGATCGGGGTCTGGATCCCCAGCGTCAGGCGGTTCGCCAGCAACGAGAACATCCGCGCCAGCATCCTCCAGGCCGAGCGCCTCGGCTACGACTCGATCTGGACGATCGATCACATCATCGCGCCGACGGCCAACGCCAGACAGTTCGGCCTGATCTACGACCCGCTGATCGTCATGGCGCTCGCGGCCGGCCTCACCGAGCGGATCCAGATCGGCGTGAGCGTGCTGGTGCTGCCGTACCGCCACGGCGTGCTGACCGCCAAGATGCTCGCCTCGCTGGACGACCTGAGCAACGGCCGCATCATCCTTGGCGTCGGGGCCGGTTGGAACGCCGTCGAGTCCGGCATCCTCCACCTGCCGTTCGAGGAGCGCGGCCCGATGACCGACGAGTACATTCGGATCATGAAGGAGCTCTGGACGAACCCGAAGCCAACGTTCGACGGTGCCTACACGACGTTCTCGGACGTCGAGTTCCACCCGCTGCCAGCCCAGAAAGCCGGGCCGCCGATCTGGGTTGGCGGGAGCAGCCGGGCCGCCCTCCGGCGCACCGTCGAGCTTGGCGACGCCTGGCACCCGATCAACGTTACGCCGGACCAGCTTCGGAAGGGGAAGGCTGAGCTCGCGCAGCTCTGCCAGCGCTTTGACCGTCCCGAGCCCCCGGCCCTGACCCTCCGCATCGACGCCCGGCTCCTGCTGGACGAGTACCCGTACCCCGAGCCCGCCCATGCAGGCCATATGCTCGTCGGCACGCCGGACGAGCTGGTCGATCAGCTCGAGGAGCTGCGCGAGATCGGCGTCGAGCACTTCTCGCTGGAGTTCGTCGGGCGCGACTTCGCGGACTTCCAGGCCCAGATCGACGCCTTCGCCTCCGAGGTCCGCCCCCGCCTCAGCGAGTAGGCAGTAGGCGGAGGGCAGTAGGCAGAAAGTCCCAACTGCCTACCGCCTACTACGTCCGGGCGTAGATCGCGCGGGTCATCAGCAGCACCGCCAGCATCCCCACGATCAGCCCGGCCAGTGCCCAGCGCCGGACGGCCGCCACGCCGCTCGGCGCGTCAGGATCGAGGCGGCGGATCGCCGGACGGAGGCCTGCATCGCCGATCGCCCCCATGGCGATCGCCAGCACAATGCTCGTCGTGACGATCCCGCCCCACTCGCCCACGAACAGGAAGCCGTACCCCCGGCTGCGGGAGATCATAACCAGCCCGGCGATCACGGTCACCGCGCCGGCGATGCTGATCACGCGGGCCGTCGCCAGGGCAATCGCCCGTAACGATTCGTTCCGTTCGCGGGCCAGGGACGGCACGATCGCCAGCAGCATCACCGCGAACCCGCCGACCCACACCGCCGCCGCCGAGTCGTGAATCGCGCGCACCGCCCAGGTCACCAGCGCATCGACCACCCGATCGACCCCTCCTGACTCCTGACTACTCGCCCAGGATCTGCGCCACCACCTCGACGGACAGCTTCTCTTCGGCCAGGCCCCGGAAGGTACCGCGCGTCGGCGGCACGTCGTTGTAGTCCCGCCCGATCCCCATCTTCACATGGTGCGTGCTCGCCAGCAGGTTGTTCGTCGGGTCAAAGCCACGCCAGCCGTGCGTCGGCGTGTACACCTCGATCCAGGCGTGCGACGCTCCCGCCCCACGGCTCGGCTCTGGCACGCCGCTGGTAGATCCGGTCGCCACCCGCCCTCCCATCGGCGCTTCCAGCGTCTGGGTCTGCGTCATCATCCCGAGCGACTGCGTCTGCCGCGCCGGCGCCACCGCCTGCCTCGGCACGATGTACCCGCTCACGTAGCGGGCCGGCAGCCGGATCGCGCGGCACAGCCCGATCAGCACGTGCGCGAAGTCCTGGCAGACGCCCGTCCGCCCTTTCAGTACCTCCGGGACCGTCGTGGCGACCGTCGTCACATGCTGCTCGTACTGGAACTCGCGGTAGACCAGACCCATCAGCCCCTGGACGGCTTCGAGCGTCTCGTTCGCCGAGGCCGGGCGGTACGGTGCCGCCATTGCTTCGAGCGCCAGATCGGCCGGCACGATCGCCGACGGTGTCAGATAGTCGGCCAGCTCTGACGGTCCGAGCGGCGCCGGCTGCGAGAGCGGCAGCCGAAACGGGTCGTCCAGCAGCGTCTCGACGACCCCGCGCGAGACCAGCTCCACCTCGTCATGAGGCCGCGCGATCGTCACCAGGTGGGCCGCGTTCCCGAAGCCATCGTAGTAGCGCCGAATCGCGGCGGCCGGCGTCGCCCGAAGATCGTACTCCTGCCAGCGTTGATGGGCGTCCGTGCGCGGCCCGAGCCGCACGTCCATGACCCCCTCGACGACGTGCGTACCGTAGGTCAAGCGCGTCGTGTGCGTGATCCCGACCTTCACAGTAGTCGCCTCCCCCTCTCCCGCGGCAGGGAGAGGGGGTCGGGGGGTGAGGGCCACCTTTGTTGTTGCTGCTGTGTCGCCATGATCATCGCTGCCCGCGCCACCGCCACCAGTCGGCCAGGTTGCGGCTCGTCGCGCAGGTAGCCGGCCGTTACGTGCTCAGACACCACCTGGACGCGGTGCTGGACGTCCTCCAGGAACTCCTCCAGCCCCTCCTCCAACACCTCGTCCACGGCCGTGTGGCGCAGCCGCGCCTCCAGCAGCCCGAGCGCCCGCACCGCCAGGTCGCCCTTGCCGGCCCCCGGCGCCCCGACGACCACCGGGCCAGCGATCCCCTCCAACGCCGCCATCGCCGTCTCCAGGCAGAACCGGATCGACTGCGGGAAGAGCGGGTTCAGCAGCAGGAACTCGATCACGCGGGCCGGCTCGATTCTGAGCGCGTAGTAGTGGGAGTACGCCTCGGCGGCCCCGCACGAGCGCAGCACCGCCAGCCAGCGGACCACGTCGTCCTGACCTGCCCCCGACACGTTCTGGAGCAGCGGCGCCTGGAGCGTCAGGATCCGCGCCAGCGTGTCCGCCCGCTCCAGCGACCGGCCCAGGCAGAAGAACAGCCACGACTCGTCCCGTAGCAGCGTCGAGTCCGCCAGCCCCTGCACGAACAGCATCCCGTTCCGAATCGGCTGGTAGAAGGCGTGCGGGTCGTCCTCCGCCCGCGCGTCAGGCCGAGCCGTGTCGAGCGAGAGGTAGACCGTGTTGAGCTGCTCCCACATCTCGCTGGAGATCGACTCGCGCACGCCCTGCGCCGCCGACCGGGCTTTGCGGATGCAGTTGACCAGCGAGCTCGGGTTCTCCTGGTCGAACGCCAGGAAGTGACGGACGTCCCGCGCCGATGGGGTTCCGGTGCCCAACGACCGCGGATGATTCGGCCCGAGCAGCGGCGCCCAGACGTCGGCGCCCTCGTCCTGGTCGCCCGCGTCAAGCTCGAAATGCCAGACCACGTCGATCAGGCGCCCGACCCAGATCGCCCGCTCGACGTACCGGCTCATCCAGAAAATGTCGTCGGCGACCCGGCAGAGCATCAGCCACCCTCTCCTCGGGGCGCCATGTCCCCGGCGGGCGCAATGAATTGCGCCCCCGACGGTACGGACTCTTCCGGCACATGCCCCAGCACCCAGGTGTCCTTGCCGCCGCCGCCCTGCGACGAGTTCACCACCAGCGAGCCGCGCCGCAGCGCCACCCGTGTCAGCCCGCCCGGCGTCACCTTGACCTCGCGCCCGAACAGCACGAACGGCCGCAAGTCTACGTGCCGCCCCTCGAAATGGTCGTCAACCCAGCACGGGTGTCGGGAGAGTGCCAGCGTCGGCTGCGCGATGTACGAGCGCGGGTCCGCCAGAATTCGCTGCCGGAACTCCTCGCGCTCCGCCGCCGAGGCGTGCGGCCCGATCATCATCCCGTAGCCGCCGCTCTCGTTCACGGCCTTGACCACCAGCTCGTCGAGGTGCTCCAGGACATAGGCCAGGTCATCCTCCTCGGACGGCAGGTACGTCTGGACGTTCGGGATGATCGGGTCTTCGCCCAGGTAGTAGCGGATGATCCTCGGCACGTAGGCGTAGATCGCCTTGTCGTCGGCGACCCCGGTGCCGATCGCGTTCGCCAGGCTGACCCGGCCCAGCCGGTACGTCGCAACCAGCCCGGCCACGCCCAGCAGCGAGTCCGGCTTGAACGTCAGCGGATCCAAGAAGTCGTCGTCTACCCGCCGGTAGATCACGTCCACCCGTCGCCGGCCCCGCGTGGTCCGCATGTAGACGGTCGCGTCGTCCACGAACAGGTCCGATCCCCGCACCAGCTCGACGCCCATCGCCTTCGCCAGGAAGACGTGCTCGTAGTACGCCGAGTTGTAGACCCCGGGCGAGAGCACCACGACGTTCGGCTCATCCACGATCGGCGGCGCGATCGCCAGCAGCACTTCCAGCAGATCCTGGGGATACTGCTCGACGGGGCGAACGTCGTACGTCTCGAAGATCTGCGGCCAGGTCCGCTTCAGGACCCGCCGGTTCTCCACAAGGTACGAGACGCCGGACGGCGTTCGGAGATTGTCTTCAAGCACGAAGAACGCGCCCGAAGCGTCGCGGACCAGGTCGCTCCCCACGATGTGGGTGTACACCCCGAGCGGCACGTCCACCCCACGAAACTCGCGCCGGTACCCCGTCGCGCCCAGCACCAGCTCCGGCGGCATGACCTCCTGCTCCAGGATGCGCTGCTCGTGGTAGACGTCGTGCAGGAACAGGTTGAGGGCTCTGACCCGCTGCTCCAGGCCGCGCTCGACCTGCCGCCACTCGTCCGGTGTGATCATCCGCGGCACCAGGTCGAACGGCATGATCTTCTCGATACCTTCGACACCCTGGTTGACGGCGAACGTGATGCCCCGCGCCTGGAACGAGTGGTCGGCGGCTCGCTGGCGTCGAGCGACGTCGGCCGGGCTGAGCGTCGCCAGCTTTCGGGCGAGCTCGGCGTAGTGGTGCCGGACCTGCCCCGGCCCGGCAAACATCTCGTCCCAGAACTGCTCCGGATTGTACGGCGGCATCTCCCCGGCAGGTGCCTCGGTGTTGGCCGGGGCTCCGGGCGTCCCCGCCGATCGCGGGTCGGCAGGGACCGAGGTCACGCGGCGGACTCCGCGTCCTGGGCGGTGGCTTTCGAGTCGGCCCAGGTCGTGCCGTCGTCGTACTCGAGCCTGACGATCTCCGCCTGTTTGCTCGCCGAGAGCCGACCGGACGCCGGCCCGACGAACGTGCCCGAGGTCGGCGCCACGTCGGCGTAGTCTCGCCCGACGGCGACGGTGATGTAGTTCAGGCCCGCCCGGCGATGGTGGGTCGGGTCGAAGGCGATCACCTCGGGCAGGCCGAGGTCGTTCGCGTCTGCGACCAGCGCCTCGACCCAGGCGTGCGGCGCACCCTCGCCCAGCAGGTGTCCCGAGACATACCGAGCCGGGATGCCCAGTAGCCGAAGGACGGCCAGCATCATGTGGGCGTAGTCCTGGCAGACGCCCTTGCCCAGGTGGAGCGCCATCGCGGCCGGCGTCTGCACCCCGGTCACGCCGATCTGGTAAGCGATCGCGCCAGCCGCCCAGGTGTTGGCGCGTTCCGCGAGCGTGAGCTGGCTCGTCGCCTCGCGGGCAAGCTCGGCAGCCGCCGCCTCCAGGCTGGCGTCCGGCGCCGTCAGCGCCGTGGATTCCAGGAAGGTGCCGGCCGCCCAGGTGCGCGCCAGCTCCAGGCCCGGCCGAGCCGTGCCGCCAGCGATTCGCGCCACGCGATAGCTGGCTTCGAAGACGAGTTGCTCTTCGACCTTCGGAGCGCGCATGGTGCAGGTCCGGTTGCCGAAGGCGTCCTCGTGCCAGCTCAGCACCGGCGCCTGCGCGCCGTTGACGGTGAGCTGGTGCTCCAGGAGGCGCTGGTCGCCGTGGACCTCGCGCGGGACCATGATCAGCCGCTGGCGCAGCGTCGAAACCGGCGCGGTGTACTCGTACGAGTACCGCTGGCGGACCCCGTAGACGGCATGCTGAGCCCTGGGCCACTCCACCGAGCGCCAATCGAGCTCATGTCCACGGGGTACACCCTCAGCCTCTGACGTCCGCATCCTTGCCTCGCTCAGCCCCGAGCCTGCGCCGCTACCGCGCCGGGATCGGGGCTCTCTCCATCATGATCGGCAACCGGCCCCGATGACGGCATACCTGCCGACACAGGCAGTGTATCCTGGGAGATAGCGCCCTGCTCCGTGATCTCGTCCGCCCAGACTACCATGCTCTGAAGCGTCGCGCCGCCGTACGCCGTCGAGAGCGCCACGTCCACCGCGTCGCGCCCGTGCGCGATCTTGACCCGCCCGATCCTCGGCACGTTATGACGAGCGTCGAACGTGTACCAGCGTCCGCCCAGGTACGCCTCGAACCAGGCGTGGAAGTCCATCGGCACGTCCGGCGGCTCGACCGCGATGTCCGGCAGGTACCCGAACGTGTAGCGGGCCGGGATGTTGAGCGCCCGGCAGAGCGCCACGCTGAGCTGCGCAAAATCACGGCAGACGCCCTGGCGCTGCTTGAAGACGTCCAGCGCCGTCGTGGAAGGTCCGCTCAGCCCGTACCCGTACTCGACATTGGCATGTACCCAGTCGCAGACGGCCTGGACCCGCGCCCAGGTCGGCGGCGTCCCGCCGAACAGCCGCCAGGCGTCATCTAACAGCAGGTCCGACTCTATGTAGCGGCTGGGCAGCGTGAAGACCAGCGCCTCGTCCGGCAGCTGTTGGACGGGCACCAGCGGCGCATCGGCGACCACGAGGTCGGCCGCGCCGCTGACCTCGACGATCGCGTCGTACCGCACCACGGACGGGCCGGACGGCAACACGAACCGCCAGCACGGGTTCCCGAAGCCGTCGCCGTACTCGCGCACGTCGAGCACCGGCTCGGTCCAGCGGGACTCGTACCGGATCTCATGGTCGGCATCAGGACGCGCGCGCACGAGCATCAGCATCGGCACGGGCGCCTCGGTTTCGTACTTGAACTCGCAGCCAACTCGAACACGCATCGTCTTCGCCAGCGCTCCTCGGCAACCGCGTGATTCCAGGTCGTGCCGGGGCGCGGCGGTCCTGGTACTCAGGGTACTAGGCAACCCGCGTGCCGACCACGGTCAGCGCGCACAAAACGAGACGCGCGTTTCTGGGCGAGTTGTCAGAGTGTCCGGCGCGGGTCCAGCGCGTCGCGCAGGCCATCGCCGATGAAGTTGATCGAGAGCACCGCCAGGGTAATCATGGTGCCCGGGATGATCGCCGTGGCCGGTGCGATCGTCAGGAAGTTCAGGGCGTCAAACAGCAGTCGGCCCCAGGTCGGCACGTCTGGCGGGAAGCCGAGCCCCAGGAACGAGAGCGTCGACTCGGCGATCATCGCCGCCCCGACCGAGAGCGTCCCCGCCACGATGATCGGGCTGAGAACATTCGGCAGGATGTGCTTGATGATCCGCCACGACCCGGCCCCCAGGCAGCGCGCCGCCTCGACGTACTCACGCTCGCGCTGGGTCACGAAGCCAGCTCGCACCAGCCGGGCGGTCGCCATCCAGTTCAGGCCGCCGATCACCGCGACAACCAGGATGAAGACGCCTAACTCCGGACCGAACGCGGCCACCAGGGCGTTGCGATACAGGTAAATCACCAGCAACAGCAACGGGAGCTGCGGCACCGAGAGGAACACCTCGATGATCCGGCTCAGCGTGATGTCCATCCAGCCGCCGAAGAACCCGGCCAGCGCGCCGACGATCACGCCGATCGAGCTCGCCACTAGCATTGCGCACAGCCCCACGGCGAGCGAAACCCGCCCTCCCCAGAGCACCCGGGCCAGCGTGTCGCGTCCCAGATCGTCGGTCCCGAGCGGGTGCGCCCTCGAGAACGAGTTGGATGCCGCAAAGTCGATGTCGTTCATGTTGGTCTGCCAGATCAGCGGGCCGAAGAGGGTCACCAGGATCATCGAGAAGTAGATGAACGCCCCGACGAGCGCCAGCTTGTGCCGGCGGAAGCGCCGCCAGGTATCGCCGACGAGCGAGCGGTTGTAACGACCGGCCACCGGCGCCGGTGCGGCAATTGCAGCGCCACCGGCGGCGGCAGCCGTCTGGGTCGTGCTCATCGCGACTCCCGTCTCACCTTATCGATATCGGACCCGCGGATCGAGGATGCCGTACAGCAAGTCCGCGAGCAGTGTGAAGAAAACCACGAGCGCCGCGAAGACCATGACGATCGCCATGATCACCGGCGTGTCATTGTTCTGGATCGAAGAGATCAGCAGCGAGCCGACCCCCGGCACCCGGAAGATCTGCTCCGTCACCACGGCTCCCGTGAAGACCGTGGGGAGCTGCAACGCGATAAGCGTGACTACAGGAACGAGCGCGTTGCGCAGCACGTGACGCGTGACGACCACGCGCTCGGCCAGGCCCTTCGCCCGCGCCGTCCGAGCGTAGTCCTGGTTCAGATTGTCCAGCATCGAGGCTCGCACGTACCGGTTCAGCGTTGCCGCTTGCAACAGTGCCAGCACCGCGATCGGCATGATCGCCTGCTTCAGCCACTCAATCGGGTCGGTGACCTGCTGGTTGTAGACCATCGGCAGCCAGCGTAGCTGGACGCTGAACACGATGATCAGCAAGACGCCCGTGAAGAACGACGGCAGTGAGAAGCCGATGAAGCTCAGCCCGGTGAAGATGTGATCGAACGGAGAGTACTGTTTCGCGGCCGTCATCACCCCCAACGGGATAGCGATCAGCACCGCGATCAAGTACGCCACGCCGATCACCCAGAGCGTCGTCGGGATGCGGAACGAGATCAACGTCGCTGCCGGGATCCGGCTCGCGTACGAGTAGCCCCAGTCACCCTGGATGTACGAGGCCAGCCACTTGAAGTACCGAACGTAGACCGGCTGGTCCAGGCCGAACTGCTTGCGGATGTTCTCGCGAACCTCGGCCGGGATGTCGGTGCTGGCCGCCAGGTTCGAGAGCGGATCGCCCGGTGCCAGCGCCAGCACCGTGAACACCACCAGGCTGATCACCAGCAGGGTGGGGATCGCTATCAAGAGCCGCCGGAGGGCGTACGTCGTCACGCTCGCATCACCCCTTCTTCCAGACGCCGATCGCCTTCATCGGCGTCTGACTCCAGAACGTATCACCCGGGTCTTCCCCACACATCGCGCGGCGGACGACCTGTTCTCCAACACTCGGCCCGACCGGATCGGGCATCTATCCCTCTCTCCCATCAGGACTCCTCGCACGACCGGTGCCTCACCGCAGGGCACCGAACCGTTCGCGGATTCGCTCGGATGAGAGAGCACCGGCAGGGCAGCGCCACGACCAGGCGAGACCGTCCGAATCCTTCAGTCAACCCCGGCCGGTTTCGCCCGGTTCGCGAACCGGTGACGCCAGCCTATCATCACGCCCCCCGTAACGCAAGCGTTCCAGGATCGACGATCTACCGTCAGCCCTTCTTCCACTCTCCGATGTTCCAGGTCACGATGTCGAACGTCCGCGGCGCCGGCCCGGTCAGCGATTTCGTCTTGCCGTCGGCGAACAGCCGGTCGACCAGCGGCACAGCCGCGAAGTCCTTGACGACAATGTCGTTGAGCTGCATCCAGAGCTGCGTCGCCTTCTCGACGTTCACTTCGGCGAGCACCTGCTCGAACGTCTTGTCGTACTCCTCGTTCTTCCACTTCAGGAAGTTGCGGCCGGCGTAGTTGTTCGACTTCTGGCTCCAGGTCGTCGACGGGTCTGGCCCGGTATAGAAGCGGTTCATGTACTGAACCGGGAACGGCGAGTCCGAGCTGGACGAAAACATCAAGACGTCCGCCGAGAAGCGAGCATAGATGTCAGGGTTGCTCGGATCGCTGGAGAAGAAGACGCTCTGGTCCACCGACTTGAGCTCGGTCTCGATGCCGATCTTCTGCCAGCCGTCCTTGATGATCGCCTGCTCCTTCTGCCGGAGCGAGTTGATCGAGGTCACGAAGACGACTTTCATCCGCAAGCCGCTCGGGGTGACCCGGATGCCGTCGCCGCCGCGCTTGTAGCCGGCGTCGTCCAGGACTTTGCTCGCCTTCTCGATGTTGAACTCGGCTGTGGTGTTCTTGGACTGCAGGCCGGTCGGCGTCGTCAGGATGTTGGGCGACAGGTTCCCCAGCAGCCCGTCGCCGTACAACTGCTTGACGATCGTCGCCCGGTCCACGGCCAGCGTCATCGCCTCACGGACCTTGATGTCCGTCAGGAACGGATGCTTCGTACCCGGCGCCCCGGTCTCGCCGTTCACTTCCTTCGTGTTGTCGGCGAAGTTGTAGAAGAACTGCTCGGTACCCGAGCCCGGCGCGCTGACCAGGTCGCCCTTGCCACCGTTCATGATGTCCTGGAGAACCGTCGCTTCGACCTGGAGGTTCCAGGAGTAGTCGAACTCGCCGGTCTGGAACACCGCCCGAGCCGCCGAGACGGCGTCGCCGCCACCCTTGATCTCCAGCCGGTCGAACGCCATCTTGCTGAGGTCACGGTAGTGCGGGTTCGGCTTGTACACGACCAGGTCGCCGGGCTTGAAATCGTCGACCACGTACGGCCCGGTGCCGATCAGCTTCGTGTTAATCGGCGCCTCGCGGGACTTCGCGCCGACGAAATCCTTCATGATGTGCTTCGGGATGATCTGGCCGTTGGTCCCCGCGAACGGCACGAACCAGCCGCCGGTCGGCTCCTTGAACGTGATCTTGACCGTGCCCGGATCGATCGCCTCGACCTTGTCGATGTTCTGATAGGTCCCGGCAGTGGTCGCGGACGATTCCTTGTTCGAGACGTACTCGAACGTGAACGCCACGTCCTCAGCGGAGAACGCCTGGCCGTCCGCCCATTTCACGCCCGACTTCAGCTTGTAGGTCACGGACTTGCCGTCCGCCGCGACGCCGCCGTTCTGCTGGCTCGGCACCTCAGCTGCCAGGACCGGCGAGATCTTGCCCTCGGCGTCGACGGTGATCAGCGGCTCGGTGCAGCAGCGCGCGGCGAGATAGTCCTTGGTGCCCGACGAGAGGTGCGGGTTGAGGATCGTCGGCGCCTGCCAGAACAGCAGCTTGAGCGTCCCGGTCGGCTTCGAGGACGTCGAGGCGGGAGCAGCGGCAGCCGGCGTCGCGGCCTCAGCCGGCTTGGCTGGCGCGGCAGCGGCAGGGGCGGAAGTCGCGGCCGGAGCGGCGGGCTTCGTCTCGGCCGGCTTGGCGGGAGCGGCGGTCGGGGCCGCCGGGGCTGCTGGAGCACACGCCGCGAACAATGGCAGCGCAGCCAGTGTGAGTCCGACGCGGAGCAACTCGCGCCGGGTAACTACCGATCGATGCAAGTCAGTCCGAGAAGCGCGACGGTCCTGCCTCATCTGACCCTCCGGCCGAGTAGAGATGAGGCCAGACTAGCATCAGCACAGCTATCACGCAAGGGTTTGTCAGGTAGCACGGATCGGTATGGCAGGTCTACCTTCTGCCGCCTGAGCTCCTCGCCTCAGGCCTTCTTCCACTCCGCGATGTTCCAGGTCTCGCTGTCGAACGGCCGGATCGCCGGCCCGGTCAACTGCTTCGACTTTCCGCTCGAGAACTTCCGGTCGACCAGCGGGACGGACGCGAAGTCCTTGACGACCAGGTCGTTGAGCTGCTGCCACAGCGTCGCGGCCTTCTCGGTGTTGGTCTCCACGAGCACCTGGCCCCAGACCTTGTCGTACTCCTCGCTCTTCCACTTGGTGAAGTTGCGGCCGGACCAGTTGTTCGCCTTCTGCGCCCAGGTCCGGGATGGATCCGGCCCGGTGTAGAACCGGTTCATGTAGCCGACCGGGAACGTCGAGTCGAACGTCGAGGTGAACATCTGGACGTCGCTCGAGAATCGCGACGTGATGTCCGGGTTGCTCGGATCGCTGGAGAAGAAGACGCCAGCGTCGATCGACTTGAGCTCGGTCTCGATGCCGATCTTCTGCCAGCCGTCCTTGATGATCGCCTGCTCCTTCTGGCGCAGCGAGTTGATCGACGTCTGGAAGACGACCTTCATCCGGACCCCATCCGGCGTCATCCGGATGCCGTCACCGCCCTTCTTGTAGCCGGCGTCGTCCAGAAGCTTGTTCGCCTTCTCGATGTTGAACTCGGACGTCGTGTTCTTCGACGCCAGGTTCGTCGGCGTCGTCAGGATGTTGGACGTGACTACCCCAAGCAGCCCGTCGCCGTACAACTGCTTGACGATCGTGGCGCGATCGATCGCCAGCGCCATCGCCTCGCGGACCTTGATGTCGGAGAGGAACGGGTGCTTCGTGCCCGGGGCGCCGCGCTCGCCGTTCGTCTCCTTCGTGTTGTCCATGAACGGGAAGTAGACCTGCTCCACACCGGAGCCGCTCGGGTTGAGCAGGTCGCCTTTGCCGCCGTTCATGATGTCCTGGAGGACCGGCGCCTCGACCTGGAGGTTCCAGGAGTAGTCGAACTCGCCGGTCTGGAACACCGCCCGAGCTGCTGTCGTCGGATCGCCGCCGCCTTTCAGCTCGATCCGGCCGAACCCGACCTTGCCGGCGTCACGGAAGTTCGGGTTCGGCCTGTACACCACCAGGTCGCCCGGCTTGAAGTCTTCCACCATGAACGGCCCGGTCCCGGTCGGACTGGTGTTCTGCGGCGCCTCGCGTGACTTCGCGCCGACGAACTCCTTCATGATGTGCTTCGGCATGATCGCGCCGCTGCCGCCGGCGAACGGCACGTGCCAGCCGCCGGTCGGCTCCTTAAAGGTGAACTTGACCGTGTTCGGGTCCACGGCCTGCACGCTCTCGAGGTTGGCGTAGCTGCCAGCCGAGGTCGCCGACGACTCCTTGTTGGCGATGAACTCGAAGGTGAACGCCACGTCGTCGGCCGAGAAGGGCTGCCCGTCCGACCACTTGACGCCCTGCTTCAGCTTGTACGTCACCGATTTGCCGTCCGGCGCCACGCCGCCGTTCTCGGTGCTCGGCACCTCGGCCGCGAGGATCGGCAAGATCTTCCCCTCGCCGTCAACCGAGATCAGCGGCTCCGTGCAGCACCGCGCGGCGAAGTTGTCCTTCGTGCCGCTGGCAAGGTGAGGGTTCAGGATGGTCGGAGCCTGCCAGAGCAGCATCTTCAAGAGGCCCCCGGCCGCCGCGCCCGGGGCTGCCGGCGCCGCCTGGGCCGGCTTCGACTCGGCTGGCTTCGCGGGTGCAGCCGCCGGCGCGGTAGCCGCGGCGGGAGCTGCCGGCTTGGCGGCCTCGGCAGGTTTGGCGGGCTCGGCGGGCTTCGCTTGCCCCGACGAAGGAGGGGGAGCCGCCTGCGGGGCGCACGCGGCGAACAGCGGCAACGCCGCCAGCGACAGCCCGACGCGCAGCATCTGGCGCCGGGTCATGGTCGAACGACGCACGTCAGTACCGGTGACAGAGCGGTCCTGGCTCATCGGTCCCTCCGGCGCGAGATTTTGAGTCGAATCCAGCCTAGCATCCGCCGGAACCGCGTGCAAGCAAGCCTCGCGATCGGGTGGCCCTCTCGAAGCACATCAGAAAAGGGGGCGAGCCGATGCCCGCCCCCCTCCTGACTCCTGTCTCCTCGCCCTCAGCCCTTCTTCCACTCGTGGATGTTCCAGGTCAGGTTGTCGAACGGGCGCAAGGCCGGGCCGGTGAGCGCCTTGGTCTTTGCGTCCGTGCTCTTCCGATCCACCAGCGGGATCGACGCGACGTCGTTGATGATCAGGTCGTTGAGCTGCTGCCACAGCGTCGCGGCCTTTTCCGGATTCAGCTCGACCAGCACCTGATCGAACAGCTTGTCGTACTCGTCGCTCTTCCACTTCATGAAGTTGCGGCCGGACCAGTTGTTCGCCTTCGTGCCCCAGGACCGCTCGGGGTCCTTGCCGGTGTACCAGCGGTTCATGTAGCTGACCGGGTGGGGCGAGTCGAACGTCGAGGTGAACATCTGAGTGTCCACCGAGAAGCGGGCGAAGATGTCCGGGTTGCCCGGGTCGCTCGAGAAGAAGACGCCAGCGTCCACCGACTTGAGCTCGGTCTCGATGCCGATCTTCTGCCAGCCGTCCTTAACGATCGCCTGCTCCTTCTGCCGGAGCGAGTTGATCGACGTCTGGTACACCACCTTCATCCGGACGCCGTCCGGGGTGACCCGGATGCCGTCGCCGCCCCGCTTGTAGCCGGCCTCGTCCAGGAGCTTGTTCGCCGCGTCGATGTTGAACTCGGCCTTGGTGTTCTTCGAGGCAAGGTTGGAGGGGGTGGTCAGGGTGTTGCTGGTCTCGGCGCCGGTCGGGCCGTACAACTGGGTGACCATCGTCTTACGATCGATCGCCAGCGCCATCGCCTGGCGGACCTTGAGGTCTTTCAGGAACGGATGCTGGGTGCCAGCCTTGCCGCGCTCGCCGTCGACTTCCTTGGTGGTGTCCGCGAACGGGAAGTAGATCTGCTCGACGCCGCCGCCCAGCGAGGTGAGCAGGTCGCCCTTTCCGCCGTTCATAATGTCCTGGAGGACCGCCGCCTCGACCTGAAGGTTCCAGGCGTAGTCCATCTCGCCGGTCTGGAAGACCGCGCGGGCTGCCGAGACGGCGTCACCGCCGCCCTTGATCTCGATCCGGTCGAAGCCGAGCTTGGCGACGTCGCGGTAGTTCGGGTTCGGCTTGTAGACCACCAGGTCGCCGGGCTTGAACTCGTCGACCATGTATGGCCCGGTCCCGAACAGCTTGGTGTTCAGCGGCGCCTCGCGGGACTTCGCACCAAGGAAGTCCTTCATGATGTGCTTCGGGAGGATCTGGCCGTTCGACCCGGCGAACGGCACGAACCAGCCGCCGGTCGGCTCCTTGAAGGTGATCTTGACGGTGCCGGGGTCCGGTGCCTCGACCTTCTCGATGTTCTGGTAGGTGCCGGCCGTCACGGCAGACGAGGCCGGATCGGCGATGAACTGCCAGGTGAAGGCGACGTCCTCGGCAGAGAACGGCTGACCGTCCGCCCACTTGATGCCCGGCTTCAGCTTATACGTCACCGACGTGCCGTCCGCTGCGAGGCCGCCGTTCTGGGCGGTCGGAATCTCGGCGGCCAGGATCGGCGTGACTTTGCCTTCGCTGTCGATGGTGATCAGCGGCTCGGTGCAGCAGCGCGCCGCGATGTAGTCCTTGCTGCCCTGGGAGAGGTGCGGGTTCATGATCGTGACGGCCTGCCAGAACAGCAGCTTCAGCGTGTCGCCACCCGGCTTCGCGTCCGTCTTGGCGGCCGGCGCGGCGGCAGCGGGCTTCGCGGCCTCGGCGGGCTTCGCGGCCTCGGCCGGCTTGGCCGGGGCGGCAGCTGGCGCAGCAGTCGCGGCTGGTGCGGCCGGCTTGGCGGGCTCGGCCGGCTTGGCAGTCGGGGCCGCCGGAGCTGTTGGAGCACATGCTGCGAACAGCGGCAGCGCAGCGAGCGAAAGGCCGACGCGCAACATGTGGCGCCGGGTCATCGTCGAACGACCCAGGTCAGTACCCATGACAGAACGGTCCTGGCTCACCGGTCCCTCCGGCGCGAGAATGAATCACATCAGCCTAACACTGGCTGTGGTGTTACGCAAGTGTTACGCGACCTCCTTTAACAAGAGGAGGGGCGAGCCCGAGGCTCGCCCCCTATCATCTATCCCCGAAAACCTGTCCCCTCGCTCAGCCGCTCTTCTTCCAGTCCGCGATGTTCCAGGTCTCGTTGTCGAAC
>Ga0209382_10002037_pt1 | contig 30377 bp, 20 predicted proteins | sample SoiMetdeltSBSDD5_FD_187599 | JGI IMG/M metagenome (GOLD analysis project Ga0209382, IMG submission 187599) | Bulk soil microbial communities from a Populus tree surrounding site in Tennessee, USA - Soil MetaG P. deltoides SBSDD5 (SPAdes) (version 2) | ecosystem: Environmental > Terrestrial >...
CCGACCTCGGCGAGCTGGCTGATCAGGAGGTACGCCGCGACGCCGACCGCTGCCGTTGTGAGCAGGTCGCGCCAGGTGACGCGGCGCATCGGCATGATCTCCGGCTCCTCCACGCCGGTCGCCGTCGCGGCCTGCGCGCGGAGGGTGTCCAGCGCCACCTCGTCGGCTCGGGCGAGATCTCGAGTGTGCGGGGTCAGCGCCGCCCGCTGCAGATAAGGAAGCGAACCGACGACGGCGTCGGCACCCGCCCCGTCGATGGCGGACTGGAGGGCTCGATCGGGGCCGACCAGGACGGTGCACGAGACCAGCAGCTCCGCCACGTCGATGTCGATAGCCGACTGCGGTGCCCCCAGTGTCGCGGCCGAGAACCCCACCAGCATCGGCCCGGGCTCGACCAGGAGCACGCGACCGGTGTTCAGCCGTCCATGCGAGATGCCGGCCGCATGAAGCGTCGCCACCTGCTTCCAAAGGGCGACCAGCACCTCGTCGGTGACCTGCTCCGCAGGCAGGCACTCCACCGGCTGGACGTCCGGCTGCGTCGTGACGACCAGAGCGTCTCCCCGTGGTCCCAGCGCAGCCGTCACGACGTCGGGAGCGCGCACGCCGCGCTGCGCCGCCACCATCGTCGCCAGCGCCTCGTGCTCGACCTGCTCCAGCCGGCCGATCGGAGCACTGCGCCCGGGATCTCGATACGCCAGCAGCCGCCAGCGCCGGGCCAGCCGCTGAGTGTCCTGCGCGTCGCGACCGAGTACCCGAACGTTGAGCGGCCGACCGGAGTCCTGCTGCCCGACGTACGTCGCCGCGCCCCGCTCCTGCTGCAACGACAGTCCGAGGTCGTCGACATCGACGCCGAGTGACTGCAAGGACTCACGCACCTCCGACGACGGCGGGATGCCGGCCGCCGACCCGAAGATCAGCCGGACCAGCGTCGCCGACAGGAGACCGAGCGCCAGCGCGCCCAGCACATCGGACGGCAGGGCCGCCGAGACAGCAATCAGTCCGACGGCCGCGAGCCCAAGGAGCCAGAACAGCAGCCGCCGAACGCCTACGACGAGCTCCGGCCCGATGACCGCAGCCACGGCCGTCACGACCGCCAACCGATACTCCGGGAAGCCCCACCGACTCCACAGATCATCATCGGCAGGGAACCAGTCGGGCCCGACCGCCTGACCGAGCAGCGTGCCCAACCCGGCCAGCACGAGCATGGTGACGACGAAGTCTCGGGCCAGGTCCCAGCGGCGCCGGACTACGCAGTCGAGGACGATGGCCAACCCGAGCAGGAGAAAGACGACGACAACCACGCGCCAGAAGCCCTCGGCCCACCCGAGGATGGTCACGATCGCCTCGGCGATGTCCTCATCCTGGGTGGGAGCCGACCTCGCAATCACAGCCGCAGCGGTGGTCAACAGGGCGGCGAATGCCATGACCAGGGCATCGATCGTTCGCCGATTGCGGCGACCGGCCTCGGCTGTCATGAGCAGCGCCACGTCGTAGCCGCGTCGACCGTTTCGCATCGTGAGCGACTCCCCTCCCGCGCTGGACTGCCAAGTCACGCTCGATCGACAGTGTTCTCCGGAACCGACCTACGAATGTGGGTCATCAGACCCAATTCGCCGGGACGTCTGGCCTAGCTGGCCTCATGGTGCTCGCCACAGTCTGGGCGAATCTGGAGATCGAGGCCGAGCTGTTCATCAGCCCGCGTACGGTCGAGTGGCACCTGCGCAAGGTGTTCGGCAAGCTCGGAGTCAGCTCGCGCTAGGAGTTTCGCCGATCGCGGCCGGACCTCCGCGCCGGCCTTCGTCCCTAGCGGTCGCAGAAACGCCAAGTCACCAGCGGGGCTCACCAAGAGACGAGTTGCTGACCGCCGTCGATGTCGTAGGTTCGCTCCGGTGAGTGCCGTATTGGTCATGAGATGGATGGCCAGCGCGGCGACGTCGGCCGCTTCGACGACCCGTCCGATCGGGAGCGTTGAGCGGAGCTCGGCTCGCCGCTCGTCGAGCTGGTCGCCCAGGAGTGAGGCCGACAGCGGGGTGTCGACGAAGCCGGCGGCGATCAGGTTGATCCGTACGGGGGCGATCTCGATCGCCAGGCTGGCGGTGAGGGCCGGCAACGCGACGGTCATCGCCGAGGTGACCCCGATGCCGAGGCGCGGGTTGCGGCCACCGGTGCCGCCCATGAACAGCAGCGCTCCGCCGGGACGCACCTTCGGGCTCGCGTATCGGGCGACGCCGGCCATCAGCATCGGGTGCTCCTGCAGCGCCCGTCGTGCCTCGTCGAAGTCCATCTCGGCCAGGGACGCGTAGTACGGGCCACCGGCGGTGACCATGACGTGGTCGATCGGTCCGTCGAGCTGCCCGAAGAACTCCTCGAGGGCCGATGTGTCGTTGGCATCGAACGTGGCGGTGCTCTTGGCGCCGACCTGGTCCGCCGCGTCCTTCAACCGGTCCGGATTGCGTCCGGCCAGGACGACGGCGGCGCCCTCGTCCCGAGCCTGCCGAGCGGTCTCCAGTCCGATGCCGGCGCTGCCGCCGATCACGACGACGGTCTGGCCGGCCAGGGCCGGCTCGCGGGTCGGGCTCACGTCGCCACCTCCGTCCCTCACGCTTGCTGCAATCCCAGGCTAGCCCCGCAAATCGGGACGGCCAGGGTCCTACGTATCCCCGGGATGTTTGGCGCGTCCACTGGTCGGAACATTGGAGTTGTCCCGGCAGCAACGCCCTCGAAGACTTGCTGGTAGGAGGCGAACCTCGACGATGGTGGAGTCGCGATGACAGCCGACCTGCGGCCGGAGATCGGGCACCTGAGAGCCCGTCGGCAGTACTTCCATGACCCGGCCGCGCCGGCGCCGGACGGACTGCTGCCCGCGGCGTACGCGGCGGTCCGCAACAGCGAGGGTCAGGTCCTGCTGGTGCGCCGGGCCGACGACGGCAACTGGGAGCTGCCCGGCGGGCGGGTCGACGCCGGCGAGTCGGCGTCGCAGGCCGTGATCCGGGAGGTGGCCGAGGAGGCCGACGTGTCGATCAAGGTGAGCGGCGTCGTCGGCGTCTACAGCGACCCTGGACACGTGCTGGCCTATCCGGCGGGGGAGGTGCGGCAACAGGTCGCCGTCTGTTTCCACGCTTGGGCGGTCGACGGTGAGGCGCGCGCGGACGAGTACGAGACGAGCGCGGCGGCGTGGTTCGACCCGAACGAGGTCGGCGGCCTGCCGATGCATCCCACGATGCGCCAGCGGCTCGAACACGCGCTGACCGAACCCGACCGCGTGCACTACGACTAGTTACACCCGAGCGCCCGAGGCCGTCACGCCTGCGGCTGCGGCGGGTCGACGTCGTCGTACACGCGAACCGCTGCCAGCTGGCCGTCCGGTCCGCGTTCGTAGACGGCGAGGCCCGCTTGCGGCGTCAGGTCCTGCCCTCCCCATCTGACGCAGTTGTACTCCAGCACGCAGCGCACGCCGTCGTCGGTCACCTCGCAGCACTCCAGGCCGATGCCGCCGGCACCGAGTTGGTTCGCGAAGTACGAACGAAGCTCGGTGGTGCCGCGATGGGCGGCGTTGGTGCCGATCGGTTCGCGGAGGTAGCCGTCCGAGGCGAAGGTGTCGACGACCGCTTCGACGTCACCCGCTTCCAGCGCCGCGTGGTGGCGGCCGACGACATCGCCGGGACGATCGGCGGTGGCCGAGAGGATCGGCGGCCTGAGCTCACGGCGACCGGCGACCGGCCACTGGCTGCAGTACGTGCGGAACACCACCGACGAATCCCCGGGGGACTCGGCGACGACGGCCACCGGCCACCCCAGCTCAGACTCGTCGCCGTCCAGGTGAGCCAGCACCTCCATCACCGCTCGCCCGTCGACGGTGGTGGCGGCCACCTGCTCGATACGGAGGTTGCGCTCGGCCTGCCACGAGCGATTGCTGCGTACGAACCGCCGCAGCTCCATCGACCCCCGGATCTCGCCGCCGCGGGGATCGAAGACGACCACCTCGCCCGGCCAGACCGACTCGAGGAGCCGGGCGTCGCCCTCGTCCAGCGCGGCGAAGTACTGCCGCACCGGGTCGGCCTGCGCCGCTGCCCGAGCCTGCCGACGCGCCAGCTCCGCGGCGCCGATGAAGTCCGGGAACCACGGCATCTCACACCTCCGCGCTCTCCTGGCCGAATCGACCGGCTCATCCGACCGCGTCATCGAACGTCCGACCATCCTCGTCGGAGCCGAGTCCGAAGGAAACCCGCCGCCCGGACCTGCCCCGATTCGTCCGGGTACCCAAGGATCCGGGTGTGCAGACCAGGACCTCTGCCTGATGTCAGGCGGCGCTCCGCGCGCGAACGTTGTGGTGTCAGCAAAGCGCCACGGCACCAGGAGAAGTCCATGAACAGCACCGCAGCGAGCGCCGAGTCGACCAGCGGCTCCACCGATCCGAGCGTCGACCTGAAGCTCGAGGCCATCGTGATTCCGGTGGCGGATGCCGACCGCTCGAAGGCCTTCTATCAGAGCCTCGGGTGGCGGCTCGACGCCGACTTCGCGTTCGACAATGGCTTTCGCGTCGTCCAGTTCACCCCGCCGGGTTCGCCGGCGTCGATCCAGTTCGGCACCGGAATCACCTCGGCCGCACCGGGCTCGGCACAGGGGATCTACCTCGTCGTGTCGGACATCCAGGCGGCTCGCGACGCGCTCGCGGGTCAGGGTGTCGAGGTCAGCGCGGTCTTCCACGCCGCCTCGCCGGGCGCGCAGTTCCAGCCCGACGGTGACGCGGGTCGGGTTGAGGGGCCGGCCGACGACGGCGCCAGCTACGGCTCGTTCGCCACGTTCGCCGACCCCGATGGCAACGGTTACCTGTTGCAGGAGGTCACCACCCGGTTGCCGGGCCGTGTCGATGCCGACGAGACCAGCTACGCCTCGGCCGACGACCTGACGCAGGCGTTGATCCGGGCCGCGACCGCGCACGGTGAGCATGAGAAGCGCACCGGTGAGTACGACGAGGAGTGGCCGGTCTGGTACGCCGCGTACATGGTCGCCGAGCGCAACGGCACCGAGCTCCCGACCTGAACAACGCAACCGCGCAGCGTAGGGAGGCCGCATGGTAACCATCCGCTTCCACCAGAACACCACCGCGACCCCGGAGCAGTTCGTCGCCGGACTCACCGACTTCGGCCCGGGCCGATCGGAGATCTTCGGCAACAGCGCCGACTCGTACCTCAAGGTGCATTCGCGAGGTCTGACCGAGGCCGACGTGACCGAGGGCTCCAGCGGAATCTGGGAGCGTCTGCACTACGACTGGTCCGATCCTGACCGCGTCGTCCTCACCACCACCGACTCCAACATCTGGGGCCCTGACTCGGGGCATACCTACACGCTCACTCGGAAGGCCGACGGCACGACCGATGTGGACGCCGTGACCGTACGCGAAGGCAAGAACCTCAAGGGCAGGGTTGTCGGTCTCGTGCTCAGCACAGTCGGCAAGCGGATCCTGACCAAGGCATTCACGAACGCCGTCAAGGCGATCGAAGCCCGGAACAACGACGCCGACGCGACGTAGCCAGGGTGTGAGGCCGCGACAGGGTGGATCCCGGACCGCATCGGGCGAGCCGATTAGCGGCCTTTCAACCGTTTCAACGACTGGGTACGGGTAACGCCCACGCACGCCTGAATCACCGATCCGCCGGGGCGCTGCGTCTCCCGGCTTAAGCTCGGCTGTTAGCATTCCTCGCCGATCTGGCAGCCATCGCAAGGGGGTTCTTGCCAGGTGGATTACCGCTCAGCCGTGTCCGAAACGTTGGCCGTACTCCAGACCGTGTCGAACGACTACCGACCGGCGGTACTGGCGAACGCGTTCGGCCCGGAGAGCATGGTGATGACCGACCTGATCGTCAAGCACGAACTCGACATCGGCATCTTCAGCATCGACACCGGCCGGCTCCCCGAGGAGACCCATGCCGTGGCGCACAGCGTTCACCAGCGGTACGGCCCCGTCATCCAGATGGTCAGCCCGGATGCCGACGAGGTCATGGCCTGGACGGCCAAAAACGGACAGAACGGCTTCTACGACGCTGTCGAGCTGCGCCACGGCTGTTGCAATGTACGCAAAGTTGCGCCGCTGGCGCGGGTGCTCGCCGACAAGCGCGCCTGGGTCACCGGGCTTCGCCGGCAGCAGTCGGTGACCCGACGCGACCTGCTCGTCAGCGCGTGGGATGACGACTACGGCCTGCAGAAGTTCAATCCGATGCTGGAATGGACTACCGAACAGGTCTGGGCCTACATCCACGAGCACGCGGTGCCGTACAACAAGCTCCACGACAAGGGATACACCAGCATCGGGTGTGCACCGTGCACCCGGGCGATATCGCCGGGCGAGGACGTTCGCGCCGGCCGCTGGTGGTGGGAGTTGGACGCCGTCAAGGAATGTGGTGTTCACTTCGACCCCAAGACCGGCCAGGTGCAGCGGACCAGCACCGCGGCGGCCGATGCATCGACCGAATCCTCCGGGGATACTGAACTTTTCAGGGTCACCGAGACGGAGCCATCGACTGCGGTCTCGACCGACCACGAAGGGAAAGCTATGCGGGTACTCATTCTGGGCGGCGACGGCTTCTGTGGCTGGCCCACGGCGCTGCATCTGTCCGCGCAGGGACACGACGTGGCGATCGTGGACAACCTGTCGCGCCGAAAGATCGACATCGAGCTGGAGGTCTCCTCGCTGACCCCGATCCAGCCGATGGGTGAGCGGCTACGCGCCTGGAAGGAGGTCTCCGGCAAGGAGATCGCCTTCCACAGCATAGACGTGGCGGTCAACTACCAGCGGCTGCTCGACCTGTTCCAGGATTGGCAGCCCGATGCGCTGGTGCACTTCGCCGAGCAGCGTGCTGCGCCGTACTCGATGAAGAGCAGCTGGCACAAGCGCTACACCGTCGACAACAATCTCAACGCCACCAACAACGTGCTGGCGGCAGTCGTCGAGAGCGGCCTGGACATCCACGTGCTGCATCTCGGCACGATGGGCGTCTACGGATACGGCACCGCCGGCATGAAGATTCCGGAGGGCTACCTCGAGGTCAAGGTGGACACCGGCGACGGCAACCTGGTCGACCAGGAGATCCTGTATCCCTCCAACCCGGGCAGCATCTACCACCTGACCAAGACCCAGGACCAACTGCTGTTCGCCTACTACAACAAGAACGACCACATCCGGGTGACCGATCTCCACCAGGGCATCGTGTGGGGCACCCAGACCAAGGAGACCCGCCTCGACGAGCGGCTGATCAACCGGTTCGACTACGACGGCGACTACGGAACCGTTCTCAACCGGTTCCTGATGCAGGCGGGAATCGACTACCCGCTCACGGTGCACGGCACCGGCGGCCAGACCCGGGCCTTCATCCACATCCAGGACACCGTGCGGTGCATCCAGCTCGCCATGGAGAACCCGCCGAAGCGGGAGGACCGGGTGCACATCTTCAACCAGATGACCGAGACGCACCGGATCCGCGACCTCGCCAAGATGATCTCGGACCGCACCGGCGTGAAGATCGCCAACCTGCCGAACCCGCGCAACGAGGCGGACGAGAACGACCTGCACGTCGTCAACGACCGGTTCCTGCACCTCGGTCTGACTCCGATCACCCTGAGCGAGGGCCTGATGGAGGAGGTCACCGAGATCACCAAGAAGTACGGCGACCGCTGCGACAAGTCGAAGATCCCGTGTGTATCGGTGTGGAGCAGCGACTCCGCGGCCGCGAAGGCCGAGATGAGCGAGCCGGAAAGTGCGGCGTCGGCGGTGACCGAGCGGACCTGACCAGTGGCCGAATTCGTTCCACCGACACTGGCCGCTCCCGACGGCGCATTGTCCTGGCGAGCCATGCGCCAGTACTTTCCGGGCCGTCCGATGGCTCGCTACCTCCGGCCGCTGCCAGCGCACGGCGTCATCTACGTGAAGAATCCCAAGGCCGGATCGTCCACGATCATGGTGTGGCTCGACCGGCTCCACACTGGGGAGTACGACTCCGAGCTTCAGGACATGCACAGGGATCACCGTCTCCCGACAGTTGACGACGTCGGCAGATCCGAGGTCCTGCGGATGTTGTCAGGGACTGCCTACCGCTTCTCCTTCGTGCGTGACCCTGTGCGCCGCTTCGAGTCGGTGTACTGGGCCAAGATGGTCTACAGCCACAGGTGGCGCAAGAACATACCCGCGGCGCTGGGGATCGAAATCGGTCCCGACACCGTCGTGCCGTTCGAGCAGTTCCTGAGCATCGTGGAGCAGCAGGACCCGGTCAGCGAGATGGACCCGCACTGGCGGCCGCAGCACGTCAATCTCATGCACCCGCTCATCGTCTATGACCATGTCGGGCGGCTGGAGACCTTCGAGGCAGATATCGAGCACATCCGCGAAGCGGCCGGGCTTCCCCTCGTGCCGCTCGAGGCACGCAACACCTCGAGGCGGACGGAGACCGAGAGCGTGTACGACGGCCGACCCGATCTGGTCCGGCGAGTCGAGCAGCTCTATGCGACCGACATCGAGCTGTACGGCTACTGACCGGGAGCAGGCCGCGGGTCGCGGTCACTTCGAATGCTTCTCGCTCATGACCTCCTTGACGCGAGACTCATCGAACTCCTCACCGAGCCAGTCGAACAGGCCGCGCAATCTCCCCGGATCATGCACGTAGTCGTCGTAGTGGATGTGGTAGGCGTCGTCACCGAGGGTCGTCTTGAGCGCGAGCATCCGGTCCTCCGCCTCAGTGAGGACCTCTCGGGAGTCGCTCTGCTTCGCCCACCACTGACTGACGACGACGTCATCCAGGTTGCGCGTGTTGATGATGAACCGAGCACCCGGAAACACCGCCCGCAGGAAGCCGACGTACTCGGCCAGGTCGCTCTGGCGCCATCGGATCTCCTTGAATCCCACCACTCTGGAGTCCTTCTCCGGCCGGATGAGGGTCGCGAGCAACAGCGCTCGCAGCCGCTTCAGTGCCAGCCGCGTCGGGTACCCTCCGATGCCGAACCAGGCGCTGCGCGAGCTCTGCCATCCTGGGTGGGACGTACGGCTGTGTTCCGCGTCGGCATGGAACTTGTACAGGTGGTACGCCGCGCCGCCGTTCTCGCCGCGGATCAGGTATCCAGGAATCGACGAGAGAATGCCTTGGAGAAGCGTCGAGCCCGACCGGCCGTAGGTCACGATGAACAGGTACCCAAGCTCGTCGGCGTGGTCGTCTTTGCCGAAGCCGCGCCGGGTCGCCGCCAGCGCCTTGTTGCGCGCCTTCAGCGCATCTCTCTCGGCGCGAAGCTTGGTGACCCGCTGCTGCAGATCGTTGCGTTGTTGGACGAGACGTCCGAGCGGGGGGAAGACGCGGAGCAGCCAGCGGCGACTCGTGCCGCTACCCGGCGTCATGGTGCTCTCGACGAGGTGATGTCGCTTGGCGGGATCAGGTCGCGGACCCGGTCGATCGCCATCTCGGGCAGGGACCGCACGATCGACTTGCGGTCCTTGCTCTCGACGACCAGGGAGAACTCGCGTCGCCGCTTGAAGATGATGGTGTCCCGGACGACGATGTGCTTCCAGCCGCGGGACATCGTCTCGATGGCGAACTGCCAGTCCTGGAACGACAAACCGTTGGGGATATCCCGTTGGACGTAAGGGATATCGAGGTGAGCTTCTCGAGGTGCCATGCACAGCGAGTCGTAGCAGTTCCCCACGTAGAGGAAGTGCGGCGTGAACAGCGGCGAATCCTGGTTGACGGTCTGCCAGAGGTACTTGCTGCCGTCGAAGACGATGTTGACCTCGGGGTGCGCGATGACTCGCTCCCCGCGATCACCGGCCGCGGTCATGGTGTCGAGACCCTCGGAGAGCCAGTTCTCGCTGAAGAGGTCGTCGGCGTCCAGGAATGCGATGAACCGTCCGGAGGTCTGGGGGATCAGCGCGTTGCGGACCCGTCCGAGGTCACCCTCGTCCATGGTCCACCGTTCCCAGTGATCGAAGTGGGGCTGGTGGAAGTAGCTGCTGGTCGCCTCGGTGGCCCTGTCCAGAGCGACGATGGTCTGGACGGAGTAGCCGGCCGCGCGAGCAGCCTCGACCGCCACATCGGCCGACGCCATGGTCGGCCCGCAGACCGTTGTCTCGTTGTGGGCCGTCACGATCAGGGTGAGGTCGGTGCTGGTCATCGGTCACCATCCTCGGCCTTGTCGCTGGCGAGCAGAACGTCGCTGACCTGGTCCGCGTACGCCTTCTCGGTGCGCTCCCGAAGCATCCGCTCGCGCAGCGCCAGCGCGCGATGACGGGAGTCGCTGGGGTCGCCGAGGACCTCCCGAATCGCCGCTACGTAGGCCTCGGCGCCCTCGCCCTCGGCCACCGGCCAGGAGTCCTTCGTGCTGAGCACCTCACCGGTCCCGCCGACGAGCGAACCCACTATGGGGATTCCGGTCATCGCCACCTCGAGCAACTGGCTCGGGACGCCGTCCCATGCGGAGGTATAGAGCCAGGCGTCCGCCTCGGCGAGCGGGATCTCGGAGATGTGCGCGTAGGTGCCCTGGAGCTGAACGTTGTCGGGCGCCTCATCGACGTGGCCGCGAGTCAGCACCGACGCACCCCACATCCGGAAGTCGACGTCGGGCAGGAGGCGCGCCACCTCGAAGAGCAGCCCGATCCGCTTCTGCCGATCCCATCGGCCCGCCCAGAAGACCTGCGGCCGTCGCCCGGCAGTCGCCGGCGATTCCGAAACCACCGGGAGGTCGGCATCGACCGGCGCCTTGAAGATGTGCAGTCGCTCGCGGTCGCTCTCACCGAGCTGGTAGCCCTCGGTCAGTTGGCGGGAGAGATAGTCGCTGTCGGTGATCACCCCGGTCACGTGATCGAACGTCCGGTAGAAGTAGCGCAGCGGATAGCCCACCCAGGCGCCCATGGCGGTCTGCTCGTTGCAGAAGAAGCACAGGAACAACCGTTCGGTGACGGCCAGTGCGCGCCCGTATGAGCCCATTGCGCGGTAGAGCATCTTGGAGTTGATGTTGACGATGGCGTCGGCGTGGAAGGAACGCAGGACCGTGACCAGGGCGTGGTCGGCTCGGTCCTCCGACAGGCCCCGTGCGATTTGGGCGAAGTCGACCAGGCGAACCCCTTCGGGATATCGGTTCACCGGTGCCTCGGCGGTGTCGTCGGTGTAGATCACCACGATCTCGCCGGGGTCGATACTGGCCGCCAGCGCGTGGGTGAGGTGGCCCTCCATGCGGCGTCCGCCGCCCCACCGGGGCCGGTTGATCACGACGACGACTCGCGCCCGCCGGAACTCGGCCGCCTCCTGGGCCTCGTATATGGCGCGCGTCTCGTCCACGACGACCCGGCGACTCAGCGGAGGGAGGTGCGGGCGGGCGATCTCGGTCCAGGTGGCGCCGATCAAGGGTTCGATCTCGGCCGCGCGGGCTAGGACCTCGCCCAGCCTGCCGGTACGGAACCGCTGCTGAAGGTCCTGCCGTCGCTCGGCAGCCAGGTCCGCCACCTGCTTCGGCCGCAACCCGAGGACGGGGGCCATGCGATTGATGCGCGGCGCGGGATCGGCGATGTCACCGGCGGCCCGACCGTGCTTGAGCCAGAACAGGAACGGGTTGCGTACCTTCTCCGGTGACGTCTTGTTCGGGTACCGATCGACATAGTCGGTCATGGAGAAGTCGGGGTGCGGGCTCAGCCCTCTGTCCCGGCCGAACTCCAGGAAGTGCTCGATGAGGTCGACGTCGGGTTGATCGATCAGATGCGGCGCTTGCAGCAGGTAGTGCAGAACGTCGAAGTTCTCGAACAGCAGGTCGTAGTCGGGGTCGGCACCGATCCGCATCCGGCGCTTGGCACGCAGCACCGCGTTGTCCATCACCGGGCCGAGGTTGGTGGTCTCCAATTCGACATCAGGGACCCGCCCGGCGCGTCCAGGCGGCGGTTCGGCCCCAGGCGAGTCCGGTGCGGGCTGCGACCGGTCCGACAACCCGCGACGCAGTCGGCCGGCCCGGCTCCGCCACCCCTGATCAGGCACCGACTCAGCTCCTCGTGGGCTCGGCCGCCTGGCCCGTCGGCTGGGCGTCGAACCACTCCCAGGTACGCCGGAGACCGTCGTCGAGCGTCGTCGTCGGCGCGAAGCCGAAGGCCGCCCGCGCCTTGTCGATCTCGCACCAGGTGTCGCGCACCTCTCCGGCGCGGAAGTCCTCGTACGCGACGTCGACCTCGCGGCCGGTCACGGCGCGGATGTGATCGAGAAGCTGGTTGACCGTGGTCGGCGCCCCGCTCCCGAGCTGGAAGGCGCCCTGCGCGTCGCTCTCGACGGCGTCCCAGATCCCCTCGACGAGGTCACCGACGTAGAGGTAGTCGCGGGTCTGGCTGCCGTCCCCGTAGACGACCAGCTTCTCCCCGGCGAGGATCTGCTTGTAGAAGTGGGCGACGACTGAACCCTTGTGAAACGAGCGCGGGCCGTAGATGTTGGAGAACCGCAACGCACAGGTGTTCATGCCGTAGGAGCTGGCGTACGCGCTCAGATAGCCCTCGAGCATCAGCTTCGAGGCGCCGTACGGAGACGTGGGTTGCGGGGCCATCCGTTCGTGCACCGGCGGCTCGACATCACCCAGGATCGCCCCTCCGGTGGAGGCGGCGACGACGCGCCCGATGCCGAGCTCGCGACAAAGCTGGAGGAGGTTGAAGCTGCCGATGACATTGGACTCGAAGTTGTGCGTCGGCTCGGCGATGCTCTCGATCACCCGGGTGTCGGCCGCCAGGTGCACCACGACATCCTGACCCTCGACCGCGGACCGTAGCTCGTCCCGGTTGCGCAGGTCGCCGGCGATGAACCGTACCTTGTCGAGGTCGAGGTGCCTCCTGTCGCCGAGCGACTCGTTGTCGATCACGGTGACGGCGACGTCGTCCAGACCGGTGAGATAGTCGGCCAGATGGCGGCCGATGAAGCCTGCGCCGCCGGTGATCAGGACGTTGGTCATCGGTGCTCTTTCGCGGTCTTGGTCACCGGGCGTACGATACCCCGGTCTCGGAGCCTGGCCGCGACGGCGTGGCATCGTCGGGGTGTCCGGCCGTACGGGTTGCGCCTCCGTGAGATGGTGGCGGCGTGCCAGCCGCATCTGCCTTGCCGAGCACTCCACGGGACCTGGTGCTCCACATCGGTTCGGGGAAGACCGGCACATCGTCGATCCAGACGTTCCTGCACCGAAACCGGAAACGATTGGCTGAGCTGGGCCTCCTTTACCCCAAGACGCCGGGTGTGACCCGACACACCCGCCTCGGCCTGTTCATCCGGCCCGACAACGCCTTGGACGACTACATCGCCTGGCATCGGCAAGACGCAGCTTCGCCGGCAGCGTTCCGTCGGTCCTTTCGCCGCCGGTTGTTCCGGGAGATCAACGACTCGGGACTCTCCCGTGTCCTGTTCTCCGACGAGGCGCTCTACAGCTCCTCGGACGAGGAGCTGCGGCGCCTGCGCAGATTCACCGGCCGCTTCGCCGGCAGCCTCCGGCTCGTCGTCTACCTGCGCCGACAAGACGACCATCTGATGAGTCGCTACCAGCAGGTGGTGAAGGTCGGTGAGACCAGGCGGCTGACCGAGTGGGCCCACGATCCGGAGCATGCCGATACCTACGACTACTACGTTCGCCTGTGCGCGTGGGAGCGGCTGCTGGAGCCTGACGAGTTCGTGGTACGCCGCTTCGAGCCCGACAGCTTCGTGGACGGCTCGCTCTTGCAGGACTTCTTCGACGCCGCCGGCATCGACGCCCGCGCCGACGACCTCACCCCGACGCCGACCCGAAACCCCAGCCTCGATGCCGAGAGCGTCGAGTTCCTCCGTGTCTTCAACCTCTATCGCGTCGAGAACGAGGCGGCCAGGGTCGGACTCATCTACAACCGGGAGTTGGTCAAGCGGCTGGCCGAGCACGCCGCGGGCCAGACCTTGACGATGCCTACCGCTTTCCTGGACGCGTTCGTGGCGCAGTGGGAGGAAGGCAACCAGGCCGTCGCACGGCGATACCTGCACGACGCCACCGGGGAACTGTTCCGGCGGCCTCGGACGACCGACAACACCACGACAGAGCAGCATCTCGATCCAGATCGGCTCGACCACTTCCTCACGCTGCTGGAGCTCCCGGAACAGGTGCACACTCCGTTGCGCCGGGTGGTCGAGCGCGAGGCGATCGGCCACTGATCGTGCCCGCGAGCCCACTGAGCAGGCCGATCGACCTCGTCATCCACATTGGCCTGGGCAAGACGGGTAGCTCGTCGATCCAGTACTTCCTTCGCGACAACCGGGAACGCCTGGTCGAGCTGGGCCACCTTTATCCCGAGTCTCCAGGCCGCGGACGGCACACTCGGCTTGGTCTGTTCATCAAGTCCGAATCGGAGCTGGAGAGCTCCATCGAGTGGTACCGACAGCGGCAGTCCGATCCCGCTGTGTTCCGCCGGGTCTTCCGGCGACGGCTGTTCTCGGAGATCGAGGGGTCCGGACTTTCGCGTGTCCTTTTCTCGGACGAGGGTCTCGCCGAGTCCTCCGATACGGCGATGCGACGTCTGCGCCGGTTCACCGACAGGATCCGCAAGAGCCTGCGGCTGATCGTCTACCTGCGCCGTCAGGATGACCATCTGGTGAGTCATTACCAGCAGGTGGTGAAGGTCGGCGAGACCAGGCGGCTGGCAGAGCGGACGCGCGAGGTGGATCTCGCCGAGGCCTATGACTACGACATCTGGCTGCGCAGGTGGGAGCAGTTGCTGGAGCCTGACGAGTTCGTGGTACGCCGCTTCGAGCGCGACAGCTTCGTCGGCGGTTCGCTCGTCCAGGACTTTCTCGACGCCGCCGGCATCGACGCCCGGGCCGAAGACATGGCCCAGGGTGCGAGTCGCAACATCAGTATCGACGCCGAGAGCGTCGAGCTTCTCCGACTCGTGAACCAGTACCGGGTCGAGCACGAGGGGGCGACGGTGGGATTGATCGACAACCGGAAGCTCGTGGCGAAGCTGGCCGAGGCTGCTACCGGGCCGACCCTGACGCTGCCAGACCCTTTCCTGGATCGCTTTATGGCGCGGTGGGACGACGCCAACCGCGCCGTGGCGCGGCGCTACCTACACGATCCCGCCGAAGAGCTGTTCCGGACGCCTCGGAAGACCGACAACACCACGACCGAGCAGCATCTCGATCCGGACCGACTCGACTACTTCCTCACGCTGCTGGAGCTTCCGGAGCAGTTGCACGCTCCGTTGCGTCAGCTTGCCGAGCGCGAGGCGAAGGTTCGCTGAAGGGTCGCGTCCATCACGTCGAGTCGGGGGCGGCGACTCGTAGCCGGGCGCGTAGGGAGCCGATCCGCTGAACGTCGCGGTGACGCTGGTCGAGCATGTCCGCGAGCGCGTCGACGGCGGCCTCGACGAGCTCATGGTCGCTCACCGTGAGATCGACCGGATCGGTGGCCATGCCGGGCAGCAGATCAGTCAGCTCGCCGACGATGTCGTAGCCGGCGCCGGCCAGACCGTCGACGATGCGCTTGCTTGTGTCGTGACACCAGTCGGCCAGGTCCGGCGGCAGCACCGGCCGCCGTCCGCCCTGCGGCGCCAATACCTGGCGAGCGAAGTAGGCCTTCGCGATCCGGCTGTGGCCGGCGCGAGGATGCGGCAGCCGGTCGCCGAGCGCAACGTTGATCCGCCGCAGCAGTTCGGCTTGGGCGAGTCCCAGCGACTCGTTCGGCCGGGACACATCCCGGTCCAGGTCGGCGGGTTCGATGTCCAGAACGCGACAGTACCGCTGCAGCAAGAGCTCCGGATCGGCGCCGGGCGGCGGCACCGTCACGACGTGGACACGATCGGGTGGCAGGTCGCCTCGCCAGCGTTCGGCCACCGCCACCGGGTCCTGCCGATCCCAGAAGTACGCGGCCTCCCGATCGTCGTCGACGACGGCCGCACAGAACCGGTCGTACGAGACGAGTCCGCGCTGCTGGATCTGCTGCTGCCATGCGGCCGGGATCTGCCGCTGCAGGTCGCGGACGGTGAGGATCACATGGATCTCGAAGTCAGAGAGCCGGGCGCGCAGCCGAGCGGCCTGCTCAGCGGTGGCCGGTGCCAGGAGCTCGTGGGAAATGAGTACGCGCGGCGAGGTCGACTGGCTCAGGTCCGACGACAGGCGCTCCAACACGTTGTGCGCCTCCGGCGAATCCAGGCTCGGATCGAGCTGCTCCCGCACCGCGAGCGTGACGAAGAAGTGATCCTGGAAGTGACGTAGTGGCAGCAGGAGACCTGTGGTCATCAGTCGCTCACGAGAGGCCCACATGGTGTCTTGCAGGAAGGTGGTGCCGGTCTTGGGACAACCGACATGCAGGAACAGCCGACGAGGGGACGTCACGCGCTCACCGTACTGCGGGCTCCGGATGCACGCCGAGCCGAGCGAAGGCGGCCTCCCACCGAGTCACGATGTGAGGCATCGAGTAGGCAGCCGCGTCGGCCAGAGCCGCCGCACCCATCTGCTGACGGAGCTCGACCGAATCCATCAGCTCGGTCAGCGCAGCGGTGAACGCGGCGTCGTCTCCATCGGGGATCAGCCGGCCGTTGACTCCGTCCCGCAGGACCTCGGCCGGACCGCGTGGACAGTCGTAGGCCACCATCGGCAGGCCCACGCTCATCGCCTCCAGCAGAACCATCGGGAACCCCTCGCGCTCGGAGCTCATCGCGAAGATGGCGCTGCCGCGCAGCACGGCCGGCATCTCCTGGCTGTGCCCGCGCAAGGTGACCCGGCGACCGACCCCGAGCTGTTTGATGAGCCTCCGCAGCTTCGGCATCTCCGATCCGGACCCATAGATGTCCAGCCGCCAGCCGGGTCGGCTGGCGACGAGAGGCGCGTACGCGGTGATCAGGCGATCAAAGGCCTTCTGCTCCTCCAGGCGTCCGGCGGCGACGACGACCTTGTCGACGACCGGCGCGGCGCGGTCCGCGATCGGCCAGGACAGCGCGTTCGGGATCGCGGTGATCCAGGTGGTGGCGTCCGGCAGCAGCGCCTGATAGTCCCGCTGATCGCCCTTGGTCAGCGGCACGAACACGTCCAGACCCTGGATCCCCCGGCACATCATCGCGCGCTCGTCCTGGTCGCGAGTGCGCCAGACGAAGTTCATGTGGTCCTGGCCGACCTTCGCGACACCGGACGGTGCATACGAGCCGACGAAGAGGTTCAACGCCGGCGTGGTCCCGACGACGACGTCGGACCGTACGCCACGAAGCGTCTCGATCAGGGGCTGGTCGCTGGACGCCCAATGCCGGGGATCCAGCGGCGCGACTTCAGATGGCTGCTGCCGCTCGAACAGCAGCTTCCTCGTGACCGCATTGCCGTGCTCGTCCACGCCGCCTTCGGAAAGGTTGCGACGTTCGCCGTCGGGTCCGAACGGACGCACGTCCATCACGTGCCGCACCGTGATCCGCTGGTCGATCTCGAAGGCCGGCTCGGTGCTTCCGCGCAGGAGCCCGATGATCTCGACGTCGAAGCCATCGACGAGATGGTTGGCCAGATTGATCACGGTACGCGGCACACCGTCGCGACCATCGGCTCGCGGAAGCAGAAACGTCACCCGGCGCCGCGTACTCATTCGCCAGCCTTTGCCACAGGACCATCATTCAGGACCGAAGGACAGCGCTGCCGACGAGGGTGCGCCCTGTGCGTGCCGTCGTGCTAGGCGAGCTCGGGCAGTTGGGCGACGCCGGTGGCGGTCGTGACCGTCTCGTCGAGGACGCGGTAGACCAGTCCCTGCTCGTCGATGGTCGTGCCCCGACATCGAGACCTTCGACCCTTGGCGCTCCGGGTTCCCTGGTCAGACGATGGGCTGACGAAAGGACACACCATGCTGAGAGCGCGCATCGAGACGGTGATCGCCCTGGTGGCAGCCGTTCTCACCGTTGCGGCCGTGTTGTGGCCGACCTGGATCGAGTCCCTTTCCGGGCTGGAGCCCGACGGTGGAAGCGGTGAGGCCGAATGGTGGCTGGCCATCGTCTTCGCCGCGGTGGCAGCCGGGTCAGCGCTCCTCGCGCGCCGCGACTTCCGACGCGCCGCGGCCGATCATTCCGGCTGAGCGACCTCGGTCGGGCCGATCGCTCACCCCACCGAGATGACCCTGGCCGCGAAGTGGTGGTCGGACCGTACCAGGTCGCTGACCGTCGACGGGCTCGCCGCCACGGGTGACGCCGGGGTGCTGACGACCGCGACCAACAGGAACTGATCGAGGACCGCCCCGCCGCTGATCCGGAAGGTGACCGGACGAGGCACCCGCGCCTCGACCGGGAAGTTCGGACTCCGCACCGCCGTCCCGAGGTCCGCATAGCTCCAGGGCGCGGGCATCGTCGGCAGTGGGTTGCCGGGAGTGAGGGCACCGGTCACCGCGTCGATCACATCCTGCTCGATCCGCACCGCCTCCCAACCCGGCGGACTCGAACCGGTCGAAAGCGGTATGCGGAGCAGGGCGACACGGACGTCGGCCGGCAGGATCGGGCGGCTGCTGCGGTGGTGTACCAGGACCTCCACGTTGAGCAGGCCCGGCGGCTGCACGGCTTCGCTGAAGAGCCCGGGCGAATGGCGTACCAGCTCGATCAGGTCGGCCTCCGTCGCCTCGATGCCGTCCCACGGGGGCTCGAACGCGTTGCCCGGCACGACGACCTGATCCCAGACGTCGGAGTCGATGACGCGCAACGAGCCATCTGGTACTGGAACGCCGGCCACCGGATGGTCGCCCCGGAACGCCGCCAGCCGTCGCTCGAAGCTCTCGGTCCACTTGCCGTCCGGACGAACCGCCGGGTCGATGTGATGGAGCGCCACCTGGAACTGCCAGAGGGCACGAGTGCGAGTGCCGATCGCCAGGTTGGTCTTGGTGATGGGGAACTTGGGACGCGGCGGAACCACACCGGGCACCGGCCGTACCGCGATGTCGGGACTCGAGTACCAGATGAAGTTCGCCGGCGCCGCGAATGCGTTGGACGGGTAATTGGTCGCAGCCACCGAACTCGCCCCTCTGCGGCCGTCGTAGATGGTCGACCGCAGGTAGGTCGTCGGCGGCGCCGGTCCGTCGAGCTGGAGTTCCCACACCCCACGAGACTGGACGGCGGCGCGCAGCAGGACGACGTCGCCGTAGTGCTCGATCGTGAGGTCCTGCACGGCGGCCTCGGGCAGTCCCATATCGAGACGGGTCCAGAGCCAGTCCGGCGGGTCGCCGTCGACGAACTCACCTCGCCACACCCCGACACCGGTGCCGACGTAGACGAACTTCTTGTCGCCCGTCGCGTGCTGGTCGACGGTGACGGCGTACGCGGGCGACGGGACGCCTTCTTCGCGTAGGCCGGTGCGATACCACTTGAGGCCACCGTCGAACCACCACAGCGTGTCCATGTTGGGCACCTTCTCGGCGCCGCTGGTGCTGACGTAGAAGGAGCCTCTCGCTGCCCGGCCGGCGTCGTGGACGGCGATGTCACTGAACGCCGCACCCTCGACGGGCGGGAGGAAGTCCGAGGGCGACGAGATGTCGTCGTTGTCGACGGTCGTGTCGCACTTGGTGCCCTTGTCGCTGATCGGGTCGACCCGCCACTTGTCCGCGCCGTAGCGGTACAGCAGCACCGCTTTGTTCATCAGCACCAGCAGGCGCACCCGGCTCATCCAGCGCAACGCGATGACCTGACCGTCGTAGCCGTCGTACTGGACGCCGACACTGGTGTTCTCGTGGTGGTCGCGCCTCGGATCCTCGCCGTTGGGCAACGTCACCCACGTGTGTTTCGTCCCCGCAGGCGGGTTCCAGTTGTCGGTCAGCCAGACCCGGTTGGAGCCGATCGCCATCCGGGTCGGACCGTCCTCCGGTCTGGTGACGGCGATGCCGGAGTAGAACGACGAGGCCGCGTTCTCGGCGTCCTCGGAGGCGACCGGCACCTGGGGCGTGCCGTGCCGGTCGACCGGATTGGTCCAGCCGCCACTGCCGTACCAGTGCGCCCGGGTGTATTGGTAGGCGAGGCTGTTCGGACGGTCCGGATGGAAGGCGACCCCGCCGCCGTCACCACCGGAGTGCATCGCCCAGACCCCGACGCCGACCCGTACGATGACGCCGTTGTCCTGGGTGCCTGCCGCCATCGCCGTGTCGTTGACCGGATGGCTGGCCAGATAGCCCGGTTGCAGCACTCCGAGCCCGGTGTTGATCGCGGTGAAGCTGCCTCGGTCACCGGCCTGGATCTGGCCGGTCGTTCGGGATCGGAACACCCCGCCGTCGCACCCGATCCACAGCTCTCGCTGACCTGGGCCGTTGTCGACGAACCGGGCGGCATGGACGTCGGCGTGGACGCCGAGTCCGATCCAGGTCGGGTCCATCGAGAGTCCTGTGGGCTTGGCCGGATTCTCCGGATCCTCGACATCGTTGGCGGGGCTCCAGTCCAGCAGGGGTGCGCCGGTGTCGTCGCTCACTCGGCACAGGACCAGGGCGGCGTTGTAGTCGCCCTCGGCCTTGGCGGCCGCTCCGCCGAGCACGATGCGCCGCGAGTCGGTCGGATGGACGGCGACGGTGAGGTCGTAGTCGGACTGATCGGTCGGACCCGGCTTTCCGAAGAGGTTCTTGGGCACATGCCCGACGGCGCGAGCCTTCGGTCCGTCGGGCGTCATCCGGATCCGCCACAGCTTCGGCCCGGCCCCCAAGACGTACACCGTCGAGAGATCCGACGGCGCGACCGCCAGTCCCAGCCGACCGGTGACCTCTCCCGGGAGATCGACCTCCTCGTAGGGTCCGGTGGCGCCGCTCTCCGACATCCAGACGCCTCGACCGAACCAGGCGGCGAAGATCCTGGTCGGTTCGCCGTCGTGACGCGGCATCCAGATGGCGTCACTGATGACCTGCGATTCATCCTCGTCCGCGGTGAAGGGGTCGGCGACGACCCTCGGCCAGACCTCGTCCTCGGTGTTCGTGCCGTCGTGGTGGTAGAACCCGTTGCTGGCCGCGACGACGTACGAGCCGGCCTGGTCGGGGTCACGGGCGATCCGGTAGATGCCCTCCCCCTCGAGGTTGCTGGCCACTCGGGTCCACGGATTCTCGAACTCCTGGTCGGGAGCCCGGTGCGCGGGTCCGGTGGCGAACAACATCCCGACGCCGCCGAGCTTCCCGCCCGGCGTGCCCGGCGTGTACGGCGTCAGCTCCCCGGTTCCGACGACCACGAGGTCGTCCGACCCGTCACCCGCAGTTCCGAACTCGACGTGGAGACAGCCCGTGGACAGCGTCCCCGCCGACTGGTCGGGCTGGACGAGTGTGGTCGTGGCCCAGCCGCCGACCGGTCGCCACGTGGTGGCGAAGTCGTCGGTGTACCAGACGCCACCGCCCGCGGCGGCCGCGTACGCCCGCTTGCCGTCGTCGGTGATCGCCAGATCGCGGACCCGACCGGCGACGCGCGGCGACCCGGCCGCCTGGCCGCCGAGCACCGTGGTCGGACCGATCGGCACCCACACCGGGTCGGTGCCGCCAGGGAGTGGGGGCGCCAACGCCGCGATGTCCGGCGCCGGCGCTCGAACCGCACCAGGTGCTGGCGCCAGCGCGACCCGGAATCGTTCCAGGTGCCGGCTGCGCGCGATCGGGTCGTCGGCGGCACGCCGGTCGGTCACAGCCGGCCATTCATAGCGCGTCATGGCGAACCACCGGCCTCCTCCGGCGCCGCCGGCGCGATCCGGATGTAGCCCTCCTCCACCTGGTACGGCAGGTCGGGCAGCAGCGCGGTCTGGGTCGCCGCCAGGATCGGATCGTCCCGCCAGGTCGACGGCGTGTCACGACGGGTCCAGAGCTGCTTGTCGCCGAACGCCGAGATCTTGGGCAGCCGGACATCGAGGGTGTCGATGAGGACGGGTCCGATCCGCGCTGACGGCGCCATCACTGCGAGGCCGGGCTGAACCCAGTCGCGAGCCAGCTGCAGCGCCTTGCGAGGCAGCACACCGGAGGTCAGATTCACCTGGCCGGCCGGGTGCATGAGCAGGGTCAGCGTGACGACCTGTCCGGGGTGGATCGCGAGCTCGTCATCGGCGACGACGTACGGATGGCGGATCGGTCGCTCGTCGGGCACGATCGGGGTGTCCGGGAACGGGCCGAGGTGACCCTGCCACGGGCCGCTGGCCAGCGCACCGTCCCGAACCACCTTGTCGACGACGTGGACGCGGGTGAAGTCGTCGTCGACGAAGAACGCCATCAGACCGTCGTCACTTCGGGTCAGCTCCCCGAGCCGGACCGCGAAAGCCCGATCGGCAAGCTCGCGATATGCCGCCTGGCGGGCCGCTCTCACCGCATCGTCGCTGAGGTCGAGCTCGTCGAGGTCGTCGTCGATCTCGATGCTGAGCCGCGCGCGTACGACCGCGAGAGGGCGACCGACCAGACCGGCGATGTGCTCGCTGCCGAGGTTCGCGTAGCTGTCGACGGTCCAGAGGGTCGAGTCGACGGCGCGCAGGAACGCCGACAGGCCAGACTCGTGCTTCGCCGTGTCGAGAGGCTTGCCCGACCTGGCGTGCGCGTCCGCCTGGACCATCCCGGCCGCGAAGTGTCCGAGCAGCCGAGCCGCGTCGTCGAGGCCGTGGAGCGGGCCGGCATCGGGTGGCCCTTCCCGGCCCGGCGCGATCTCCCACACAACGCCGCCGCCCACCGGGGCATCCATCAGCTGCCCCAACGGCCTTCCGGCGACGTCGAAGACCTCGAGTGCCTCGTCGATGTGATCAGGGAGCAGGAAGCCCGCGACCGGATTGACCATCGCCGCCGGGTCGGTCTGGTCGATGCTCGCCTCGGCCGGATCGAGCGACGGGTTGGTCACCGCCGGATCGACGAACCGGAACATCCAGCGGGCCGGCCTGGTCAGTCGTGGCCGGACCCGAAGGCCCGGGACGACCGGCGTTACGTCGGCCGGAGGCGGGTCCGGTGGCGATTCGGGCGGTGTTTCGACCGCGGGTACGACCTCGTCGCGGGCCGGGACCCGCAGCCGGTCCACCGGCAGGTCGAGGACTCGGCCGAAGGCGTCGATCAGCCGGGCCGCTGTCAGTCGCACCACGCCAGCCATCAGGAGTTGAGGGTCGCCGACGGGTGCGACCTTGCCGAGCGAACCGTCCTCGAGCCGCGGCCGCAGGATCCCGTTGTCGGTCGGTAGGCCCAGCAGTTGTTCGCGAACGCCGTCCAGCGACCCGGTGACGATGTCGAGCTGCTCCACCGCACTCGCCAGTCCCGCGAGCAGCGCCTCCGTCGTCTCGTCGGCCTCCCCCTGGGAGTGCTCGTCGAGGGCGTCCTCCGCCTTCGCCCAGGCCTCGATGCTGTGCGCGAGGGTCGTCGCGGTGCCGGCGTGCAATGGGCTGCGGCCGGTGAACGTACGTGTCGGAGGACTTGCCTCGGACGCGGGATCCACGGGGGGATCGAGGTCCACTGCCGCGAGGGTCCAGCCTTCGTGGCGGTCGGCGAGCTCGCCTTCGGCCGACCACTCCAACCACATCGGGATCCACGGCTGCTGCCACGGCGTGACTGCCACCGGCGAGGCGTCCACCCCCTTGACGAGTGAGAAGTTGCGAAGCTCGTCGGCGATCAGACGACCAGTCCCGGCCGGCACCGGGCCGTCGCCGTCGGACAAGCCGTTCGGCCGGATCCCCGCCGCCGAGGTGAACACCGCGGTAGCGCCGTCGTAGACCGCCGTCGTGCCGTAGCGCATCAGGATCTCGGCATCGATCCGCACCGTGGCGGCCTCGATGTCGAGGCCCTGCTGGTCTCGGGCCACCTCGGCCAGCCAGCCCCGCAGGTACGGGCTCTGGGTGAGTGCCTCTCGAGCCAGCGTGACGACCTCGGGCGGGACGGCTCCTGACCCGATCGACGGCAGCAGCCGAGCGCCGTCCACCACCTGCTCATAACCCTGCGGCACCTGACTCGGCCAGCGGCAGATCAGCCGTCCGTCGGACGAGAACCGGCCGTCCCAGCCATGCCGGAGACTGCGCCGCGGACCCTTGACCGCGACGATCGGATCCAGCGGTCGATGCAGGCGCGGCAGCGGCGGCCGTACCTCCCGTACCTCCGCGCTGGCCGGTCTGGAGGAGTCCGGCGGCTCCCAGCCGTGTACGGCCGACCGCACCTCCTCGGTGGTGTGCAAGGACGCTCGATCGCGGCCGGTCCACTGGATCGTGGTCTCCAGACCGGTCGGATCGAAGTCCTTTCTGGCTTCCGCGGGATTGCGCGCGGCGCCGCTGCGTGCCGACCGGCCGGCATCGAACGGACCCGCGGTGGCGCCGAGGGTGACGCGCTCGACATCGCCTTCGCCGCCCGGCAGTGCCGAGAAGCCCGAAGCGTGCTCATGCTCGTCGACCGATACCAGTCCGTCCGGGCTGCCGAGCGAGGGCAGCAGCTGGCCGGTGAATGCCGACAGCACATGCTCGAGCGACCGTCTCTCCTCGAACGTGTCGGCGCCGAGCCCGGCCGCCGTCAGTGTTGCGGCGATGTCGTCGCCATGGTGGCCGAGCGCGACCTCGAGGCTGCCCGCGTCCGGACGGGCATCCACGACGACCGGACCCGTCACCGGGACACCGTGCACCGCACCGTGCAACATCGTCGACCGGGGCCAGCGGGGCTCGGACGAGACCACCGAGGCTCCGACATCGGCCAAGGCGGAGAACGACGGGGTGAAGGACCGAGCGGCTTCGGCGATGCTTCGCAGCCGATCCGTGGTCGAGCTCGCGCTGGCGTCGCGGGTCGCGTCACGACTGGCGGCCGTACCGTCGAACCGCATCGAATAGCGGTCCGCTGTCGTCAGAAACGCCTCGCGCCGGATCGCCGTCACCGTGCGACTGGTGTCGATCTGGTCGCCGGCCTCGGCATCGGTCGCGAGCGACCAGCCGAGCTCGGTCAGCTTGGTCTGCAGGCTCGACGTGGTCTGCGCGCCGTCGAGGACGTCACGCTCCGGAACGGACCACCAACCGGCCACCAGATAGGTCGCCAGATCGCCGACGGCACCGGCCGGCGTGAGGTCGTTGAGCGGATCGTGGACGGCGAACCGGCCGACGGTCGCGTCGTACCCTGCAGTCCACACCAGCGAGCCGCCGGCCGTACCGTCGAGCTCGGCTGCCGCGACCGTACGACCGAGCTGTGGCGTCGCGGCAGGCTGTCCGTCCCATCCGGCCAGTGGCACCACCCGCGCGGTGTCGGACTCCAGCACCCACCCACTGACCTGGGGCGAGAGGGAGCCACGCGGCGCCACCAGCCGCAGCACCACCCATCGGTCCGGCAGCGGGCTCAGGTCCAGCTTGTTCTGGCTGTCGCGTCGATCCTCGAGGGAGCCCTGCAGCAAGGCGTCGGGCAGCGCCCAGTGCAGATGGACTCCGGGTGGGCGGGGCGCGCCGGCATCGAACGGGTCGGGCATCGGCTGCGGCGGCTCACCGTCGGGTGCGGTGAGGATGAACGGCAGCCGAACGTACGGCTCGGTATCGCCCTCGGGGACGTACAACGCCTGGACGTCGATCGGTACGAGCACCCGGCTCTGGCGGATCAGATTGGAGTCCCAGGTCTGAATCGAGTCGATGTCGAGACCGGCGCGTACCAGTGCCGACCACCGGGGACTGGTCGTCAGCGCGGTGATGGCCTCGGGAGGCAGCTCGGTCATCGACGCACCGCCCTGGTGAACGTCGTGACGAGCTCGGAGAGCCGATACCCGATCTGCGGCCGGAACACGGTGTCCAGCTCGGGCGCCTGTCCATTGACACTGGTGTCTCCGAAGACCTGCCGGTAGGGGAATCGGATCATCTGGAGCGCAAGCTCGGCACTGTCGAGCTCGGTTCCGACGTGGAGCTGACTGTCCTTGTCGACGAAGCTCTTCACCAGCGCGGGCAGGTCGACAACACCAGGGCTCCCGGCGCGGAACGGCACGGGTACCTCGACTCCATCCACGTCCTCCGATGTGTTCGCGTCGCGCCCCGGAACCCAAGCCTGGAAGGAGTTCGACCCCTCGCCGCTGGTCTTGAGCCGGACACCGAACTGCACGCCCTGTCGAGGCTCCTCGATGTGCACCACGGCGGGTTCACCGTCGAACAGCACCAGGAGCACGGCCGGCGCCAGCCGCTCCATCCGCAGCACCTTGAGCCGTCGCGGATCGGACTCGGGGATGATCTCGTCGTCACGAGTCTGCAGCTCGACGGAGTACGCGCGGACGTGGAGGCCGGGCCAGCCCGACACCGCGCGAGACCGGAGCAGGAACCCGGACACGGTGCCCGCCGGGCCCTGCTGTACGTCCTCCCCGCCGGCGAGGCGGACCCGCCGCTCCTCCTCGTCGATCTCGTCCCGCGCCTCCTCGTAGATCTTCGCGAGCTCGGCCCGATCCGAAGAGTTCACCGTCCCGACGCTCATCGCGCCTTGGATCAGGGCATCGGTCCAGGCCCGGTCCAGATAGAAGAACCGGATCGACTCGCGCGGCAGCAGTTCGGAGTCGGCGGCGAGGTAGGCGAACGGCACCGCCTCGAGCAGCCGCAGGCGCGCCATCCACTGCCGGATCTCGAACGGAACGACCCGGTCGCCGAAGTCGTCGTCGGTGTCGGCCGGCGTCGGCACGATGTCGAGCACGGACTGGCGGATCATGCCGACCGCCTCGGCCGCGATCATCGCGTAGCCCTTCACTGGTCGTCACCCCCGTCGGGCCGCTCCCCTGTACGCCGCTGGACGTCCTGTACGGCTTGGCTGATCAGCTCGTCGAGTCGATCCGGGCCGGTCTGCACGTCGGCCTCGGGTCGGTCGGTGGCGCGGTCGCCGTCGCGTACGGGCCCGTGCGGCGGGTGTACGTCTGGCAGGTGTCCGTCAGGCCTCGGACCCACCGGGCCCGGATCGCGACGCCCCCCGACGGCTTGGTCTGCGAGTCGGCCGACCGTTGTCGCGAGCCCCTGTCGCAACTTCGCGGCCGCCTCGTCGTCGAACGGGACCCGGTCGTCGGAGATCACCGGGGCTGCTGTCTCGTGCAAAGCGGCCAGCAGCCCAACCCCGTCGGTCGTCCGACGGACCGCGTCGAGGTCGATCCCGAAGCCGCGAGCGACCACCTCGTCGAGATCGCCGTCGACCTCGATGCGTCGGCCGCCGTCGGCGAGCGGCCGAGTCGGCGCCAGCACACCGGCCGGGTCGGCGGCCGCGGCCTCGACGATGCCGCGGCCGAGCAGCCAACCGAGCCCGCTGGCCTGGTCGCTCTTGCCGATCGACAGGCCGAACTTCTCCATGCCCTTCATGGCCGCCTGGACGAAGGCCTTCGCGCGGGCAGCGCCGAACTGCTCCTTGCGCCAGCGCAACTGTGCCGAGACGATCGACGGCTGGGCGAGCGCGAGCAATCGTCCGATCTCGAACGCGCCCGCAAGGCTCAGGTCCTCGCGCCCGTCCGGAGTGACCCGGCGGAGCTGGTCACTCGAGTGGGCCAGCGGCAGCCGTACCTCGGGATGATCGGGGTCGACGCCGGCCGGTCGGGGGGTCAGCGGCCCCCGGTACCAGGCTCGTCGCGCCTCACCCCGACGGGTCTGATGAGGGAGGCCGACGTGACCGGTGTCGGTCAGCTCGGCGGCCGGACGCGTGCTGCCGGTCTCCGGCGGAGCGCCCGCCGGCGGATCGGGGGTGGGCGGTGGCGCGGTGCCCAGCAGTCCGACGTTCAGGCCGGCCATCAGGGTCTCGAACGAGCCGGCGTCGGTCGCCGTGAAGCTCCAGTGCGCGAGCACCGGGAATCGATACGTCGGCTCGTCCTTGACGATCCGCTCGACGTCGTACCGGAAATTGAGCTTCATCGTGTCGCGTACGAGTCGGCCCACCTCGGTCGCCGACGCACTGACCGCGACCTCGGCGACCTGCTTCGGCACGGCCTGCCAGTCGGCGGCACTCGCCGTCTTCGAGGTCGCCGATGCACTCAGTGGGCGAGCAGCGGCGGACGCGGCAGCCTCGGACATGGGGGCGGCCGCCCGCTGCGGGTCGGCGTCGTCGAGCTGCGCGCCCTCCGTCAGCGCGGATGCGCCGCCTCCCTCCACCGCCCTGATCGCTCCCAGCACCGGGGTGTCGAACGCCGCCTGCCCGCCCATCACGTAGTGGTCGGGGTCGGTCGTCACCGCCATGGTGGCGAGGTTCATCACCGCGACATCGGCGGTGAGGACGAAGCGGTCGTGGGTCGGCGCCGGCTGCGGAAGGACGTCGAGTTGCTGCTCGAGATTGATCAGGCAGGCCAGATAGCGCACCGGCCGGTCGCCGTCGTCCGGTCCGGTCGAACGGTGGTACTGCGGCAGCCGGTTGGCCATCACGACTGCCAGGAAGCCGTCGTCATCGCCGAGGGAGAGCTCGGTATCGCTGGGGTCGACCTGGCGGACATGGGCCAGGAGCGGCACGTCCTGCTTGGTCGGGAACACCGCGTTGACGACCGTCTGCGAGACCGCGAGATAGCAGCTGGTCGGACTGTCGACCTCACCGACGAGCACCTCACCGGGCGTGACGCACTCCGCGACGGGTACCTCGCCGGACAGCTGTCCCTCACCCTCGGCGATCACGACCAGCGCGAGCCACGGCATCTCGTCCGGCTCGCCGGCGCCCGGTCGCCGATCCCACGGCAACGTACGGCGCTTGAGCACGATCTGGGGGAGCCGCTCCTCGAAGGAGCCTTCGGCGTTGGCCGGAGGGAAGGTCGACAGGATCTGGTCCGGCGGCATCACGTAGCGCGGCGAGCTGACCCGGAGGTGGCCGTCGAAGGGCGCGACGTCCCCGCCGGTGAGCTCCTGCCGCCCTGCCAGCACATAGTCGCCGGCCTTGAGCGGCGCCTGCGCTCTTGCATGCAGCGTGAACTGGCCACGAGTCGGAGTGGTCATGGCTGGTGACTCCTCGGTCTGTCAAGGTCATCGAGTTCGCGCTGGTCCGCAGGTATCCAGCGCAGCGTCGTGAGCCCGCTCGGGCCGGTGCGCATCGCCGGGTCGGGATCGGTGGCGGCGACCAACGGCCGAACAACGCCGTCGAGGCCATGTGTCGTCAGCCGCTGGACCAGCTCGCCGACTGCCGCGTCGGCACCGGCCGCACCCGGCTCGCCTCCCACCAGTCCGAGCACACCGGCCAGGTGCCAGCCCGGCTGAGACGCGACCTGGACCCGGATCGGAGGCGGGATCCGGTTGGCGACACTCGGAACGATCGCGTACACCAGCGCGCTGCGGTTGCCGAGCGCCACGACCGACGGCGGTCGGGGAGTGCCGTCGGCATCGGTCGGGCGATCCGCTCCCTCCAGCCCGAAGACCAGCCCTCGGGCCGCGTCGGTGCCGAGCGGGTCGTCGACCAGGATCGCCACCGCGGTGACGGGAGCGTCGAACCGGGTCGTGACCAGCGCGGCTCCGTCCACCAGCTCGGCTCCCGGGACCCAGCCGGTGCGGAACCGATCTCGGGTACGCGTGACGACCGCTCCCTCGGCGTGCACGGTCGCGCCGGGTACGACGGCGCTCGACCAGCCGACATAGGCCAGCTGCTGCCCGGCGTGCCAGCCGGCGACCCCCTCGGTCGGCGCGCCACCGAGCGCAACCAATCGCTCGGTGCCGATGCCGACGCTGTTCCCCTTGGCCGAGCCCGCCGCGTCGGCCAGCACGTCGCCGCCATGGGTCAACGCGACGAGGCGGCCGGGACCACCATCGAACGCGAGGCTCGGCCGTGGGGCGTCGGCGTCGGTGTCGAAGCCCGCGTTCGGCAGCTGGAGTACGGCGATCTCGCCGGGCCGAAGCACCGTCGCGCCGGCCGACGCCTCCGCCGTCGGCTCCGGTCGGCCGGCATCGCCCGCACCCAATGCCTTGGTCATGCCGGCGAGTCGGTCGAGCGAGTCACCGGCCGCCAGCCGTCCGGACACCTGTCCGACGGAGCCGCGAGCCGCCCTCGTCAGCGGCATGGCGTTCACAGCCACGGCCGTCTTGCCCTCGGGAGCCGCCGAGACGCTCTGCCGGACCAGCTGCAGCGGCACCGCCAGATCGGTGAGCGCCCGGATCGAGCCGAGGTCGGGCGGCGTCGCCCGTACGATGTCGGGCGCCTGGCTGACGGTCGTCTGCCGCCCGGGCATCGACGGCGCGGCCAGCTCGGCCATCAGAACACCAATGGCTGTAGGGGGATGGACGCTGCGGTCGGGCGGCGCCGGTGGAGTCTCGGTGACGACCCCGGTGGACACCTGGTCGGCCAGCTCGGTAAGGAAGCCCTCGCTCAGTGAGCCGAGCATCGGCGGCGAGGCCCGGTCGCTGATGAATGCCGCTGCCGCCAGGTTGCCCATGCCCGCGTCGCTCATCCACTGCTTGGCGGTCGCCAACTCCTCGCCGTCCGGCACCGCGGTCACGATGTCGTGTAGCTGGGCTGCATCGGAGATGAACTGCGCCCGCTGCTCGCGCTCGGACACGAACGGCAGTGGCTTGCGATCG
>Ga0209382_10002038_pt1 | contig 30374 bp, 24 predicted proteins | sample SoiMetdeltSBSDD5_FD_187599 | JGI IMG/M metagenome (GOLD analysis project Ga0209382, IMG submission 187599) | Bulk soil microbial communities from a Populus tree surrounding site in Tennessee, USA - Soil MetaG P. deltoides SBSDD5 (SPAdes) (version 2) | ecosystem: Environmental > Terrestrial >...
CATGCGAAACCCTTCACAAGAGCTGACAGAGGAAAAGCAGCCAGCAGTTCGATGTGCGAGAAACGTTAGCTTTGCTCGGGGGATGCCGTCATTTCGTGCCGTTTGGCATTGACACCAGAGGGGAAAGGGCCCATGTCACCATTAGCACTCTCAAAAGCAGAGTGCTAACCCGCTTCCTCAAAAATCCTGCCCGAAAGCCCCCGCGCAAGCGGGTCGATTGGCATTGGAGTAATCATGAAATTTCGTCCCCTGCATGATCGCATCGCGCTCCGCCGCATCGAAGGCGACACGAAAACCGCCGGCGGAATCATCATCCCCGACACGGCCGTCGAGAAGCCCCAGCAAGGCGAAGTCGTCGCTGTTGGTCCCGGCGCGCGTGGCGAAGACGGTAAGATCGTCCCGCTGGAGCTGAAGCCCAAGGACAAGGTGCTGTTCGGCAAGTGGTCGGGCACCGAGGTCAAGATCGACGGCCAGGAGCTGCTGATCATGAAAGAGAGCGACGTCATGGGCGTGCTCACGAACTAGCCTGCAGGCAGTTTGGCGCTTGCACCTCAAAAACGGCACTCGCCCCTCTGTTTCTCGAAGCACATTCCGGAGATCGCAAATGGCCGCAAAAGAAGTTCGTTTTTCCGCCGACGCCCGTGAGCGCATGCTGCGCGGCGTCGATATCCTCGCCAACGCCGTGAAGATCACGCTCGGTCCCAAGGGCCGTAACGTCATCATCGACAAGCCCTACGGCGCGCCGCGGACAACCAAGGACGGCGTCACCGTCGCCAAGGAGATCGAGCTCGAGGACAAGTTCGAGAACATGGGCGCGCAGATGGTGCGCGAGGTTGCCCAGAAAACCAACGACATGGCCGGTGACGGCACCACCACGGCCACCGTGCTGGCTCACGCAATCCTGCGCGAGGGCATGAAGTCGGTAGCGGCCGGCATGAACCCCATGGACCTCAAGCGCGGCATCGAGAAAGCCGTGATCCAGGTGGTTGAGGAAATCAACAAGCGAGCAAAGAAGGTCAAGGAATCTGCAGAGATCGCCCAGGTCGGCACCGTGGCTGCCAATGGCGAGAAGGCGATCGGAGACATGATCGCAAAGGCCATGCAGAAGGTCGGCAACGAGGGCGTCATCACCGTGGAAGAGGCCAAGAGCCTCGACAGCGAGCTCGAGGTTGTCGAGGGTATGCAATTCGACCGCGGCTATCTCTCGCCCTACTTCATCACCAACGCCGAGAAGATGACCGTGGAGCTCGAGGATCCCTACATCCTCATCCATGAGAAGAAACTCGCGAGCCTGCAGCCGCTGCTGCCGGTGCTCGAGGCGATCGTGCAGACTGGCAAGCCGCTGCTCATCGTCGCCGAGGAGGTGGAGGGCGAGGCCCTGGCTACCCTCGTTGTCAACAAGTTGCGTGGCGGCCTGAAGGTGGCTGCCGTGAAAGCACCGGGCTTCGGCGACCGCCGCAAGGCGATGCTGGAAGACATCGGCGTCCTCACCAACGGCCAGACGATCTCCGAGGATCTCGGCATCAAGCTCGAGAACGTCACCCTGCAGATGCTCGGCAAGGCCAAGCGCGTGTCCATCACCAAGGAGCACACCACCATTATCGATGGCGCCGGCAAGAAGAAGGACATCGAGACGCGTGTAAGCCAGATCAAGGCGCAGATCGAGGAAACCACCTCCGACTACGACAAGGAGAAGCTGCAGGAGCGCCTGGCGAAACTCGCCGGCGGAGTTGCGGTGATCAAGGTCGGCGGAGCCACCGAGGTCGAGGTGAAGGAGCGCAAGGACCGCGTCGACGACGCGCTCAACGCAACCCGTGCAGCCGTTGAAGAAGGCATCGTTCCCGGTGGCGGCGTGATGCTGCTGCGGGCCACCAAGGCGATTACCGTCAAGGGCGAGAACGACGACCAGGATGCCGGCATCAACATCGTCCGCAAGGCCCTGCAAGCGCCGATCCGCCAGATCGCGGAGAATGCCGGCGTTGAAGGCTCCATCGTCGTCGGCAAGGTCATGGACGAGCGATCAGGCTCGTTCGGCTACGACGCACAGGCCGATGAGTATGGCGACATGATCGAGAAGGGCATCATCGATCCGGCCAAGGTGGTGCGCATTGCACTGCAGGACGCCGCCTCGATCGCCGGCCTGATGATCACGACGGAAGCCGGCGTCGCCGACGCACCGAAGAGAGAGTCCGGTCACGCAGACCATGGTCACGGCGGTGGCATGGGCGGGATGAGCGGGATGTAGCGAACGCCCCCTGCCTTCTGGCCGGGAAAGGTCCAGGGCGTCCACAAAACATCGGGTGGCGAGCGTATCTGCGCTCGCCACTCCGCGGTGCCGCGCTGGGCCGCGCGGCGTCGCTGCCCGCGGAGGTCTTCAATCGATATTGGCTCAGCTCTAATCGATATTGGCTCAGCTCTCCCGTGCCACCGCACGGATGCTTGCGGCGCAATAATCTTGGTGCGGCAGTCTCACCTAATGGGAATTGCAATCCACAGCTTCGACTACGGCGCAGGCGCCGAGCTGTTCACCAACGAATCCGGATCCAAGTGGTCGCGACGCGGGCCAGTCCGATACCAGCGTTTTGCGAAAGCGGCCGGCGCTATTCAGTTCGCCATCGAAAGCCTGCCCGGAGACTCCCTGGCCAGTGCCTGGCTCGAGGTCGGCGACGACCGATTCAACGCCTCCGACATCCGCCGGCTCTATGACGACGAAGCATATCCGCTCGATCGTCAGGAGCTGCACCGCCCACAAGCGCCCATCGTCCGGCTCGCCATCACGAAGCCATGAAGCCGATCTGGCGAAGGCGCGCAAACAGGAGAAAGATGGGCGCCCCGAGCGTCGTCAAGTAGTCACCTTGAATCCGGTCGAACAGCTGAAGGCCCGCGCCGTCGAGCTGATAGGCTCCTGCCGATTGGAAGGCTTGCGGACCGGTAGCAGCAAGGTAGCGACCCACGAATTGAGGCGAGAACGCCCTCATCGTGAGCTGAGCCGTCTCTACGTGGGTCCAGGTGATGTTGCCGTCCTCAGCTAGCGCGACCGCCGAGTGAAGCTCATGCGTCTTGCCACAGAGCTCGAACAATCTGTCGCGGGCAGCATCAAAGGTCGTCGGCCTTTCTAATACCTTTCCGTTGAGCGAAACGACTTGATGGGCGCCAATGATAAGCGCTCCAGGAGCGCGCGCATGTGCCTCTTCGATCCTTGTTCGCGCAAGCAGCTCAGCTATATCGGCGGGATCAATCTCCCCGAGTGTCTCGAGCAGCGCTTGATTTGGTGTGTTCTCCTCGAGGTTCGGCGACAAGGCACGAAGCGCAAGCCCGGACGCCTCGAGTAGCCGTCGCAGGCTGCCCATCTCGGATGCGAGAACCAGATCTCTTCTAATCGGTCCCTCAATCAGACTGGCACCATCATCAATCATGGTTGCGCACTTTCACGTCACGCTCGGGAGGGATGGCATAGTCGGCCAGCTGCGCTCTTGTCGTCGTCCTTGTGCGTATGAAGGAACCGGGCGATCTGCTCCTTCAGCGTCGTAACCTTACGTGGTTCGACATCGACAACGGCATGTTCGAAGAGCTCGCGCTGAATATGTGTCGGTAGGTCGTTCCACCGCAAGAGCACTGCCGCCCCGAGGCATTGAATGATACGCTTTTCTTGCTCGGACAACGGTACACGTGTGTCGCCACTTTCTATCTGTACCGACCCAAGGGCGCCGCCTTCAGTCTCCCATGTGGCAAGGGCGGTGGGTTTAGCGCTGCTTGCACTCCGGCTCTTTCGTTTTCTGGCTGTCATGTATGTTGCCCTACCCTAGAGGGAGATTGACGTCCGGCAGCCCACTTGGGCCAATCCCGGTTGCCGCAAGAGTTGCTGTGTGCGGAAGCCGCGTCAAGCTCACATCGCGGCAGTATTGGTCAAGCCCGGTTGCCGACTGAAATCTCGGGAGTGGAACGCACCACGCCAGCCAACAGCAACGGTCCAGCTTCGTACTAAATCTCGGCGCGCTGAGCCGATAGCCGAACAATGGCTCCGCGCGGCGTAGGCTCGGGAGTTTAGGTCGTTGGTATGAACGAAGGCCGTGATCGGGAAAGCTGATAGAATTGTCGGCGGCCGCGTGACCGGCCTCCGACACCCCGTCGACGCGGGGGGCGCGCGCGAACGGAAACCAGGATGAACCCTCCGCCTGATCAAAGGAAACCGGTGATAGAGCCGAGCCCTAATGGCACTGCCCCGGCAGATCCTACGCTTCGCGCGCTGCGCTTGCGCATTCGACAGCAGGAGATCCTTGCGGAACTGGGAGTTCTGGCGCTCCAGGGGCCATCATTGGGTCAGCTCCTCGACCAGACCGCGCGCCTTACGGCAGAGGGGATGGAGGCTGAGTTTTGCAAGGTGTTAGAGTTTCTCCCGAGCGAGAGCCGTTTACTGGTGCGTGCCGGCGTCGGCTGGGATGCCGGGGTCGTCGGCTCGGCCAAAAGTCGAGGCCGACCTGGCGTCGCCCGGCGGTTTTGCGCTGCGTACGGGCAAGCCCGTGATTTCCAATCATCTCGAGAACGAGGAGCGGTTCAAGACACCGGAGCTGCTCATCCGGCATGGCATTCGGCGGGCGATGAACGTGATCCTGCAAGGCGACCGCGCGCCGTTCGGCGTGCTGGAGGTAGATGCCACGTCGGAAGGCGATTTTGCCGAGAGCGACATCGCCTTCCTGCAGGGTGCCGCCAACATCCTGGGCATGGCGATCGAGCGGGAGCGCCGCGAGCGCAGTCTCAAGGCGGCGCTTGAACGCCAGAAAGTGCTGCTCCGGGAAATCCATCACCGCGTCAAGAATAGCCTGCAGCTGGTCTCGAGCATGCTCAATCTCCAGGCCGGTAGTGACACCGACCCCGCGCTCCAGCGGCAGCTGCAGGAAGCATCCAGCCGAGTCCTGGCTATCGCCCGTGCGCACGAGCGCCTCTACAAGAACGACGACGTCGAAACGCTGGATCTCGGCGGTTACCTGCGCGACGTGTGCGAGGACCTCAGCCTCTTGATTTCCGGAGGCACCGTGGAGTTTGCCGCAGCCGATGGCATCCGCGTTGCAACGGATCGTGCTGTCCCCCTTGGGCTGGTCACCATCGAGCTGATCACAAACGCCGCGAAGTACGCCTATCCGGGCGAGCACAAGGGCAGAATCGACGTCGCCCTCTCCAAACAGGATGAGAAGCACCTCATCCTAACCGTGGGTGACGAGGGCGTCGGGCTGCCGCCGGAGTTCGACGTGCACAAGGCGAGGGGGCTCGGCATGCGCATTGTGCGCGCGTTCGCCGAGCAGCTCAGCGCGGAGCTCCAGGTCCGAGCCCGAAGTCCTGGTTGCGAGTTCAAGCTGGTCGCCCCGATTGAGCACAGCGCCTAACGCGCACCGTCCCTCCGATTTCGAATGACGTTAGATCCTCCCCAACTTCCAGGGGCCAGTGTAGGTCTGCGCAGTAAGCTCCGCACACGGGTTGTAATTCGACAAGAAGCCTTGAAGAGATCTTGAGGCAGCTGCGATGCCTTCATATCTCCGGTGGTTGAACAGAACGCGGGTGTACTCGCCGCCCAAGGCATTGCATCACCCACGTGCTGTCCAACACAGACACATCGCGAGGCTCCTAAGGTCGCCCGCACGAATTCAGCGACCCTTCTTGCGTACACCGCTCTTGAGGCCGGCGACGCCCTGCGCAGGCGCGAAGGGAAGGACTTGAGCTGATGGTTTTGGCTTGTCGGCCTTCGGTTTTCTCTTCTCGCGGTTGCTTCTTTGCTGTTTCGTTGCCACGTCAAATCTCCCTTCGAGGTAAAAGATGCCGGCCCCTATTTGATTGAATCCCCACCCTTGGCCGCAGAAGGCGGGCGAAGTCCTCCAGCACCTTGGCGATCAGCAATTTTCTGCGCGGGTCCTGAGCGATTGCTGTCGACGCAAAGAGACCGAGCAGATAACTGGCCTTCTCAGCAGCCTCGATCCATGTTGCGGCTGGAGCCGCGACGAGCTGTGCCTCTAGCTCCTCTTGCCGATCCCGAAGGGACTTCTCGTTCGCCTCAACCTCCTCCATCAAGCGGCGAATCTCGGTTGCCTTTTGAGCAGCCATGCCTCGATGGTGATCGAGCGTGATGGGTCGGTCCGTCATGATCGCCTCCACGCGACCCGCTTTCCTGTGACAAAGGGCCCTGCTCTCGGCCGGCGCCTCCCGCCAGCGCAGGATCCCCTGGGGCGTCGAACCGATCCTCGCCCACCTCGACCGCGGTCCTACGTCGGCGCCGATTTCAGAATGACGTTGACGAGTACAATCATGGCGGTGCGTCGGTATGAAGCGGCACCAAATGCAGTCGCGGACCGGGCCTCGGAAAGTCCCTAAGGGCGATGAGGCGCCGCCTCAGTCATCCGGTACGACACCATGTCGGCCCCGGTTGATGGCTCGCAGCGCGCTACACTGATGAGGGCAACGCCCGCCAACGCAGCGCATATCAGCAATCTCGCGGCAGAGAAACCGATCACCCTAGGAATGCCATAGACCTTCTCAGCCAACGGCACGACGGGACTGCTACGTCGGGGCAGGAGCTCGATCAAGCGATGCGCAATCCTCCACGAATCTGCTGGTGTCCATCGACCGTCAGGCAACCGCACGATCAGCCCGGCCAATCTCTGCGTGGCGGAATCCCTGGGCAGTTCGGACAATTCGGCTGCCTCCATCCAAGGATCGAGGTTCAGTCGCGCTAGCGCTGAGAGCACGCTGAGCAGCATTTCATTGCTCTCCATGCCGATCGGCGCGTGGAGAAAGTCATCGTACTCGGGTCTAAAGAGGGAAATGGAAGTAGCAGGGGTCACGATGATCACCAATGGTGCGCTGGCACTTGTGAGGGTTAGCGGTCCCCACGTACCGTTGGAAACCGACCGGGCTGGGCGTTGGCTTCGTCGCATGAGCAAACGGCGCGACCTTGTCAAGAAGGCGGTCCCGCTTCGCGGGGAAAAGGCAGGCCACTGAAGTTAGGGCCAGGAGCACGCAGACGCATTGCAGACCCCATGCGGCCCGATGCATGAGCACACGGGAAGGGTGCACTTGCAAGGTACGGAAAATGCCTATCGCGATGGCCTTTGCGGAATTGGCCGGAAGGCAGGGAGAGCACGGGAAGCATTCACGGTATGCAGCGGGTGCACATGTTTTGGAGATAGTCCTTCTCCAACAGAATACTCTAGCCGCCCTTTCAGCACTGTTTCCAGTTTCTGCTATAAGGACGGAGACTTTAAGTCATTGACCGCGCAATGTCCGTGATAGGATACCCTTGCGCCACACAGGCGTTCCCTTGCGCGAGGGCCTTCGCGACTCGGGCAGGGTGAGCGGCTATCTGAAGGTTGATCCCATGTGCATCGTTCGCCGTGGCGGGCGCACGTCAACGACGAATTCCAATCTGCGAACGAGGAGCTGGAAAATGTCGAACGATGACCTGCAGTCGCTCAACAAGGAACTCACGGCCCTCAACGACCAGCTCCGGGCGGCGGTCGACCGGCAGCGCGCCGCGTGCAGGAACCTTCGGAACATCCTCGACAGTACTGAGATGCCGACACTCGTCCTGGATGCCGACCTGAATATCCGCTTCTTCACGCCGGCCGGGAAGTCGCTGTCCACGGTGGTCGCCTCCGATGTCGGCCGGCCGCTTGCCGACCTCTCGCGCCGGTTCGAAGACGACGACCTCCTGCCGGACGCCCGCGCGGTGCTGGAGAGTCACACACCAGTCAGGCGCGAGGTAAGAGGGGGCGACGGCGGCTGGCTCATTCGCGCTACGCTTCCCTATCGAAGCAACGGCGTCGAAGGATTGGTGATTACGTTTGTCGACATCTCTGAGGCTAAGAACCGTTGAACGTGAGGTTGGCGTCGCTAAGGTCTGCCGACGGAGTGCTTGTCGGCGTTTCCTAACTTCAGAGACTTGTTGCGACTTCGCGAGGCCCGACAACAGGCGCCCCGCACGCGACGAGCCTGAACCGCTCGTTCAGCTCGCCGGTATGGCAACGCAGATGCCACCAGCACTTTTCGGAGCGATTTCGCTGTCGCACGCTCGCCGGGCGGTCCTTTTGCAGCGAGTTCACAATGGGCGATGCCAAGCTTCTATGCCTGTTCCAGGATCGGGATAGCGACCTTACCACGGCGATTGGCGCCCCTGCTCAATGCCGCCACTTCTTGCGTGCGGAGGCGGCGCGCGATCGGACTGTGGACGGGCGTGACGGGCCCCCGTCGGGTGATGCTCGACCTCGGAATGGCATCGCTCTCTTCGACAGAGCGGGGCATGCGTCAAGAGAGATTACCCATGCGCAGGGTCCAGACATGCCGCGAGGTCGCTCGCCACCTCGCCTCCGGAGCGGCTTCCCGGAACCGGCCATCCTTCCGGGCGATCGCAAGCTGCCGGTCCAGCAGGGCCCCGAAGGTGATGCTGTCATGGTCGACGAGGCCCATGACAGCATCGTGATCCGCGGCATAGTTGCTTGGCTATGCCACGGCGCGGACGTTCGGTTACAGGCATGCCCTGTAGCGTCGCCACCAGTACGACCTTCCCGTCGCAACAGCACGACGGCGTAGCCACTCGCAATCAGAGGTGTAGCCATAGCTGGGGCCGACGAAAAAGTCGAAATCCGTACCTTCCCGGCCACGGCGATCTCTCCCGCCCGAACGAAACGCAGTGCCGCGACCACGGTTGCCCCTGCTTACGTTACCTCGCCCTGAGCGGATACCGCCGTTGCCTTTACCAGCATGCCCGCCGCGCTCAGCTCGCACGTTCACTAGAGGGCCCTCGCCGTCGCCGACAGTATTGCCATTTGGCGAGAATGCCGCCGCTGGTCCAAAGCCTATGCCGATAGCCAGCGCGGACGCGGCCAGCGTAGCCATTAGAGAATATCGCATCGGGTATACTCCTGGTTCGTGTGGGCTGGCCGGAAGTGAGGGCACCAAGTCAGCATGACCTGAGGCTCCGGCGTGCAGCCTGTTGGGGGACGAGGCGCCGGGGTTGGAGGGTGGTAAGCCAGCGCTTCCCATATTGCCGGCCGACCGGGGGGAACAGCGAGGGCCGCTCCTCACACAAGCTCACACACCAACCCTTCGCGCCAGACTCGGAGAGTACCCATGAAAGGCCGCCTGCCGGCGCTCGGCGGTATGCGGTGCAAGCAACGACGCGTCGGCACGGCAAACTGGCAACCAGAACCATAAGCCTACTGATAGCTGCGCATATGAAAGTGCGTTTTGAAAGTCCTGCACGCTCGGGGCGTTGGATGATGCGGCCGATCCGGCTCGTCGAAGCGAACGGCAGTCGTGGACAACGCCTCCGACGAGCTTTGCTGCACGAAAATGCTGAGCATGGCGGCCGCGCCGATTGCGAGGATGATCGCGATGACCGACCCGGACCTCACTTCCTCGATCCACCATGCGGTATAAGGGCGAGGAACTCGCGAAGCCGAATTTCCTGATAGCCCCGCAAGTGCCAGGGCTCGGCGAGCATGCCTTCGATCATGCTCCTCGCCTCGTACCAATGTCTGCCCAGGCACGCGCGCAGAAAAAGCTCACGCGCGGCTGTACCAGGCGCAGTGCGCCGCGATGACGTCGGCGATCACCGGCGCGAGGTCGTAGACTTCTCGCATGCAGCGGCCTCAACCTTTCTGAACTCTCGCCGTCACTGGCGACGAAGCCAGTCGTCGATGTCCTACCCCACCTGATCCTTGGCGTAGCCGTAGCGAGCCCGATTTTTCTTTCGAGCTGCTCGCGACTGCCGTTGATCTGGGCGAGTCGTCGGCAGTGAGCTTGCCCCGCTGCTCCTTCTCCTTGCCGGTCAGCTGCTTCCAGCTCCCTTCGATGCGATCCAATTCATTGTCGTTGCTCCATGGTTTGTCAGGACGAGCGGACGAGCGGCGTTGATCGTGACGGTCCGCAATTTTTGCGGCCGCAGATCGCTGGATCAGGGCGAGTGGATGTTCGAGGCTAGCGGACAGCGGCCGCGGAGGGAGCCTCGGAAACTACGCATGCTCGAACCGCGGCGCTGCGCTTCTTAGGCGGCGGTCATCTCACGCTTGCCGACTGAGCACTATCCGAGTCTGTCCCCGCTGCCGGGCAGCCCCTATCTTCAGGCTGCGGCACGCACGTGCCCGAACTGGTCGGCGTCCTCGATGCGTCCACGTACGATGAGCCAGTTTCTCGGAGTTGAAAGATGGCCAGCGCGAATTGCAGGATTGCGGCAGAGCTCATCAGCGACTATGCCGCCGACGGGCTCGACGCCGCGGATGTGCAGGCCATGAAGGAAGCGATCAATCGCGACAAAGGCGTTGCGTGTCAATCGGCGCAGGATCCGATCGGCGTGCAATCGAGACCCCTCTCGTTGTCGGCGTAGTGCGCGTCGAAGGTCGGAGCCGGAGCGTAGCGCGGCAGCGGAACGCTTCGACGTGGGGGTCAGTTTTGGGTGCCGATGGGCGCGTCAGGCGCGGGCCGATCCACACAACAATGGCTAGGACCTCGTGAAGCAAACACAGCCCGCCCGCATTGAAGATGCGCGCGACTGGACGCCACTGCTGCATCGGTACCGGGAGCCGGATCACCTTCGCAGCATGCTGGAGATCCTCATCACGGCGGTGCCGTTCATTGTGCTGTGGGTCTTGATGTGGGCAAGTCTCAGTTTGAGCTATTGGCTCAGCCTGGTCATCGCCGTGCCGGCAGCAGGCTTTCTCGTGCGGCTGTTCATGATCCAGCACGACTGCGGCCACGGCACGTTCTTCCGCCATCGGTGGGTAAACAATTGGTTGGGGCGCGCCATTGGTGTGCTGACCCTGACACCCTACGACCATTGGCGACGCAGCCACGCCATCCATCATGCGAGCTCTGGCAATCTCGAGCGTCGCGGCATCGGCGACATCAACACGCTGACCGTGCGTGAGTACCTCCGATTGTCCCGTTGGCGGCGCCTCGGATATCGTCTCTACCGCAATCCCATTGTGATGTTTGGTATTGGTCCGGCTTTCCTTTTCCTCGTGCAGCATCGGCTGCCGATTGGCGAGATGCACTCGGGGTGGCGACCATGGCTGACGACCATGGCCACCAATGCGGCGACTGCGCTGCTTGTCGTCACGGCAATGTGGCTCCACGTGCACCATCTGTGCAGTCGCATTCCGTACTATCGACTGCCGTCTGTGCTGCGCGACCACCCGGAACTCAGGAATGCCGGCCGGCTTACGCTCGTCCAGAGCTTTGCGTGCGTACGGCTCGCGCTTTGGGATGAGACGCGGCGGCGATTGATTTCCTTTCGCGAATTGCGCACTTACTTGCGCATGCCGGTCTAAGACGCCTGAGAGAATCTGCGCCCCGTTGGTCGGGCAGAGGGCGGCCGGATAAACCGCCGGTCTGCTGCGTTGACATGTCTAGCTTGTGAAGCCTCAAGAGGTTGTTCCTGGTCAATTCGATGCGGCTGATATGTGGCTTCTTAACGAGGCTAGGTGGGGCCTGTGCCAATTGTAGCGACGGAGAAAGGGTAGGAGCGCCTAGCGGCGCTGATCTGAGTGCTCGAAGGCTGTGGCGTAGGCCCATTGCAAGGGCGTCGAGCTCGGACCGGGGATCTGTACCTACAAATGCACGAAGCGTCTGCGCTGTTCAACCCGAGTATCGTGCGGCACCCCGACCAGTCCGGCGCAGCCGCGGGAGGGTGCCGATTCATGTTGAGCCTCCGAGCCGTCGGCGAAGGGCACATCTCCTCCTTGACCTTCAGGCCCATCGCCGCGGATGGGGGCGTCACCATCGACCCGACAGCGCGCCTGGCGTCCGGGCCCAAAGATACGCGCCGGACGGCAGGGCCCCGATGGCGACGATGTCGAGGTGAGCTTCAGCCCGGACGAGGACCTGAGAGAGCGCGTCATCTTTCCGATCACCGCCGCCCAGGCCAACGGCATCGCGGAGGCCCGGTTCGTCGAGCTCGAGGACGAAGGGCCTACAGCGCAGAGCGATAAGGTCAGAGCTGCTCGCAACCGCCGACTTCCGATCCTTTCGCATGACGCCAGTGTCGTCTTGCGCCTGTGCGCCCCCGATCGCCGCCGCGCCGACGAGCGCCATGGCTGCAGCGGCGCCTATCAATAGATATCTCATCGGGATACTCCTGTTGCTAAGAGGCTTGTGCCGCCAAGAGCCGGAAAGTGCCCAGGCCGTGGCGTTTGCCACGCACCGATACCTCGACGGTGGAGCCAGTGCGATGGCAAGCACCCTCGGTGAGCACCTTTCGCGCGTATTCCGAGCGCTGCGGCGGGCGAGCCGCGCTCCTACCGGGGAAGCACGAAGCGAGCCGCTCTGGTCAAGGCTAGCTCGGCCCGGTCGGTCCGGCTGTGTTGACGCACAAGTTGAGTAGATTCCGGGCCTGTGCACACCGCCTGCTGCGGCCTACGCATTGCATGAAACGAACCCGCGAGGGTTCACGAGTCCGCAGGAGAGCTTCATGGACACGACGACACTTCTTCTGGTCATAGTCATCGCGCTGCTGGTTCTTGGAGGCGGTGGTTACTTTGGCCGGCGGCGGCGCTGGTTCTAGACCACCGGTCGGTCCTTCCATCGCATCGGTCTTGCTCGTGGCTTCGGTGTGTGCGGCTCATGCCATCCAACGGCCGAAGCACGGACCCGGCGGTCACAATGTTCTCGATACGGACGAGCGCGCTTTCTGCAAGCGCCTCGTGGGCTCGCTGCGTGGCGCCCTGAGGCTTTTGTCACTTCGTTGAAACCCTAGGAGCAATACATGAAAGCCACCATCATCCCGGCACTGGCTGCAGCTCTGATAGTCGCTTCCGCCGCCGCTGCCGCACAGACGAGTCCCCCGGCGACCCAAAAGACAGATGCCCCGTTCGTGACGGTGCAACCGGAGGGTCAATGGCTGGCAAGTCGGTTCATCGGCCAGGTCGTGACCAATCACGCCGGCGAAGCCATCGGTGACATCAACGATCTTCTGTTCGACAGGAGCGGCCGCATATCGACGGCGGTGATCGGGGTGGGCGGCTTCCTCGGCATGGGCGAGAAGAGCGTCGCCATTCCGTTCGACTCGCTCTCGTTCTCGACAGACGCCAAAGGCAAACGGGTTGTTACAATTGAGCTGTCCAAGGAACGCCTCGAGGCGGCACCAAGCTTCAAGGCGACCGAGAAGTCGTTCTACATCCGCGCCAAGGAGAAGGCGGGTGAAATCGGACAGAAAACCGGCACCAAGGCCGGCGAGCTGAGAGACAAGGCCGTAAAGAAGATCGAGGACATGCGGGGCGAGCGGTCCGAGAGCAAGTAGAAGCGGTTGTCGGGACAAACGGGTCGGAGAGCCGCGATCAGCATGTTGTTCTTCGCGGGCCCTTCGATCCGCTCTTGCTGAACGGGCAAGGACCGTTGCCCGCTCCCACCCGTCAGTATGCAACGGCAAACTAAAGGGAGCGGCCACCTCCAACAATGAGTCTACCAGATCTGCGGGGCACACCTGCTCGCCGCCATCGGGCCGAGCGTCGATCGCACCCCTCCTGCCGGACGAGGATGCAGCCGCGCAAGCGCCAGTCGGCCGGGCGGCGGGCGTAGCGGCGGTAGTGGCTGGGCGCGCTTCTGTAGCGCCGGCCAGGCGTGTACCGCTGCTCCCGCCAACATGGGATAATGTCTCCTTCTGCGCCGCCTGCTGAGAAGCGACGCGGTCAATCTGTGTTGGTGATTACCACGTCCTCGTCGAATTCAAGTTGCGAGATCATTAAGCGGAGGAGGGCGGAGCGGCCAGGCTCGGAATCTACGCACCGGGCCGTAAGCCAATCCGCCGGCAGCCCTGCACACCTTCGCGTGAGCTTTCAGTCCGCTTGTCGTCGACAAAGATCTCGATGTCGGATCTCGGTGGCCATGGGCATCGGCAAACGGCCGGGCGCCCGCGCAGTCCAAGGCGCGCGGCGGATCGCGCAGGGACACGCCGGCCGGTAGCAGGAAGATGGCACGTCTCCGAGCCCTTTTCGCGCCGCGCCGCGCTTGCCCGATCCTCGGGCCCATGCTTCGTTCGGGTCGAACGCGGGGAGCGGCGGGGTTGCCAGGCGCGGTCAGCTTGGTCGCTTCAGCGAGAGCGCGGTGCCGCGCGACCGCTACCTCGTCCCAGGGGTTGCCGCGACAGGTGCAGTCGGCGACGTATTTGATCCGGTGCAGGAACGCCGTGGGCAGGCTGGCATAGGGGTGACCGTGGAGGTCGACCATGGCATCGACGCCCTGGCCAGGGTTGCGATGCACGAAGAGCCGCGACTTGGTGGGGCAGCTCTGCTCGCATCGCTGCGCATCGGCGGCGAACCGCCAAGGCAGGGTCGAGTAGCTGATGGGAAAGTAGAACCCGTCGCAGAGCCGGACGCAGAGAGTCCGATACGTCCCACCCTTGGACCGGTTGTAGTGATGGCGGCGAGGCCGTTTCGGCTCTGGCTCGATGTGCCGGCGCGGGCTCTCGAAGATCCGATCGAACCATTCGCCGTCGACAGGCCTCTCCCTCCCGGCGGTCCGATGCAGAATGGGAGCTGCCGGGTCGCTCCTGGCAACCGCGGGCGGCGGTTGCGTCTGGGATTGCGTTGCCCACGCGAACGTGACAGCTGCAGCTGCGAGGGTGATGCCACCAAGTAAGCGGAGCATTGTGCGCGGGTCCACGGATGAGATCGGCAGCAACGCAACAGCAATGCCGGATTGCTCCCGGTTGCCTCGTGCATGCGCAGCTCCGAGTACGCCCGATGGCTCTCGTGCTGTCGAGGTCCGGGAAATCCCTACTTTCGCGCGAGCATTGCTCGCCCGATCACCCGTCCTTCCTCGTCCGTTGGCGCCGCTGCGCGGAGATATGCTCGAGTTCTCCCGCACGGATGCTTCCATGATTGGCCTTTGAGTATCTTCCGAGTTTGGTCAGCCGCCGGCTCTCGGGCTCCCATGGCGATGACCCTCCGGACCTCCCCCTCCCGGTTGGGCCCCTTGGGAGGTGCTGCCTTCCTCCCCCCGGTGCAGCGCCAGTGCCTCGTCTCGAGGCATCCAACCCATGGTCAGCGACCTCGGGTCATTCGGTCCGAGGTCGCTTCTTGCCGTGCAAGAGCAAAGCGCCGTCGCCGAGACCCAACTGAGGCATCGAGGCAATATCGAAGGAGGGGTTCATCCGATGCAATGCGGCCTTCCTTCTCGGGCGGAAGCGGCCAGTCACCTCAACGGGGTTTCAAGCGATGCTCAGAGTCGCGCCCATCGGGGTGGCGTGATATGGTGAATTCGGCCCGCGCGTGCTCTCCTCACGAGAGCCTGGGCTCACGAAAGCCAGGATGATGACAGGACGCAGTGTGCGACAGGCCGGCGAGGCCCGGCCGCAGCCTTGCGGTCAGTCGCCGAAGCCCGCGAGCATCGATTTCCCCGTTGTTGCACTGGGGGCCTCGGCGGGCGGTCTCGACACCTTCAAGAAGCTCCTCGACGCCATGCCGGCCGCCAATGGCATGGCGTTCGTGCTGATTCAGCATCTCGATCCGAAGCACCAGAGCCTGATGGTCGAGCTGCTGACCGGCCACACGCCTATGAACGTCGTTCAGGCGACAGATCGGATGCCGCTCGAACGCGACCACGTCTATCTCATTCCTCCGGGCGCCTATCTGTCCATCAGGGACGGCGTCCTGCGGCTGTCCAAGCCGCTGGAGCGACATGGCGCGCGCATGCCCTTCGACCACTTCCTGCGCTCGCTGGCCGAGGACCGCGGCGAGCGCGCCATCTGCGCGATCCTCTCGGGAACCGGCACCGACGGCAGCCTCGGATTGAAGGCCGTGAAAGAGAAGGGCGGGCTCGTCATCGTGCAGGACCCGCAGGAGGCGGCGTTCGACGGCATGCCGCGCAGCGCCATCGGCACCGGCGGCGCGGACCTGGTCTTGCCGGTGGAACAGATTGCCCAGGCGCTCGTTAAGTATAGTTGCCAGAGATACGTCAAGGACGGGGGGAAGGGCTTGCAGGCTCCGGACGACAATGTCCCGGCAGCGTTCGCAGACATCATCGAGCTCCTGGCGGTGAGCAGCCCGCACGATTTCTCGCTCTACAAGCGGGGAACGCTGCAGCGCCGGATCGAGCGGCGCATGGCCATGGCCGGCCTGGAGAGCAGCGCGGACTATCTGCAGGTCCTGCGCAAGGATGAGGGCGAGCGTGAGCTGCTCGCCAAGGACATCCTCATCAATGTGACCCACTTCTTCCGCGATCCGGCCGCCTTCGACGAGCTGGCAGAGAAGGTCATTCCGGAACTCGTGCAGCGGCAGCCCCTGGACCGGCGTCTGCGCGTCTGGGTGCCCGGCTGCAGCACCGGCGAGGAGGCCTATTCCATCACCATGCTCCTCCTGGAGCAGATCGCGGTCGCGCAACGCAACGTCAAGCTGCAAGTGTTCGCCTCCGACATCGACGCGGACTGCGTGGCGTTCGCCCGCAACGGCGTCTACCCGGGCTCGATCGAAGCCGACGTGGCGCCGGCGCGGCTCGCCCGCTTCTTCACCAGGGAGGGCGACAACTATCACGTCGTACGCGAGCTGCGCGAGGCGGTCGTGTTCACGCGCCAGAGCCTGCTCGCCGACGCGCCGTTCTCCCGCCTCGATCTCATCTCCTGCCGCAACGTGCTCATCTACCTGAGCCCGGAGGCGCAGCAGAAAATCCTGTCGCTCTTCCATTTCGCGCTGCGCCCGCAAGGTGTGCTCTTTCTCGGCTCCGCCGAGTCGGCCGCCAGCGTCTCGGTGCACTTCGAGCCGGTCAGCAAGAAGCATCGGATCTACCGGCATATAGGGACCAGCCGGCCGGGCGAGGTCGAGTTCCCGCTCGGGGCCCGTGACGCAGGTCGCCTGCCCGTCAAGGCGCTGGCGCAGCAAACGGCCCAGCGACGCCCGCGGTTCATCGAGCTTTCGCAGCGGGCGCTGCTCGAGGCCTACGCTCCGGCCTCCGTCCTGGTCAGCGACAAGCACGAAGGCCTCTATTTCTTCGGACCGGTGGATCGCTATCTGAAGGTCGCCGCGGGCGAGGTCACCCGCGACGTGCTCGCCATGGCGCGCGAGGGCTTGCGCGCGAAGCTCAGGTCGGCGCTCCAGCGCGCCAGGGAGGAGCACGCGCCGGTCACCCTCGCCGGGGCGCAGCTGAAGCGCAATGGGTCCCCGGTCTGCGTCGCCATCACGGCCCGGCCGGTCGAGAGCGCCGGCGAGGCACTGTTCCTGGTCAGCTTCGTCGAGGGGCCCGCAGTGGAGGCCGCACCCACCGGACTTGTCGAGGCGCCGGCCGATGTGTCGCGGGTCGCCCAGCTCGAGCAGGAGCTCGAGGCCACCCGCGCGGACCTGCAGAGCGCCATTCGCGACCTGGAGATCGCCAACGAGGAGCAGAAGGCGATCAACGAGGAGGCCATGTCGGTCAACGAGGAGTTCCAATCCACGAACGAGGAGCTGGAAACCTCGAAGGAGGAGTTGCAGTCGCTCAACGAGGAGCTCACGGCCCTCAACAGCCAGCTGCAGGAGACGGTCGAGCAGCAGCGCGCCACGGCGAGCGACCTCCAGAACATCCTCAACAGCACCGACGTGGCAACATTGTTCCTGGATGCCGACCTCAACATCCGCTTCTTCACCCCGGCTGCCAAGGCGCTGTTCAACGCCATCGCCTCCGATGTCGGCCGGCCGCTGGCCGACCTGACGCGGCGGGTCGAGGATGCCGATCTCCTGAGGGATGCCCGGGCCGTACTGGCGACGCACGCGCCGGTCCGGCGCGAGGTCAGAGCCGACGACGGCGGCTGGTTCATGCGCGGGATGCTGCCCTACCAGAGCGACGAAAGGGGCATCGAGGGGTTGGTGATCACGTTTGCCGACATCTCCGAGATGAAGGCCGCCGAGCGCGAGATCGAGGCGGCGCGCACCTATCTCGACAGCATCATCGCCACGATCCGCCAGCCGCTGGTGGTCCTGGACGAGGAGCTGCGCGTGGTCTCGGCGTCGAGCTCGTTCTATCGGGTCTTCTCGATCGCGCCCGAGCACGCCATCGGGCGATCCCTGCCTGCCGCCGGGGCGCATCTCGATGTGCCGGCGCTGAGCGACTTCCTGGCCGCCATCCAGGCCCGTGGCGCCACCATCGACGACCATGAGGTCGAGCTGGAGCTGCCAGGCCTGGGACGGCGGGCGTTCCTGATGAGCGCGCGGGTACTCCGGGAGGTGCCTTCGGCGCAGCGGAAGATCCTGGTGGCGATCGATGACGTCACCGAGACCAGGCGCGAGGGCAAGGCGCTGCAGGCCGCCAAGTCGGAGGCCGAGCGCGCCAACACCGCCAAGTCGCGCTTTCTCGCCGCCGCCAGCCACGACCTGAGGCATCCCCTGCAGACCATCACCCTGCTCCAGGGCATGTTGGAGAAGCGCGTTCACGATGAGGCAACGCTCAAGCTTGTGCGCAGGCTCGACGAAACGGTGAGCACGATGTCGGGCATGCTCGACAAGCTGCTCGACATCAACCAGCTCGAAGCGGGCATCGTGAGCCCGGTCATCACGGATTTTCCCATCAAGCGCCTGCTCGACGAGCTGAGGACCGAGTTCGCTTATCACGCCTCGAGCAATGATCTCGACTGGCGCGTGATCCCGAGCAACCTGACGGTACGCAGCGATCCCCGCCTGCTCGGGCAGATCATCCGCAATCTGCTGTCGAACGCGGTGAAATATACCAGCGAGGGCAAGATCCTGCTCGGCTGCCGGCGCCGCGGCGACAAGGTCCGCATCGAGGTCAGGGACACCGGCCCCGGCATTCCGGAGCTGGAGCTGCAGGCAATCTTCGAGGAGTTCCATCAGCTCGACAATCCCGCGCGCGAGCGGAGCAAGGGCCTCGGCCTGGGGCTCGCCATCGTGCTGCGCCTTGCTGACCTGCTCGGCCATAACGTCGACGTCCGCTCGCGCGTGGGCGTGGGCTCGACCTTCGCCGTCGAGGTGCCGCTGGGGCGCGCCGAGGTCGCGGACGCCCCGGAGCAGGCACAGGAGGGCGAAACGCAGGAGAGCGCATCGGCCGGCGGTAGCATCCTGGTCGTCGAGGACGATCCGGCGGTGCGCGAGCTGCTGCAGCAGCTTCTCGATGACGAGGGTCATCGCACCCTGGTCGCTGCCGATGGGCACAGGGCACTGGAGCTGGCCGCGCAGGGGGCCATTCCGGGCCTCGTCATCGCCGACTACAATCTGCCGAACGGGCTGAACGGGCTCGAGGCCATCGCCAGCCTGAGGAAGCAGCTCCGGCAGGACATCCCGGCCATGGTCCTGACCGGCGATATCTCGACCGGCACCCTGCGCGAGATCGCCGGCCGCGGCTGCGTGCATCTCAACAAGCCGGTGCGAGCCAAGGAGCTGACGCGCCACATCCAGCGCCTTCTCGCCAAGCCGCAGTCTGCGGCGCCGGGAGGTGCGCCTCTGCTTGCGGAAGGCGAGGCCACCGTATTCGTGGTCGACGACAACCGCGCGGTGCGGGAGGCGATGCGCGATCTGCTGCGCGCCAACGGGTATGCCGTGCGGGCTTTCGCCGATGGGGAGGCGTTCTTCGCAGCGTTTCGCCCGAGCCACGAAGGATGCGTCCTGGTCGATGCGCTGATGCCCGGCATGAGCGGCGTCGAGCTGATCGAGCGCCTCAAGGCCGCGGGCCACGATCTGCCGGCCATCGTCATCACCGGCAACGGTGCCGTGCCAATGGCGGTCCAGGCGATGAAGGCCGGCGCCGTGGATTTCATCGAGAAGCCGGTCGGCCACGAGGAGCTGCTCACCAGCGTCAGGCGCGCGCTCGATCTGATGCGCGATACTGCCAAGGCCTCCACGTGGCGGGAGATCGCTGCGAAGCGGGTGGCAAGCCTGACGGCGCGCCAGCACCAGATCCTGGACCTCGTCCTCGCCGGCCATCCCAGCAAGAATATCGCCGCGGACCTGGGCATCAGCCAGCGCACGGTCGACAACCACCGCGCGGCCATCATGCGGAAGACCGGCTCGAAATCCCTGCCTGCGCTGGTCCGCACGGCGCTCGCCGCGGACGGGCCAGACCAGCGCTGACCATCGCTCTCCCTCGGCAGCCGGCGCACTTCCTGGTTCAATCCGTGCTGAGCAGTTTCCGAGTCTGGCGTCCTCGCCGTCCTGCAAGTAACCATCCTGCTCAGCGTCTCGTCGCCAATCGGCCCCCGTTTGGGCTCAAACACAGGAGAATACTCATGGCAGTTGAACCCCTATTGATCTTGCTCGCCATCGGCGCGGTCGCCGGCTTCCTGGCCGGGATCATCATCGATGGCTACGGATTTGGCCTCGTCGGCAACATCGTGGTCGGCGTCATCGGCTCCTTTCTCGGAGGATGGCTGCTGCCGCAACTTGGACTGTTCCCGGGCGGCAACCTCGTCGGGCAGATCGCCTCGGCCACCGCCGGCGCGGTCGTCCTGCTCGTCCTCATCAGCTTCGTGCGCAGGCGGGCTGCCTGAGCCCGCACGGATCGAAGCCGCTCTGGTATGCGCACGCGCATCGCAGCGGAACCCGGGCCGTGACGGAACTCGTCACGGCTTCTTTCCATCTCCTCGGGAGCCGCGCCGACGCCCTCGAGCCTGAAGCGAGCAAAGTCGTGTCATACGCCCGCACAGAGCCGGAGCGGGCCGACGAGCCGAGGACCCGGCCGTGCCTCGTCTGCAAGACGCCGTTCAAGAGCCAATGGTCCGGCGAGCGCGTCTGCCGCCGCTGCAAGACAGCCAAGATCTGGCGCACCAGCAGCCTCGCGACCCAGAAAGGGCGCTAGCGCCCTTTTCTTGCGCTCGGCGCCAATTTGCCGCTCTCTCCATTGTCACTGCATTAAGCCTGACGGCAGGCAGGCACGGGAGCCGGCCGGTGTTTCTATGCCCGTGTGTGCCCAGCGCCCTTATCCTGATGCGGTCGCATGCAGCGACGGGACGTGGATGGGCCCATCCGACGTTCACGTGCAGACGGCCGGCGCCTGGAAGGAGAGCGGGTTGGCTCGAGATCCAGGAGGCCCGCTGTGACCGTTTCGGGCGGAGCGGCAGTAATGTCGTGGAGCAGGAGACCGCCGAGAGGCACATGGCCGACCGTGACTGACGGCGTCTGACCCCAGGGTCCACGCTTACGGGACGGCCGCAGCTTTGCAGCGAGCTGACAAGACGCCGCCACGCGGGGCCCGAAAGGAACCCGTTCGGGGCGGGAAACCGCCCCCTTGGTTGCGGAGTAGGCACCCGCGTGCCCGTCGCACCTCGCCGGCGCTGCCGGCGGGGCTGGAGGTGTTGGCGCTCGTGGCTGGAACCTGTGAACAAGACGCGTGCAGCCGGCCTGGCTTCGTTCCGCGAGCTGCAAGGGCGGGCTTATCGCTCGAGAAGTGCCTGGAGGGTATGGATGAGCTTGTCCGGCCGGCACGGCTTGCGCATGAACAGTGCGGCTGGAAAATCGGCCTGCAGCTGCTCGGACGAGTAGCCGGACAGCACGATGAAAGGCACGCCGCGCGCCGCGAGCGCCAAGGCCGCGGGGCTTGTGCTCACACCGCCCAGATTGGCGTCGACGATGGCCACATCGCAGCCGGCCCCTTTGATGAGCGCGAGGGCCTTCTGGAGCTTTCCGGTCACGCAGGCAACCTCGAAACCGGCCTCGACGAGCAGGTCCTGGAGGGTGATCGCGATGATCGGCTCATCCTCGACAATCAGGATGCGCGCCGGCTGCGGCTTATCCACGGGGTCTCTCCTGCGGGTGACGCCAATCGTCCCTGCTGCAGCGTGCCCGCGAGCGGCGCGCTCAAAATCCAGGAGAACCCGCTCTCCCGATAGTCGATCTCAGCGGTGCCGGCGACCGCCGCCTCGACCATGCGTCCTATCACCATCTGGCCGAAGCCCTTGCGCGTAGGCGGGGGGACCGTGGGGCCACCCTCCTCCAGCCAGGACATCAGCAGCACCGGCTCATCGGTGGCATCGAATTGCCAGGAGATGTGCACGCGTCCGTCGCCGCTCGACAGGGCGCCGTACTTTCCGGCGTTGGTGGCGAGCTCGTGCAGCGCCATGCCGATGCCCTGGGCCGCCGCCGGGGTCAGGCGCGCGGGCGGGCCGTCGAGCATCACGCGCACGCCGATCAGGTCCTTGAAATGCGCCAGCTGGGCTGCAACGAGGTCCGCGAGATCGACGCCCTCCCACTGGTTCTTGATCAGCAGGTCCTGGCTGGCGGCCAGTCCGTCGATGCGGTCGAACAGGCGGGCGATGAAGGTGGCAGGATCGCCCATGCGCGCGGTCTGCTGGGCGACTGCCTGCACCACGGCCAGCAGGTTCATGGAGCGATGATTGATCTCGGCCATGAGCAGCTTGTTGTGCTCCTCGGTCCGCTTGCGCTCCGTGATATCGCGGATGTTGCACTGGATGACCGGCCGGGCGTTCTCATCATAGAGGTTGGCGACCACCTCGACCTCCTGGTGCCGCCCGCCCCGGCTCTCGAGCGGCAGGTCCTCGTAGCGGACGTGGTGCTCGCGCTTGAGCTTGCGGAACATCTCCAGGCTCGCGGCCTCGTCCTTCATCAGGCCGATCTCATACAGCTCCTTGCCGACCAGCTCGTCGTGCGCGTAGCCCAGCAGCTTCGTCATGAAGGGATTGGCGTCGGTGATCTTGCACGTGCCGGGATCGAGGAGGAGGACGCCGTCCTGCGCCGCCTCGAACAGCCGGCGGTAGCGGATCTCCGAGACGCGCACCCTGTACTCGGCCTGCTTGCGGTCGCTGATGTCGCGGATGACGGCGAGCACGCCGGCCGGCTGCCCGATCGTCTCCCGCAGCACCGTCATGCTCGATTCGACGTGCAGCGCGCGGCCGTCCTGTCTGACGTGGACGTTCTCGCCACGCCATTCGCCGCGCTCGCGCAGGGCGGTCTCCGCGGCGGACTCGTCTCCGAGATCGAGCCATCGGGTCTCGTACACCTTCGAAAGGAGCTGCCCGAGCGCCCAGGACGGGCGCAAGCCGTACTGCCGCTCGGCGGCGGCGTTGGCGTAGGTGACGCGCCGCTTGCCGTCGATGGCGATAACGGCGTCGCTGACCTGGGCGAGGATCTCGCCGCGGAAGCGGTTCGATGCGGAATCCACGCCATGCAGCGTGTAGACGCGCGGGCCTGTGGCGCTCTCGATGATGAGGGCGTCGACCTCGGCGTTGCGAATGGCGCGGAGCGTCTCCTCTGCCCCATCCAATTGGGCGCGCAGCTCGGCGTTCTCGGCGAGGAGCATTGGCTCGGTGCGGGCTTCCTCGCTCATGTCGGGCTCACGGACTTGTGGCCGAGGTTGCGCTCGGGGCCGCCGCACGCAGGTCGAGCCCGAGCAGAATGCGCTCGGTCCGCGACATGTCGCCGATGAACCGGCGCAGGGGCAGCGGCAGCCTCTTGATCAGGGTCGGCGCGGCGATGATCTGCTCGCCTATGGCCAGCATCGGATATTGGGAGATATCCACGACCTCCAGCTCGTAGCGTCCTTGCAGGTTCTCCTCGCAAATCTTCCTGACGTTGAGGATTGCCCGGGTGGATTGCAGCGTGGTGCCGGTGATGTAGAGCCGCAGCACGTAGTGGGCATCGGCGCTTACCGCCGCGGCGACGCCCATCGCCTCGCATGTGGCAGTGCCAAAGACATCGGTTAGCATGAAAGGTCAGGCCCTCGCCGGCTGTATGTCGAGGCCGACCAGCACGCGCACCTCGTTGGACAGGTCGCCGAGGATCTTCTTGACCGGCTCGGGCAGGCGACGCACGAGCGTCGGTACGGCGATGATCTGGTCGCCGGCGGCGAGCTGCGGGGTCTTGGTCAGGTCGATGACGTCGATGCGATACTTGCCGGCGAGATGCGTCTCGCAGATGCGCTTGAGATTGGCGATGGCGGCGATCGACTTTGCGGTCTCGCCGGCGACGTAGAGCCGCAGCTCGAAGATCGCCGCGGCCGCGGCGGTCGCTGGCGCCGCGCGTGCTAGAAGTGTCATGTCGGGAATTGCCTTTCCTTCATCCGGCCGTTGCCGCCGCCGGCGGCGGCACCGGCGCCGCGCAGGCGCTCCATGGCCTGGGTGTCCTGCTGGGTGGTTTGCTCCTGCAAAGCCTGCTGCGCATTGGCGAAGTTCACCTCCGCCGCCTCCGAGTCCGCCTCGACTTGCAGCGCGGCGATCTGGGCCTCGATCGCCTTTCGCCTGCCGGCGAGCCGCACCAGCCTGCGGTGGTGAGCAAGCCGGCGCATCTCGGCGGCGGTGCGCTCGTGCGTCTCCTGTGACACGCGCGCAGTGCCGGTGAGCACGCGGTCGGCGCCGACATAGACATCCACCAGGTCGATGCCTTTGTCGCTCAGGACGAACTCGCGCACCTGGTTCGAGTGTGCCATGCCGCGCGATTTCAGCACGTAGATCGTGCGGTTGCGCTCGCCGTTGAACTCCACATTGCGCAGCAGCATCCAGGTATCCATGAGGGACGACACGCCGAGCTGCGAGTCCTCCGGCGTCGCGCCGCCGCCCGAGCAGAGGCACGTGAAGAGCGCGGTGATCTGCTGCTGCTTGAGGAAATCTATGAGCCGCATGAGCGTCGGCTTCACATCCAAATCATGGCCCTCGAGGGTAAGATTGCTGATCGGATCGACGGCGACCACGCTCGGATGGAAGGCGCGCACCGCGCCGTGCATCATCACCAGATGCTGCTCCAGTCCGTGCAGCGTGGGGCGGGACGCGTGGATCTGGAGCAGCCCCCTCTCGATCCACGGCTCGAGGTCGATGCCGATGGAGCGCATGTTGCGCACGATCTGCGCGCTCGACTCCTCGTAGGAAAAGAGCAGCGCGTTCTCCCCGCGACCGCATGCAGCGTCGACGAAACGCGCACCGATGCTGCTCTTGCCCGTCCCCGGCGAGCCGGAGACGAGCACGCTGCTGCCGCGGAAGACGCCCTTGCCGCCGAGCATCTCGTCGAGCCGCGCGATGCCCGTGGAGACGCGCGCGGTGGAGGCCTTGTGATCGAGCCGCAGCGACGTGATCGGCAACACCGAGAAGCCGCGCTCACCGATGAGGAAGGGGTATTCGTTCGTTCCGTGGGCCGTGCCCCGATACTTCACCACGCGCAGTCGGCGGGTACAAATCTGCTCGGCGATGCGCTGGTCGAGGACGATCACGCAATCGGCCACGTATTCTTCCAGCCCGTAGCGCGTGATGGTAGCGTCACCTTTCTCGCCGGTAATAACCGCCGTTATGCCGCGATCCTTCAACCAACGAAAAAGCCGGCGCAATTCCGCGCGCAAGATGGCGTGATTTGGCAGCCCGGAGAAGAGTGCCTCGACCGTGTCGAGCACCACGCGCTTCGCGCCGATGGCATCGATTGCGTGCCCAAGCCGGATGAAGAGGCCTTCAAGATTATACTCGCCCGTCTCCTCGATCTCGCTGCGCTCGATATGGACGTAGTCGAGCAGGACCATGTTCTGCGCGGCGAGCTTCTCCAAATCGAAGCCGAGAGAGCGGACGTTTGCCGAGAGCTCCGCCGCGTTCTCCTCGAACATCATGAACACACCCGGCTCGCCAAACTGGGTCGCCCCGCGCACAAGGAACTCCATGGCGAGCATGGTCTTGCCGCACCCCGCGGTTCCGCAGATGAGCGTGGGCCGGCCAACCGGAAGCCCGCCGCCGGTTATCTCATCGAGGCCCTGGATGCCGGTCGGGGCTTTGCACGGTGCGGCGGGCCTTTCAGCAAGCATGTCGGGGCCTTTCGATCGGGCTTGCGGGGCATCGGCCACACCGGTCGGAGCCACGCTCCGCGTGGGAAGCCTCGGCGGGCGAAGGTTGCGGGCAGGAGCAGGGGTACTAGGTCAATGTTGCTCCTCGCATGAGAAAGCATGATGCCGGTCTTGTTGCCGAGGCTCGGAAAGTACCCATTGCAACGTGCCGACGACACGGCCGACCTTCCGGATCGGCCGGAATCGGTGCCAATGCATGCAACGCCAACATGGCCCGCGGGCCATGATCCTGCGGAGCGGATTGCTTGCACTGCGCGAGCGCCCAGCTCGCCCAGGATTCGGATCCGATCCCTGCGCTGGTTGCGAGGATGCGGGGAGCGATGACGCGTGCGGAGCTTGGCCGAAGCTGAGTAGTTTCCGAGGCTGCCTGCAACCGCCGCGAGCCCGTAGGGTCTGGCATCAGCGGGTCCTGAGCGACCGATGCGAGGCTTGGCCAAATTCCCGGAGGTCGGGGCGAACAGGCCTCGGCATGAACGTTGCTCCAGGCCGCCCCGGTCCGAGCTCAATCGCATGCAACCGAACCGGAGCCATGGCACGGCAACAGCTCACGGACCATCCGGATGCCGCGACTGTTGCGGTGTCTCCTCGTCCCGCTGCGCTGGAGGAGGTCGTCGTCTACGGCCCACAACCCATCTTCCCTGGTGGCCGGCGTGGTGCCTCGGCTGCGTCATTGCCGTCCTCAACGCCGGGCAGGAGAAATTCCTGCCGACCACTTTCGCCAAATTCCCGGGGATTGAGGGCGAACGGGCTCGCTTGGAAGTCGCTCCAGATTGCCGCGGTCCGAGCACAATCGCACGATAACCGAAGCGGAGACAGCCGTGACACGACAACAGCTCACGATCGACCATCCGGATGCCGCGACCGTCGCGGCGTCTCCCCGTCCCGTTGCGCTTCAGGAGGTCGTCATCTATGGGCACTCGACCCTTCTCTACTGGTGGCCGGCGTGGTGCTTCGGCTTCGTCATCGCGGCTCTCAACGCCGGGCAGGAGAGCTTCCTGCCCACCGCCGCAGGCGGCCAGCCGAGCTCGGCGCTCGGGCTGATCTACTTGTCGATCCTCCTGCTGTTGATCGTCTTCACCAACGTCCGGCTGCGCGGCATCAACTCGGTGGTCGCCTTGATTAGCGTCGCATTCATCGCGGTGCTGCTGGCGTTGTTCGGCTGGTGGGACAATATCGTCGGGCTGATCCCGTATCTGTCCGTGCACATGAACACCGGCTTCTATCTCGTGTTCTCCTCGGGCCTGCTCGCTATCTGGATGGCGATGTTCTTCGTGTTCGACCGGCTGACCTATTGGCGCGTCCGCCCGGGGCAGATGACCGAAGAGCACCTGATCGGCGGCGGTGCGGAGAGCTTCGACACCCACGGCCTGCGCTTCCAGAAGCACAGCTCGGACTTCTTCCGAGCGCTGCTCGGGCTCGGTGCCGGCGACCTCAAGGCGACAGGGACGGGCGAGCGCGGGGCAACGATCGAGATTCCCAACGTCATGCTCGTCGACCGCAAGGTGCGTGCTATCGAGCGGCTCATCTCCGTCAAGCCCGATCGCACGTCGTGACGCGGGCTCATCGTGGCATGGGCTCACACGTCCCCATGAGCGCTATGCGCTCCCGCGACAAGCCGCCCCAGCCAACCCGTCGGGATGCGGTGTTCCCGATGCTCCCGCTCCTGCTGGCGTCGCTGATTTCCCCGTTCGGCGCGGCGGGCAGCGCGCTGGCCGAGCCCGCCAAGCTGACGGGCGAGGCGTTGCGGCAAGGCCATCTCGGGGAGGACGGTGCGCTTCGCAGCGGCGATCTGCGCAGTACCCATCCGCCACCACGGCGATGGCACGATGACGGGACGCGCACCGGCGCTCGTCGCGGGGCTGGCGACGGAGAGAGACCGTGGCCGATGGTGGATCGCCGACGACAGCCTTTGCCAGCGCTGAGACCGATGGCTGGAGGCAAAGCAATACTGCTTCAAGTTCTACCGTGTCGGCGCCGTCGTCCATTGGCCGCGCGATGACGGCCTCACCGGCACGGCCACCATCCGCGGGCCGGCAGCAAGGCTGCGGTAGTCACGATGGCAGCTGGGCTCGTGGTTGGCAGGCAAGACGCCATGAAACGCCTTTCACTCTCGCTCGTGCTGCGCATCGGCGCGTTCGTCGGCATCCATATTGTCGTCCTGCTGGTTGTGTTGGTCCTTTACTAGCCAGAGGACCTGCCCGACCGGGAACGGCAGGTCCGGAGCCCTTGCCAGCTCGGCTCGCATGTCCGGCTTTGAGTGGGCATCCAAGGGGCGGCGGCGGGGAGGGAGTGGGGTGAATGGCTGCTCATCCGATCGAGCAAACCGACAAGGATCAACCAGTCCACGGTCGCTCGCCAGGGCGCCGCGCATCGTCCTTCGCCGATCCAGCGTTACACGCCTCAGCTGACTTCAAGCGGGGTACTGTTCGAGCGCCGACCAGGCAGCGGTCACTTGGCGGGCAAAGTCGCGGTCGAACGTGGATTCGCCAGCCTCGTTGAGCGGGTCCAATTCAACAGAGGGGTCACGCAGAAACAAATCAACGGCGTTGGTGTCGAGCAAGGTGACGAGAAGGCGCGGCGCGGGTGACGCACGGGGGTTGCCGAAGAGGGCAGATGTGATGCGTGCGCTGCCCCAGAACGACCAGACGTCATTGAGGAAGATCGTGAGATCAGCGGATTCGGAGCGAAGGATGCCTGCGAGCGCCTCGAGGAACCGGTTGACGATGGTGACCCGCTCTACGTGCGGCGCTTTGGGTGATAGGGCGTGCATGGCTGGCCGACAGGGCCATGAGATTGCGGCACAGGTCGGCTGAGCCGACGCCGTCCGGGAGTTGCCGGAACAGGACGAGGGCCTCCAGCAGCGGGCGGGTGCGGGCATCCGCGAAGCGCAGGCCGGAGAGCGCTGGCGCCCTGCCGCGACCGGGCTGTTGATGGCCCGGAAGGTGTGCTCCGCGACCACGCTGTCGTGGCTCAGGCGTTCGACCTCGTATCCAGCATGCCTGACCTTGTGGGGCATATGCCGCCTGCCCACATGGCAATCAGCCGTCAGTTGTTGGGAGAAGTAAGGCTATGGCCACTTGGACCAAGTGCACGACTACGGATGGAGCCGAGATTCGAGTGAACTTGGATCTCGTCGCCATGATCCGTCCGGATCGGAGCGAGCGTGGCTTCAGCGGCAGCGAAATCATCTTTGCCGCCGGGAATCTCGACTCGGTCATTGTGCGGCAAACTCAAGAGGAACTCGCCGTGGCACCACGGATCGAACGAGGGCGCGACGAGGTTTAGGCTTCAAATGGCGGAGCAGGGCGCACCCTCCCGCTGCGTCTGGTAGTTCAGCCCCTCGGCGATCAGCGTCTGTTAGACGGGGTTATCCACAGTAGGCATTTTCCGTATCTCGCCGGTCAGAAGGGGCGTGTGGGCTTGTATATGTGGGGGACGTGCGCAGATGGCCTCTCCGCGTCCCTCTGCCAATGGCCTGGCATGCCACCCCGCCGGCCCGGTCATTGGCACTTTCGGCCGCGCGCGGGGGGGACCCGTCCCGGCAACCTTGCTGGGGCAGCCGCGAATAGGTTTCACCGTGACGTGAACCAACGACCCTGGGTTCAGTTGCCCACGCGACGGGATTCACGCTAGGGCGGGAAACTGTCAGTCGTGTCGATCGTGCCGTGGAACGCGCCGGATGACCGTTTCAATGGGCCCACGGGGAGCCCGTCGCAGCTCGCCGTCCTGGCGCATCTTGCCGCCCAGACCTCGTGCATCAGGCTTGCGACCGAAGGGTCCGCTCGGATGCTGGAGCGCCAGGGCATGGAGCAGGCACGCTCGGCCTTTCGAGGCGAAGTCCGCCTCAGGCCCTGTCGAATCCCCGCGCTGTGCCGGCAGTCGCGCAGCGCTCGGCCCAAGAGCCGAGCCGCCTGCACTCCCACACGGAAGGGACTCGCCGAGACGGGGCCTCAATGGTCGGAGCCGATGCCTGCCGTCAGGGCAAGCTTGAGCTTCGGCGCCTTGGCGATCCGTTCGGCGGTAAGATAGGCTGGCCAGAAGGGCTGAGAGATGACGACCTCGGCGTCGACAAGCTCGCGCTCGAAGACCGAGTTGGGGCCGTCCTTGTCGGACGTGACGACGAGCCGGTGCCCGTTGGATTCCAGGAACTTGCGCAGTCCGAGCTCACCGGAGACACTACCAAGCAGCGCACCTGGCTGGAAGTCGATCGCCTTGGGGGTAGGGAGGGTCTGTCCACCGGGGTAGTGCGTCAGCTTCGGAAGATCGTCCCTGGCGTAGGATTTCGGATATCCATCGACGGGATCGTCGTAGAGAACGCAGACAACTTTTGCCATCTTGAATCTCCTTTGCCGGCTGCCAAGGCGAAACGCCCCGCGTCGACACATAATTCTGCAGCCCACGCGCTCGGATTGCGCTGGGGTCGCGCCTGCACTCGTCGGACAGCCTGGGCGTTCCCGTCCGGTTGCACGCGCTTGCCCATGCAGCGCCGCATCTCGGACGCTACAGGCTCACAGACAACGGCGGCCTAGCCCGCATTTCTCACGGAATCTGATCCATCGGGGCTCCGAATCAGCGAAAGCTTGTTGTGCGACAACGGCTTGGCGCGAGACGGAGGAACTCCCCGATGGCGACAGAGTGTAGGCAGGATTCGT
>Ga0209382_10002040_pt1 | contig 30367 bp, 25 predicted proteins | sample SoiMetdeltSBSDD5_FD_187599 | JGI IMG/M metagenome (GOLD analysis project Ga0209382, IMG submission 187599) | Bulk soil microbial communities from a Populus tree surrounding site in Tennessee, USA - Soil MetaG P. deltoides SBSDD5 (SPAdes) (version 2) | ecosystem: Environmental > Terrestrial >...
CGAAACGAACGCCAGCCGTCTTCTCATCGAGATCGAGACTCCCTCATGTCGCAGTAGTGGATCAAAACGTCTTGCGGCTGTCGAGCAGCAGGGTCACGGGGCCGTCGTTGACGAGCTCGACATCCATCTCCGCCTGAAACGTCCCGGTACTGACGGGGAGGCCGTTCTCCCGCAGGCGTCCGACGACGTCTTCATACAGGGCTCGTGCCAGCGGGCCCGGCGCCGCGCCATCGAACGAGGGGCGGCGGCCCTTGCGGCAGTCGGCGTGGAGCGTGAACTGGGAGACCACGAGCAGCCCGCCGCCCACGTCGACGACCGATCTGTTCATCCTGCCGCCATCGTCCGGGAAGATCCGCAGATCGCGCGCCTTGTTCACGATGTATTCGACGTCGGCCGGACCGTCTTCGTTGGCCACGCCGACGAACAGCAGGAGGCCGGAGGCGATCTCCGCGGTGGTGCTGCCGTCGATCACGACCTTTGCGCGCTTCACGCGCTGCACGACCGCCCGCATGTCACCGCCGCACGAGCGGGAGCGGCACGGCGGCGTGGATCGCTTCGCTCTCCGGCGCGGCGGTCCGGTCCGCCAGATCCCGCAGCTCGGGCAGCGGATTCAGACGCCGGTCGAGGAGATGACGCGGGGCCACGTTGGCGAGCGCCTTGATCATCGAGCTCTTGACCTCCGGGTGCTCGACTTCGAGCTCCGCGATCAAGCGCTTGATGCGTTGACGCTGAAGGCTGAGATCGCCGCAGGCCGGGCAGCAGCAGCTGATGATCGGGAGCGATTGTTCCTTCGCGTACTGACGCGCCTCCGACTCGGTCACCGTGACGAGCGGCCGGATCACGACATGCTCGCCGTTGTCCGACACGAGCCGCGCCGGCATCGCCTTCAGGGTGCCGGCGAAAAACAGGTTCAACAGCAGGGTCTCGATGAAATCGTCGAGGTGATGCCCGAGCGCGATTTTCGTCGCCCCCACTTCGGTGGCGAGGCGATAGAGCACGCCGCGGCGCAAACGCGCGCAGAGCGAACATGGCGTCGCGCCGTCGAGCAGATCGTCCATCACTTCGCCGATCCCGGTGTGGACGATCCGGTACTCCCAGCCCCGGGCTTCGCACGTGCTGGCGATCAGATCGTGACGGTAACCGTCGTAGCCGGAATCCACGGTGACCCCGATCAATGAGAACGTGATCGGCGCACGCTGGCGCAGCACATCGAGAATCCGGAGCAGGGCCCAGCTGTCCTTGCCGCCGGACAGGCCAACCATGACACGATCGCCGTCCTCGATGAGCCGGTAGTCGATGATGGCCTTGGTGACTCGTTTCGCGATGCGGGCTTCGAGCGGCGAGGCGTAGCTCATGTCGTCCGCGAGTATTGTACCGCCGTCTTCTCGCCGAGGAGCACGTCGACGGTGTCGGGCCAGGTGATCGTCTGGGCCAGGAGAAAACCGTTGTGGCCCAGCCTCTCGGCGAGGGCGCTGTCCTCCATCAGCTGCTTGATCGCGGCGGCCAGCGCCTCCGGCGTGGGCGCAACGACGGACCCGCGATCGCCATCACCGACCAGCTCCGCCGGGCCGCCGCTGTCCGTGCAGGTGACCACCGCCTTCCGCGACGAAAAGGCCTCCACGGTCACGAAGCCGTAGTCTTCCGCGAGCGTCGGAAAGCAGACGGCCCGGCAGTGGGCGAAGTAGTGCAGCAGTTCCGGTTGGGTTACCGGACCAATCAGCTGCACCCGGTCGGCGAGATCGAGCTCGTTCACGAGATCGGCCAGCCGGGTCCGCTCACCGCCGTCGCCCGCGATCACGGCCTTGATGCCTTCGCCATCGGCGGTCGCCAGCGCACGAATCAAGAGGTCGGCCCGCTTGAGCGGCGTCAGCCGCGACACCATGAAGATGAAATCACCGTACCGATCGCAGTGATACTGCCGGTGCGGCGCCGGCGGGTACAACACGGTGGCTCTCAGCTCGGGCCACATGGACAGCCGCTTCTGAATCGTTTCCGACTGCACGAACAGCTTCGACACGTTCCGTGTGAGCAGGAAACGGTCCGCGGCGTGGATCAGCCGCCGGCGAACACCCTCCTTGATCCGCCCTCGCCCGCTCAACCCGGAGCTGAACCTGTCCCAGAGGTCGTAGTACTCGCGCATCGTGTGGTTCAGCCAGCACACGTGATGCGGGTGCCGGATCGCATAGCTGGGGTACCGGAGGCTGATGACCTGATCGATCGGTCCGCGATCACTGAGGCCGACATCGGTGAGCCAGGTCGCCAGGTACGCGCTCGCCTGGCGGCCGAAGCGGTTCTGGGGTGTCACGATGATGTCGGCCTGGTGACCGGCATCGCGCAACGCCTCGGTCAGCGCGCGTGCGATCACCAGGTGGCCGCCTTCGGCCAGAGGCGGACTGGAGGTGACGACCGCGATGCGCTTCATTCGATGAGTATCGGCTTCACCCGCACGCCCAGAAACCTGGTGTCGGTCGACTTTGGATCATGGAAGATCGGCACGAACCCGCGGTCGGCCGAGATCGAGACCACCCAGACTGGCCACTGACCCTGGTACGGATAGCCTTCGCCGAGGTCGAAGGTGACCGTCTGCGGCTGATCCGGTTGAAGCGAGACCCGCTGTGAGCGCCGGCCCAGGCGGACAAGCGACGTGACTGGTTCTGGTCCCGCCGAGAGCGTGAGCACGAGCTGCTTCATCGGCCGGTCGGTCTTGACCAGGAACTCCGCCTCGGACTCGCCGCGCACCCAGAAGGTCTTCTCCGCGTCGCGATACGCATTCTCGTCGAAGAAGTAGATCTGAAAACCCGGATCCCGATGTTCCGGCGGGTTATCTCCGTACCAGATCCGTACGCGATCGGTCTGATTGTTGATCGGCCAGTCGTAGACCAGCGTGAGCTCGGGCGGCAGCCAGCGGAACGGTCCGCTCTTCGAGTGATTGCCAGGCTGACTCGAGGTGGCAAACGGGTTGAGGATCAGCGGCGCGGTGAAGAGCGCCCCCACTGCCCACGGCACCATCGCGAGCAGCGGACGCGAGATTGGCGGAATCAGGAACAGGAACGCTCCGTACGCGCCCATGAAATAGCGGTTGCCCACCGATCCGCCGCCGCCGTTCCACGTGTAGGGCACGCTGATGATGAAGGTCAGGATCTGTCCGAGCGCAGCGGCGAACACGAAGTACTGCCACAACGGCCGGCGCCGCGGCGCCGCCAGGAACGCGGCCAGCGCGAACACGGCCGGGAAGAAGTAGGGCACGAGGCCCGCGAACCGCCCGATGAAGAACCAGGCGAAGTTGTGGGTCAGGTTCGTGAAGAACACCGACTTGTTGAACAGGATGTGGCCCAGCGCTTCATCCCGCGCCTTCTCCAGACCGACCTCGAACCCGGACTTCTCCGTCTGGAACGGAAACTCCCATACGAAGGTGCGCCGGTTCGATCCGCCTCCCTGATAGTTCCAATCCCCCGAGATGGCCAGGTTGATCGCGAAAAACCCCAGGGTCACGGCCAGAAACACGAGGCTCGTTGCGATGGCGTGACCGAGCCGCCGGCGATACACGAGCCAGAGGACGATCGGTGGAAACAGGAGCGCACTCCATGGCTTCGAGAACGTGGCCACGCCCAGCAGAACCGCGGCCAGCAGATCGCTGCGCCCCGTCAGGAGCCACTCGGTGCGCCGCGTGACATGCGACAGTGGCACGACCTCCTTGTAGAGCCAGCAGAAATAGGCGAACAGGCCGAGCGCGAAGTTGAAGAGATCCGGCTCAATCCAGACGAAGTACACGGGAACGACGCTGACGAGCACGAAGGCGCCCGCGAGGAGCGCTGCCGTCGATGCCGGCATGCGTGCGTGCAGGAACAGGAAGCTGCACAGCACCACCAGCGACATCAGGATCGCGTTCAGCACGAGAAAGCCGTTGGTGCCGAACAGCTTCACGAACGGCGCCGCGGCCAGCGGGTAGGCGAACGACTTGCCGAAGAACAGCCGGGACTGGTCCGGATCGTTCTGCGAGTGAACCCACACGAACGGCGGCCGCCGCATCAGCCCCGCGTCGAGAATGTCGACGCCCTTTTTGAGAAACAGGCCGGACGGCCCCGACGGGAATTCCCGCCAGACCCGGACAAGGTCCTCCTTGTGATAGGTCAGGTCGCCATCTTCGGCGAGGCTGTGCCCCATCATGTAGTAGGTCGCTTCGTCGCTGTGGATGCCGTTCGAGACCCGTGGAAAGTCGATGGAGACCGCCAGGCTGCCGTAAACGATCAGGATCGCAGCCGCGAGGATCAGGCCCGGCTTGAACGATGGCGCCACGTCCGGCGCCGGCACCACGTCGATCTCACGGGTCATGCCGGCACCCTGCTCGTGAGAAATGACAGATCCGCGCCCAGCACCCCCCGGCGGTGAGTGGCGCGCGACACCCGGTGCAGCAGCTCGTACAGGCGCTGCATCTTGGCGACGAACGTGGCGATGTCGTACTGATGCGCGCTGATCCGCGCTGCTTCCGACAGCCGCACCCGGGTCGCCGGCTCGTCGATGAGGCGAATCATCGCCGCCGACAGGGCGCGCGCGTCACGTTTGGGCACGATCACCGCGTCGTGCCCGGCGGTGAGGACATCCACCAGTCCGTCAGCGTCGGTGGCCACGATCGCCTTCCCCATCGCGAGCGCTTCGAACACCGTCAGCGGCGTCCCTTCCCAGAGCGAGGGGAACACGCTGATGTCGAAGCTCGAGACCACGCGCGCGACGTCGCGGGCGAAACCGGCAAAGCGGAATCGATCGCCGAGCCCCAGGCGCTGAACCTGCGATTCGAGATCGCCCTTGAGCGGCCCTTCGCCAAAGACGAGGAAGCGCGCCCGCGGCCGCTGATCCACCACGAGCTTCGCAGCGTCGACCAGGAACTCGTTCCCTTTCGAATCGTGGAGCCGGGTCACGCTGCCAATCAGCAGTTCATCGGGGCGTACACCGAGCTCGGCACGCGCGCCCGCGATTTCCTCGACGCTCCGCTGCCGGCTGAACTCCTCCATCGGCACACCGAGGTACACGACCTTGACCTTGTCCGGCGGAAGCTGGCGGGCCTTGATCACGAACTCGGCGGTGCTCTGCGACACGGCCAGCGCGATGTCGGTTTCCGGCTCCAGCATCGCGTCCGCGACCTTCTGAAACCACGGCGTGTCGGTGAGGTTCGCGTGCTCGTGGAGGATCGTCGGGATCCGGCGCACACCGCCGACGATCCTGCCGAATGTGGTGGCGCCGTAGCCATGAAGGTGGAGGATGTCGATCTTCTTCCGACGAATGACCTTCAGCAGCGCCGGCAGCGTCGTGGGGTCGAACCTGGACTTCCCGAGATACGTGATGTCGATCCCCATCGACTCGAGCGTTTCCTCGGACAGGTCCTTCCTGCGCAGGCTGACCAGCGACACGTTGTAGCGCTCGGGATCGAATCGCGGGATCATCCAGCCGAACAACCGCTTCACCCCGTGCATCCGCGATCCCTCCCAGCCGAGGTGATCGCAGACCTGCAGGACGTTCAGCTTGCCGGCGGTCTTCGAAGGAACCGTCACGGCGTGGCTACCGGCTCCCGCTGGCTGACGACCTTCGCCGGAACCCCCACCGCGATGGCGCCGGCGGGAACTGGCTCACGGACTACGGCGCCGGCGCCGATCACGGCTCGATCGCCGATCGTCACACCGTCGAGAATCTTCGCGCCCGCACCGAGCCACGCGCCGTCGCCAATCGACACCCCGCTCGAGCGGCGCGCCTGCGCCAGGACCGGAGCCGACGGGTCGGAGAACTCGTGATCGCCGCCAATCACGTAACAGTACGCTGCGACCAGCGTGTCGCGGCCGACGCGGACCCGGCTGGCCGAGAAGAGTTCACAGTTGAAGCCGATATTCGCGCCGTCGCCGAGCTCGATGTCCCCGTCCTTGCACGAGAGAATGGTGTTGCGACCGATGAACACGCCGTTGCCAATGATGATGCCCTGGTTGCCCGATCCCTTGGCGTCGAGCAGGCAGTTGTCGTCGATGACGACGTCGTTGCCGATGCGGATCTTCCCCGGATGCCGCAGCACGACGTTCTGGCCAAACACGACGCCCCGGCCGCAGGCACCGAGGAGCGAGGGGTACAGAGCCTGACGAAGCGCCAGTCCGAAGGCGCCCGGGACACTCTGCGACGTCAGCGTGATCAGCTCGTGCTTGATGAGCGCCCCCCATCCGGGGCGGCCGACCACGAGGTGCGCGTATTTCTCGCGCGCCGAGGTGCGTCGATCGAAGAGCTGGTCCTGTGCGCGCATTCGTAGCAGATATGATAAAGCCCCGCATGTCGGAAGAGCACCCGCCTTCGCCAAGGCCACGGCGGGCAAGCCCGCCCTCAACGACACCGCCACCTGGGCCGAACCTCCAGCCACACCCGGGGCGCGAGCGCTGGGTAGCGGCCGCGATTGTCCTGCTGGTCGTGCTCGCCCGCTCGCTGGTCTTCGTCTTCTGGGAGCAGTCCTACTACGACTCCGATCAGGCGATTGTCGGCCTGATGGCCAAGCACCTGAGCGAAGGCCGCGCCTTTCCGGTGTTCTTCTACGGCCAGAGCTACATGCTCGGCGTCGAGGCCTATCTCGCGGTGCCGGTCTTTCTCATCGCCGGGGTCTCGGTCGCGGCGCTGAAGTTCCCGCTGCTCCTGATCAACCTCGGCGTCGCGCTGATGCTGCTGCGCACGCTCGAGCGTGAGGTCGGCCTGCGGCCCTACGTCGCGATGGTGCCGGTCCTGTTCTTCGCGATCCCGTCCCCCGGGGTCACGGCGGAGATCCTCGCACCGAACGGCGGCAACGTCGCGCCGTTCATGTACACGGCGCTGATCTGGCTCACCCGCAACCGGCCGAACTGGTGCGGCTTCTTCTTCGGTCTCGGATTTCTTCAGCGCGAGTTCACGCTCTACGCCATGCTGGCGCTGCTCGGCGTCGAGCTGGTCTCGGGACCTCTGCGCACGCGTGAGGGCATCCGCCGCCGAATCACTACGTTCCGAACCGCGATCGAGGTCTGGCTCGTCGTCCACATCCTGAAGGGTTACTCATCGGCTGCAGGCCCCGGCACCAGCACCGCCGACCTGATGCAGTCGGGCGAGAGCGCGGTGGAATTCGCCCGGCGCTTCTGCACGGAGCCGGGCATGGTCGCACGCGGAGTGCGCAGTCTCTTCGTCGAGCATTTCCCCACGTTGTTCGGCACCCGCCCTCTCGCGCTCAGCGCGTTGGGGATCGAAAGCACCGCCCGGCAGGGATTCACGGGCGGCTGGATCATTTTTGCCCTGGTCGCCGGCATCGCACTGGCGGGGGTCGCCATTCACCTCTTCAAAGAACGGCGCTGGAACCCAGCCCATTCGTTTTGCCTCTACCTCGTCTTCGCCGCGCTCCTCTCCGAAGCCGGCTATATCGCCGGCCGCTGCGGTCTGCTGAGCTACTTCACCTTGCGGTACGAACTGCTCTCGGTGATCGGACTGACGGGGCTCGGCGCCTGGTTCCTGGCGGTGACGCCTCCAGGGCGGGTCCGCACGTCCTGGATGGCCCTCGCAGCTGCCGCCGTGCTGGTCACGACGATCCCGGCCACACGATTACTCGTCGAGTACGTGCGGCACGAGCCCGAGAACGTCAAGCGCAAGATAGTGCAGCACCTGGACGCGCGCGGCATCAAGTACGCCTTTGGCGATTACTGGCGGGCCTACCTGATCACCTTCATGACCAACGAGCGGATCATCGTCGCCGCCGACGACTTCCAGCGGATCCGCCAGTATTCCGACATGGTCAAGGCGCACAAGGACGAGGCCGTCCGGATCGCCCGCGAGTTCTGTCCTGGAGGGAGGCCTGCCATGCCGGGTCTCTGGATCTGTCCGTACGAGCGGGTCGAGGAAACGCCGCCCGACAGCTCCCAACTACCAACTCCCAACTCCCAAGGGAAACCGCTCGAAAAACCGAAGTGAACGTCCGCCAACAAGCTGGCTGACGGGTATTCACCCCGTTCTTCGAGCGGCTCGCCTTGGGAGTTGGGAGTTGGGAGTTGGTAGTTGGGAGTTGTCCTAAATCCAGCCCGCCCGCCTGTACCAGTCGAGCGTGCGCCGGATGCCTTCCCTGAGCGAGACCTTTGGCGCATACCCGAGCTCGCCGCGTGCGCGGGCGATGTCGAACGCGCGCGACTTCGTGAAGAAGTCCACGCGACGGCGGTAGAGCGGCGGCTCGATTCCGAACGGTGCGCAAATCAGTTCGCACGCGGCGCCGGCAACCCAGACGGGCAAGACCGGCAGATGAAGCGTCGGCGGCTGCACACCAGCCACTTCGGCGACGATTCGAATCAGATCGTTCAGCGTCGTCACTTCTCCGCCGGCGAGGATGTAGGTCCTTCCGGCCGCCGCCGGTACTTCCCCGCACAGCCGGAAGCCCTCGACCAGGTCATCGATGTAAGTGAGGTGATAAAAGATCTCGCCCGAACCGAGTACGAGGAACCGGCGGCGGGCGACCCCGCGGAACAGCTTGAGCAGCCGGCGATCGCCGGGTCCGTAGATGCCGGTCGGCCGCGCGATCACGACCTCCACGCCGGCGCGAGCCCCGGCTTCCCGCGCGACGCGTTCGCCTTCGAGCTTCGTGACCTGATAGATGTCTCCGGGCTTCAGCGGCGCGTCCTCGTTCGCCGGCGGACGCTCGATATCGCCGTGCACACCGACTGTGCTGCAGTGAACGACGCGGTTCACGCCGGCCCGTGACGCGGCCTCGATGACCGTTCCCACGGCGCGGGCGTTTACCGCGCGATACTCGTCCTCGCGCAGCCCGGCCTGACGGTAGATGGCAGCGACGTGGTAGATGACCTCGACGCGCTGTGCGGCCCGTTCGACGGCGTCGGCGTCGCGGATATCGCCGGTGGCCAGGATAATGCCGTCGCCCTTCAGTGAACCGGCGCGCGTTTCGTCGCGCACGAGCGCGACGACATCGCGGCCGCGCGCCTTCAGTGCTCGAGCGAGATGTCCGCCGGTGAAGCCGGTGCCCCCCGTAACTAGAACGCGCACCGGAGCGATCGAGTCCCTGTCATCGATTCGCGCCCGCCACCCGCTCTGCGACGAGGGTGACCGGCGAGCCGAACATGCCACGCAGGCCCAACCGATCCAGGGCACCTTCGATCCGGCCGGTGGCTGTCGCGGACCCGAGCTGCTTGTGAAAGGCGATCGGCAGCACGAACTGCTTGTGCGCACCGACGATCCGGAAGCCGTTCGCCGTCAGCGCGTCGCGGATCTCGCTGTGGCTGAATACGCGATACGCCTCGACCCGCGCACCGAACGAGTGCGCGAGGCGTCGGAGAATCGACTGAACCGCCGCGACGCTCGAGCGCGCGGGATAGTCGAGGAGGACACGGTGACGGGCAGCGCGACAGAGTTCGGCGAGCGACTGCCGCCAGTCGGGGGTATGCATCAACACGCGCAGGCAGACGACCGCGTCGAACGAGCGGTCGGCGACGTTCAGGCCGTGCGCGTCGCCCTGGATGAACGCCACCACTGCACGAGCCTCGAGGGCACGCCGTCGCGCCACGGCAAGCATCTCGGCAGATGCGTCGATGCCGGTGACGGTGGCACCCCGTTTGGCGAGCGCGATCGCCGCCCGGCCGGTGCCGGTGCCAACGTCGAGAATCGTCGTTCCCGTCAGCGGTGACAGGAATCCGGCGATGACCTGTTCCTGTGTTTCAGCGAGCAACCGACCGATCGGCCCGCCGAATCTGGCCGCCTCGAAGGTCTCGGCCATGTGCGGGTCGGCGTAGGCCGCGTAGCTGTAGTGATCGTCGCGTGCAGGCAGCGGCGCCGAGGGGTTCTCGGTCACGCCACGCCCCCGACCACTTCCGGAGTGCCCTCAGCCAGCAGCGCGAGCGCCTGGCGGGTTCGCGTCAAGTACGCCTCGTAGCTGTACTTCGTCTCCGCCAGCTGCCTGGCGCGTGCGCCGACCGCCCGGGCGCGATCCGGGTCCGCCAGCGCCTCGAGAATCGCCGCGCCAAATCCTTCAGCGGTCGCGTCCGACAGATACGAAACCGCATCGTCCAATACCTGCGTGTGCGTCAGCAGGCGCGTGGCGACGATCGGCCGGCCCGAGCGCAGGTATTGATAGATCTTCAGCGGGGTGTTGGTGCCGCTGCTGCGCGGGGACACGAGCGCATCCGCCGCGTCGAGAAATGCCGGGATCTCGTCGGCAGGACGCTGGCCGGCGAAGATCACGGCGTCGGCGAGACCCGCCGCGCGCGCGTCCGCGCGTGCCGCGTCGATTTGATCAGGCCGGCCACCGGCCAGGACGAAACGGACATCCGGCCTGCGTTCAATCACGTACGCGGCGGCAGCGAACAGAAGATCGAGTCCCTGGTAAGCCTCGAAGGTGCCGGTGTAAAGCACCATCGGTGCAGTGGCCGACAACCCCAGCTCCTGCCGGATTCGCTGTCCCGATCCAGCAATCGGGGTATCGCCGGCACCTGGTGAGTTCTCGATCAGGACGGTCGGCACTACCCGGTCGATGCTCCTGACCGTCTCCTCGAGGTGCGGACAAATCACGATCACCACGCGCGAACGGCGGATGACGAAACGCTCCAGCACTTCAAAGATCCACCGGAGCACCCGCGACCGGCTGAACGCGAAGTTCGTGAGCTGCTGCGGCAGGCTGGAGTGCATGTCGTACAAGTGTGGCACCCCAAGGACGGCCGCCAGGACCACGCCGATGAAACTGCCTTCCTCATGCGAGTGGACCGCGTCGTACCGCTCGCTGAGCGCCCGGCGGACGACCGTGATCGCCAGGAGCGCATCGAGCGGAATCTTTGCGAGCGAGGGGCCGATCCGCACCTCCCTGACAAACGGAGGACGCCGCGAGCGAAACACCCGGAGACCTGGGATCGAGACGTCCTTTCCGAACGGATACGTCACCAGATCAACGGTGTGTCCCAGCTCGACCAACGCGCGGATACGGTGGAATTCGCTGAACGGCGTGCCCCTCGGCTCGAAGAAGGGCTCCGGAGCGATCATCAGGATTTTCACGGCGCGGCTAAGAGGAAAATTCTACGGCTACGGGTCACGGAGGTCAACGTAACTCTTGCAGATTGCGACGTTTAGGGATATCCTTACACTTTCCGCATGCACCAGCGAACAGTGCGAGCTGCCTCATCGAGGCGCGGCTATGTGGCAGCCTGTCTCAAGATCATCATCAGCCTTGCCCTTCTGGCGGTGCTCTTCTCACGGGTCGATGTGGCCCGTTTGTGGGCGGCCGCCCGCCAGGCATCGTCGGTATGGCTTCTCGGCGCGCTCGCCCTGTACGGGCTGATGGTGGCCGCGAGCGCCTGGCGATGGGGTGTGCTCCTGGCTGCCCAGAATGTCCGTTTGCCCTTTCGCTCGCTGACCACATCGTTCCTGGTTGCAACGTTCTTCAACAACTTCCTGCCCAGCAATATCGGCGGGGACGTCGTCCGGGTGACGGACACCGCCCCGGCGATGGGCTCGAAAACGACGGCCGCGACCATCGTGCTTCTCGACCGGTGCCTCGGCCTGCTCGGCCTGGTCCTGGTCGCGGCGCTCGGAGCAACCGCCGCTGGTTCGCGGCTGGCCAACGGCGGCCCGATCCCGGCCGCGGCCCTGTGGGTCGGTTTCGCAGTCGCCGTGGCTCTCGCGGCGCCGGCGGTCTTCAGGCCGCACTTCTACGCACAGGTCCTGAGCCCGCTCCGGACGTTTCACCCGCAGTGGGTGGATGAGCGCCTTGCGAGGCTCACGGCAGTGCTCACCCGGTTCGCGGCGGCGCCCGGTGCACTGGCGGGGTGCTTCGCCGGGGCGATCGTCGTGCAGGCCGTGCTGGTCGGGTTCTATCTCGCAATCGCGCACAGCCTGAAGATTCCAATCGGTTTCAGCGAGCTCGCCGTGATCGTCCCGATTTCGTTCGTGGTCCAGATGCTGCCCGTATCGATGAACGGGTTCGGCATCCGCGAAGCGACCTTCGGCTTCTATTTCACCCGGATCGGTCTACCGCTGGAGTCTGCGATCCTCGTGTCGTTTCTCGGGGCTGCGCTGGTGATGCTCTTTTCCCTCAGCGGCGCGGTCGCCTATTTGAGTCGCGGGCGCCGTCTGGCTCAGCTTGACGCGGTTGGCGTTTAGTCCGAATATGAACTATCCGGCAGACGAAGGAGGTCGGCCGGAGCTCCCCAAAAAACTGACAGCACGGCCGCTTCGAACGGCGCGCTCCCCCGCGTTCTGAGCTTTGCTTGGGCTGGGGTTTTTGCTACGCTAGAGCTTCCGGACTTCCGGGGCTCCCTGCGACCCTCATCCCTGCGGAATTAAAGAGTACGGCTCAACGAACCGATAGTGTGCGCGCACACGCTCTGAGTGCGTGCCACCTGTGAGTTCGGACGCGCACCGTTGAGGATCGACCCATGACTCGCAGACCCTCGAAGCTTCAGGTCTTGCTGCCTGCCGCGATGTTCGTCACGCTCGCGGCCTGCCAGGCCAAGAAGAGCGAGAACCCCCTCAGTCCTTCCGTCGCCGGGCCGATTCCCGGTGTTCAAATCTCTGCCCCGCGGTTGCTGGAACCCGCCCAGGGGTTCAAGTTCAAAGAGAACCAGCAGCCGATCAGGCTCGTGGTCGAGAACGCGGTCACCACGGGGGTGAGGCCTCTTTGGTACGCGTTCGAAATCGCCAGCGATCCCGGGTTTGCGAACAAGGTCTTCGCCCGCGGGAGCGTTCCTCAGGGCGACGGACGAACCAGCGTCCAGGTTGATGCCCTCGAGCTCGGACGTCCGTACTACTGGCGCGCATGGGCTGACGACGGCGCGAATATCAGTGCTGCCTCGACGGCCGGCTTCGAGATGCTCCCGCGCGTCGTGTTCACGGTTCCGACGCCCGCATCTCCCGTCGGCAACACGCCGGTCGCCGACCGGCGTCCGACGCTGAAGATCACTAACTCCTCGCACAACAGTGCCGTTGGCGCGGTGAGCTATTTCTTCGTGGTCGCGAAGGACCAGACCTTCACGCAGATCACAGCAACCGGGATTGTCGCGGAGGGCGCAGTTACGCAGTGGACCATCGATCGCGACCTGGACTACGGCCTGACGCACTTCTGGCGCGTTCGAGGGACGGACGGCGAGAACACGACCGACTGGTCGCCAACGGCCGTGTTCAAAGCGCCGGCCGCGCCGGCCCCGGCGCCAGGCGGTGGAGGTGGCGGCGGCGGGATTCCGCCGGGCGCGCCATGCAACTCCCCGGATCCCTTGAAAATCGTCCAGTGCGAGCGCGCCAAGTACGGCCATATGTCGCACTCCCAGATGCTCGAGTTCGTCAAGGCGACCGTGCGCTCGTTGAACCGGAACGGGATTTCGGGCGGCCCGTTCGGCATCCTCACGAAGGAGGGCGGAACCAACTGCGGTGGCTACTCCTGCGATGTCATCTGCTCGGGTCCCAAAGGGAACCAGCGTCAGTGGGACATCCTTGGGGATATCGAGGGAGACCAGTGGCCTGGTTGGGGAGGTCCGAACGGCCCGGGTGGAATTCGCGACGACACCTGCACCGTCGTTCAGTAAGCAAGCGCGACTCTGCTGACGGAGATAGAACGACGGAATCTCGTGCCGTTCTGTCTCCGCCTTCAGACGATTACCCAGGTGTGCCGTGCTTTGAGTCGGATCCGTTGGCGCAGATGGCTTCCGCCTTCAGGCGGAAGCTACTTGAAGCGGTAGCGAAGGCCGAAGCCGAGCTGAAAGCCTCCCACGGTCAGTGACTCCCCCACTGAATCGAGGTCGACAGAGCCGTAGGTGTAACGGAGCAGAACTCCGCCACCGATATTAGGACGGAAGAAATAATTGAGGTCGACACCCAGGTTTATTCCCACGGTGGTGTGGTCTTCACGGGTGATCGTGGTGGTAGACAGCGTCGGCGTCGGCTCCTGCACCGTGATTGCGTTCGCCACATCCTGGCTGACCATGAAAATGGTCGGGCCGAACGAGAAGCCGACGTCAATCTTGTCTGTAACCGGCATGATCCAGGTGCCCTGCAAGTGAATCGAATTTTCCGAATGCTCAGCGCTGGGGGAGTTGCCCGTGAGCGGCCTGTGCCGGTCGAAGAAATTCGGGTCCGGGACGCTGGCGGAGATCGCAATGTCGCCATCGGACACCACCCGCGAGTAGCCGAGGCCGACCGCCAGGTTCTTCCAGACCTTGTAGCCGCCGCCGATGTCGAACAGCCCACCGCCGTCGATGGGCTGCGAGGTCGTCATCGAGCCGTCTTCTCCATAAAGATTGAACGTGGAACTGGTCTCGAGCGTGCGGGACTGTTCCTGAAGGCCGAAATTCACGTTGCCGAACGCCCGATCGGTCCAGGCCATCTGCGCGGACGCGGGGGCTGCGGCGATGGCGCACAGCGCAAACGACAGACAGCCTGCTTTGATCATCTTCAAGTTCAAAACTTTGTCTCCTGTTTTGGTGGATGCCGATTGACGTCGCCTGCCTCGTCTCGAAAGAGGCCGCAGGGCCGGCAAAAGTTCGCCAATGTTAGCACGCAGCGATGACAAAAAACTCCCCAGTGTGGTACTATTCGCGAGCCCATTTCCCAGTGGGTTCGACCAATCCAACCCGAAGTATGAGGTTTTTCTGATGCAACACAAGAAAGCCGTTGCGTGCGCGTCAGCTGTTTTGCTGGCCATCGCAGTTGCTTGTTCGAAGAGTCCGCAAACGCCGGTCTCGCCCAGCTCCACGGAGCCCGGCGCCACCACGGCGGGCCCAAACGGCGAGACGTTGAAGGCCAATGCCCCCACCCCACAGTCGCCCGTCAATGGGGCGCAGCCAGACACGCTCGTGTTGACCGCTGGGAAATCGAGTGGGTCCTTCGATCAGGGGCTCTCGGGAGCCTACTCCTACGAGTTCCAGATCATGAACGCCGGCAACACCATGGTCTGCAGCCAGACCGTACCCGGCGGTTCAGACTCGAGCGTCAGCTGGACGCCCTCGAGCTGTAACCTCGAGCTCGACGCGAATCACACCTGGCGCGTGCGCGCGACGACCCAGAACCCGGGCGGCCAGATGGCCAACGGGCCCTGGTCCTCCGCCGCATCGTTCAAAAGCCCGATCGGCGGCTACATCCGCGGCGACGAGCTCTACGATCCGCTCTACAACGGACGTACGGTGGCCCAGCCACAGGACGTCGTTGGCGCCAGCTTCATTCCGGACCAGGGCATCCGTCTGAACGGCCACGGCAGTCGCGTCACCTACGTGCTGCCGGTGACACTGCAGGCCGGCGAGATGTCGGTCATGGTCCTCGGCGCCGACGAAGGGAATCCCGGCGACAAGACGAAGATCATGAGCATGCAGGAAGGCTTCGGCGACATCACGACCAATGATTACCGGATGACCGCCGAGTTGCGTGGCCGCGACTATGTCACCCCGGGCGCCATCCAGTTCCGCATCATCACCGGTGACGCGGGCGAAGAAGATTCGATTCACGACAGCCCCCGGATCGCCGTCCCGTTCAGCTCCAGCCGGTGGTACTTCTGGAAGTTCACGTGGCGCACGGGCCGCGCGGACCTCGTCGTCCGTGAGGACAGCCCTCGTGGTCGCGTGCTCTACAACGCGGGAACCGGGACCGGAGACCATCCGTACCGGCCCGAGAAACACGTAATTCACCTTGGCGCTCCGGTAGGACGCGCGGGCCCGCAGGACGCGAGCCACCCGGGCGCCATCTTCAAGAATCTCTGGGTGTCGTCGCGTCCGCGTCCAGCATTCGCCGGGGAATAGAACGAACCCCTTCGAGGTTTCAGGGAGGCGGCAGGCTGCCGCCTCCCTTGTTCTGCCGGGAACTCCGCCAGGTCTTCCATGCCGGCAGGCACGAGCATACGGCGGTCGGGCCAGCCAGGCCGGCCGCGCCTCGGACGGCTGCAAGGCAGGGTCTTCGAGCCCTGCCGACATGCCGCAAAGTCTTGCCCTTCTGCCGTTTAGATTGCCCCCCGTAGTTCGCCGGGTTACAATTCACGGGTACTAGATGGCCACCAATTCCTTCCGGCTGCACTACCTAGCGAAAGCTGCCGCCGGTGTTCCCCGCGACCTCGTCAACACCTTCGTCAGCGCGAAGATCCACCCGATCCGCCCGACGGTGCTGATCTACAACTGCACCTGGGTTTGCGACGCCCGCTGCACGATGTGCAACAACTGGAAGTGGGGCGATCGCAAGTCTGACATGACGCTGGCCCAGGTCGAGCCGGCGATGAACCATGAGTTCTGGGGCGCGGTCGAGAACCTCAACATCTCGGGTGGCGAGCCGACGACGCGCAACGACCTCCCTGAGCTGGTGGAGATGTTCCACCGTCATCTCCCCCGCCTGCGGAAGATCGGGATCAACACGACGGGCCTGACGCCACATCGCGCAATCCCGATGCTGACCCGCATCGTGGAGTTCTGCGCGAAGAACGGCATCCTGATCAGCGTCCGCGTGTCGCTCGACGGGATCGGCGACGTCCACAACCAGGTGCGCGACGTCAAGCGCGGCTTCGAGAAGGCCAGCCAGACCATCGAGGCGATGCAGGCGCTCTCGAAGCAGCACGACAACTTCCAGTTCGGGATCGCGTCCACGATCTTCGCGACCAACATGGAAGACGCCGAGAACATCCTCGCCTGGGCCAGGACCAGGGGCCTCGACGTCGTGTTCAACATGCTGCGGTTCACCGACGCGATGCTGCACAACAAGCAGCTCGAGGAGAAGATTGGCTTCCGCGAGCGTGAAGAGCAGTTCATGCGGAAGTTCTTCCTCGATCGCGTGCAGGAAGAGTCCGTGCTGAGCGGCCAGGCGTTCATGTACCTGCACTATGCCGACATGATCGCGAACGGCTACCAGCGGACGATGCCCTGCCCGTTCCAGAGCCAGGGCCTGCTGCTCAACCCGAACGGCGATCTGCACTACTGCGAGAACTCCGAGAAGCTCGGCAACGTGCTCGACGACTCGGCGGAGTCGCTCTATTACAAGGCCGAAAACCTGATGCACCGGCAGCATCTCAAGGACAAGGTGTGCCCCACCTGCCTGAGCCCGTGCCAGGTCAACGTCGGCGCGATGAAGCAGTTCGTGCCCTACGCAAAGTTCCTCAAGCGCGCCTACCAGGTGAAGAAGGATCCGCAGCGGCATCTCGACACGATGCCCGTGCCCGAACAGGTTCGCTGACAGGTCAGTCCGGCCAAGGTGACGCTGTCCCGCGCGCTTCGGATCGTCGTCGCCGTTGCGCTCACGGCTTACGTCCTGTTCAAGTCCCATCCCGCCGATGTGGCGCGTGTTGCCGCAGGGGCGAGTGCGTCCTGGCTCCTGCTCGCGGTCCTGCTCGTCGTGTTGGATCGCGCGGTCAACGCGTACCGATGGGTCGTGCTGCTGAGGGCGCTGACCCCGGGGTCACGGCCCCGTCTCAGCGCCGTGATGCACATCTTCTTCGTCAGCTCCTTTGTCGGAAATTTTCTGCCGGGCATCGGCGGTGACGTCTACCGCGCGTATCAGCTCGCCAGGCTCGGGGTCCGGTCGGGCGAGGCGGCGGCGTCGGTTCTCATGGACCGCATCGTCGGTGTGCTGTCGATGGTCATCGTCGCGACCGTCGCGTTGTACTTCCTGCGGGAGCTGGAGCTCCCGGGAGTCATACCGGCGCTCCTGTTCGTAACCGTGGTGTGTGCCGTCGCGGCGGCGGTCGTCTTCAGCTCGGGCGTTGCCGGCTGGATGGTTGGCGTGGTCCAGCTGATCCCGATGGCAAAGGCCCAATCGGCGGCACGAACCCTGACGGACGCCATCCGCCGCTACGCCAGCCACCATGGGGCGCTCGTGGCCGTCCTTGCCCTCTCGGTCGTCGTCCAGCTGCTCCGGGTCGTGCAGGCATACTGTCTGGGCCGGGCGCTTGACCTCTCATTGCCGATGATTATTTACTTCGGCTTCATCCCGGTCATCACGCTGGTGATGCAGCTGCCGATTACGATCGCCGGGCTCGGGACGACGCAGTACGCGTTCGAGTGGATGTTCGGCCGCGCCGGCGTGCCGTCCGCGGTGACCTTCGCGCTCTCGATTCTCTTCCTCGCTCTCGGAACCCTTGGAAACCTGCCCGGCGGATTACTCTACGCCCTCGGCGGCAGCAGTGCGGCAAAGGATCCGGTGCGATGACCCTCAAAAGCCCGGCCACGCTCTGGCTTGCGCTCGGCGCGCTGGTGCTGACGTCGGTGTGGGCGGTGGGTCAAGGACCAGGCGCGCTGCTGTTTCCGTTCGTCTACGCGGCGCTCGTGCTCCCAGGTGTGCCGCTCGGATTCGCGCTCTTCGGCAGGCGGCATCCGGCCGGCTGGATTGCCGGCGCGATTCTCGGCTACGCGCTGGCCGTCCTGGGCATCTGGGCCGCGGCGGCGATCGGCATGCCGGGCGGACCCGGATTTGCGGGCACGATCGCGCTGATCACCATCGCCACGGTTGTCGCGAGCTGGCGCTATCGCAGGAACCCGCTCATCACGCTGCCGCCGTGGACGCCTGAGACCAGTTCCGGCTTTGCGGTCGTCGTCGCGCTGACACTGATCCTCGCCGCACCGCCGCTCGCCAATGTCGGCGCCCGCGATCGCGACGGGAACCTCCGCTATCGTGCCTACTTCACCGCCGACTTCGTCTGGCACACCGCGCTCACAGCCGAACTGACGCGATTCACCCTGCCGCCCGGCAACCCGTATCTCGCGCCGGAGCGGATTCACTACTACTGGGGATACTTCCTGGTTCCTGCCGCCATTGCGCGAAGCGGACCCGTGCCTTTACGCGACGTCGAGCGCAGCCTGCGCCTGAATGCACTCGTGACCGGCGTGCTGCTGATGTCGTCGATCTTCGTCATGGCGTTCACTGCCGTGCGTCACGCCGCCGCGGCGGCTGCCGGAACCGGACTCGCCTTGATTGCGTCGAGCCTCGAGGGACTCTACGAGCTCTGGAAACTGTGGCGCCTGAACAGGCCATTCGAGCTCGTCCGCGATGTGAACATCGACGCGCTGACCGCGTGGGACTTTTTCGGTCACCGTATCGATGGCCTGCCCCGGTGTCTCTGGTACGTTCCGCAGCACTCGATGGCCTATGCCCTGGGCCTGGTGGCGCTCACCGTCGCGACGGCGGCCGGGGCCAAAGCCTCGATCGCCGCGATCGCGATCGCGGGTGTCGCGCTCGGAGGCGCAACGCTGATCAATCCGTTCGTCGGCGGAATGTTTGCCATTGGATGGGGGCTGGCGATCACAGTCGACGTGCTGCACAGGCGCCAGCACCTGCTCTCGCGTCTGGCCGCGCAGGTGGTCGCCGCGGTGCCGGTGGCACTGGCCGTGGCGTGGTGCGTCGGCAATCGGATGGTGGAGGGTGCCGGCGGCGCGCTGGAGTTCGGGCGTCGCGATGCATCATTGCACTCGCCGCTTCTCACCTTGCTGCTGTCGTTCGGCCCGGTGCTGCTCCCGGCCGTGGCGGGCGCGGTCTGGGCGCTCCGGGCCCGTGTGTGGCCGGTGTTGCCGGCCGCCGTTCTGGCGCTGATCTCACTTTTTCTGCTGTATTACGTCCGGCTGAATGTCGACCACGAGTGGGTGCCCTTCAGAGCCGGCCAGATGCTGCTCGCCGCGCTCGCGGTGATGGCCGCGGCGTTGTTCACGGCCCCGCAGCGGCCGCCCTTCAAACGGATGATCGTCGCCGCCGGTCTCCTTTGCGTGCTGGCGGGCGCACCGACCACCGTGATCGACGCCTACAACGCGCGCGACATCGACAATCTGCACCCGGGCCCGGGCTTTCACTGGACCCTCGTGCTGTCGCAGGACCAGCAGGGAGCCTTCGCCTGGATCCGCGAGCACACGCCGCGCTCCGTGATCGTTCAGATGGAGCCAATGGTGCGGCAACGCGATTCCTGGAGCCTGATTCCCTCGTTCGCTCAGCGCGACATGGCCGCGGGTCTGCCGATCTCGCTTCTCAAGATCCCGGAATACGAGACCCGCTCCGAAGCCGTCAAGTTCATTTACAGCTGCGAGGACCCGAAGGAAGCCGCGCGCATAGCGAACTCGATGCGCATCAGCTATCTATACGTCGATGTGACGGATCGGAAAGCGTACCCGGGCGTCGCAAAATTCGACTCGTCGCCGCAGTTCTTCCGCCCGGCCTTCCGGAGCGGAGAGGTGGGGGTGTACGCCGTGCGATGAGCCATTGCCAAAAGTGCCAAGATTGCCAAAAGGCCAAAATTGGAAACCCATGGATTGAGTCGAACGTTCGGGTTACCCGGGCATTTTCAATTTTGGCAATTTTGGCAATGCTCAGCCCCTCCGAAACCTCCAGAACGTCTTCAGCGCCGTGAACCAGTCACGCGCTCCGATCTTCTTCCCTTCTTCGCGGCTCCGCGGCGCATACTGGATCGGGACCTCGACGATCCGCTTTCCGCGGGCCAGGATGCGGGCTGTGATCTCATGATCCAGCTCGAACCCGGACGTCTGCAGATCGATAGCCGCGATGTCGGCGCGATGAAACAGCTTGTATGCGGTGACCGTGTCGGTCAGATAGCGTCCGGTAGCCAGCCAGCCGGCGACGCTGAGGCTGCGGCCGCCAACATAAGCGGCGAGCGACTGGTTGGGGTGCCGTCCGTGACCGAGATACCGGCTGCCGTAGACGACCTCGGCTTCACCCGCAAGCAGGGCACGAAGCATGGGGATGTAGTCGGCCGGCTCGTACTCGAGATCGGCGTCCTGGATGATCAGGTACCGGCCGGTCGCCATCGAAATCCCCTGCCGCACGGCCTTGCCTTTCCCGCCATTCACCGGCATCCGGTGCAGCCGTGCTTCGGCGAAGCCCCGCACGATCTCGCTCGTCCGATCGGCTGAGTGATCGTCCACGACGATTACTTCCTTCGTGAGTCCGAGCGGCGAGAGATCAACGTTGCGGATGCGCTCGAGGAGCGTGCCGATGAAGCGGTCCTCGTTGTAGGCCGGGATGACGATCGAAAGCACATCCATCGAGACCTAGCCATCCCTTCGCTGCAGATAGGCCTCGACGGCGCGCAGTTCTTCCGGCGTGTTCACACCGATCGCTTCTTCAGGATCCTCGCTCGGAAACGTGATCACCGGCCGCCGCTCGGCGACCCAGGGGATGAACGGCAGGAAATTGCGCTCCCCCGTACCGGCACCCGTCGCGACCTCGCTCGCGAACTGCGGAAGCAGTTGGAAGCAGGCTTCCGCCGAGAGCGCGAACAGCCCCATATCGCTCTCGCCGATCCGAGGCATGTCGTCCCCCTCGCGGTGGTGCAGTACGCCGGTAATGCGTCCGGCCGGGTCGCGCTCGAGGTGGATGTAGGGATCCTCCTTTCGGACGGTGGGCATGATGAGCGGCGCAGCCGGCGAACCGTGTCCGTGCTGCGCCAGGCGCGCCACTGTCTTCGGGTGGACGCCGACCTGATCGCACCATGTGACCCACACGCTGTCCGCGCTCTTCGGAGAGATGGCCGCTGCACCGATCGTGATCGCGTCCAGCATGCCGGTCGGCTTCTCCTGAACGACGACGTCGACATCGTTGCGCCGCCCGACATGATCCTCGACCAGCGGCCGCGCTGCGGGGTTGGTGACGATGATCGTGCGTCCGACGCAGTCGGCATAAAGATGCTGCAGGCGATCGATCATCGGAATTCCCCGGACGGGCACCAACAGCTTGGGGAGTGGCGAGTGCAGGCGTGTACCGAGCCCGGCGGCGGGAATGATCAGCACGCGCTGCTTCATGATCCCGACGCCAGGCGGTGCCGGATGATGATGCCGATCGCGCGCAGGCCGTCGAGCGGCTTCGGCCGCCGGACCAGCGCGGGCGACATCGGGAAGAACTGCACGGGAATCTCGACGAGATCCGCCTTCCGACGCAGGAGCCGCGAGAGGAGGTGATGGTTGGTGTCGGTCCCGGTCAGGGCGTCGCCGGCCGCCGCTGCGTCGGCAGCACGCACCGCGCGCACGCCGGAAAGGGTGTCGCTGACGTATCGGCCGAACAGGACGAGATAGCTCAGGCTCAGCAGATGACTGCCCACGAAGCTGATCACCCCGGACAAGGGGGTCTTCCGATACCGGAGCCGGTACGACTCCTCGATGTCCCGGATCGACAGCCGCCGGCTGCCCCACACCGCATCGAGCCGGCCCGAGGTCAGCTGCGACGCCAGCGCCACGAGGTCCTCGCCGCGATACATGCCGGACGACTCGAACAGGGCCACGTAGTCGAAGCCCCCCTGCCGCAACCGCCGATGAAAATCGGCGTCACCGCCGGGCAACATTTCCACCGGAAATGGCAGCGAGGCCAGAAACGCCGGATCGATTGTCGACAGGGCGAAAAACACGGTAAGGGTCACCGGGAGCCGCTCGATGCCGCCGCGTACGATCTCGAGCAGCGTCTGAGCGATCTTGTTGGCGGAGCCGCCGTCGTACAAGTAGACCGCCACTTTTGGCTGCTGGGCGCCCCGCGTGAGCGCCGACAGGAACGGCTCGAGCACGCGCGCCGCGTCGTGCCGGCCGCTGACACCGTCCTCGTAGTTGCCGATGCGAACCAGCCGTGGATCTTCGATCGACTCGATCGGGCCGAGCGGGACGTACGGGCGTGCAGGCTCGTGCTTCCCCGGGTCGTTGACCAGGTAGTGCGTGATCAGGCAGGGCGTCGGCACCGTGCCGCGCCCCTTGCCCTTCAGGTAGAACACGGCGCGATCGATGATCTGCAGGGCGTTGCTGTCACGAATTTCTGCATCGGGCTGGATGTTCGTGACGAGCAGCTTGATCGCGCGCAGGTTGGCGGCGATCGCCTCGCTGAGCCCGGTCGTGAGGTATGACGGAAACAGGCTGGAGTGCTGCGTCCCCGGCGCATAGATAATCAGGTCAGCGCTTCGGATCTTTTCGACCAGCCGGGGATTGACCCGAACCTCGACCGATCGCAGCTCGAGGAGCGAGGAAGCGCGAGCCGCATCTGCGGCGCACACCGAGAGATCGACCGGTCCGAGCGGGCGCGCGAGCAGGAAGATGTCGCGGACATGTCCCGCGTGTCCCGTGGCGACGATTGCCTCCTCGGTCGCGAGCACACGTCCGTGATCGTCTATCCCGACGAGCCACGCGTTCTCGCCCCCGGTCACGTTCTCGATGAGGCCCGCCGGGAGGCCTACGAGAGCGCAATAGTCGTCGACCGCGCGATTGAAGTCCCGATCCTGGAGCAAGTACGCGCCGGCGAACACGAGATTGCCGACGCTGCAGTCGCCGAAATCGAACGGGCGGCCGCTGTCCTGAAGCTCCTCGATGAAGCGTCGGAGACGCTCGGCCGCTGCGGGAAAGGGGCCCGCCACCTCCTCAGCCAGCGCCGTGAGATCCGTCGGCACGGCACGGTCCGGCAGCCGCCGGTCGAGCACCTCAATCAGCGCCGGTGGACTCGTCCCGAGCTCGGTGGCAATTCGCGACGCGTTCTTCCGGAAGTCTGACGGGCCGAGAGCATCCCCGAGAAACCGCCTGATCTCTCCCGTTGACGCCCCGTCGTCGTACCCATTGATCGCTATCGTGAGCGAGACGTTGGGCAACGTGACCAGCTGACGAGTCAGCGCTCCCGATCCGCGTCCCCCCGAGAACAGCACAACGCTGACCGAAGTGGGTCGTGGATGTGTGGAGGCTTCCGGCGATGCCACGCGGCTGATTATCTCATCAGGATTCGGGGACCCTTGCCTCGCCGTCGCGTCCGGCGTACAGTGGTGGCTGCCTCGTCTGTTCGATGCGGCTCCGGCACTACAATCAATTGACGCTGACCGCTGACACACACCGGGCGACTGCGCCCGTTCGCTCGTCGCTTGCGCTCCGGTTCGCCGCCGGCCTCCTGACCGTTGCCGTCGTGATGCTGACGTGGATGTTGGGCGGCGGATTCAGGGGGCTCGCCTACCTCCCGCTCTTCGCGCTGTCGACCCTTCCGGGCCTGCCAATCGGCTTCGCGCTGTTCGGCCGGAACCACGCCGCCGGGTGGATCAGCGGTGCCGCCCTGGGTTACGCGCTCTCCGGCTTGGCCCTCTGGCTGCCGGTGCAGCTGCACCTGCCCGGCATCGTCTCCGGATGCTCGAGCTGGACGCTTGTCACGCTGGCGTCGTTTCTGACCTTCCGGCGGATCGGACCGCTCGTCGCGGTGCCTCGCTGGACCCGGCGGGACACGCTTGCGCTGGTGCTGGTCCTGCTGGCGGTGCCGGGACTGGTCTGGCTGCCCTTCACGAGGATCGGCTCGATCGACGGGGAAGGCAACCGGCGCTATCGCGCGTACTTCACCGCTGACTTCCTGTGGCACGTCGCGTTGACCGCGGAACTCGCCCGCATGGAGTCACCGCCTCGCAATCCCTATCTGGTGAGCCGTCCGCTCAACTACTACTGGAGCTACTTCGTTGTCCCGGCGTTCATCTCGACGACCGGCCTGCTGCCGTTTACGCACAACTACCTGACCATCAACGCGCTCTGCGCGGGGCTGGTGTTCGTCTCGATGATCTTCGTCTTTGCGTGGCTCACCATTCCGCGCGCCGGACCGGCCGCTGTCGGTACCTTGCTAGCGCTCGTCGCCGCGAGCGCCGAGGGCGTTCACGCCATGTGGACGCTCTGGCAGGGCAGCCGGCCCTTCGAAGAGCTCCGCCATCTCAACATCGACGCCATCACCTACTGGTTCCTCCGCGGCCTCACCGTTGACGGTCTCCCACGCTCGTTGTGGTACACCCCTCAGCATGCTGCGGCCTGTGCGCTGTCGCTGATCGCGCTGGCGGTTCCGGCGTATGCGCCTGCCGGCCGCCCGGCCATCGGACTCGTCTCAGGCCTCGCCCTCGGCTGCGCGCTCATCGTCAGCCCCGCCATCGGCGGCGCCTTTTGTTTGATCTATGGCCTCACCGCGCTCTGGTGCGCGCTGCGCTCAGGATCGCGCTGGTTCGCGTCGCTGATGACCACGGCCACCGCGGCAGTGCCGGCGGCGACAGCCCTCGCGTGGTGCATCTTCAGCGGCACGTTCGAGGGTGCCGGCGGAGCGGTCGCGTTCGGGCTCTCGCGGTCGGCGATGAGGGCGCCGGTCATGATCCCGGTGCTGGCGCTGGGTCCGCTGCTCGTGATCGCCATCCCGGCGCTAATTCTCGGATGGCGCCTGCGGCTCGAGGCCCCCATCGTCGCTGGCGCCGTCGGCTTCGCTCTCTTCTATTTCGTCACGCTGACGACCGAGCCGATCTGGATCGGGTGGCGATCCGGCCAGATCCTTCTGGTGACGCTGCCGGCGCTCGCGGCAGCCACGATCGCTCAGTCGTTGAAAGGCCGTCTGTCGACGGTGATCGTCCGGATTGCCGTCGTTATCTCCATGGTGATTGGCCTGCCGACCGCGGTGATCGACCTGCACAACGCACAGGACGTCGAGAACGCGGCGATGGGACCCGGTTTCCGGTGGACCGTCGTGATGTCCCCGGACAGCCAGGCCGCGGTGAACTGGATTCGTGAGAACACGCCGGCCGACGCGGTCGTGCAGATGTCCGTGGGGCCGCGCGGACGCGAGACGTGGACGCTGATCCCGACCTTCGCCGAACGGCGGATGGCCGCCGGACAGCCGATCTCGCTGCTGCGCATGCGCGAGTACGACCGCCAGTCGCAGCTCGCTGACGGCATGTTCAAGACCCATGACCCGGAAGAGGCGTCGCGAATCGCGCGGTCGCTGGACGTGGATTTCGTGTACGTCGACCAGGTCGAACGACAGGCCTTCGGCGACGCGGCCGCTGAGAAATTCCGCGATTCCCGATTCTTCAACGAAGCCTTTGCCAACGGGACAGCAGCCGTCTACGAGGTCCGCTGACCGCGGGCCTCGACTTCATCCTTATGCCTTCAGTCTGCATCGTCGGGGCCGGTGTGGCCGGTCTCACCATCGGATATCAGCTCGCGCGCCGCGGCTACGCGGTCACGATCGTCGAACGGAACCCGGTCGTCGGCGGACTCGGACGGACCTTTCATTACGGGGACTTTCATTTCGACGTCGGCCCGCATCGGTTCCATACCGAGAACGCGCGGGTGGCCGCGTTCATTCGCGCGATCCTCGCCGAAGAAGCGATCGAGATTCCGCGAAAGAGCGGCGCCCGCATGTTCGGCAAGTATCACGAGTGGCCGCTGCGGCCGAGCATCCTTGCGGCGATGCCGATCAAGTTGATGGCGACCGGCGCCCGCGACCTCGTTCTTCGCGAGCACCTCGACGGAGAGTCGTTCGAAGCAGACGTCGTCAACAAGTACGGCCGCACGCTCTACAACATCTTCTTCGAACCCTATACGCGGAAGTTCCTGTTTCATTCCCCGTCCGAACTGCATCGCGACTGGGCACGCGCCGGCGTCAACCGCGCCGTCATCGACAAGCGCGCGCGGGCGGACAACCTCTGGAGCCTGCTGATGAACACGTTGATGCCGAAGCCGGTGGAAACGATGTTCCTGTATCCACCGACCGGCGTCGGTCGATTCTCGGATCGACTCGCCGAAAGCATCGTCGCCGACGGCGGCCGGATCGTCCTCGGTCAGGATGTCACCCGCATCGAGACGACCGGACGCCGGGTCAGCGCAGTCGAAACCGCGACCGAACGCATCCCCTGTGAGAATCTCGTCTGGACCGGTCCTCTTACCGCGCTGAACGCGATGCTCGGCTTCTCGGACGTCGACCTCGAGTACCTGTCAACGCTGTTCTACAACTTCGAGATCGGCAGGCCGCCCCGGCTCGACTACCAGTGGACCTATTTCGGTGGTGACGAGGTTTTCTCGCGGGTTACCGCCCCTGAGGCTTTTCTCCCCTCTACTGTGCCGCCCGGCAAGAGCGGCCTCTGTGTCGAGGTGACTTGCCGGCAGGGGGACGAGCGGTGGCAGTCGCCGGAACGGCTGACGGATCAGGTGGTCAGGGACCTGGTTCGGACCGAGATGATTAGTAGTGCTTCAGATATTGAACGAGTCCACGTCGAGGCTGTACCATTTACGTACCCTATCTACAAGCTCAACTACATGCGGGAACTCACCCGCAACCTGCGTGAGCTCGGGCATTACTCGAATCTTCTGCTCGCCGGACGGTGCGGCAGATTCTGGTACAACAACATGGATCACTCGATCGGCCAGGGTTTGACGATGGCCGACAAGATTCTGCGCGGAGAGGTCCTTGCAGAAATCGACACGGCCGATCGGGAGTTCTGGGCGACTGAAGAGGACGGGAACGTGCCGGTGCGGGCAGAGGAAATTGCCGAACTGCCCGAAGACACGCCGGCGGGAATGACGCGGTAAATGAACGATCGATTGACGCACGGCGCGCGGGTCGCCGCCATATTCGTAATCTGTGCTGCGGTTGTGGCGTGTGGGGGTTCTCCAAGCGGGCCGTCCACGAACCCGCCGCCTACCCAGCCGCCACCGACCAACAACCCACCGCCACCGCCGCCGCCCCCTCCACCGCCGCCGACGCTGGGTATCACGCGCATCCTCGCTTTTGGCGACAGCATGACCGAAGGCACCACGTCGACCCCCGTGACCACCGGGCTCTTCGCGCTCGACGCGGGCCTGGCGCGTTCCTACCCGTTCAAGTTGCAGACCCTGACAACCCAGCGCTACAGCGGGCAGACGATTCAGGTGCTGAATGCCGGTCACGCGGGAAACAAGGCCATCGATGACCGCAGCCGCTTCGGCAGCGTGATTGGCGACGCCAAGCCGGAGCTCGTGCTGCTGCTCGAGGGCGCGAACGACCTGAATGCCCTGCTGCCGGGAGAAAGCATCAACGCCCGCGTCACAGAGACGGTGTCGGCGCTCGAGGACATGGTCAAGGATGCCGGGTTCAGGGGCATTCCGGTGATGCTGGCGACGCTGCCGCCGCAACGCGCGGGCGCCCCCAAAGCCGCCGCGGCCACCGCCGTAGATCGCTTCAACGTCGCGGTGAAGGACATGGCGGCGAAGAAAGGCGCTCAACTGGTCGATGTGAACACCCTGCTGTCACTTAGCGAGATCGGTCAGGACGGCCTCCACCCGACGGAAGCGGGCTACCAGCATCTGGCCGAGATCTGGCTTGACGTCATAAAGACCAAATACGAGAAGGCGGCTACGCCTTAGGTCGGGGGCCCGGGGGTTTTCGCGGGCTTGGGGTTCGGGCGCAAGTCTCGAAGTCCGCGTACTACGACGACGCCCGCCAAAGCCACGCGGCTCCCCTCCCGCCACGGGGCCTTCCACTCAATCTTGACGTCGCCCGGGTCAACAAAAACCACCCACAGCTCCTTGTCGTAAAGCCGCCCGAACACCGCCCGAGACCCAGTGACGTCCGCGATTGAAGTCAGGTCGGCACTGACCAGAAATCGGCCTCCGGCAGGCATGCTGGCGACCGCATCCAGGCCCTTGGACCAGGCTTCGAAGCACTCGACCTCCTTACCAGCCGGGATCCGGGCCTGGAGGCCGCCCTCGTAGTGAAACGTCGCTCCCAGGCCGGCTATGCGGGTCAGGGCACCGGCCGCCGCAAAGCGAGCGGGCTCGTTGTCGCGGCGCCCGGGAACGAGGGCGTCCGCCGCACCGACTGGCTCGTCGCTTATGACGGGTTTCGACCACCGGGTCACGAGCGCGGCGCCGCCGGCGAGCTCGACGACGTGGCCCCAGCCGTCGGCCGCGTTCGATCGAGGCGAGTGCCAGGTCGCGTAGCGGCCTGCCGCAGCGTAGCCTTCAGCACCCTCGATCGAGCCGAGCGCCACGGGCACTTGTGCCGGCACGAGGTCGGCCAGCACCTTCACGAACGCCGGGTCGTGGAGACGCGGGTCCTGTGTCGGGTGCCACGGCTCATTGGCGATCTCGACGATTGCGTTCGGATGCGCCGCGGCCATCACCGCGATTGCCGTGACCTGCTGCGCCAGATCGAGTGACGTGTCCGCGGTATCGGCGAGCGCCACGATCTCGACGAACAGCCCTCGTTCCGCCGCCAGCGTCAGGAGCTTCGGCAGCGCGCTCAAACCGTCGGCCGGACTCAACTGAAACAGGTGCTTCGCCATTGTGAGCACACGAACGACCGTGACTTTCCTGGCGCGAGCCCAATCCAGGTAGGCGATCGCCTGGGCTTCACCCCCATGGGCGATCTGCTCGGCAAGTCGGAAAGCCGTGATGCCCCTCCATTCGAACGGCGACTCGCCTCGAACGAATGACGTTCCACGAATTTGAAGCCGCGGAGCCACCGGCTGCGTGGCCGCTGCTGCGGGGACTGCCGCCTCGCGGGCCGGCTGAGTGGTGGCCGCGGGCGGACCCGACGCGGCTGGCGGCGCTTCTGGCCCGGCGCAGCCCAACGAAGCCAGGAGCATGGCTGCGGCGAACGGGGAGCGCACTAGCGGAGATAGAACGGATTGCCGAGCGTTGCGCTCGGCGGGAGCCGGCTCGAACAGAGCCACCATCGGTTCTCCGCCGAGACGAACATCGCGGTTAGATGGTCGGTGCCCCTCGTAGTAGTGCGGGTGTTGTTCCGGAGGTCGGTCGAGTCCCACATCACCAAGACGGCAGCGCAGGCGTCACCGCGAAGCGGTCCATAGCCGTCGATGCACGTGCCGCCGAATTCAACCGTCACTCGCACCGGCTGAATCGAATAGTTGTGCATGAAGAAGTTCTGGTAGTGGTTGCGGACCTGCGTCTGCTCCTCGCTGACCTCGCCGGGCACCGGACACACCGACGCCTTGAAGTCGCGCATGATGTCGTTGACGTCTTGGTTCGACTGCGGTTTCGAGAACTCCGTCAGGAAACGCACCGACATGTTGTTGACTTCCGTGATGCTGTCGTGCAGCGCAACCGTCGCCGTCCGGCTGACTCGATTCTCCTGATTGGTACCAAACCGCTCGACGACTTCCAGTGTGATGGTGACCGTTGCCGGCGTCACCGCGGCCGGGGGCGCTACCCACGATACGCGCGAGCCGGTGCCGGCGAACGAACCAAGCGTCGCGGTCCAGTTGTACTGGAGCAGATCGACGTTGGTCTCGAGGTCGGTGACCGCGGCCGTGACCGCGACCGCGTCCCCAACGTCCGCAAAATTGGCAGGTTCGTTCCGCCTCGTCCCCTGAACGGTGATCGACGAGATCACCGGCGCGGAATTGTTGACGGGCGGCGGAGGCGGGGGCGGTGGATCGACTATCGGATCGGGCCTGGTCGGGCCATCGCCGCACGCCACCGAAGCGATCGCAATGGCGAGCGCCAGGCTCCGCAGGCTGCCGCGCACCCGTCGCACGACTACCCTCTCCCCGATCCGACCAGATCGCGCGGCGTTTCTTTGCTCTCGACGGCCTCGAGCACTTCGCGAATCACATAGACCGGCTTGTCCTGCGACTCGTGATAGGTGCGTGCGAGCATCTCCGCGAGCAGGCCGAGCACGATGAACTGCACGCCGGTCA
>Ga0209382_10002042_pt1 | contig 30362 bp, 32 predicted proteins | sample SoiMetdeltSBSDD5_FD_187599 | JGI IMG/M metagenome (GOLD analysis project Ga0209382, IMG submission 187599) | Bulk soil microbial communities from a Populus tree surrounding site in Tennessee, USA - Soil MetaG P. deltoides SBSDD5 (SPAdes) (version 2) | ecosystem: Environmental > Terrestrial >...
GAGCACCGACGTGCTGCTGCGTGTGCTCGCCGAACGTGACCGGCACCTGGGACAGCACCTCTCCGAGGTGACCGAGTTGAGCCTGCGGACCGCGCGCCTCCTGAACGTCCCCGAGGAGGAGATGACAGCCCTCGCGCAGGCCGCGTCGCTGCACGATGTGGGAAAGGCCGCGATCCCGGACGACATCCTCAAGAAGCCGGGGCCGTTGAGTGACGACGAGGTCCCCTTCATTCACCGCCACACGATCATCGGCGAGCGCATCCTGGGCGCCGCGCCGGCTCTCTCGAAGCCGGCCAAGCTCGTGCGCTGGAGCCACGAGCACTTCGACGGCCAGGGCTATCCCGACGGGATCGCAGGCGACGAGATCCCCATGGGCTCCCGGATCATCTGCGTATGCGATGCGTACCACGCGATGGTGTCCGGTCGCCCGTACCGAGCCGCGCGCGGCTCGGACGAGGCGGTCGCCGAGCTGAAGCGATGCGCGGGGACCCAGTTCGACCCCGTCGTCGTCGACGCCTTCTGCGCCGTGCTCGCCGAGCAGGGGCCGGCGGCGAAGACGTTCGCCGGCACCGCAGCCGGCTGAGCCTCCGGCACAGCGCTCGTTCCCTTCACGCCCGCGTGGGTAAGCTCCGCGCACTCACGCGAGCGAATTCGAAGGAGAAGCATGGGACTACTCGACGGCAAGACCGCGATCATCACGGGATCGGCACGCGGCATCGGCCGCGCCACCGCGGAGCTGTTCGCGGCCGAAGGCGCGCAGGTGACCATCAACGACATCGACGGGGACATCGCCGAGCAGGCGGCGTCCGAGATCAAGGGCGAGACGGTCTCCGTGTCGGGCGACCTCACCAAGCCGGGCGCCTGCGACGAGGTCGTGCAGAAGGCGATCGACTCGTTCGGCAAGGTCGACATCCTCGTGAACAACGCGGGCTACACCTGGGACGGCGCCGCGCACAAGATGAGCGATGAGCAGTTCCAGGCGATGCTCGACATCCACACCGTCGTCCCGTTCCGGATGGCGCGCGCGGTAGCCCCGCACATGCGCGAGCCCGCCAAGGCCGAGCGCGACGCCGGCCAGGAGGTGTTTCGCAAGATCATCAACATCACTTCGATCTCGGGCACCATGGGCAACGCCGGTCAGGTCAACTACTCGTCCGGGAAGGCGGGTGTGACCGGCCTGACCAAGACGCTCGCGAAGGAATGGGGCCAGTTCAAGATCAACGTGAACGCAGTCGCGTTCGGGTTCGTCGAGACGCGGCTCACCCAGGCCAAGGAGAAGGGCGAGACGGTGAAGGCCGGCGAGGGTGGGCCGGAGGTCGCCATCGGCGTGCCGGAGCAGATGCGCAACATGGCCGCGATGATCATCCCGCTGCAGCGCCCGGCGCAGCCGGAGGAGGCCGCGGCTCCCGTGCTGTTCCTGGCGTCGCCGATGTCCAACTACATCCACGGCCAGGTGATCAACGTCACCGGCGGCCAGTTCGGCGGGATGTTCTGCTAGTGGGGCGAGTCGGCGACAAGCTCGCCGAGCTGGGGCTGGAGCTGCCCGCGCCGATGACCGCGCCACCCGGCGTCGTCCTGCCCTTCGAGCTGGTGCAGCTCAGCGGCGATCATGCCTACGTCTCGGGGCACGGCCCGTGGAACGGCTCCGAGATATTGGTGCGAGGCAAGGTTGGTGCGGTGGTGTCGCTGGAGGAGGGCTACGAGGCGGCGCGGTTGACGGCGCTGTCGATGCTCGCCTCGCTGCAGCAGGTGCTGGGCGAGCTCGACCGCGTCACGCGGTGGGTCAAGGCACTCGGCCTGGTCAACTGCGCGCCCGGGTTCAACAACACTCCCGGTGTGATCAACGGCTTCACCGACCTGATCACCGAGTTGTGGGGGGACGCCGGGCGCCACGCGCGCTCGGCGATCGGAGCGGCCGAGCTGCCGTTTGACATGTCGGTCGAAGTAGAGGCAATCGTGGAGGTGTCATGAGTTTGGAAACAACTGCGCCCGACCTGTTCGCGCGCTACCTGGACGACTTGGAGGTGGGCGACTCGTTCACCACCAAGGGCAGGACCGTGACGGAGGCGGACATCGTCAACTTCGCGGCCCTCACGTGGGACACGTACCCGCTGCACGTCGACGCGGAGTGGGCGGCGAAGACGATCTTCGGCGAGCGCATCGCGCACGGCATGCTCGTGCTTTCGTTCGCTGCCGGCCTGGTCCCGATGCAGCCCGGGCCGATCGTCGCGTTCTACGGCATGGAGAAGGTGCGGTTCTTCGCTCCCACCAAGATCGGCGACACGATCCGGGTGCACGTCGAGCTGAAGGAGAAGGAGGAGCGCGACGACACCATGGGCCTCGCCACCTTCCACCAGCAGGTCCTGAACCAGCGCGACGAGACGGTCTGCAAGTCGATCACGAAGGTCCTCCTGAAGCGCCGGGCGGACGCCTAGCCGCATGGCCCTGGCCGAGCCGAGCCGGCTGACCAAGCCGCTGCCGGGCGGCCGGGAGGGCGCGACCGTCGTGCTGCACCCGATGGTGTGCGCCTACATGTACTCGCCGCCCGAGTTCATGGCGATGACCGGCGGCCGGCTGAAGGTCGTGCGGCAGGTGCTGTTCGCGCGCAAGCAGCAGATCAAGATCCCGATCGTCGCCTTCCTGGTCGAGCATCCGGGAGTCGGGCCGATGATCATCGACACGGGCTTCCATCCCTCCGTCGCGACGGACCCGAAGCAGAACCTGGGCCGCCTGTACGCGGCGCTCTACAACATCGAGATGCAGCCCGACCAGGCGATCTCGGCGCAGCTGCGCGAGCGCAAGGGCATCGAACCGAGCGACGTGCGCGTCGCGATCATGACCCACTTGCACATGGACCACGCGTCGGCGATCTCGGAGTTCACGTCGGCGACGTACGTGCTGGGGGCGGGCGAGTGGCGCGCATTCCACGGAGCGCGGCCGAAGCTGAACGGCTACGTGCGGCATCACGTGGAGCACGCGGTCGAGTACAAGGAAGTTCCCTACGACAGCCCGGTGATCGACTCGTACTCGACGTTCGGGCGCGCGTACGACCTCTTCGGAGACGGCTCTGTGCGGCTCGTGGCAACCCCCGGGCACACGCACGGGCACCAGTCCGTGATCCTGCGGCTGAAGGACCGCGAGGCCCTCGTGACCGGCGACGCCATCTACTTCACGCGCACGCTCGACGATGAGCGCCGCGGCTGGGCGATGGCAGACGAGCACAAGTGGCACCGCTCGATCGGGGAGATCCGGCTCTACCGGCGTGAGAACCCGGACGCGCTGATCATCCCGGGACACGACCCCGAGGCGTGGGCCACGCTGCTGCCGAAGTACGAGTAGTCAGGCCAAGCACCCCTGCTGCAGGGCATCAGACCCGCAGGCCCTGCAGCAGCCGCACCAGGCTGTCGCCGACCTCGCGCCGCGCGGCGGCGGGGTCCTCGGCGTGCGCGATCAGCAGGCCGGCCTCCTGCATCGCCCCGAGCAGCATGTGCGCGAGCGGGTCCAGCGGCTGGTCCTCCACCAGGCCGGCGTCGACCATCGCCTGCAGGCCGCCGCGCACGAGCGCGAGCCCGTAGCGCGCTTCGACCTCGCGCCACGCGTGAAGGCCCATCACGGACGGCGCGTCGGTGAGGATCACGCGCTGCACGGCCGGGTCGAGGCAGCAGTCGAGGAACGCCCCCACGGCGACGACCTGCTGGTCCCAGGGGTCCTGCACCTCGAGCGCCGCCCCCGCCACCTGCTCGAGGACCTCCTGCTCGAGGCGCTCGACGACCTCGGCGAACAGGTCCTGCTTGTCGCGGAAGTGGTGGTACAGCGCGCCGCGGGTGACCCCGGCCGCCTGCACGATCTCCTCGGTCGACACGCTCGCGTAGCCGCGCTCGCTGAAGAGGCGGCGCGCCGCCTCGACCAGCGCGTTGCGCGTCGCCTCTGACTGCTCGGCCTTGCGATTCTTGACATTCATACTGTATGTATGCTAGATACTGGCTGTACGTATGGCAAGTGGCGATTCCAGCGTAACGACGGGCGAGGCCGGAGCCGCGGTCGCCGACGTGCTCGCCGCGTACGTCGAGCACTCACCGTTCGCAGCGCACCTGGGGCTCCGCGCCGACCGCATCGAGCCGGACCACGTCCGGCTCCTGCTGCCCTTCCGCGAGCAGCTGGTCACGGTCGGCGACGTCGTGCACGGCGGTGCGATCAGCTCGCTGGTGGACACCGCCGCCACGCTCGCCGCGTGGTCGGGCCTGGAGTCCCTGGAGAATGCCCGCGGCACGACGATCAGCCTGAATGTCTCGTTCGTGGCCGCCGCTCGCGGCCGTGGCCTCGTCGCCGACGCGCGCGTCGTGCGGCGCGGCAGGACGATCTGCTTCTGCGAGGTCGGCGTCGAGGACGGCGACGGCACGACGATCGCGCAGGGGCTCGTCACCTACAAGCTTGGTTGACCGACTCGATCGAAGGAGCAAACACGATGGCGATTTCCGCAGAGCTTGGATCCGAGAAAGAGGCAAGGCTTCCGCAGGGCACGATCAGGTATCGCGAACGTGGGACCGGCGAGCCGATCGTGTTCGTCCACGGCGCCCTCGTCAATGCCGATCTGTGGCGCAAGGTCGTCCCCGAGCTGGCCAAGGACTTCCGCTGCATCGCGCCGGACTGGCCGCTCGGCTCGCACACTCCGGCGATGCACGCCGATGCCGACCTCTCCCCCGGCGGCAACGCGCGGCTGATCGCCGATTTCCTCGAGGCGCTCGACCTCGAGCGGGTGACGCTTGTCGCCAACGACACGGGCGGCGCCCTGTGCCAGCTCGTGGTCACACGCCATCCGGAGCGCGTCGGCCGGCTGGTCCTGACGAACTGCGACGCGTACGAGAACTTCCCACCCCGCATCTTCGCGTTCCTCTTCTATGGCGCAAAGGTGCCGGGCTTCCTGCGCATGCTCGCCCAGCCGATGCGCTTCGCGCCGATGCGCAAGCTGCCGATCGCGTTCGGATGGCTGTCGAAGCGCGGCATCCCCGACAACATCTCGGCGGCGTGGCTGCGGCCCAGCCTCGAGGACGCGGGCGTCCGGCGGGACACGACGAAGCTGCTCAAGGCGGTGAAGAAGAGCGAGCTCATCGAGGCGTCGAAGCGCTTCAAGGAGTTCGACCGGCCGGTGCTGATGGCCTGGGGGACCGAGAAGGACTTCTTCCGGGTCTCCGATGCGGAGCGGCTGGCGCGTGACTTCCCGAACGCGCGGCTGGAGAAGATCGACGACAGCTACACGTACGTCTCCGAAGACCAGCCCGAACGGCTCGCGAAGCTGATCGCCGAGTTCGCCCGCGAGCCGGTCGCGGCGACGGCGTAGCTTCAGCGCTTGTCGCGCTGACCGGCGGCGATCGCTGCGGCCAGGGGGTCGGCGCCCAGGCGGCGGTTGACGCCGGCGACCATCACGGGCGCGAGCCCGAACAGGCGGGCGCCGAACGCAAGCGACCGGGGCGCGACATCGACCTCGGCGCGGCCCTTGTCGATGCCGGCGATCACCGCTGCCGCGACGTCGGTGGGCGTGCGGCTGCCGACGCCGCGCGGCAGCTCCGCGCCGGAGTCGGCGAACATGCCCGCGTCCCGGATGAAGCCGGGAAACACGGTCGTCACGCCGACCCCTGTGCCGCGCAGCTCCTCGTGCAGGGCAAAGCCGAACCCGCGCAGCCCGAACTTGGTCGCGTTGTACACCGACGCCCCCGCGCTGGCGAACTTCCCCGACAGCGACGAGATGAACACCAGGTGGCCGCCGCCGCGCTCGACCATGTGCGGCACGAGCGCGTGGGCCAGCTGCATCGGAGCGCGGAGGTTCACGTCCAGGGCGCGATCGATCTCCTGGGCGCTGAAGCTGTCGAGGCGGCCCGACGCGGGCAGCGCGGCGTTTGCGACGAGCACGTCGATGCGGCGGCCGTCGACCAGGGCCGAGACCTGCGCCGGATCGCAGAGATCGGCGACCAGCGGCTCCACGCCGTCGAGTCCCGCCGCCAGCTCTCGCAGCACCTCGCGATTGCGCCCGCTCGCGATCACCTTCGCGCCGCGATCGTGCAGGGCGCGCACGATCGCCTGACCGATCCCGCCCGTCGCGCCGGTGACCAGCGCGGTGCTGCCCCGCAGCTCGATGCTCATCCTGACTCCCTCAGGTCGGCGCAGAAGTAGACCAGACTCTGGTTCAGGACGTCGGCCCGCTCCCACTGCAGGAAGTGGCCGGCGCGCGGGACCACCAGCGGCCCGATCAGCTCGGTGAACGCGACCTCGCAGCGCTCCGGGAAGTCGCGCGGGATCACGTGGTCCTCCGGCCCGTACAACACGAGCGCCGGCACCGGGTTCGTCTCGAACAGGCGCGGCACCTCGGCCGGCGGGCGCTTGCGCAGCGCCGTCTCGTACACCCCGAAGCTGGCTCGCAGCTTGTCGGCGTCCGCGAACGGCTCGGTCATGAAGTCCACGTCCTCCGGCGCGAAGGCGCCCGGGGCCGCCCAGAAACGCGAGCCGTAGAACTGGGCGATGTAGCGGCGCCGCTTCTCCGGGGTGTCGAGCTCGGCCGCGAGCCCGTCGGCGTCGTTGCCTTGCCGCATGAAGTAGTCGGCGGCCATGCGGGTGACGCGCGGTATGCCGGGACCGAGACCCGCCTGTTCGTACTGCTCCTTGAGGACGGGCGGCACCGTGTTGAACAGGCACTGGCGCACAACGAAGCCGGCAAATCGCAGCCCGAGGTCCTGGATCACGACTCCGCCGACGTCGCCACCGGCGGCGACGCACCGCTCGTGGCCGAGCACGTCACGGACGAGCGCGTGCATGTCGAGCGCATGGGTCGCCGGGTCGTAGAAGCCGTCGGGAGCCGGCCCCGAGTCGCCGAACCCGCGCAGGTCCGGCACGATCACGTCGAACCCGGCCGCCGCGAGCGGCTCGATGTTGCGCCACCAGATGCGTTTCGTCTCGGGCCAGCCGTGCAGCAGCAGGAGCGGAAACCCGCCTTCGCCCGCGCGCACGTACGCAATCTCGACGCCCTCGCGCACGGAGGCGCGGTGCACGGGAAACTCGGTGCGCGCGTTGGCGTTCCCCATCTTCCCCGCACATCCTATGGAGGTACGGCGGTCCCGGATCAGCAAAGTCCGCGAGCTGGCGCCGGGCGCCGCTAGCTCGTTACGGGTGCGCCTTCGCCGCGCTCGCGGCGCAGTCCGGCCAGCACGCCGCTGCGGCCCTGCTTGGTGAGCGCGTCGTACATCCCGCGCACGCGGTCGAAGACCTGCTCCGCGACTTCCTGGGAGCGCTCACGCGCGGGATGGTCGACCTGGTCGTACCGCAGCGGCGCTCCGAACTGGACCGTCACCTTGGGCACGACCCCGCGCTTTGCCTCGCGCGCGTGCTCGGAGCCGTGGATCGCGATCGGCACGACCGGCGCGCCGGACTCGAGCGCAAGCCGGCCGAGGCCGGGCTTCGGCTGGCCCATCTCCTTCGTGCGCTGCCGCCCGCCCTCCGCGTACATCAACACGGTGCCGCCCCGGCCGAGTATCGAGTGCGCCGTGATGAACGCCTCCTCGTCCCGATGACCGCGGCGCACGGGGAACGTCCCCCCGTGGCTCAGGATGAAGTCGAGGAAGGGAGGCCGGAAGAGCTGCGACTTGGCCATGAACTGCACCTCGCGCCGCAGCAGCACGGCCACGAAGAAGTGGTCGAGATAGCTGAAGTGGTTGGGCGCCAGCAGCACCGGGCCGTGCGCCGGGACGTTCGCCACGTCGATCGCCCGATAGCGGTACAGGGCGAGGACCGGAGGGGTCAGCACCACGCGCGCCAGGCGGTAGACCCAGTCCGGCCGCTGCGTGCGCGCTCGCTCGTGATACCTGTCGAAATACTCCGCCGGGCGGGGGTCTATGTAGACCTGGGGCTTCACGGACGAGGCTTGCTACACCCCCTCTTTGGGCTGGTTACAGCGGCTTGCAGGACCTACTCCGCCCACCGCCGGGACCGCTCCACGGCGCGCCGCCACTGGGCCAGCAGGGACTCGCGCTCGTCCGCGCCCATGCGCGGCTCGTAGCGGGCCGCCTCGCGCCACAGCGAGCGCACGTCGTCCAGGGTCCACTGCCCCGCCCCCACTCCGGCCAGGTAGGCCGCGCCGAGCGCGGTCGTCTCCGACACCTCCGGCACGACCACCGGGCAGCCGAGCACGTCCGCCTGGAACTGCATCAACCAGCGGTTCACGACGGCGCCGCCGTCAGCGCGCAGTTCGCCGAGCGGCTCGCCCGAGGCCGCCTGCATCGCCTCCACGGCGTCGACCGTCTGGTAGGCGATCGACTCGAGCGCCGCTCTCGCCAGGTGGGCCCGGCCGCTGCCGCGGGTGAGGCCGACGATCGTGCCGCGCGCGTACGGATCCCAGTGCGGCGAGCCGAGCCCCGTGAGCGCCGGCACGAAGTACACCCCCTCGTTGGAGTCGAGCGACGCCGCCAACCCCTCCGTATCGGCCGCCTCGCGGATGATGCCGAGCCCGTCGCGCAGCCACTGCACGGCCGCCCCGGTCACGAACACGCTCGCCTCGACCGCGTAGTCGACCCGGTCCCCGATCCCCCAGGCGACCGTGTTGAGCAGGCCGTCGCGCACGGGCGGGAGCTGTGACCCGGCGTTCTGCAGGACGAAGCTCCCGGTCCCGTAGGTGTTCTTGCCGAGGCCGGGCTCCAGGCAGGCCTGCCCGAACAGCGCCGCCTGCTGGTCCCCGGCCATCCCGGACACGGGCACGCGTGCGCCGTGGAAGGCATCTGGGTCGGTCTCGCCCAGCACGGCCGCCGAGGGAGCCGCCTCGGGAAGTGCCGCGACCGGCACGCCCAGGGCGTCGCAGAGCTCCTCACTCCACTCCAATGCCGCGATGTCGAACAACATCGTGCGCGAAGCGTTCGAGTAGTCGGTCACGGTCCGGCCCGTGAGGTTGTAGGCGAGCCAGGCGTCGATCGTGCCGAACCGCACCCCTCCCTGCGCGGCGCGCTCGCGCAGGCCTTCGACGTTGGCCAGCAGCCATTCGATCTTCGTGGCGGAGAAATACGGGTCGACGACGAGGCCGGTGCGCTGTCGCACGATGTCCTCGAGCCCCTGCCGGCGCAGGGTGTCGCAGCGCGCGGCGGTGCGGCGGTCCTGCCACACGATCGCGTTGTGGAGCGGCAGCCCCGTGCGCTCGTCCCACACGACCACGGTCTCGCGCTGGTTCGTGATGCCGACTGCGCGCAGGGAGCTTGCCGTGACGTCGGCGGACACGAGCGCCTCGTGCGCCACCACACGCGTCACGTCCCAGATCTCCGACGGATCGTGCTCCACCCATCCCGGCCGCGGGAAGTGCTGCCCGAACTCGCGATACGCGCGGCCGCGGACACGCCCGTCGCCGTCGAACAGCAGGCAGGTCGTGCCGGTCGTGCCCTGGTCGATCGCGAGAATCATCTGCGAGACCGCAACCTACGCGACGCGTAGACCTTCAGGAAGTGCGCGAGCTGGCGCCCGCGATGCAGGAAGCCGGCCGCGTCGCGGCCCGTGGCGCGGTGCTCGAGGTCGACCTCCACCTCCTCCAGTCGCAGGCCGGCGCGGGCGGCGTCCACCGTCATTCCGATTTCCACGCCGAACCCGTTCGCGAACGGCAGCAGGCGGGCAACCGACGCGCCGCGCATGGCCCGCTGGCCTGAGATCGGCGCGCGCACCTCGAGGCCCGTCAGCGACCGCACGGCGCGCCTGGCAAAGCCGACCGCGACGCCCAGGCCGCCGCCCTGCTTGCGTGCGAAGGCTGCCACCGCCAGGTCACAGCGGCCCGACTCGACCGCTTCCACCAGTGGCCCGAGCCGCCCCGCGGAGCCGCCCAGGTCGCCGTCGCAGAAGAGGAAGGTCCGATCCTCGGCGCCGCCGTCCGCCAGCGCCCGGCGCGCCGCGACCGTCATCGAGTGCCCCTTGCCCCCGTGCGTGCCCGCCCGCACCAGCTCCGCTCCCGCGGCCGCGGCACGCGCGGCGGTGTCGTCTGCCGAGCCGCCGTCCACGACCAGCACCCTCGCCCCGGGGAAGGCGGCCGCGGCGGCGCCGACGGTATCCGCGATCCGGTCCGCCTCGTCCTTTGCCGTCACGATCACCACGGGTCCCGCGGGTTCAGGGGGCACGGCGGGCTATTCTGCCGCCAATCTGGCCCAGGGGGCGTCTTTGCCCACGAATTGGAGGTGCAGCTTGGCCGAGGTCGAGGCTCACATCACCGGCACGGTTTGGAAGATCGAGGTGGCGGTCGGCGACTCCGTCGACGAGGGAGACACCGTCGTGATCCTCGAGTCGATGAAGATGGAGATGCCGGTCGAAGCCGAGGACGCGGGCACGGTCAAGGAGATCTCCGTGGAGGAAGGCCAAGCTGTGAGCGAGGGCGATACGCTCGTCGTTCTTGAGTAGCGCCCCGACGGAACTCGCTTCAGGCAAGCTCGTACTCGACCGCCCCGCGGAGGCGGTCGCCCGGCTGGCGATCCGCAACCCGGGCAAGCGCAACGCGCTGGACCACGAGATCCTCGACGGCATCGCCACGGCGATGGAGAGGCTCGACGACGGCATCGAGACACGGTGCGTGGTCATCACCGGGTCGGAGGGCATGTTCTCGGCCGGCTACGACATCGGCGACATCCCCGACGACGTGTTCGCCGAAGAGGCCGAGTCGCTGGTCGCGCACCCGTTCAGCCGGGCCATCGAGGCGGTCGAGCGATTCCCGTTCCCGACCGTCGCGGCCCTCAATGGCCATGCGCTCGGCGGGGGCCTCGAACTCGCTGTCACATGCGACCTGCGCGTGGCGGGCGCCGGCTTCAAGCTCGGCATGCCGCCCGGCAAACTCGGGCTGATCTACAGCCACACGGGCATCCAGAAGTTCCTCGACACCGTGGGCCCGGCACGCACGCGGGAGCTGTTCTTCACGGGCCGCAACGTCACCGCGGAGCGCGCGGAGCAGATCGGGCTCGTCCACGAGACCGTGCCGCGCGAGCAGCTCGAGCAGCACGCGGTCGAGCTCGCCGCCGAGATCGCCGGCAATGCTCCGCTCTCCCTGAAAGGGAACAAGCGCATCATCCGGGACCTATTGACCTTTCCGCGCCTTTCCGAGAACCTTGAGCGCGAGGTAATCGAGCTGCGGATGTCCTCCTTCCGCAGCGAGGACTTCCACGAGGGCGTGAGAGCCTTCGGCGAGAAGAGAAAGCCCCGCTGGCAGGGGCGCTAGGGCGCCAACCCGCGCGTTTCGAACCGAAAGGAAACTCCATGGAGAGCTCGTCGGCGATCGTCGCTGCCAAAGACCTGCACAAGTACTTCGGTCACGGTGAGACGGCCGTGCACGCGCTGGACGGCGTGACGATCGGTTTCATGCGGGGCCAGTTCACGGCGATCATGGGACCGTCGGGATCCGGCAAGTCGACCCTCATGCACTGCCTGGCGGGGCTCGACCGGCCCACGTCGGGCGCCGTGACGATCGACGACGTCGAGATCACGACGCTCGACGACAAGGAGCTCACGAACCTGCGGCGGGAGAAGATCGGCTTCATCTTCCAGGCGTTCAACCTGCTCCCGGTGCTCACCGCGGAGGAGAACATCACCCTTCCGCTGACGATCGCGGGCCAGGACATCGACCACGCATGGGTGAGCGAGCTGATCGAGAAGGTGGGCCTCACGGACCGGCGCGCGCACCGCCCGTCCGAGCTTTCCGGCGGTCAGCAGCAGCGTGTCGCGATCGCGCGGGCGCTCGTCGCGCGGCCGGCGGTGGTGTTTGCGGACGAGCCCACCGGCAACCTCGACTCCAAGTCGAGCGGCGAGGTCCTGCGCCTGCTGCGCAGCGCCGTGAACGAATTCCAGCAGACCGTCGTGATGGTCACGCACGACGCGGAGGCCGCCAGCATCGGTGACCGCCTCGTCGTGCTGCGCGACGGGCGCATCTGCCACGACGGGATCTCCGGTGACAGGCAGCAGGTCGACGAGCTGATGCGCACGGCCGGCGTCGAGAGCGCACCGGTCAAGGGTTAGGCGGCCTGATGGCTGCGCTCACGATCCGGGGGCTGCTGTCGCGCAAGGTGCGCGCGATCCTGACGGGCCTTGCCGTGCTGCTGGGCGTGGCGATGATCTCCGGCACCTACGTCTTCACGGACACGATCAACAGCACCTTCGACAAGGTGTTCGAGGACGCCAACGAAGGTGTGGACGTCGTCGTCAGCGGCCGCTCCGAGTTCGACACGGACCAGGGTGGGGTGAGTCAGGAGATCCCGGAGTCCCTCGTCGACAGGGTGAAAGAGGTTCCCGGCGTGCTGGTCGCGGCCGGCAACGTCGAGGACACCGCCTCGATCTTCAAGTCGAACGGGGATCAGATCGAGACGGGCGGCGCCCCGCCGCTGCTCTTCTCGCGCCCGCCGGAGCGGTTCGACCCACTCAACTACGTCGAGGGCGAGCCGCCCGCCGGTCCCGGCGAGGTGGCGATCAACAAGGGAACGGCAGACGACGAGGGCCTGAAGCTCGGCGACCGGGTGTCGCTGGTGGGACGTTCCGGGAGGGAGAACTTCCTGATCTCCGGCCTGGCCACCTTCGGCGACGTCGAGTCGATCGGCGGAGCGACCGTCTCGGTGGTGACGCTGCCACGGGCCCAGGCGCTCGCCGACCAGCGCGGCCAGGTCGACTCGATCCAGGTCGCGGCACAGCCGGGGGTCACACCGGACGAGCTGGTCACGCGCATCGAGCGCGTGATGCCGGACACGGTCGAGGTGAAGACCGGCCAACAGGACGCCCAGGACGAGGCCGACTCGATCCAGAACAGCCTCAGCTTCCTGAACATCCTGCTGCTCGTGTTTGCCGGGATCGCGGTGTTCGTGGGGGCCTTCATCATCTTCAACACCTTCTCGATCACGGTCGCGCAGCGCACCAAGGAGTTCGCGCTGCTGCGCACCATGGGCGCCTCGCGCGGCCAGGTCCTGCGATCCGTGATGCTGGAGGCGCTGATCGTCGGACTGATCGCGTCGATCCTGGGCATCCTGCTGGGCATCGCCACGGCACAGGGCATCAACGCGCTGTTCAAGGCCCTCGGTGCCGACCTTCCGCAGGAGGGCCTCGTGCTCAAGGGGCGGACCGTCGTCGTCGCCCTGCTCGTGGGCACCATCGTCACGATGGTCGCGAGCCTCGCCCCGGCACGGCGGGCGACCCGCGTGCCGCCCCTGGCGGCGATGCGCGAGGAAGCGGCGCTGGCGGCGCCGCCCACGCGCCGCCGCAGGATCTTCTCCTGGGCGCTGCTGATCATCGGCGCGCTGGCGATCCTGTTCGCGCTGTTCGGCGGTGCGCCGGCCGAACAGGCGCTCAGCATGCTCGGCCTGGGCGCCATCGCGCTGTTCATCGCGGTCGCCCTGCTGAGCCCGCGGCTCGTGCCACTCATCGCCGGGGCGGTGGGCGCTCCGCTCGAGCGCATGCGCGGAGTGGCCGGCCGGCTCGCGCGGGAGAACGCGATGCGCAACCCGAGCCGCACGGCCGTCACCGCCGCCGCGTTGATGATCGGGCTCGCGCTCGTGACCTTCGTCTCCATCCTCGCGGCCGGAGTGAAGGCGTCGATCGACGACACGGTCGAGAACCGCATGAAGGCGGAGTTGGTCGTGCTCAACAAGGACGGCAACTTCTCCCCCATCAGCCCCGAGTCGGCGACCGCGATCCGGCAGGTCCCGGGCGTAGGGGTCGTGTCGCAGCTGAAGGACTCCCAGGCAAAGGTCGACGGCGTCGGCGGCAAGCCGTTCGGGAGCGGCATCGATCCGCGCACGTTCGACCGGATCTGGGACACGGACGTCGACGAGGGGCCGGCGAACCTGTTCTCGTCTCTCCGTCCGGATCAGATGGCACTGGAGAAGGACTTCGCGGAGGCGAACGACCTCAACGTCGGTGACCGGCTGAAGGTGACGACGCCGATCGGCTGCTGCGGCGCCGACCGGAAGATCGATCTGACGGTGCCCGGCATCTTCGAGGACAAGAGCGGCCTGATCGGCGACTTCATGGTGACCGGGCCCACGATGACTCGCACGTTCGGCCAGCGCGACGACGACCTCCAGTTCATCGGGGCGCAACCGGGGGCGGACGTCGACGCCGTCCAGGCCCGCGTGGAGCGTGTCCTCGAGCGACGCTTCCCGGTAGCCGAGGTGCAGAACCAGAGCGAGTTCAAGGAGAGCATCACCGGGGGCATCGACCAGTTCCTGGCGCTCATCTATGCGCTGCTGTCGCTGTCCGTGATCGTCTCGTTGTTCGGCATCGTGAACACGCTCGTGCTCTCGATCCACGAACGGACCCGCGAGATCGGCATGATGCGTGCGATCGGCACGCCGCGGAAGCTCGTGCGCCGGATCGTGCGCTACGAGTCCGTGATCACCGCCCTGATCGGCGCCGCGCTCGGCCTGACGGTCGGCTTCATCCTGGGAGTCGTGACGACCGTCGCGCTCGAGGACGAGGGCTTCCTGCTCTCGATCCCGGTGGCAAGCCTCGTCGTGTTCGCGATCCTGGCCGTGATCGCGGGTGTCGTAGCGGCGATCCCGCCGGCTCGCCGCGCGTCGCGGCTGAACGTGCTGGAGGCGCTCGCCTATGAGTAGGGCGGGCAGGCAGAGCGCGCGGCCCCGGCCGCCGACCGGCAAGCGATCGCCGGTCCGGCCGCCGAAGCAGGCGAAAAAGGGCGCCCGGCCGATCAAGGGACACCCCGCGGCGGGTCACCGGCCGCCGCGGTAGCGCGGGCGTAGCCGTCCGGACCCGCGCCTACATTCCGGCGCGGATGCCGCCCCTGATCACCTTCGACGAGGCGCTCGAGCTCGGGCAGCTCGAAGCGCACGCCGACATCGAACGACTTGTCGACGTCGCGTGGATGGTCCGCCAGGACAGCTTCGGCGAGTCCACCGACATGTGCTCGCTCGTGAACGCCAAGAGCGGGGGGTGCGCGGAGGACTGCGGGTTCTGCGCCCAGTCGAAGTACGCGGACGCCGAGACGCCCATGCACGCGATGATGGAGCCCGAGCAGATGCTCGAGCACGCGCGCGCGGCCGAGGCGGCCGGCGCACACCGCTTCTGCATGGTCACGCAGGGCCAGGGGCTGTCCAAGCGCGATTTCGCGAAGGTCCTCGATGGCGCGAAGCTGGTCGCGCAGCACACCAACCTGAAGCGCTGCGCCTCGATCGGCCACATGTCGGCCGACCGCGCGCGGCAGCTCAAGGAGGCCGGCATCCAGCGGGTCCACCACAACGTCGAGACGGCGCGCAGCTACTACGACGAGGTCTCCACCACGGTCCGCTACGAAGGCCGCATCCGCACGATCCAGGCGGTCCGCGACGCGGGCCTCGAGACCTGCGTGGGCGGCATCCTGAACCTCGGCGAGACCAGGGAGCAGCGCGTCGAGATGGCGTTCGAGCTGGCGCAGCTGGACCCGACCAGCGTGCCGATCAACCTGCTCAACCCCCGCGCGGGCACGAAGTTCGGCGACCGCGACCTGATCGATCCGTGGGACGCGGTGAAGTTCATCGCGATCTTCCGCCTGATCCTGCCGGCGGCCCTGTTCCGCCTCTGCGGCGGCCGCGTGGAGAACCTCGGCGAGCTGCAGCCGCTCGCGGTGAAGGCGGGCCTGAACGGCGTGATGATGGGCAACTTCCTCACCACGCTCGGGTCCGAGCCCGAGGACGACCGCCGCATGTTCGAGGACCTCGGCCTGAACGTCGCGCGCCAGGACGACAACGGCGCCAACCCGCGCCCCGACAACCGCTCCGGCTGGCTGGAGGGCGAGACCCCCGCGACGCCGATGGACGAGCTGGTCGCAAGTCAGGCCGAAGCCAACTTCTGGGATCCCTCGACGCAGCTGCGGATGCGCAGGAAGAGCAAGCCCCCGGCCTATCCGGGCTCCGCCGCCGGGCGCGAGGCAGCCTGACCGAGCACATCTGAGCAGAGGCGTGAGCGAGATACACGAACGCCTCGAGGAGTTGCGCCAGACCGGCCTGTACCGCCGGATGCGCATGGTGTCCGGGCCGCAGGGCCCCCGGGTGCTGCTGGACGGCAAGGAGGTGCTGCTGCTCTGCTCCAACAACTACCTCGGCCTGGCCGACCACCCGCGGGTGCGCACGGCTGCCGCCCGGGCGGCCATGCGGTACGGCGTCGGCGCGGGCGCCTCGCGCCTCGTGTCCGGCAACATGACGCTGCACCGCCGGCTCGAGGAGCGGCTCGCGAACTTCAAGCAGGCCGAGCGGTGCGTGCTGTTCGGGTCCGGCTACCTCGCCAACGTCGGCGTGATCCAGGCGCTGGCCGCCAAGGGCGACGTCGTCTTCTCGGACGAGCTCAACCACGCGAGCATCATCGACGGTTGCCGGCTGGCAGGGGCGGAGACGTTCGTGTACCGGCACCTCGACACCGAGCACCTCGAGTGGGGCCTGCGCGAGTCCGGCGGGCGCGGGAGCCTGATCGTCACCGACGGCGTGTTCTCGATGGACGGAGACGTGGCGCCGCTCGCATCGATCGTCGAGCTGGCGCGGCGACACGACGCCCGCGTGATGGTCGACGAGGCGCATGCCACGGGCGTGCTCGGCCCCGGGGGGCGAGGCAGCGTGGCGGCGGCAGGCCTGCAGGGCGAGGTCGACGTGATCGTCGGCACCCTCGGCAAGGCGCTCGGCTCCTACGGTGCCTACGTGTGCTGCGACACCGCGATGAAGCGCTTCCTCGTCAACGCGGCGCGCACGCTGATCTTCTCGACGGGACCGGCGCCGCCGGTCGTGGCGGGTGCCCTCGCCGCGCTCGAGATCGTGATCGAGCAGCCGCGCCGGGTGGAGCGGCTGGCTCACAACGCGGCCGTGCTGCGCGACGCGCTCGCGAGCCAGGGCTTCGACGTGCCCGGCGGCGAGACGCCGATCGTGCCGCTCGTGGTCGGGGACGCGCAAGCTGCGATGGCGCTCTGCGAGCGGGTGCTGCGCGCCGGCGTGTTCGCCCAGGCGATCCGTCCTCCGACGGTGCCGTCCGGCACCTCGCGGCTGCGCCTCGCCGCGATGGCGACCCACAACGCCACCGAGCTGCGGCGCGCGGCCGGGGCGCTGGCAGTCGCGTTCGACAAGGTCCGCACCACGATCGATCCGGAGCCGCGGGCAAGGGTGTTCGACCATGCCGCGTGAGCCGGGCCGGGCTCCGCGCGGGTTGTTCGTGACCGGCACGGACACGGAGGTCGGCAAGACGGTCGTGGCCTCGGCGATCGCCGCCACACTGGCGGCGGGCGGCGCGAGAGTGTCCGTGTTCAAGCCGGCCGTCACCGGACTGGCTGAGCTGGACGGCATGGGCGCCGACCACGAGCGGCTCCGCGCCGCGGCGCGGTCGCACCAGCCGCCGTGGGAGGTCGCGCCCTACCGGTTCGGCCCACCGGTGTCACCGCACCTCGCCGCCGCCAGGGCCGGCGAGCGCGTCGATCCCTACCGGCTGCTGGCGGCCGCGCGACGTGCGGCGGCGGCGGGAGACGTGCTGATCGCGGAGGGAGTGGGCGGCCTGCTCGTGCCGCTGTCGGGCGCCTACCTCGTGCGCGACCTGGCCGCAGACCTCGGCATGCCGGTCGTGATCGCAGCGCGGCCCGGGCTCGGGACCATCAGCCACACCCTGATGACCGTGGAGTGCGCGCGGGCGGCGGGCCTGCGCGTCGCGGGCGTGGTGCTGACGCCGTGGCCGGCGGTCGCGGGCGATATGGAGCGCTCGAACCGCGAGACGATCGCGCGCCTCGGCCGGGTCGACGTGGAGACGCTGCCTGGGCTCGCGGTGCGGAAGATCGGCCCGCAGCGCCACCTGCCGCTCGACCGGTGGCTCTCCCCACCCGGGGTGAGACAGATTCCCCAGGCCATCGGCGAGTCAACCCGCGCACCCGGGGACAAGGTCGCCGCCTGATCAGTACGGGTGCAGCCCGCCGTTCGGGCTGATGACCTGGCCCGTGGTGTACGACGCCTCGTCCGAGCACAGGTGCAGCGCCAGCGCGGCGATGTGCTCGGGCTCGCCCATCCCGCCCAGCGGCACCTGCGCGAGCAGGATCGGCAGCAGCCGGGGGTCGATCTCCTCCTGCACCATCGGCGTGCGGATCCAGCCGGGCGCGATCGCGTTCACGCGGATGCCCGACCCGCTCACCTCGGCGGCAACGGCGCGCGTGATCCCGATGATCCCGGCCTTCGCCGCCGAGTAGTCGGGCGCACCCGGCAGGCCCTCGAGCGCTGCCACCGACGAGATGTTGACGATCGCGCCGCGGCGGTTGGGCTCCATCACCTTCAGTGCCTCGCGTGTGCAGTAGAAGGTGCCGTAGAGGTGGACCCGGATCATGTGGTCCCATTCCTCGTCGCTCAGGCCCTTGGTGGCTCCGAGCGACTCGCGCTCGCCGCCCATCATGGCCGCCGTCAGCTGCTCCAGCATCTTCTCCTGGGTCGCCTGGTCGCGACGCGCGATGCCGGCGTTGTTGACCAGCACGTCCACGTCGCCGAAGTCCGCGGCGACCGCGTCGAACAACTGCCGCACCGCGCCCGAGTCCGAGACGTCGCAGGCGTAGCCGCGCGCCTCTCCGCCCGCCGCGCCGGCCACCTTCCGGGCGCCCTCCTCGCGGATGTCGGAGACCGCGACCCGCCCGCCCTCGGCGGCGAACGCCTTCGACATCGCCTCACCGAGGCCCGAGCCACCGCCCGTGACCACCACCACGCGTCCCTCGAACCGCCGCCTGCCGTTGCCCTCCATCGCCTGCCTCCTCTCGTCACTCGGCATCGGCAGCGTATTCCACGATCGACTTGTCTATCAGCCACTCGACCGGCGCCTTGTCGTCCGTGTACACGGTGCCGCCGGGGAGGCGTGGCGCGAGCCGGGCCACCGCGGCGAGTGCCAGCGGCCGCAGGTCGCGATGCAGCGACTGCGCCGCGCGGGCGAGCTGCGCGCGCGACGCGCCCGCGTTCGTGCCGAGCAGCAAGGTGTTCGTGTCCTCGCTCGGGTCACGGAGGACGGTCTCGAACACAGCGTCCATCGTCGCGCCCAGGACCTGCTCGAGGTCGTCCTGCCCCTCCGGGTGGCCGGCGTTCACGACGACTGCGCCGCCCGGCCGCAGGCGGTCGCGCACCAGCTCGAAGAACTCGCGCGTGGCGAGGTAGAACGGGATGTACGGTTGCCGGTAGGCGTCGACCATGATCAGGTCGTAGCGCTCGTCCGTGCGCCGCAGATAGGGCCGCGCGTCCTCGTGGTGGACGTGCAGGCGGGGGTTGCGCATGTCGAACCAGCGCCGCCCCAGGCGCGACAGCTCCCCGTCGATCTCGACGCCGTCCACCCTGCTGCCGGGGAAGTAGCGGCCGTACGCGCGCGCCGTCGTGCCGGCCGCGTTGCCGAGGATCGCGACCCGCTCCGGCGGTCGCGGCAGCGCCGCGAAGGGCAGCACCAGGTACTCGTCCCAGATGTCGCCGGTCAGGTAGGTGCCCGGCCGGTAGAGGGAGTGGACCGCCTGGCCCTCGTTCAGCTCGAGCTTCCGCTCGCCGTCGGGCTCCTGCACGACGCGGGCGTACTGGTACTCGGAGTCGACCTCCTCCAGGACGACGCCGTCGCCGGCCGCCTTGATCGTCCCGACCGGGATCGCGAGCAGGGCGGCGATCATCGCGGGAACGGCGATCGCCGCGCGCCGCCGCACACCTGTCAGCGCGACCAGGGCGCACAGCAGGCCGAACAGCAGGAACGTGCGCCGCGTTCCGAGCAGGGGCACGAACAGCAGGGCCGAGCTCCACGTGCCGACCAGGCTCCCGACCGTGGAGATCGCGTACATGCGGCCGGCGACGGTGCCGCTCTCCTCGATGCGCTCCACGGCCAGCCGGATCGCGTACGGAGAGGCGGCGCCGAGCAGCATCACCGGGGGGGCGACCAGCACCGACACGGCCAGCAGCGACCCGATGAACGCGCCCGCCGAGACCTGGTCGAGCGCATCGACCGAGACGTCCAGGAACGGATCCGCCACGAAGGGGATCAACGCGACCGCCAGACCGGCGATCAGGACCAGCGTGCACAGGCCCTGCCGGTGCGGATGGCGATCGGCGAACCTGCCCCCCACCCAATAGCCGACCGAGAGCGAGACGAGCACGACGCCGATCGTGTTCGCCCACACGATCGTGGATGCCCCGAAGAAGGGCGCCATCAGGCGCGCAGCCGCGATCTCCGCACCCAGCGATGCGGCTCCGACCACGAACACGAGCAGGCCGAGTGGCGGAAATTCCGGGGAAGACAAGCGCTTCATGAGGGCGATCGGAGCTGGAGAGTTCCGACCTTTGCCGAGGCTACCATCGCGCGAATGTTCCGCCTCCGCCGCAGGCGCCACGACGCCGTGCCACATCTCTGGCATCCCTTCACGCAGATGCAGGGCTTCGACGGCGAGGCGGCACCCTCGATCGAGTCAGCCGCCGGAGTGTGGCTGGTCGACACCGCGGGGCGCCGCTACATAGACGGCGTCTCGTCGTTGTGGTGCAACGTGCACGGCCACCGGCACCCGCACATCGACGCCGCTGTGCGCGAGCAGCTCGACCGGGTCGCGCATTCCACGATGCTCGGCCTCTCGCATCCCGGCGCGGAGGAGCTTGCGAACCGGCTGGTGAAGATCGCCCCGGGAGCGCGCAGCGGGCGGGCCGGGCCCCTGAGCCGCGTCTTCTTCTCCGACAGCGGCTCCACGGCCGTCGAGGTCGCGCTCAAGATGGCGTTCCAGTACTGGCGCCAGGCGGCGAAGCCGCAGCCCGCGCGCACGAAGTTCGTCTGCCTCGAGAACTCCTACCACGGCGACACCGTCGGCTCGGTCTCGGTCGGCGGGATCGACCTGTTCCACTCCATGTACCGGCCGCTGCTGTTCGACGCTCATCGCGTGCCGGCGGGCGACGTCTCGGCGCTCGACCTCGTGTTGAGGAAGCACGGCGGCGAGATCGCCGCGGTGGTGGTCGAGCCGCTCGTGCAGGGTGCGGCCGGCATGCTGCTCCAGCCGTCGGGGTACCTGCGTGCGGTGCGCGGATTGTGCGACGCGCACGGCGTGTTCCTGATCTGCGACGAGGTGGCGACCGGATTCGGCCGCACGGGCCGCATGTTCGCGTGCGAGCACGAGGGCGTCGTGCCCGACTTCCTGTGCGTCGCCAAAGGGCTCACGGGCGGCTACCTGCCGCTCGCGGCGACGCTCGCGACCGAAAAGATCTTCGAGGCGTTCCTGGGAGAGTACGAGGAGTTCCGCACCTTCTTCCACGGCCACACGTACACCGGCAACCCGCTCGCGTGCGCGGCAGCCATCGCGACACTCGAGCTGTTCGAGCAAGAGGACACGCTGGCGCGCCTGCAGGACCGGATCGCGCTGCTGGAGCAGCTCCTGGCGGAGCTGGTCGAGCCGCTTCCCTACGTGCGCGAGATCCGGCGCCTGGGCTTCATGTGCGGGATCGAGCTGACGGGCCACGATCCGGCCCAGCGCATCGGACACCAGGTCACGCTCGAGGCCCGCGCGCGCGGTGCGATCGTCAGGCCGCTCGGCGACGTGGTCGTGCTGATGCCGCCCCTGTCGATCGAGGCGGACGTGCTGGAGGAGCTGGTCGAGATCGTGGCCGACTCGATCAGCGCCGCGACACAAAGCGTCCCGCAGCTGCTCGCGGCGTGATGTGGCATCCATTGCAGCATTTTGGGGGCCATAGCCCCCAAGATCCTGCAACCGCGTCTGGCGTCGGCTACTCCTCGTAGGGGACGAAGTCCTTCTTCCGCGCGCCGCACACGGGGCAGAACCAGTCGTCCGGAATCGTCTCGAAGGGAGTTCCGGGATCGATGCCGCCGTCCGGATCGCCTTCGGCGGGGTCGTAGATGAACCCGCACGACTCGCAGATCCATTTCTGGCTTGTCGCGGCTTCGGCCAACGGAGCGGGGTAGTTTGACACACGCGCTGTCGCTGCTGTAGACAGCGAGGCACGTGGCTGACCACCCCATCGAGGAGCTGAACCCGGGCGCTCCCACCGTCCCGCGCCCCGCCGCTGCGGTGATCCTGCTGCGCCGGGGCGGGCGTCACACGTCCGCCGGCCTGCAGGTGCTGATGGGCAAGCGCACGCCGGCGGCGCGGTTCATGGCGGACGTGTGGGTGTTTCCCGGCGGCGCGGTCGACGGCGACAGCACGGACGACGCGGCTCACCGCCGGACCGCGGTGCGCGAGCTGGAGGAGGAGGCGGGCGTCGCGCTCCCCGACCCGGACGCACTCGTTCCGTTCGCGCGTTGGATCACTCCCGAGCAGGTGAAGGTGCGCTACGACACCTGGTTCTACCTCGCGCTCGCGCCGAGCCATTCGTCCCCGGTGCCGGACGGAGAGGAGATCGTCGAGACCGCCTGGCTCGCGCCGTCGGATGCGCTCGCGCGGCACCAACGGGGAGAGATGCTGCTCGTCTTCCCCACGATCCACAAGCTGCAGGTGCTGGCCCGGTACGCAACCGCCGAAGAGGCGCTGGCGGCCGCCCGCGAGGCCAACGTGGAGCCGATCCTCCCCCGCGTCGACGCCAGCGGCGCCGAGCCGCGCATCCTCCTGCCGGGTGACTGGGGCTACTAGCTAGTCGAGGGCCGGCAGCCGGTCCAGGGTGAAGCGGTAGCCGAGCTCCGCCTCGCACGAGAAGCTGTCCGCCTGAGCGGCGCCCCGGCCTGCGTCGATCACGACCTCACGGCCCGCGAACGACGCCGCGATGCCGTCCTCCACGAGCACGCGGACGCCGTCGATCACCCCGACCGCCCGCTCGTTCGGCCCCGCGAAGTACCCGGCGAACAGGAACGGTGCCGTGGAGTCGCAGCAGCCGTTGCCGATCACGAGTGACAGATCGTCGCCGCGGTGCTCGCGCACCCGGTCGATCACCGCTCGGGCGGCGTCCGTGAACACGACCGTGATGGTGGCGTTGCCTGCCATGACAGGGAACTTATACTCGGCGTGATGACCGGCTCCCTCCCGGAAGACGTCCAGCGGGTCTTCGAGCGGTTCGTGACGACCGAGCTGACCACCGTCGATGCCAGCGGGCAGCCGATCACCTGGCCGGTAACTCCCTACTACCAGGCCGGTGACGGCGCGATCGACCTGACCACCGGCATCGGCTATCCGAAGAAGGCCGACGACGCGGCGCGAAATCCCCACGTGGCGCTCCTCTTCTCCGACCCGACCGGTTCCAGGCTCGAGGACCCGTGCGCGGTCCTCGTACAGGGCACGGCGCAGGTCGACGACCAGAACCTGGACTCGAATGCGGAGCGCTATCTCCGCGAGAGCGGCGAGAAGCTGCCCGCCACGAAGAGCATGCATCCGCCCCCCTTCATCCGGAAGTCCATGGGCTGGTACTACAAGCGCATCTACATCTACGTCCGGCCCGAGCGCGTGTTCGTGTGGCCCAAGGGCGACTTCTCGGAGGAGCCGACGCTCTACGGAGCCCGCATGGAGGAGGTCCGCACGCACCACTCCGCGGAGCCGGAAACCGGGCCGCCGCCGCCCGAAGGTGGCTCGCCGGCCTGGGACGACCGCATGGACGAGCTGGGGCGCCGCCACACCACCGCGGTGCTGTCGATCGTGGGCCCCGACGGGTTCCCACTGGCGACGCGGGTCCCGATCGAGCCGGACCGGGCAGCGGGGCGAGTGCGCCTGCGCGAGCTGCCCACATGGATGCCCGCCGCCGTCACACGGGCTTGCCTCACCGCGCACGAGCACCACCCGGACTTCAAGTGGCAGGCGAACTTCCAGGTGCGCGGCGACCTGGTGCACGAGAACGGCGACTGGTCACTGATCCCCCACAAGTTCGTAGGCGGCTTCGAGCTGCCGAAGTCGCAGCTCCAGAGCTTCCGCGAGAACTTCCGGAAGGCGATGCGCTACCGCAAGAAGGCGAAGACGGAGCTGGCCAAGCGGCGCTAGCGCCGCGCCCTCGGAGCTCCCGGATTCTCCGGCTCAAGGAAAATCCGGCCTTCCTTTCATTCCGACAGCAACACGCTCGACAGCTTCTGGTACGGGGGCGTGCCCAGGTCCCAGTGCACGTGCTTGACCTCGGTGTACTCGTTGAGGCCGTACGTGCCGAGCTCCCGGCCGATCCCCGACTGCTTGTAGCCGCCGAACGGGGCGATGCAGTTGATCAGGTGGTAGTCGTTGATCCACACGGTCCCGGCGCGCAGCCGCTTCGCGGTCTCGAGGCACCGGTCCGGGTCGGACGACCACACTCCTGACGCGAGGCCGTAGATCGAGTCGTTGGCGATCCGGATCGCGTCGTCGTCGTCGGAGAACTTGATCACCGAGAGCACCGGGCCGAAGATCTCCTCCTGCGCGATCGTCATGGAGTTGTCGACCTCCGTGAAGATCGTCGGCTCGTACCAGTAGCCCCGCTCGTAAGCGTCGCCCTCGGGCCGCTTGCCGCCAAGCACCAGCTTCGCGCCCTCCTCCTGGCCGATGCGCACGTATCCCTCGACGGTGTCGCGCTGCTCCGCCGAGATCAGCGGTCCCATGTCGGAGTCGTAGTCCATCGTGTCCCCGACCTTGATCTGCTGCGCGCGCGCGACCAGGCGCTCGACGAACTCGTCGTGGATCGACTCGGGCACGAGCAGCCGGGTGCCGGACTCGCAGACCTGGCCCTGGTGGAAGAACGTGCCCCACAGCGCGCCGTCGACGGCCTGATCCAGGTCGGCGTCCTCGAACACGATGTTGGGCGACTTGCCCCCCAGCTCCAGCGTGGTCTTCTTGATCGTGCTGGAGGCGAGCTGCATGATGCGGCGGCCGACCACCGTGGAGCCGGTGAAGGCGACCTTGTCGACGTCCGGGTGCGACGCCAGCTCCTCCCCCACCGTCGAGCCGCCGCCGGTGATCACGTTCACGACGCCCTTCGGCAGGTCCGTCTCGTCGAGGATCTCGGCCAGCTTGAGCGCGGTCAGCGGCGTGTTGGACGCGGGCTTCAGAACACAGGTGTTGCCCATCGCCAGGGCCGGCGCGAGCTTCCACACGGCCATCACGAGCGGGAAGTTCCAGGGAATGATCCCCGCGCAGACTCCGACCGGGTCGCGCAGCACGAAGTTGTACGAGTGGGTCGGGTAGGTAACGGGCTCGAGCGGCTCCTGCATCGGCCGCGTGGCCTGGCGCGCGAAGTAGTCCCAGTGCTGCACGCAATAGCCGATCACGACGGTGCTGGTCGCGCGGATCGTCATGCCGGCCTGCATGGTCTCGAGCGCCGCGAGGTCGTCCTCTGCCGCCGAGACGCGCTCCACGACCGAGAGCATGATCCGCTTGCGCTCCTCGGCCTCCATGCCGGTCCACACGCCGGAGTCGAACGCCTCGCGGGCCGCCGCGATCGCGCGCTGCGCGTCCTCGCGACCGGCGCTCGGGACGGTCGCGAAGACCTCTTCGGTGGCCGGGTTGATCACCTCGAAGGTGTCGCCCGACGCGGCGTCCACCCACTCGCCGCCGATGTAGTTCTTGTAGTGGGTGACGTCGGCGCGGGCCTGCGTGTCGACCGCCATTACGCGGCCTTCAGCAGGTCGTCGCGGTTCTGCTCCTCGAGCATCTTCTGGTAGCGCGGGAACACCGGCTTCACGAGCGGCACGAGCTTCAGGATCTTGGCCACCGGGCCCTTGGCCTTCATCTGGCCCTTCGCGAGCGCCATCGTGACGTTCACCTTGCCGAGCCAGAACTTGTGCGCCGTGTCGGCTTCCATCGACATCACGATCTCCGGGTCGAGGTCTGACGGCCCGAAGTCCACCTGGCCATCCTCGCCCTCCTTCATCTTCACCGTGATCTGGGAGTCGGGGTTCGAGTACCTGTACTGGACGATCGTGTCCGCGCGCCGGAACTTCGGCGACAGCTCGGGATCGTCGGTCAGGTCCTGGAACAGCTTTCCGATGTACTGGTAGACCTCTTGGTCGTCTTTGAAGACCGGCACGTTCTCCTCCTGGTTGGTTCGCTCCGCAAGGGTATCGCGGGTATACGCTTCGGCGGCGATGAGCCAGATCGTGTTCGACGAGAACCTCGCCGGGCAACTCGAATCGCTCTACAGCAAGCGGGACGTGCTGCGCCGGCGCAGCCTCGTGCGCGACGCGCTCGACGCGCAGCCGGGGGAGCGGATCCTCGACGTGGGCTGCGGCCCCGGCTTCTACGTCGCCGAGCTGCTGGAGGCGGTGGGTGCCGGCGGCTCCGTCGTGGGCGTCGATACCAGCGCGCCGATGCTCGGTGTTGCAGCACGCCGCTGCGCCGGTCACGCCAACGCGGAGTTCAAAGAGGGGGTCGCGACGTCGCTGCCCGTCCCGGACGCAAGCTTCGACGCAGCGCTGAGCGTGCAGGTGCTCGAGTACGTCCCCGACGTGGGCGCCGCCCTGGCGGAGATGCATCGTGCGCTTCGCCCCGGCGGCCGAGTGCTCGTGTGGGACGTCGACTGGTCCACGGTCTCCTGGTACTCCCGCGACCCAGCTCGGATGGAGCGCGTGCTGCGCGCCTGGGACGATCACCTCACACATCCGGCGCTGCCGCGCACGCTCGCCGCCCAGCTCCGCGCGGCCGGTTTCGAGGACATCCGTGCCACCGGCCACACGTTCGCGTCCATCGAGCTCGATCCGGAGACCTACGGCGCCGCCACGATGCCGCTGATCGCGGCGTACGCCGCCGGCCAGGGCAGCCTGGGCACCGACGAGGCGCAGGACTGGGAGGCGGAGCAGCGCGAGCTGGGCGAGCGTGGCGAGTTCTACTTCGCCGTCGTGCAGTCCTGCTTCACAGCCAACCGGCCGGGCTAGTTCCGGCTGAGCAGCATCGCGATCCCCTGCCCGCCGCCGATGCACAGGGTGACGAGCCCGAGGTCGTGCTGCTTGCGGTCCATCTCGTAGAGGATCTTCGCCGTGATCACCGAGCCCGTGGCGGCGATCGGATGACCGAGTGCGATCGCGCCGCCGTTCGGGTTCACCTTGTCGCGGTCCAGGTCGAGGTCCTTGATCACCGCCAGCGACTGCGCCGCAAACGCCTCGTTCAGCTCGATCACGTCCACGTCGCCGAGTGACTTCCCGGCGCGCTCCATCGCCTTGCGCACCGCCGGGACCGGGCCGATCCCCATGATCCGCGGGTCCACGCCGCAGTACGAGTACGACAGGATGCGCGCCCGCACCGGGGCGCCCAGCTCCTCCGCCTTCTGCGCCGACATCAGGACCACCGCCGCGCCGGCGTCGTTCATGCCCGACGCGTTGCCGGCTGTCACCGTCCCATCGGGCTTGAACACGGGCTTCAGCTTGCCGAGGCCCTCGAGCGAGGCGTCAGGCCGCACGTGCTCGTCGCGGGTGAACTCGCTGGTGCCCTTCTTCGACTTCAGCTCGATCGGGACGATCTCGTCGTCGAACAGGCCCTGCTCCTGCGCGCGCGCCGCGCGCTGGTGCGACTCGACCGAGAACTCATCCTGTTCCTGGCGGCTGATGTCGTGCGACTCGGCGAGGTTCTCCGCCGTGACGCCCATGTGGATCTTGTCGAACGGGTCGGTGAGCCCGCCGACCACGGGGTCGACGACTCCGCTGTCGCCCATCCGCGCGCCCCAGCGCGCATCCGGCATCCAGTAGGGGCCGCGGCTCATCGACTCTGCGCCGCCGGCCACGGCGATGTCGGCCTCGCCGGTGGCGATCGACTGGGCCGCCGACACGATCGCCTGCACCCCCGTCCCGCACAGCCGGTTGACGGTGAACGCCGGGACCTCCTTGGGCATACCGGCCTTCATGCCGACCACCCGCGCCATGTACATGTCCTCGGGCTCGGAGTGGATCACGTTGCCGAACACGACCTGGTCGACCTGCGCCGGGTCGACGCCGGCGCGCTCGAGCGCCGCGCGCACGGCGGTGGCGCCGAGCTCTGTCGGGGCAACGCCCTTCAGGCTGCCGCCGTAGCGGCCGACGGCGGTGCGTGCGGCGGCGGTGATCACGACCTCGTTCAAAGCTTCCTCCTGGCAAGGGTCCCGCGGGGACCGGGTTGCAATGCAGCTTGAAGCCTAATCGCGAACCGGCGGTTACGGCGGGCCCACCCTTTACCTTTTCGGCCTCATGAGCCGCTTCGCAGGGACTGCCTTGCTGTGCTCGCTGCTCGTCTGTGTCGCCGCGACCCCCGCGGCCGCGGCCGACCGGCCCAAGCCCGGCTCCGTCTACAGGGACGGGCCCTCGGGCCGCTACCTGCTGGACGGCGAGTGGCACCAGCGCGCCGATCCGGCCGATGCCGGCATCGCGCAGCGGTTCCAGTCGCAGGAGAGCCTTGCCGGCTGGGCGCCCACACGTGTGCCGAACGCGTCCAACGCGGGCAACTTCTCCAACGAGAGCTATCTCGGCACCGTCCATTGGTACCGGAAGGACTTCCGCCTCCCACGCGCCTCCGCGGTCGCGAAGTGGGTCCTGCGCTTCGAGTCCGTCAACTACCGCGCTCGGGTGTGGTTGAACGGCAAGCCGCTCGGGATCCACGTGGGCGCCTACCTGCCCTTCGAGCTGCGGGCCAAGAGCGTGCGGCGCAAGGGCGTCAACCGCCTGGTCGTGCGCGTCGACAGCCGCCGCCAGAAGTTCGACATCCCGCCCCTGTCGCAGCGCGCCTCGGGCGCGTTCGAGGGCGGATGGTGGAACTACAACGGGATCCTGCGCGAGGTCTACCTGCGGCGCGTCGACACCTTCGACTTCCAGCGGGTCGCCTACGAGCCCAGCCTGCGCTGCCGCACGTGCGCGGCGACGGTCCGCGTGCTCGTCACCGTCAAGAACTTCAACACCCGGGGCGCGACCGCGCGGATCACGGGCCGCTTCGCCGGCCGCAACCTCCGGTTCCGCGCCCATCGCGTGCCGGGGCGCGGCGAGAGCCGGTTCCGGGCACGGGTGCGCATCCGCAACCCGCGCCTGTGGAGCCCGGAGCGGCCGACGCTGCACACGGGCCGCCTGCAGCTGCGGACCTCGAGCGGGCGCATCGTGCAGAAGCACACCGTCCACACCGGCATCCGCGTGCTGCGCGTGAGCCGGCTGGGACGCATCCAGCTCAACTTCCGCGACGTGAACCTGCGCGGGGCGAGCATGCACGAGGACTCGCTCAGCCGCGGGGCCGCGCTCACGCCGGCGCAGATGCGCGAGAACATCGGTCACCTCCGCGACCTGCGCGCGACGATCACGCGCTCGCACTACCCCTTCCACCCGTACACGCTCGAGCTTGCCGACCGCTACGGCATCCTCGTGTGGTCGGAGATCCCCGTGTTCCGCATGGCGAGCCGCCTGTTCGCGATCTCGGAGGTGCGCAACAAGGCCCTGCGCATGCTCCGCACCGAGATCGCCCGCGACGCGAACCATCCGTCGGTGATCGTGTGGAGCATCGGCAACGAGAACGCCTCGCGGCCCGGCACCGGCCTGCGCAAGTACATCCGCAAAGCCGAGCGCACCGTCAAGGACCTGGACCCGACCCGGTTGATCGGCCTCGCAACCTCGGGATTCCCGACCGTCGAGAAGCAGCCCATCTACCTCGAGCTCGACGTGCTCGGCATCAACGACTACTTCGGCTGGTACAACGGGCCGCGCGGCACGATCGCCGACCGCAACCAGCTCAGTGGCTACCTCAACCGGCTGCACTCCGACTATCCCAACCAGGCGCTGGTGATCACCGAGTTCGGCGCCGAGGCAAACCGCTCCGGCCCCGTCACCGAGAAGGGCACGTTCGAGTTCCAGGCCGAGTGGCTGCGCTACCACCTGGACGTGTTCGCCACGAAGCCGTTCGTCAGCGGCGCGCTGATCTGGAACCTGCGCGACTTCCGCGTGAAGCCCGGCTGGGCGGGCGGCAACCCCCTGCCGCATCCGCCCGTCAACGAGAAGGGGCTGATCGACGACTTCGGGCGCAAGAAGCCCGCGTACTCGATAGTGCGGGGCGTCTACCTCCGTACGGGCCCGTTCAGGTAGCGCGCGCCCAGCGCTTCGCCCAACCGTCCAGCGGCGCCAGCGCCTCATGCAGCCGGGCACCCGTCGTCGTGAGCGCGTAGCCGCCGTCCCCCGCCTCCACGAGCCCGGCGTCGCGGAGCTCGGTCAAGCGCTGGTTCAGGACGCTCGTCGACATCCGGTCGCATCGCTCGCGCAGCTCGCGGAACGGCAGAGGGCCGTCGCGCAGCTCCCAGAGCACCCGCAGGGCCCAGCGCCGCCCCAGCAGGTCGAGCGCAGCCATGATGGGTCTCCCGGTGCGGGAGCCCCTGACGGGTGTGCCCGGCTTGGGAGTCGTCATCTTGCGCTTCGATTTCCGAAGTAGTACGCTTGCGCTTCGATAATCGAAGCATAGAGGAGGCCGCCGATGACCACGCAGACCACCCCGCGAGTCGAGCCGGTAGCGGAGCCCTACGAACCCGAGATCGCGGAGACGCTGCGCCGCATGATGCCGCCGG
>Ga0209382_10002043_pt1 | contig 30360 bp, 30 predicted proteins | sample SoiMetdeltSBSDD5_FD_187599 | JGI IMG/M metagenome (GOLD analysis project Ga0209382, IMG submission 187599) | Bulk soil microbial communities from a Populus tree surrounding site in Tennessee, USA - Soil MetaG P. deltoides SBSDD5 (SPAdes) (version 2) | ecosystem: Environmental > Terrestrial >...
ATATTTCTCCGGTGCTACCTCAATAGCAATGTCGTTTAGACGGGGAAATGCGGACAGAGCCTTCCCTGCTTATCACGACCAAATCTTCGCGAAGCGCTCCGTCATGGTGCTTTATCTCCTTTGTACCCGCGCCAGGCGCGGCCGCGGCCAGCCCATAGGGCCGAACCAGGCACCGCGCGCGACCGCAGCGGCGTTGATCAACCCAAACGCGGCGAGGGCTGCGCCCAGGGCGAGGAAGACCTGCGACAGGTCGCCGCTCCAGCGCAGCGCCAGCCAGCCGCCACCCGCCGCTATCGCCAACCGCGTCAGGTTCGCCAGCAGTGGCCAGAGCAACCGCCCGGCACCTTGCGAGGCGAAATAGAGGGCCATGCCGAGCCCGAACAGGCCGTAGAATGGGCCGACCGCGTGCAGATAGCGCGTTCCGGCGTCGAGCATGGCGGGATCGGTGTCGAATAACGCCAGCCAGGCGTGCGGAGCCACCGCCGCAGCGAGACCGATCATCTCCGTGAGGCCAGCGGCAATGGCGGCGCCGATCCAGGCCGCACGCACGGCGCGGTCGCGCTGGCCGGCGCCGATGTTGGTCCCCACCATGGCGACGAGGGGCCCGCCCAGCCCGAAGACCAGGGGGATCAGGAGGTATTCGACCCGCGAGCCGGTGCCGTAGCCGGCGATCGCCGCCGGCCCGAAGCGTCCGACGAGGCCCGTCGCGATGGCGATCGTGAGATTGGTCTGCACGGTGACGAGCGCGGCGACCGCGCCCACCCGCAGAATGTCGCGGAACAGCGGCCAGCGGAAGCCGCGGCCCGCCCAGGTGAGGCGGACGACACTGCGCCCCGACCAGAGATAGGCCGCGAACGCGAGACTCCCCACGGCATAGTACACGAGCACCGCTACAGCACCCCCAGCGACACCGAGCCGCGGGCATGGGCCCCAGCCAAAGATGAGACAGGGCGAGACGGGGATCAGCACGGCGGCCCCGGCACAGGTGATGATGGCCGGTATCGCCATGTTCCCGGTGCCACGGATGACATTGGCGAGCGCATTGAAGATCCACACCAGGAGCGCGCCCGCGAAGACCACGTTGGAGTAGGTCAGGGCCGCGGTGAGCGCCGTGCCGCTCCCACCCATAGCACTGTAGAGCCAGTGGCCGCCCCCGAGGACGGCGAGCATGAAGCCGAGCCCGAACACTACGGAGATGGCCAGTGCATGGAGCACCAGTGCCTCGGCGTCGGTCCGGCGTCCGGCGCCGAGGGCGCGGGCGACCGCGGACGAGATGCCGCCGCCCATGGCCCCCGCCGACATCATCTGCATCAGCATCACCACGGGAAAGACCAGGGCGACGCCGGCCAGGGCCTCGGTCCCGAGCTTGCCGATAAAATACGTCTCGATGAGCCCGACCGCCGCCTGCACGACCATCACCAGCACGTTCGGCGCCGCGAGCCGCAGCAGCGTGCCCGCGATCGGGGCCTCGAGCAGCAGGCGAGTGCGTGGGTCGAATCGGCTGTCTGTGGTACGCGGAGCGCTGGCGTTGCTCCGCGCGTCGGGGATGGCACGCCGGGTCCCGTCGCTGCAAGTGCGAGGCTCTCCTGAGTCTGCGGGCTCGGTCGGCATGGCGCACTCCGAGATGGCGCTGCTGGGCGGCGGCGCCGGGCATCGTGCCGCCGCGCGTGGTGGTGCGCCCGTGATCATGTCTGATTGCCACGCGCCAGCAGCCTCTGCATCCCTGCGAGACTCTCCGTGCGTACCGTTGCTGCTCGCATCCATGGGCTGGTGCTCCTTCCCGCTATGCTTCTCCGCCGCTCATGCGTGTGCTGGCGTGATTGACCATTGTGTAACGATCCGCGGCCTGCTGCCGCGAGAGGTTCGGACCCAGGTGCAAGCGGGCGGCGGTATACGCCTCCCAAACTGCCATATCCGGCAGCGAGGGAATGGTCACGAGTTCGCGACGGTCCAGACCGACGAGTGCGGCGTCCACCATGTCCTCCACCTCCATGAGCATGGACGCCAGCAGGCTGGCGGTCTCGATGCCCGCGCGCGCCCAGAGAGCCGTGCGCGTCACCCCAGGCAGCACGACCTGCACCTGTACGCCGCTGGGGCTGAGCTTCTGGTACAGGGTCAGGGAGAAATGCAGGACATAGGCCTTCGTGGCACTGTAGCTCGCGTTGAACCGCTCTGGTGCCAGGGCCAGCACCGAGGAGAGATTGATCACGATGCCGGTGCCACGCGCCCCGAAATTGGTCGCCGCGGCCGCGGCGAGGCGTGTCACCGCCACGACATTCAAAGAGATCATGGCCTCAATCCTGTCGAGATCCCCGCCCACCAGCGGCCCGCTTACGGCGACGCCCGTGTTGTTCACCAGCATCGTGATGGTTGCATCACTGCGCAGGCGCCGCTCGACGCGGGCGAGATCGGTCTTCTGGGTCAAGTCGGCCTGGAGTACCTTACTCGTGACTCCTGTCGTGGCTCGCAGTCGTGCCGCCAATTGCTCCAGACGCGGTGCGTCGCGCGCGACGAGGACGAGATCGTAGCCGCGGTGGGCCAGGCGGTCGGCATAGGTGGCGCCGATACCAGAGGAGGCGCCCGTGATTAAGGCCGTGCCTTTATCCTTGTGCTGGCTCATAGCTCTTCTCCATCGTATACGCCCCTTGATGGGCGTGTGAAGTTGGGTGCAGGCACGGCCGCATGCACCGCCCGCACACCTGCCGATCACGTTGTCCCGTGTGCGCGTGCCAGGGATGTGCCGCACCGCTCCCCCCACACGCGCTATCAGCGCGTGTGGGGGGGCTCGTCTGCCCGCCATGACTGCAGACTGTCGACGTTATGCTGCAGCGCCGTCGTGCGCTCCGGTCATGCTCTCACACTCGCAATGGGTCATGCGGCATCGTCGCATCCTCCCACAATCCGCTTGCCAGGACGCCCGTAGGCGTCGGAGGATAGGCTTGGTGAAACGCCTCCACCGCCCGGGATGACTGCTCTACGAGCTCCGCCAGGCGCTGCGCATCCTCTTGTGTGGTATACGTCCGCAAGGCACGTACCTTGAGCGCCTTCTGAGCTGTAATATCGATGAGTACGGTCGGCTCGACCTCGGGGCCGGCGAGCGTGAGGCCCAGGGACTGGAGGGCCGCGGGCAAGAGAGCCTTATAATACAGGCGCAGTTGGAGGGTCGTACGCTGGCGGTAGCGGTGAAACGCCGCGACCGTGGCGCGGTGCACCGCCACATGGTCTGGATGGCCCGTGAGCCCCATGGGACCAAAGGTGATAACCACATCGGGCGTGATGGCGTCCATCACCGCGGCAATCTTTGCGGTCAGCTCGTCAGCGTTGGCGTGGGCCACTTCCTGGTCGCAGTAACCGAGAAAGATCGGAGGTCTGGCCCCATACATCTGGAGCACGGTGCCCAGTTCCACCGCCCGGACCCCGGGTAAGGCCTCGCGGGTCACCACCTGCCCGTGTGTCCCGAGCATGCCCTGCTCGCCCCGTGTGGCCGTTGCTACATAGACCTCGACCCCTGCCTGGGCATAGCGGCTGAACGTGCCCCCGGCGCAGGAGGTCTCATCGTCCGGATGGGCAAAGACTCCCAGCATGCAGCGTCGTGTATGCGTCATGGTACGTACCTCCCATTGCGTGACCAGGGGCCTGGTTCCCGCGCAGCGTCAGAGACGTGCCGGTGGCGCGATGGAGGATGGTTATCCCTGCGGCCTCACACGCACCGAGGAAGCGCACCGCCCCAACGTCCACCAGCGTCACCTCATCCAAGTCCAACCCTGTCCTGGGTCCGTTGCCCTCTCTTGGTGTCTGCAATGCCTCCAGACACGCTGCTCGCAGGTGGCCGATCTGCCGGAGTATCGTGCGGTGTCCATCCGCATGCCTGCAATCTTGCAGGTCATCGACACTGTCTCTTTCCTGGCCTCTACGCTGGCTGCGAGCGTTAACGGCAAGAGCTAGTGCAAGAATGAGACCATTCATAAGCCATTGACATATTTGTATTTTGAGGGAATGGGAGCGCCGAATTTTCGGCAATTGCTGAAGGATCGTCACCTATACTTAGCACCACTGTGCACGGGGCTGGATCGGCAGTGGGACGCACCAATGCAACGCGGTAGAAGCTGGCGCAGGGGAGTGGACGTCAGGAGGCATGTGCCAGGAGCACATGGCGCTGGAGGTCTACCGGGCGTTATCGTCGCAGCGATGAGACCTCGTACGCGCAGCGTACTCGGTGGAAGAAGGGGCGTGCTTGAGAGCACGCCGTTCAGGGTTGCAGAATAGTCGTTAGGGTGTCGAGATGCGGTCACGTTCCGCCAGACATGCTCGTCTGCCGCCTATTCGTGGAGCACCTGATGCACGAAAGCGACGGCAATCGAGCCCTCTCCAACCGCCGACGCCACACGCTTGATATTGCCTCCCCGGACGTCGCCGACCGCGAACACGCCGGGCAGACTCGTTTCCAGGAGGTGGGGTACCCGGGCCAGCGGCCAACGCGCGGCGGCCAACTCCTCCGGGGAGAGATCCGCTCCGGTCTTGATGAACCCGTGCGCGTCGAGCGCGACACACCCCTGGAGCCAGTGGGTGTTGGGCACGGCACCGGTCATGGCGAAGACATGGCGGATGGCGTGGGTCTCGCTCGTTCCCGTCCGATTGTCCCGCCAGCGCACGCGCTCGAGATGGTCGCCGCCTTCGAGCGCCGTGATTGCTGTATGCGGTCGTAAGACGATGGCCGGCGTCTCTTCAATGCGCTGAATCAGGTAGCGCGACATACTCGCCGCCAGCCCGCCTGCCCGGATGAGGATGTGCACCCGTCTGGCGGTTTGGGCGAGAAACACCGCGGCTTGGCCGGCCGAGTTGCCGCCACCCACCACGATCACCTCTTCCCCACCGCACACCTGGGCCTCGACGAACGTCGCCCCATAGTACACGCCCACGCCTTCGAACTGCGCCAGGTTGGTGAGGGCCAGTCGCCGATAGGCAGCTCCTGTCGCGATGATGATTGTACGTGCCAGCACACGCGGACCGTGGTCGATCTCGATCGCGTACGGCTTCCGGTCGCACGCGAGCCGTGCAGCGCTTTGCGCAATGAGCAGGTGCGCCCCGAACTTCTGCGCCTGCGTGTACGCCCGCGTGGCGAGTTCCTGCCCTGAGATGCCCGTCGGAAAGCCCAGGTAGTTCTCGATCTTCGAACTCGACCCGGCCTGTCCGCCAGGCGCGTGCGTCTCCAGCAGCAGGACATCGAGGCCTTCCGACGCGCTGTACACGGCCGCTGAGAGCCCCGCGGGGCCGGCCCCGACGATGACCAGGTCGCGGACCTGCGTGTGATCCATCGCCTCGTTGAAGCCCAGACAGTCGGCGAGCTGCCCATTCGTGGGGTTCCGCAGCACCACCTCGCCACGACATATGACCACCGGCACGTCGTCGACAGTGACCTGAAAACGATCCAGCAGCGCCTGGACGTCGGCATCCCGGTCGAGGTCGATGGTGGCGTACGGATGGCCGTTGCGCGTCAGGAACTCCTGGATGCGGAGTGTGCCAGCAGAATGACGCGACCCGACGAGCACAACGTCGCTGACCCCATGCGCAATCAACTCCACCCGACGCAGGAGGAAAGCCCGCAGGAGGATCTCGCTCAGCTCGCTGTCGGTTTGCACGAGCGCCAGCACGTGCTGGCGTTCGACCTCGATCACTGCACCAGGCTCTCCGGCGCGTATGCGGACGAACCCACGGCGACCTGAGAGCATGGTGATCTCGCCGGTAAATTGACCCGGGTGCAGGACGGCCACCGGTTCCTCCGTGACGCCTGCGGGCCGGGCAATCACGAGGTGACCCGCGGTGACAACGAAAAACCGTGGGGTCTGTTCCCCGGCCTCCATGAGCACCTCGCCACGCTGGACGGAGCGCACCTGTCCGTGCACCGCGAGGCGTGCGCTCTGCTCTGGTGTCAGCATGGGAAACACCTGGTCGACACGCGAGGCCAGCGTCAACGGGACTGGGGGAGTTGTATGCTGCATGGCGTCTCTCCGATGAGCAGCGAACCGTTAGCATGGGGAGGCATCTCTCGCGCGGAGTCATCGCAGCAGATGTCTACCCTCCTACGCGCATAGAGCAGGCGAGCGATTGACCGTCGATTGCTCAAGAGAGCGTTGAGCGATACCATACCGGTACGCTGCACTTCGAGAGCGTGTTCGTCCATCCATGGTCCTCCTCTGCGCTTCCTCTTGGGCCATCTCCTGGGGTGTTGAACGATCTATGGACCAAGGAGCGCGCTGACGATCACGCCGCTCGTCGTGCAAACGACGAGCGCGTGTTTCCACACCCCAGGCATCTTCACTTCCCAGCATGCGCCCTCGTGCTGCCGTCAGCGTCTGCGCCCGTGAGCCTATGGGCGGACAAGTGGGGTGTCGACGAGGTGCTCCGCAAGGAACCATGCCTGAAGTTCGCCCGTCCGGATGATGTCGGAGACGAGGAGGTCATTGGTGCCGTCATCACCGAGGGCCGCGACGCGGGACGCCGCATCATGCGCGTCGCTCAAGATCAGCTCGTGCGCCTCGAGCAGCCGGGAGAGCATTGCTGGCACCTCCTCGCAGCCATCCGGGGGCCGCGGTACCTTGGTGATCTCTGCCACGTGCCGCGGGTCGCCGACCGCGATCCCGCCGAGAGTCTGGACCCGCTCGGCGATGGTGTCCACCAGCGCCCGCTGCTCGTCGGCGTGCTTGTCGAGCAGGAGGTGTAGCTGGGAGAAAGTCGCCCCACGCATCAGCCAATGGTGCTTCTTATACAGCGCGTAGAGGATCTGCGTGTCGGCCAGGATCTGGTTCAAACGCTGGCAGGAATACATCCGCGTCTCGTACGCGAGCGCGAGTGGGAACTGCCGCACGGTGCCAAATGCCTGGATCTCCTTGCCGTGCTGATGCAGCCACGGCTGACTATGCCGCGTGGGAGCGGCCTCTGCGGGTCTGGCGAGATGCTCTGCCATGCTCATACCCTCCATGTCGGTTGATTGTCCCTATGCACCCTGTCAAACGCACCACGATGTCTGACACACGATACGATCCTGTATGCGCGCCAGTGAGCAGCGCCGTTTGTGCGCCTCATCCGCACCTCCTTGCCTGGAAGACAGGGGCCATGTTGCCATCCTACGAGACCTTATCCTGTCCTGTGTTGCTCCCTGGCAATCCACTCGCGGATATAGGGGGAACAATGCAGGAGTGCGATGCCTTTAGCCTCACAGCCGCCGAGAAAGCGCACCACCTCGACATCCACAAGCGTCACCTGGTCCAAGTCCAATACTGTCCTGGGTCCGTTGCCCTCTATCTGTGCCTGCAATTCCTCCAGATATGCCGCTTGCAGGTGGCCGATCAGCCGAAGTGCCGTGTGTTGCTCATCAGCATACCTTTCAATTTTTAATGTCATCTGCGCTGTCTCTTTCATGTCAACTGCGATTGTGGTGCCCGTTGACGGTAAGAGCCATGCAAGCATGGGACCATGCGTCAACGGTTGACGTCGCTTGCCATAGACGGGCAGGGGGTGCCGACATGTCGGCCATTGCCGCATACTCGGCACACGCAAGCGTTTGCGGTCTCTGGCGACCTGCGAGGCGTCCCCTGCTGGCCGATCAACGCCTCCCATCGCCGAAGACGGCCCGCCGCCGGCGGCCGCTGAGCAAATAGATGTCCGCGCGCACGTCCGTAAGCGGATCGCCCGCGGCCTCGATGCCGTCCACCCTGGGGACGGGATCGAAGATCAGGCGCCGCCGCTCCGGCGCCTGGGCATCCACGCGGGCCGTCAGGGTGACGGTGCCGAACGGGATCTCCGGGCGACTGTCCGGCCACGGCGCACTGGCATCGGTGACGTCATCGCCAGGCGCCGCCATTTGTACGAACACGCCGAGCGTGACCGGCTCCTGGGCCAGCCGTGGACCGAGCTCGTCGAACAGGAAGTTCTCGGACTGCGCTGCCGCCTCTTCATTGGAGAGGTACGCGGTCCCGGCCTCGGGTCGGATGCGAAACCGCCCGTGACGGCGCACGCCGTCAGCGTTGATGAATGTGAACGCCGTGACGGCGAAGAACGCCTCCCGCGCGAAACTCGTGGGGACCGGTTTGGGCGTGTCGACAAACCGCTGCGCGTGCGGGTGCGCAGCGAGGAATGCGCCGAACGCCTCGGGTCGACCCGCCCCGAAGGCGGCCACGGCGTGGAGAAACCCCAGGAACTCCTCGCCAGTGCGGACCGGGAAGCCGTCGGTGGAGTGGGCGATGATGTCGGTGTGAACGTGCTCGGCCAGGTGAAAGCGGATGGCCATCCCCCTGGGACCGGACCGCACCGGGTCGTTGTCAGGGATGGTGGGCAGGCCCGTCGCGTTCGAGTAGCGCACGGTCACGGCGGTGGAGGGCCTGTGCGTGTGGGGGGCACGCGTCAGGTGCCCCGCCTCGGGCGACGGCGTGAACAGGCCCGCACACATCAGCCCTTTGGCATGGGCGGGTCGAAAGCCGGGGTGCAGCCCGGACAGCGCGTCTAGGGCGTCGAGGAGCTGCTGGGCAAGCGTTGGGTTGGTCAAGGTGCCGGTCGGCATACGTTGCTCCTTGGAAAGCAGGTGAGAACACGCGCGGCTGTCCCACGCCTCGTCATCGCCGTGGCGGGAGATCAGAAACGGCTTTGAGGGCCTCGGCCGGATTGCCGAACGCCTCAATCTGGATTACTGTCATGGCTGCGCTATCCATAGACGTTGCATTGAGCGCTTACGCACGAAACGTGTCGCCGAACATGGGGAGGCCGCTCTTTGATGCCTCATGCGTAGCCTCGTCTTGGATTACATCCCAGTGTTCCATCAGCATCCCGTTCTCGATGCGCAGAATATCCGCCGCGATCCAGTTCACAGGCAGGCCGAATCCCGAAAATCGTCCGTGCACGATCACAAAATCTCCTTCGGCTACCATTGTTCCGGGCTCATACTTTAGCGTTGGCGGGAGACTCTTGACGAGATTGAACAGGCCGTCGCGACCAGGCGCGATATGCGCACTGTGCTGGACGTAATGCGGTGACCAGAAGCGCTCAGCTGCTGCATAATCACGCTTGTTGAACAGCGTGCCGAAGGCCGTTAGCACCAGCGCTTTATTGTGCGATGCGATTGTCTCACTCATTTTGTTCCTCCCATTCGCCTCAGGCAAGCAGTCCCCGAAGCCTCCGAGTTGCACTTCACATGGTCAGGACGACGTGGCATTCCGCTTTCCCACTCATCATGCGCGCGTAGCCTGCGGCGGCTTGTGCAAGCGGATACGTTTCGATCATGGGGCGCACACCGGTCATGTCTGCAAAGCGCAGCGTGTCCTCCGCCATTGGCGAAGAGGGAACGCCTCACGCCAACAAAGCCTCGATCTTGACCGGCAGTTCCCGCACACGCACGCCGGTGGCGTGGTGGACCGCCGCCGTGATGGCGGCCGCCACGCCGGCCGTGCCGATCTCGCCGATGCCGCGTGCCCCCACTTCGTTCAGCTCGGTGTCCGGGAACTCCAGGAAGTGCACCGCGATCGGCGGTACGTCCGCGTTGACCGCCACGATGTAGTCGGCCAGATTACTGTTGATCGGCGCGCCATTCTGTGGATCGTACGACGTGTGTTCGAACAGCGCCATGCCGATGCCCATCACCACCGCCCCCTCGATCTGATTGCGAGCGGCCAACGGATTGATAATTTTTCCTGCATCAATGACGGTCACGACCCGGCTGACACGTAGCTGCGCGATCTCCGGCTGCCACGTGACCTCGACGAAATGACAACCAAACGAGTGCGTCGAGAACTGCGGCTGTGGATTCCCGACGGTCGCTTCGGACGTGCCACTCCCGGTGACGAGACGCAGGTTGGCGCGGCGCAGCACCTCCGCGAACGGCACGCCGCCAGTGGCGCCATCGGCCTTGACAAAGACCCGGCCGCCGGCGCAGGCCAGATCCGCGGGCTGGCGCGCCTCGAACGGTGACCCCGGCGTTGTCGTGACGACGGTGAGCAGCGCGGCGATCGCCTTGTCGGCGGCCTGAAAGACGGCCGGCACGAGTGATCCGGTCGCCATCGAGCCGCCCGAGAGCGGGCCGGCTGGCAGCGCCGTATCGCCGAGCGCCACTTCGACCTTGTCGAGCGGGACGCCGGTCTTCTGTGCGGCGAGTTGGGCCAGGATCGTATACGTGCCGGTGCCAATGTCCTGCGTGGCGCAGGCGACGCGGGCCGTGCCATCATCGCGCAGCTGGACGTACGCCGCGGCGGCGAATCGTTCCGCCAGCCATGAGCAGCCCGCCATGCCCCACCCGAGGATGACGCCATCGCGCTGCATGGAGCCGACCTCCGGGGTCCGTGTGGCCCAACCGAACTGCTCCGCGCCCAGTGCAAAGCACTCGAGCACATGGCGCGACGAGAACGGCAGCCCCAGTCCCTCGTCGATGGTTGGCTCATTGAGGACGCGCAGCCGGACCGGATCAATCTTGAGTGTATCCGCCAGTTCATTCATCGCCGACTCGGTAGCATAAAGGCCGGGCACGCGGCCGGGACCACGCATATCGGCCGCTGCACCAATGTGGCGCTTGGCCCGTCCGAACGTCACTTGGAGGTTGGGCACGCTATATTGGAACGGCGTCGCTTCACCACAGTCTTCGTGGTGGGCGTCGAGCATGGAGCGGTGGTAGACGTAGTCGTGCTGGAGCGCGACGAGTTTCCCGTCGGGCGTGGCGCCCAAGCGCACGCGCTGCTGGGTACGCGGCCGATGCCCGACGGTCTGGAACATCATCTTCCGGCTGAGCACGAGTTTCACCGGCCTGCCCAACTGCCGCGCCGCCGCAGCGGCGAGCGCACAGTGCGTCCACGGAAACAGCTTGCCGCCGAAACCCGAGCCAACGAACTTGGTGATGACGCGGACGTCCTCCTTGGGCAAGCCGAACATCTGCGCCAGCACGCCCTGGAGGTTGACGACGCCCTGTGATGACTCGTACAGCGTCAACGTCGATCCCTCCCAGAGTGCGGTCGTCGCGTGCAGCTCGATGGGGTTGTGCGTTTCGGCCGGCGTGATATAGGTGTGATCCAGCTTGACTGGCGCACTCGCAAACGCCGCCTCGGCGTCGCCGCGCTGGCTTTGCACGCGGTGCTGCGGGCCAAACGTGGCGAGAATCACTGCGGGCTCGTCGTCCGCTTCGAGGTCAGTGGCAACGTTCGGCTTGTTCTTGTCATACGTCACGCGCACCGCATCGGCGGCCGCTTTGGCAGCCTCAAACGTGTTCGCCACGGCGAGCGCGATGTATTGCCCGTAGTAGCGCACGACATCGTCCTCGAACGGCGGACGCCGCTCTTCGCAGATGCCTGCGAACCCCGGTTCTGGGACCGAGCGGAAGATCTTGCCAATGTTTGCGCGATGCAAGATGGCGCGCACACCGGGCATCGTCTCCGCCGCGGCTGTGTCGAGTGTGACGACGCGGCCGTTGGCGATCGTCGCCTCGACCGGCACGGCATACAGCGTCCCGGGCACATGGAAGTCGGCGGTGTACTGCGCCGTGCCGCTCACCTTCAACGGGCCCTCCACGCGCGGCGTATTGCGCCCAATCGGTACTGTCGTCGGGGTGTCGTGTGTCGCGGACATGGTCGCTCCTTCCATCGATCATGCTGTCGCCAGCTGGAGCGCGTGCGTGAGGCAGCGCGTGGCTAACTCAATTTTGAACGCATTCTCACTCTGCGGTTTGGCATCGCGCAAGGCCACCTCCGCCGCCGTGCGGAAGTGCGCCTGGTGTGCCGGCTGGCCGACGAGCGCGGCTTCGGCTTCGGGGGAGCGCCAGGGCTTGGTCCCAACGCCTCCCAGGGCGACGCGTACCCGCGTCACGTGCCCACCTGCGACCGTGAGCACGACGGCCGCCGACGCCAGGGCGAACTCGTAGGACGCCCGGTCGCGCAGCTTGAGATAGACTTGCCGACTCCCCACGACGGGCGGGGGGAGAGTGACGTGCGTGATGAGGTCACCGGGTTCAAGTACGGTTTCGCGGTGCGGTGTGCTGCCGGGCAGCAGATGAAAGTCCCCGACGGGGATCGTGCGTGTCCCCTGGGGTCCCTGCACATGGATGGTCGCTTCCAATGCCGCCATCGCCACGCACATGTCCGAGGGGTGGGTGGCGATGCAGTGGGCGCTCGTGCCCAGGACGGCGAGCGTGCGGTTGGTGCCGGTGATCGCCGGGCAGCCGGTGCCGGGCTCGCGCTTGTTGCAGGGCATGGCGGTGTCGCGGAAGTACACGCACCGCGTGCGCTGGAGGAGATTGCCGGCCGTGGTCGCCATATTGCGGAGTTGGGCTGATGCCCCGGCGAGAAGCGCCTGCGACAGCACGGCATAGTCTCGTTGCACTGTCGGATGGTGGGCAAGATCTGTATTACGCACGGTGGCGCCAATCTTCAGCCCGCCGTCGGGCGTTACTTCGATCTGGTTGAGCGGCAAACGGTTGATGTCGATGACCCGCGCCGGCGTTTCAACGTTCAGCTTCATCAAATCCAGCAGCGTCGTCCCGCCAGCGACGAACCGCATGTCCGCGCCCTGCTGCGCAGTGTTCGCCTGCGCGGCGCTCGCCACCGCCGCCGCGGTATCTGCTGGCCGAAGGAATGCAAAGGGATGCATGGGAGTGCTCCTGCTCGCGGCTAAGGGTGTTTGCGCACGTGTTGGATCGCGGCCACGATATTGGCGTAGGCGCCGCAGCGGCAGATGTTGCCGCTCATCAGTTCCTTCACCGCCGTGTCGTCCGGACCGCAGTGTTCCGTGAGCAACGCCACGGCCGACATGATCTGGCCTGACGTGCAATAGCCGCACTGATATCCGTCGCAGGCAAGGAAGGCCGCTTGCATGGGATGCAAGGCGTCGGGGGTGCCCAGGCCCTCGATGGTAGTGATCTCGTCCCCCGCATGCATCACGGCCAGGGTGAGACAGGCGTTCACGCGCCGGCCATTCACATGCACCGTACAGGCGCCACATTGCCCGTGGTCGCAGCCCTTCTTCGTGCCAGTGAGCGCCAGCGTCTCACGGAGGCAATCGAGGAGCGTCGTCCGTGGGTCAACGCGCAGTGGGCGGTCCGTGCCGTTGACGCGCAGCGTGATCGGGACCGCGCCAGCGATGTTCGCCCCGTCCGCGATTGCCGCGGGCGCGGCGCCCTCCCTGGACATGCTGTCTCCCGCCATGACGGCGGCGGCTGCCGACCCTCCTGTGGTCCGCAGCAATGCCTGGCAGGTGAGATTTGACTGGCCTGATTGTGGATCGTCTCGCATAGAGCCTCCGTGCGCATGCATCGCCTATGGCAGCAACACGTCACTGTCCACCGTGTTGCGGAGAGACGACGCCTTCTGTAGGGCCGCAAACTCGCCACGAGTGCACGACGATGGCGAAGCCGTGGCGCGCCAGCCGGAGCGTGATGGCGCGCTCGATGCCGCCCGATGCCCCCGTGATGAGGGCGGCCTGAGTTGGGGAACCTGGTCAGGCGCGATCTCCTTGCCTCGTTTATGCGCTCACTGGCTGCCTCACAACTGCCGAGGCAGCGCATCACCGCAACTGACGCGAGGAGCTAGTGCAAGAATGAGACCAGACATAATCCATTGATGTATTTGCATTGAGATCAGCATTGGGGTGCCGAATTGTCGGCAATTGCCGAATTCTCGGCACTCACGATCGGCACCACCATGCACGGGGCATGATCAGCGGGAGGACACACCGATCCACCGTGGTGAGAGGAGGAGCCTGGGAGGAGACGCCAGCAGGCATGTGCCAGGGGTACACGGCGCGGGAGGTCTCCCAGCACCTACCAGCCAGCGCCGGGGGTGGCAGTCCCCGGTCACGTTTTAAAGCGCTGGAGGGGAATGCCCAGGGCTTTGATTTTCGATTCGAGCGTCTGCCGCGGCAAGCCCAGCTTGGCCGCCGCGCCAGTAGAGCCAGACACGCGGCCTCGACATTCGGCCAAGGCGGCTTCGATCAGGGCGCGTTCGTGCTCGGCGCGTGCCACGACCAAAGGCACTCCCAGTCCAGGCCGTGGGGGCGCTTGCCGCTGCAGCCAGGGCTCCTCGACCGCAAAGGTGTCGCTCTCACACAAGATGACGGCACGCTCAATGACGTTCTGCAGTTCGCGGATGTTGCCGGGCCAATCATAGGCTTGCAAGAGTTCCAAGGTCCGTTTGTTGATGGTCCGGATCTTCTTCCCGGCCCGGGTCGCATAGCGCTCGATCAGATACCCGACGAGTAACGGAATATCCTCCACGCGTTCGCGCAGCGCGGGGAACTGGAGAGGGAAGACATTCAGGCGATAAAAGAGGTCCTGGCGGAAGGTCCCGGCCGCGACCGCCGCCGGCAGGTCCCGGTTGGTCGCCGCCAGCACGCGCACATCCACCGCAATCGGCTGGTTGCTGCCGAGGCGCTCGAATTCCCGCTCTTGCAGCACGCGCAGGAGCGCGATCTGTGTCTCAGCCGGAAGGTCGCCGATCTCGTCCAGGAAGATCGTCCCCCCCTGGGCCGCTTCAAAGCGCCCCAACCGCCGCTGCAGCGCCCCGGTGAAGGCGCCCTTCTCGTGCCCGAAGAGTTCGGACGCGAGCAGCGCCGACGGAATGGCCGCGCAGTTCACCTGGATAAAGGCCCGTGTCGCCCGCGGGGAGCGCTTATGAATGGCGCGCGCAATCAGTTCTTTGCCCGTGCCGGTTTCCCCCAGAATGAGCACGGTGGCCTCCGTGGGGGCCACCTGCGCCACGTGCCGCAGGACCGTGCGCAGCGCCTCCGACGACCCCACGATTTCCTCAAACATCGACGTGCGGTCGATGTCTTCGCGCAACGCCAGGTTTTCGGTGCACATCCGCTCCTCGGCCTGCTTGCGCTCGTCGATGTCCGTGCCCGTCACATACCAGCGCACGAGACGTCCCTGGTCATCCCGCAGCGGGTTATAACGGTTGAGAAACCAGCGATACTGCCCGTCGTGCCGCCGGGCGCGTTGTTCGTTTTCAAACGGGAAGCCACGGGCCAGGGCCTGCTGGCGTTCGTCGTGGAGCCGCGCCACATCATCCGGATGAAACACCCGGGTCCGAAAGTCCGCGGCCATCACCTCGTCCAGCGTGAGACCCGTGTAAGCGAGCGTGGCCTGATTCACAGACAGCGTGCGCCCATCCGGTCCCAGGACGACAATGGTCTGCGGGATGGCATCGATGATCCGGCGCAGCTCCTGTTCCTCGTGCCGGACCCGCTCGTGCGCGCGCTGATGCTGGATGGCCACCGCGGCTACCGCCGCGATCTGTTCCAGGACCTCCAGGTCCTGCGGACGCGGGCGGCGGGGCTCGCGATAATACAGCGCGAAGGTGCCCAATACCTGGCCGGCGGCGGATAGGATCGGCGCGGACCAGCAGGCGCGCAGGCCGTGCGCCAAGGGCAGGTGCCGATACGTGGCCCACAACGGGTCTGCAGCGATGTCCGCCACGACCACCGGCGCGGCGCGGTACGCGGCGGTGATGCACGACCCTCCCGTCGGGCCAATGGCGACGCCGTCGATGGCGTCGATGTAGCTTTGCGGCAGGCGCGGTGCGGCGGCGTGCCGCAGGCGGGTGCCGTGCGTATCCAGCACCAGGCAGGAGGACAGGAGGTCGCTGGCCTGCGCCTCGACCACCTGGCATAAGGCCTCCAGGATGCGGGGCAGCGCCTCGCCCTGGGCGATCATCTCGAGCACACGTTTCTCCCCCACCAGCAAGGCCTTGCTCCACTGCAGGGCGGCCTCGGCCTGCTTGCGGTCCTCAATGTCGGTCGCCGTACCAGACCAGTGTATGAGGTGTCCCAGCGCGTCGCGCACCGGCACCACACGCACGAGGCACCAGCGGTACGCACCATCGCCGCGTCGGAGGCGTGCTTCCGCCTCGCCTGGCGCTCCCGAGGCGCTGAGGCGTGCCCAGGTCTCCCGTAGTGTCCCCCGGTCATCGGGATGGATCGGTCCTTGCCACCCCTGACCGAGAGCTTGGGCCATGGCGAGGCCCGTATAGTCGAGCCAGCGTTGGTTGAGAAAGGCGGTGGTGCCATCCGGCCGACACACCCACGCCAGTGTGGGCAGGTGGTCGATCATCCGGAGGGCGTGGTCTGCATCGGTCACCCATCCATCGGTGTGACGCTGTTCCATAGCGTATTCTCCCGCGACTGCGTCGGCGGAGGGCGCCCAGCTTCATGGGCGCCCTTCCCTTTGGCGCACGTGCTCTGAGCGACAGCCCGCGTGGCGATGCGCACGTCACCTCCCCACGCGCGGCCCAATAGCTGCGCCTGACCCTCTCGCCGTGCTGTACACCCTCAGGAGAGCCGTCAGGCCAAGAGGGCGTGGATAGAGGGAGAATTATACCGCGATCAGCGCGCCCTCGGCGGTGAGCATGTCACGGCAACAGGCCCTGGCGTACGCAGAGGCGACGTCTGATGCGAGGTGATCGACACAGGCCGGCGCCCCTGACGGATGGTGAGGACGAGCACCGCTGCGCCGAGGGCCAGCAGCCCGGCGGTCGTAAACGCGAGGTGATAGGTGCCCAACCGGACGCGCAGGAGACCGCCGCCGTAGGCCGCGAAGGCCGCGCCCACTTGATGGCCGAAGATAATCCAGCCGAAGAGGATCGGGCCAGAGCGCTTGCCGAACAGATCTGAGGCGAGCCCGACGGTCGGGGGGACTGTGGCGATCCAATCGAGGCCGTAGACGACCCCAAAGAGTGCCAGTGTCGTCAGGGTGTCTGCATACGGCAGGTACAACAGGGACAGCCCCCGCAAGCCATAATAGCCTGCCAACAGGAGGCGTTTGTCATACCGATCACTCAGCCAGCCGGAGCCGAGCGTGCCCACAATATCGAGGAGGCCCATCATCGCCAAGGTTGTCGCGGCGCCCACTGCCGACAGCCCGCGGTCGATGGCGTGGGGCAGCAGGTGGGTGCCGATCAGCCCATTGGTGGTCGCCCCGCAAATCGCGAAGGTGAGCCAGAGGCGCCAGAAATCCCCCGAGCGGAGCGCCGCGCTGAGGGGCACCAGAGGCTCCTCGGGCGGGGTGACGGGGTGGAGGCGCCCGGCGCGTGGGTCGGGTACGGCGCCGTAGGGGGTGAGCCCCAGAGCGGCCGGGGCATCCCGCATGAGCAGCGCGATGAGCGGCAGCACGAGCACCAGAATGCACCCGGCCACGCTCCACCCGACGGCCTGCCAGCCCAGCGTCGCCACAACCGTGGCGAGCAGGGGGAGAAAGATGAGCCGCCCCGTGGAACTCGCAGCGCCCAGCAGCCCGATGGCCAAGCCGCGCTGGGTGGTGAACCAGCGATTCACGACCGTCGCACTGAGCACGAGGGCGGTACTCCCCGTCCCCACGCCGACCACCACGCCCCAGAGGAGATAGAGATGCAACAACGTCTGCATCTGCGTGGAGGCTGCCACGCCGCCGGCGATGAGGAGGAGGCTGAGCAGCATGACGCGCCGCGGGCCGACGCGCAGCATCACCCGCCCCGCGAAGGGGCCAGCCAGACCATAGAGCACGACGTTGATAGAGACCGCGAGCGCAATGGCGGCTCGATCCCAGCCGAAGGTGACTTCGAGCGGGTGCATGAGCACCGCGGGTACGGCAGTGACCCCGGCCGTCATCACGACGGTGAGGCCGGTCACGGCCAGCACAACCCAGGCATAGTGGAGACGGGCCGGGCGATGGTGGTCCATCGTGTCTACTCCTTTCTTACCCCCGGGGGGTGTGTTGTATAATAGACCGGTCACTTAGTATGGGAGCAAAAAAAGAGTTCACGCCTCGATCGGGCGGCCCTGCAGGACGCCGTCAAACATGTACGTCAGGAACACCCGCAGCGGCGCGGGACTCTTGCTGACCTTAGCGCGTAAGAGCGCCCCCTCAAAACTGTCGACATAGAAATCGGCGAGCGCCTCCGGATCGAGGTCCGCCCGCAGTTCGCCCACGGCCTGCGCCTCCCGAAACAGCTGCGCATAGCGCTCCCGCCAGCTGGTGAACACCGCGTCCAGCTGCGCCCGCAACCGGGGCTGTGATCCGCCAGTTTCCTGACTGAGATTCCCAATCAGGCACCCCCCCCGACACCCGCGGCGCTCAAACCGGGCAAGCAGCTCTTCCTGGTGGCGGCGCAGGCGGGTGAGCGGACTGGCGGTGGTGTCCCCCAGGCACTGCTCGAGGCGCGCCAGATAGGCCGCCGCAAACTGGGCAATCACTGCCTGCCCAAACGCCTCTTTGCTCGGGAAATAGTAATAGAAGGAGCCCTTGGGCACCCCAGCCGCCTGCAACACATCCTGGATGCCCGTCTGGTGGTAGCCCTGCTCCAGGATGAGCCGGGTCCCCGCGTCCACCAGGACTGCCTTGGTCGTCGCCTTGGCGCTCGGTCCCGTGTCTGCTGTGCCCTGCTCTGCCATACGCGTCCTCCCTCCTGTGGAAATAATAGACCAGTCAATTACTCCTGTCAAGCGGCGCGTGGATGATCTCGCACATACCTCACGCGGCAGTGGCCGTAGGATCCAGAAGCCTGGGGACGCCCAGCGCTGGGTCGGCGCTGGGTCTCCACCCCGGAGTACGCCGTGGACAGGGCGAGGCGTTAGGCGGCGCTGGTCGCCAGCGCCGCGGTATCGAGTCCGCAGAACTCTTCGTAGTCGAGGAGGCCCGTGATGGTCGGATGCGCGCCGCAGAGCGGGCAGTCGGGATCGCGCCGGATGCGGATCTCGCGGAACCGCATCGCCAGCGCATCATACATCAGCAGACGCCCGACCAGCGACTCTCCCTGGCCGATAATGAGTTTGATCGTTTCCGTCGCCTGGATCACCCCAATCACCCCGGGCAACACACCCAAGACCCCGACCTCGCTGCACGACGGCACCAGGCCCGGCGGGGGCGGGGTGGGGTAGAGGCACCGGTAGCAGGGCCCCGCGTGCGGCGTGAAGACGCTCACCTGGCCCTCAAACTGGAAGATGCTGCCGTGCACGACCGGTTTCCCGATCAGCACCGCGGCATCGTTCACCAGGTAGCGCGTGGGGAAATTGTCCGAGCCGTCGACAATGACGTCATAGTCCTGGAAGAGGGCCATGACGTTGTCCACCGTGAGACGCTCGGGATACACGCGCACCTGGACATCCGGATTGAGCGCGTGGAGCGCCAGGGCGGCGGACGCAGTTTTGGGCATGCCGACGCGATCGGTGGTGTGCAGCACCTGGCGCTGCAAGTTCGAGCGCTCCACCACGTCCGCATCCACGATGCCCACCGTGCCGACCCCTGCCGCGGCCAGGTACAACGCCGCCGGGGAACCGAGTCCCCCAGCCCCGACCAGCAACACCTTGGCATCGAGCAGTTTGCCCTGGCCCTTTTCCCCCAGCTGACTGAGCAGAAAATGCCGGCTGTAGCGCTCCAGCTGCTCCGTACTGAGGTGCCGGTCGCGCACGATCGGGTACCCGGCTGCCTGCCACCGCGTGATCCCGCCCGCCATCGATGCGACCTGCGTGTAGCCCATGGCGCGCAGCACCTGGGCGGCCAGCAAGGAGCGCGCCCCACTGGCACAGTAGACCACGATGTCGGCATCGGTCTGGGGCAGGTGTGCTGCTGCCTGGAATTCCAAAAAACCGCGCGGAATGGTGATGGCTCCTTCGATAGACCCGGCACGCACTTCCTCTTTTTCCCGCACGTCGAGTAACACCATCTCGTCACCTTGCATGCGGCGGGCCGCCACGGCTTCGACGCTCACCTCCGGGATCGCCCGGCGGGCCGCGTCGAGGAAATCATGGGAGGTGTAGGACATACGCTGCTCCTTTCGTGCGCTCTCCTGCTTGAAATTCGCCCCCCTCTGAGCGGGGACGGACCTCTCGGCGCTACTCTCATGGGACGGAGACGCCATCTGTCTCGTGCACACCACGGCAAGGTCCTCGTGCGTCGAGGGAACGCGTGAGGCCGAGACAGGTGGTGTTGTGCTTAGCTGTGGGCGTTGTTCCGCGCATACTTGCGCTGGAATGTTTCCACTCGCCCTGCGGTATTGACCAGCTTCTGCCGGCCTGTCCACCACGGATGACACGCGGCGCAGATGGCGACGCGGAGCTGTGGGACCGTCGAGCGGGTGGCGTAGGTCGCGCCACACGCACACACAATCGTTGTTGCATCATACGTGGGATGTCTCACAGTCTTCATGAATGCCTCCTCTCGCCTTGCTGCGAGGTCGGATGCTCTGTATGGCCCGCCCTGCGGGCGGACGGTGACGGTGCCGAGCGCCGATGTCCTCAGCCTCAGGGCCAGCGAGATGCAGGTGCCAGAGGCCTGCGACGCTCTGGCACTGTCAGGGGGCCTGCTCAGCTCTCGATGTCTCCTCCCGAGCACGGCCGCACGGTGTGCACGGCTGCAGTGCCCGTTAGGCCGCCGCGGGCGGTGCTGGCCGCACCGTGCGCACCGGCTCGGTGCGGGCGCGTGCGTCTTCTGCCACAATCGCGAGGGTCAGGAGCTCGCCACTACGGATGACCAGCAGGGGTGCCGCTCTCCCGACCTGCGCTTCGACGAGGAGGCGGTGCAGGTCATCGATGCCCGCCACCGGCTGCCCCGCGTACTCCACCAGCACATCGCCCGGGCGCACGCCAGCTCGCTGGGCTGGGCTGTGTGGTTCCACCGAGAGCACCAGCATACCGCTCGTGACGGGCAGGGTATGGCGGCGCACCAGATGGCGCAAGAGCGGCACGTTTTGCCCGGCAACACCGAGAGAGCCGCGCGTGATGCGGCCGTCTTTGATGAGCCGGCCGGCCACGAACGTGGCGGTATTGATGCCGATGGCAAAGCACAGCCCCTGGGCCGGGAGGATCACCGCGGTATTCACGCCGATCACCTCGCCGCGTGATGTGACGAGTGGTCCGCCCGAATTCCCGGGGTTGAGGGCCGCGTCGGTCTGGATGACATTGTCGATCAAGCGGCCCGACTGCGACCGCAGCGAGCGTCCGAGGGCACTCACCACGCCCGCGGTTACGGTGCATTGGAATCCGTAGGGATTGCCAATGGCCACCACCAGTTGCCCGACGCGGATGGTCTGGGAGTCACCCAGCCGGGCCGGCACGAGCTGCGGGGCGTGCGTGCGCACCACGGCGATATCGGTATCGGGGTCATCACCGATCAGTTCGGCCGGCTCGCGGCGGCCATCCGCCAGGGTCACGATGAGGCGGGTGGCGTCATGCACGACGTGGCTATTGGTCACAATAAAGCCATCGGGCGTCAACAGAAAGCCCGAGCCGTGGCCCTGCACGTCTGGGGCGAGACGTGGATCAGAACGCGCCGTGCTGCCCTGTCGGTTGTGCACCTCAATATTGACCACCGCCGGGCTCACGCGTTCCGCCACGCGCACCACGGCCTGGGAATAGGCATCGAGGACCTGCGCATCAGTCAGAGGATCTGGAGCAGGGCTCTCTCTCCCAGCATGCTCGGGATCATTGGACGATACCAGTCGGAGTTCAGGTTGCATCAGTAAATCTCCTTTCGTGATGGCTGACCCACGCGACACGGGCGCTGCGAGCATGGAGGCCCTCCCAAGGCGCATGCGCCCCTCGCCCTATGAGCGGGAGGCATGGCGCTACGCCGGACCACGCGCGGCGATCTGGCGCAGGACCTCGTCCACGTGCGCCGTCAGCACACGCGTGGGCACCGCGCCGACGACGGTCTTGAGCACCTGCCCCTCGTGGAAGAACACGAGGGCGGGAATGCCCGTGATGCCATAGCGCTGGGCCACCGTGGGGTGCTCGTCGATGTTGAGCGTGCCCACGGTCAGACGCCCCGCATACTGGGTCGCGATCTCCTCGACGACCGGTCCCACGAGACGACACGGACCACACCAGGGGGCCCAAAAATCGAGCAGCACGGGACCGGGGGCGTGGAGGACGTCGTGCTCAAACCTGTTGGTCGTGATTGTCACTGGCGTTACCATACGTGTGTCCTTTCCTCTCTGGGTGGTGAGACACGCACCACGGCAGGCACCGGGCAGGCGTGCGAGTGCCGCGAGGCCCGTCCGAGCAGGCCAGAGAGCAGGGTCGTGAGGGTGTCCAGCAGCCGTGCCCACCAGCGCCGGCCGGCCGGGCGCACGCGTGCGGCCAGCGCCAGCGCCGCCGCCTCGTGCCAGAGCTCCTGCTGCCGGTATGTACAATACATCAGATCAATGTCCACCATGATGGCTCCTTTCTGCACCTTTCTTGCGCGGACGTGCCGGTTTCAAGCGGCCAGCGGCTGTGCCGTCTGCGACCGGACGAAGGCATAGAGGAGATGCGTCCGGGTGAGGATCCCAACGAGCCGCCGATGCTCCGTCACCGGGAGCGCCTGCACCTGGTGCGTGAGCATGCGGCTGGCGGCCTCCGTCACGGTATGGTCGGGGCCAATCGTGACCGGAAAGCGGGTCATGATCTCGGCCACCGTGAGCCGCTCCAGCAGGTAGTGCATCTCATGGGCGGCAAGGCTGGTGGCGGGCGAGGGCAACACCAGCCGCAGGTCGCACTCGCTGAGGAGGCCAACCAGGCGTCCATCCTCACAGACCGGGAGATGACGCAGGCGCTGCTCCTGCATCAGGCGATACGCCGCCTGCACAGACGTCTCGGGGGAGATCGCGAGCGGCGCCGGGGTCATCAGGTCCCGGACCCGGGCCGGCGGGGTCTCGGTATGCGCGGTGTCAGAGAACGTACGAGTCATAGGCTTGCTCCTCATTATATAGGAATATTGCTAAATACCTAATTAGCCAGTCAAACATCAGGCTCCAGAGCTGCAGCCGCCCGCCTCATCGCAGGACGCACACGCGCTCACGGAGCCCGCGTCGAATTATAAAGAGTTAAATAGCTCCATACCTTAGAGCCGGAAACACCACATCCTTCGCATGACCAGCGCCCCTGTGCCTAGGAGCGCAGCGCGGGCGCCCCCGCCAACGCCGTCGCTACGGTGCGTTGGTACGCGTCGAAGACGTCCCGCCGCATGCGATAGTAGTTGAATTGCCCTTGCCGCCGTGGCTCGACGAGGCCGGCGTCGGTCAGGACCTTGAGATGCTGGGAGACTGTCGCCTGCGTGATCGGGAAGTCCCGGGCGAGGTCCCCACAACAGCGTTCCTGCGCATGGGCAATGGCCTGCAAAATGCGAAACCGCGTGGGGTCCGCGAGGGCTTTGGTAATTTTCATGACGTGCTGCGGCGTCAGCATGATCGTCGTCCATTGAGTTTATCGGTATATAGCCATTTGCCTAAATATACGTACCGCTGTCGCAGATGTCAAGGGCGGGGGTCTGTCCACACGCGATCGTCTCCGGGGTGGGCGGGAAGGCGCGGTCCCCGTGACACGGCCTCGCGGGAGAGGGCGTCGTAGAGACGTGGACGTCTCCCGCGAGCTGACGGACGCGAACCCGGCGGCACCCCCAACGGTCGTGCCGCGGCCAACAGCCCCCTGATCCATTGGCTCCGTCGATCCGCTTTCGTCCGTGCCCAACGCCGTGTCGCCCGTGCCCCATGGATGAGCAGTGTACGGAGGGAGCTGTCGCCTCGCTTGCTGATCCCCAACAACCGGGTCTGCCCCCCCGTCGAGTATTTGAGTTTATCCCGATTAAACGTTAAGTACCGATAGCACCTGGATATATGGTCTACGGTGCAAATGTCGTAACCTCCTGTTTCCTGGAGTGTCAGAAGCCTGGTGAGCTTAAATCGAGATAACCTCAATCGAACAAAGTTACACAGTAATTTTTCAAAACAACTGTCACCTTTTCTTCCAGCTTATTTGCTAACCCTGTCGTCATTCGCCACGCTATTAACCAATTTTTAGTCACGCTATTTGGTAATGTGACGTGAATTGAATCAGAAAATTAACCAAAAGCGGCAATCAGCGGACACAATCACGTACAATGGCCGCATGTAATTTTGTTCGCTCCGTCTGCCCGCAATGATAGAGAGGCTCCTGCACGTGTACTCACCCCGCTCATTCAGCCCGTCTGCCGCATGTCACGCTGGTGCTCCTGGCGGTACTTCGCCGGCGATACGCCGAAAACCCGCCGAAACACCTTCCCGAACGCGCTCTCAGACGCATACCCGACGGCAGAGGCAATTGTACCCAGTGTGACGGGGTACTGCGCACACAGCATGCTCGCGGCACGCACCATGCGCCATTGCGTGAGATGCGCGAGCGGGGTGTCTCCGACCAGGGCCCGGAAGCGGGCAGCGAACGCCGAGCGCGACATGGACACCTTGCGGGCCAATGCTGGGACCGTCCAGGCACGCCCTGGCTCGGCGTGCATCAGCCGCAACGCCGCCGCGATGTGCGGGTCGGCTAAACCGCGGAGCCAGCTCGGATTCCTCTCCGGATAGGGCGCGTGGATGTGCGTCCGCAGCGCCTGCACGAACAGCACTTCGGCCAGCCGGTCCACGATCACGGCAGCGCCGGGCAGATCCTGCCCGAGTTCGGTGGCGATGAACTGGAGCGTCGACTGAAACCAGGGCGGCGCGTGGGCCGCGGACGCGGAGACCTGGAGGATCGGCGGCAGGTCCTTGACCAACCACTCACTTTCCGGCGTCGCGAACGTGAAGCAGCCGGCAATGACCGAGGTGGGCATCCCGCCACCCCCCGCCGTGATGACGCGCGTCTGCTGAAAGGCTGCGGGCGAGCTCACGTCCAGCACGGACCGCACCGCAATCTCTGGACTGCTCCGCAGGGAGTACCTGTGCGGGGCCGGCAGGAAGACGAAATCGCCCCCTACCAACGGGACCAAGGCCTGTTGGTCGACCCCGAGGCAGCAGGCCCCACGGGTCACCATCAGGCAGATGCCCTTGTCGCCGGGAAATGTAAAGCCCCACGGGGCCGTGAATTCCAACCGCCCATAGAGGCGCCCCTGGGTCCGCAGCAAGTGGATGACTTCGGCGAGCACATCCATGACGGCTCCCTTTTCTGGCGTTTTCGACCAGAAATATGGCGGATCAGCTCTGATCAGTCCAGACGTCTTGGCGTATTGTATCACCAAGACCACAACGTCTCCATGGGCAAGACACCCGGAGGCACAGCGAGCCGCTGCCGGTATCTGTAGACGTCGCTGTCTCGACCCGCGCTCACGGGCTCCCATGGTTTGCCCGACATGCCGCATCTTTCCAGGAAGGAGTATGCGATGGAGCACCACGCGTTTCGGCCGACGGATCGACTACAAGGGCCAGGTATGCACGACGCCTTCGCCCCCGAATTGACCAGGAAGCGTGCCCTCGTGACCGGTGGCACCCGCGGCATCGGCGCCGCCATCGTGCACCGCCTCCGCGATGTAGGCGCCACGGTGGTCACCACGGCGCGCTCCACCCCCCAGGACCTCGCGCAGCCGGAGCGGTTCGTCGCCGCCGACCTCAGCACTGCCGTGGGGACGGAGCAGGTCGTCCGTACGGTGCGGGAGCGCCTCGGCGGCCTCGACATTCTGGTCCACAATGTCGGCGGGTCCTCGGCCCCAGGCGGTGGCTTTGCCGCCCTTACGGACGACGCGTGGCAGGACGCGTTGAACACCAACCTGCTCGCCGCCGTACGGCTCGACCGGGGACTACTGCCGCTGATGCTCGCGCAGGGGGCCGGCGTCATCATTCACATCTCCTCGATCCAGCGACGCCTGCCACTGTTTGAGGCGACCCTCGCGTATGCCGCCGCGAAGGCGGCGCTGAGCACCTACAGCAAGGGACTGTCGAATGAAGTCGGCCCCAAAGGCGTTCGGGTCGTCAGCGTGGCGCCGGGCTTCACCGAGACCACGGCCGCCAGCGCGCTGATCGACCGCCTGGCGGCGACCACTGACACCGACCGGCAGACGGCGCGTGCACAATTAATGCAGTCCCTTGGCGGCATCCCGCTCGGCCGTCCGGCCTGGCCGACAGAGGTCGCCGAGCTGGTCGCCTTCCTCGTCTCGGATCGCGCCGCATCGATCACCGGCAGCGAGTATGTTATCGACGGAGGCACCATCCCGACGATCTGACAGCTCCCCTGCTCACGGATCGCTTGCTACGCTTGGCCGCCGGTGCGCGCGTGGGTGCGGTGGAGCACGACCGCGCTATGCGAGCCGAGAGGTCTGCCAGACCAGCAGTGACCACAGTATCATACCTGGAAGGCCTCATGGGAGCGTCGGTGAACTGAGCCACCACGAGCCGAATTAAGCGTTATAGATCAGGTGGTTGAAAGGTTCGCAATCAGGTAAAAAATGCGAACGCTGTTCGCTTTTCGAAGAGCGGCGCAATTTTGCGTAAGGCCAATGATAAAGCCTTATTTTCCAAACCTTACAGCAAATTAAAAGCGAAGGGAATTCATCTTTTCAAGGAGATTACGAACCATAGTGGCTTTATATCGCAGCTACGCTCCCATTAGGTCTAGTACATAGTTGTCACCACGTCACTCGTGCGAGGCATGTGTGCCTTCGCGGGCCTGCGTCCGCTGCACGATCCGTCGGTTCGTCTCCGCCAGATGGTCACAAAAGTTGAACCGCCGGAATCCGGTGACCCGGCGCTCGCACGTATCGGCCACGACGTGAGACATGGCAGCCTTCGGGTTCCGCTCGTAGAGGCCAACGACGCTCGCGAGCAGAGTCTCGCCGATGTCCAGCCAGGGGTAGGCGTCGAGTACCCGGTCGATGACCTCGTCCGTCACCACTCCGGGCGGAAGCAAGGCCAGATCGGTGGCGATTCCCATGTGGCACAGCGCGATCTCCGGGCCCTTCCGGAGCGGGATTTCGGCCGTCGTGTGCAGGGCGATCGCGTCCCAAACAATCTCCAGGTACCGCTCGCTCATCCCCTGCCGCGCCAGGAACTCTTTCGCGGCGTCGGCCCCCTCCACTTCGAACCGAGCTTCGACAGGGGCGACCCGCGTCAACCCCAGGTCGTGCAGAACTGCCGACACGCACAGGACCTCGCGGTCGTACTGGAACCCTCGCGCCCGGCCGATCTGGTCGGCATAGATCGCGGACCGCATGACGTGATGGAAGAGGAACGGCTCAGAAACGGCCCGCGCGTACTCGATAGAAGCTCGGCACAACGCGCTGTCCGGCAGTTGGATTTCGGGTATCGCTCCCACTGTAAGTCTCCTCTTAAAGGTCTGATTCATGTTTGTGAAGTGGTGAGCATGCTGTTGCCGTTCGCGCTTTGCGCAGCCGGCACCTCACATAGTCGCCCTCCGCCACAATGAGACCTGGCTCATACTTGAAGTCGGCCGGGAGGTTTCCCAAGAGTGCCTTGATCGCGGCGGTGCCGTTCGGAATCCGTGGGTTGTGCTGCTGAGAGTCAGCGCTGCACAGGCGGTCGAGAACGGTGGGATCACGATCGATGAAAACCCCCTTGATCCCCGCAAGAACCAGTGCCTTGTCGGCGTTGGCGGCAGTTGACTTTTCAGTGCTCATCGCCGCTCCTCCAGGTCGATAGGGTCAATCAGCATCTCGCTTCGGTCTACTTCGGGTTGGACCCTGGGAGTGAGGTCTACCGTCACTTATTGGCGGATCTGCTGCAACGCAGTCAGCCAGTTCTCGACGTGATAACAAGACGCGAGCTACCGATTCTTCAAAGTGAACAGGTCATTCCTCGCCCTGGCCAGGGCGAGGGGATAAAAATCACCACTACATAACCCTGACGGTACCGCTCAACCCGTCGCCTGCAGCTGGGGTGCGACCCGCTCGAGGATTGAGTCGAATGCGCGCAGTCGCGGCGCAAAGCGTTGATCCACCGCGCCCTTGATCTCCGCTGGCGCGAGGGCGGGAGTGCCCGCCTGGAAGGGTGGCTGGGGATCATATTCGAGCGCCAGCTGCACGGCCTGGGCGACAGACGCGCCGGCAATCTCGTGCAGGACCGTGAAGGCGAAGTCGATCCCGGCGGTCACGCCGCCGCCAGTGAACGTCCGACCATCGCGTACCACGCGCTCCCGTACGGGAATGGCGCCGACGCGCGGCAGCAGGTGATGATACGCCCAATGTGTCGTGGCGCGCGTGTGCTGCAGCAACCCCGCCGCGCCGAGAATGAAGGCGCCGGTGCAGACGGACGTCACGTATTGCGCGCCGGCGCCCTGTTCGCGCACGAAGGCAATCGTCGCCTCGTCCTCGATGGCCTGGTCGACGCCGAAGCCGCCGGGGATGCAGAGCAGATCGAGCGGCGGGCACTCTGCAAAGGTTGTGGTCGGCACAATCGCCATGCCGCAACCGGACGGCACGGGCACACGGGTCTTGGCCACGATTTCCGTCCTGGCGCCGGGCAGGCGGTGCAGCACCTGCAACGGCCCGGTGAAATCGAGTTGCGTCAGATTGGGAAAGATCACAAAGCCCGTGGTGAATTCGCGCATGGCCATATCTCCTGTACAAAGGTGGTAGAGGCTGCGCTGCAAGCCGCAGACCGGTGGACGAGACGCCATGTTCGTCCAGGCGCTCCTTCTGGCGCATGCCTCGCATGGTGCCGCGTGCATGTACGCGGCGATGTCCGGTACATGGACTCACGGAACCGGCTGGCACCATTCGACAGAAAATATACTCCGGAGCCGTGCTGACAGAAATGACAAAGACCCCACGATTTCTGCCATTTATTTTGTGGTCAGCGCCGTCATTTTCGGCGATAATCACCGCCACGGCTCTGCGACCCGACCTCCGGCCGGTGCCGCGCCTGGTGGCGCGTTACGCTGCGACACGACAGGCACGGTTGGCGGTCGGGGGGCTCTCGATCATGAAACCTGTGGTGCGGTGAGGGAAGGGAAGCAGTGGAGACAAACGCAGCACAGCCCGGACTGCAACATACCGCCGACCGGCGGGCGCTCCGCGTGGTAGTCTTGGCGTCACCCCCCATTGAAGAACTGGACGTGGTTGGGCCTGTCGAGGTCTTTGCTGCGGTCAACCGCCTGCGCACCGTGCGCCAACTGGCCCCGCTGTACGAGATTGAACTGCTGAGTACGGAAAGAAAGCGCCGGATCGCGGGAGATGCTGGCCTGGCGCTGCTGGCGCACGGTCACTACCGCGAGCTGCGCGGCCACGTGGATACCCTGCTGATCGCCGGCGGCTCCGGGGCCATGCACGCGCATGCGCCGGTGGTGCTCGAGTGGGTACGGCAGCTCGCCGGGCAGGTCCGCCGCCTCTGCTCCGTCTGCACTGGCGCCTTTCTGCTTGCGGAAGCTGGCCTGTTGCATGGGCGCCAGGCGACCACCCACTGGCGCTGGGCCCGCACACTCGCGGCGCAATACCCCACGGTGACCGTCAATCCCCAGCCGATCTGGATCCAGGATGGCCATATCTATACCTCGGCGGGCGTCACGGCCGGCATGGATCTCGCGTTAGCACTGGTGGAAGAGGATTGTGGGCAGGCGATGGCGTTGGCCGTTGCCAGAGGGCTGGTGCTGTTTTTGCGCCGCCCAGGCGGGCAAGCGCAATTCAGTGTGTCCTTAGCCACCCAAACGTCGGCCCGGCGCTCCCTCCACGAGTTACAGAGCTGGATTGCGGAGCATCTGGCCGAGGATCTCTCGGTGGACGCCCTGGCCGCCCACATGGCCATGAGCCCGCGCCATTTTGCCCGGGTCTTTACCCAGGAATTGGGGATACCGCCAGGCCGTTATGTGGAACAGGCCCGCCTGGAAGCGGCCCGCCGCCAACTGGAACTGACCGCCAAGAGCCAGGAAGAGATTGCCGCCAGTTGTGGCTTCGGGAGTGCGGAACTCTTGCGGCGCGCCTTTCTCCGTGTCCTGGAAAGTACCCCAGGCCGGTATCGCACCCTGTTCCATTCCGCCACCCGCATTGACCACCGCTCACGTGTGCGCGTGGGCAGTGGATGAATCCGCTGCGGGTTTGGGCTCTGAGGAGCGTCCGTGACGAGGCTTCTCGGGCTTGCGAGGCCTCTGGGAGGCGACATGGGGAGCGTTGCGCTACCAGACCTGAGTGAGGAGACAGATCAACCCGAGAGTGACCAGCAGGAGTTGGTAAAACAGCAGGTTCGGGGAATACGACCCTCGGAAGCGCACCTCCCAGAGCTCCCGCCGTCACCCACCGGCGGACATATCGCGCCTGGGGTGTGCACGCACGCAGCACGCCAGCGCCCTGCCTTTTTCGCAAACCCCTCTACCGACAAGTGCCACACGCGGAAGCTCAGCACGATATTGCCCATTGCCCTCCTTGATGGTGAATTCAGCCACTGTGGGCACGTTAGAGGGCAGGAGGTGCGGGGAAAACGTGGCATATTGGCGCATGATAGATGCGCTCCGCTGCCAAAAATCAGCATCGGCAACCCCATCAGCCGGTCGCAGTTTTTCCATGCCAAACAGACTGATCAATGATCCGGTCAAAAATCAGGCGGCGATAGCGCCGTAAGTCCTGAGTTCGTCATAGCAGGCATGATTTTTTACCCAAGTCGGGTCCAGAGCCAACTTCTCCATAAAGACATCGAGCAATCGTTC